>Ga0070708_100004568_pt1 | contig 10900 bp, 10 predicted proteins | sample KBSK5503metaG_FD_65469 | JGI IMG/M metagenome (GOLD analysis project Ga0070708, IMG submission 65469) | Corn, switchgrass and miscanthus rhizosphere microbial communities from Kellogg Biological Station, Michigan, USA - KBS K5-50-3 metaG | ecosystem: Host-associated > Plants > Roots >...
CGCGTTAACGCGCCCGGCAACCTGGGCGCGGCTGGTGGTTACGCGGGCTGCCAAGCATTCTTACCGATGGCAAACTAGTTAGCTGAGTTCGGCGAAGTACCCGGGGGAGGGTACAAAGCCAAAGGGCAGCGAACGCAAGTTCGCTGCCCTTGTGTATTTGCGGCGTTGCCTGGGTCTCGGTCCGCCTACACGGCCCTCTAGTCGCAGCGCCGAAATTGTGGGCTCTTGCAAAACTGATGAATATTGTCAGTTGTAGTGAATGGTACACTCGCAGGTTTCTCCTTCCTCCCCAAGACGTATTGAAAACAAAGGCCGAACACCCCTTCAATGGGACGTTAGATCATGCAAGTTTGGCCCCCGCCGTGCGACATGAAGGAGGACTGGCATCCAAGGGAGAGATCCATAGTCTCAAGGTGGGAAACGAGCTTGGCCGATGAAGAAACAGCAGGGTTTCTCACTTATCGAGCTATTGATCGTGGTTGCGATCATTCTGACCATTGCCGCGATGGCTATTCCGAATCTGCTGCGAGCTCGCATGGCAGCGAATGACTCCTCCGCAGCTGCTTCCCTTCACGATATCAACACGGCTGAACTGGCCTATTTCGATGCGTATCCAGGTGTTGGCTTCCCTGCAAGCATGGTGCCCTTGGGCGGAGCAGCCCCATGCACGGTCAACATGGCAACTGCTTGTCTCATCGATAATAATCTGGCGCTCAACGGCGGCGGCAATGGTAAGAGCGGCTATAGCTTTGCCGCCACCGGATCTGCAAGTCCCGGAAGTCTCTTCAATGATCAGTTCTATGTGACCGGAACACCGCTAAGCAGCCTGACGGGCACGCGCTCGTATTGCTCAATTCAGGACCTGGTGATCCGCCTTCAGCCTCCTGGCAACATCGCTCTGGTCGGTGGCTATGGCGCTTGTCAGGCATTAATTCCAATGAATCCCTAGCGTGGTATCCCATCTGGCGACATGTCGCAGGGTGGCTCCGGACCTAATGCCAACGTCTCACTAAGAGAATTACGGCAGCCACATCCCCTATCAGCATGCGACATTGAGTCGTCAAAGACCTGGGGATATTGATTCTCCGCGTCGCGATGGTAACCGAGGTAACCTCTGTCCAGTACAAAAATGCCAAGTGTTTCCATATAATTTTTTCGAGGGGAGTCTTTTCTGTCACATTTTCCCCAATGACCATGCCTGCACTCGAGATTCTTGGCTTGGAGAAAGCCTATTTGGTAGGGTTCTGGCGCAAGCGACCCAAGCGCGCCCTCAGTCCACTGCACCTGACGGTAGAAGAAGGGGAGATTTTCGGCTTCCTCGGTCCTAACGGCGCTGGCAAAACTACGACACTGAAACTGCTAATGGGGTTGGTGTTTCCTTCCTCCGGATCTGCGCGCATTTTGGGCCGGGAATGGACCGACCCGCAGGTAAAGGCGCAAGTCGGCTTTCTTCCCGAGCAACCCTATTTCTATGATCACCTGACGGCGCACGAACTTCTGAATTACTACGGACAGCTCTCTGGAGTTCCGGGCAATGAGCGCGCGCGGCGCGTGGAGACTACTCTGCAACGCGTGGGTCTGCCCGACGTGCAGGGGGTGCAATTGCGGAAGTTCTCCAAGGGCATGCTGCAACGGGTCGGAATTGCTCAGGCCATTCTGCACGACCCCAAGCTTGTATTCTTGGACGAACCCATGTCTGGCCTTGACCCGATGGGCCGGCGCGAAGTGCGTGACCTGATGGAGCAGCTCAAGCACGAGGGCAAGACCGTATTCTTCTCTACCCACATTCTCTCGGACGCCGAGGCGCTCTGCGACCGCGTTGCCATCATTCACAAGGGAGAACTACGCGGCGTGGGCGCGGTTGAGGATTTGGTCTCCAGTGTTCAGGGTAAGGTGGAAATCATCTGGCAGGGAACGCAAATACCTACCTCGATGAAAGCTCTGGGTGCGGAGTGCCACGTCATCGGAGACACAGTGCGCGCCGTACTGGCCGAAAACCAACAAGATCTGGCAATCGATACACTGCGCCGCGAGCGACTGCGCTTGATTGCAATCACTCCTGTTCGTACCTCGCTCGAGGAATATTTTGTGGAGAAGCTGCAACCGGCCGAAACATCGGTTGGGAGTACGGCATGAGAGCGCGCATCGTCCACATCGCCTCCAACACGTTCCGCGAAGCGGTCCGTGACCGGGTCCTCTACAACCTGATTGCATTCGCCCTGCTGCTCTCCGGCGCCGCAATTCTGGTGGGCCAGATCTCGATTGATATCGAGCGCTTGGTCGTGATCAATCTTGGCCTGACAGCAGTTTCGCTCTTCGGTGTTGTCATCGCGATCTTCATTGGTATCGGCCTCGTCTCGAAGGAAATTGAGAGGCGAACGCTCTACACCGTGCTCTCACGTCCGGTGCGGCGCTGGGAGTTCATTGTTGGCAAGTTCTTCGGACTGGCAGCTACGTTGGTGGTGAACACATTCTTCATGGCCATCGGCGTGTTTGCCGCGTTGCTTTACGTTTCGCACAAATTCGCACGGCCTGATGCGCTAATCTTGGTGGCGTTGTATTTCATCATCCTGCAGTTTCTGATTATCTGCGCACTGGCGCTGCTATTCTCTTCGTTTTCCTCACCGCTGCTTTCCGCGGTATTTGCTTCTTCTCTTTTTGTGATTGGCAGCTTTGCCGAGGACTTGCGCGGCTTCGCTGGGATGGCCCACGGACTTACGCGCTGGCTGGCCTCCGCCGCAGCCTATCTCGTGCCAAACTTCTCCGCCTTCAACGTGATTACTTCGATCGCGCATGAGCAACCGGTGGCGGGACAATTAGTCTTGCATAATACTCTCTATGCTCTGTTTTACGCGGCCATGGCGCTTAGTGGAGCAGTGCTGATTTTTGAACACCGGGACCTGAAATGAAATCTCGGCGGCAGACTACCTTCATCGCCAGCGGCTGCCTCGCCATCTCGCTGATCGTGACCATTCTGATACTGCGTCGCGTGGACCAACTCCGTCCTCAGGCCACGCTGGACGAAGTCCTCTACATCAGTTCGCCGAAAGTCTTAGAGCGCGCAAGCCTGGGTTACAAGGGCTTGATGGCTGATATTTATTGGACGCGCACTGTGCAATATTTCGGTCAGCGGCACTACCGTTCCGCGCAGAGCTACAATCTGCTGGCGCCCCTGCTGGAAATCACGACCCATCTCGACCCTCATCTGCTGGTTGCCTATCAGTTTGGCGCTAGTTTTCTTGCCCCCAAACCGCCAAGCGGTCCCGGACAGCCAGATCGCGCCGTCCAGTTGATTGAATACGGCATTCAAAACAATCCCAACGAATGGCGGCTGTACTACGACTTGGGCTTTGTCTACTACATGGAGTTAAAAGATTACGCCAAAGCGGCCGAGGCGTTTGAACGCGGCTCACGAGTGGCGAATGCGCACCCCTTTTTGAAATTATTCGCCGCACAAATGGCGCAACACGCGGGTGAATATGAAACTGCTAGAACACTGTGGATTGCGACCTATCAGACCACGCGCGATGGCCACATTCGCTCCAATGCCGTTGAACACTTGCGCGCGCTGAAGGTCGACGAAGACGTTACGCGCCTGCAGAGTGCGCTAACGCGGTTCGGTGAGCGAAGGGGCCGACTGCCTTCCAGCCTGTCTGAATTAGCTCTCGCTGAACGGTTACAAGGTATTCCGGCTGATCCCGATGGGAACCCCTACAAGTTGACCTCCGAGGGCCGCGTCCTGGTCGAGCATCCTGATGATTTTCCCTTCATTAGCAAGGGCGTTCCTCCCGGTTACAAACCCGCGCCTCCGAAGTTCCACCCGCAGCCGTAAGCGCTCACGTTCACTCTGTTTGATTTCTCTTCATATCCCCGGTTTCTCGCGTCCATCGCGGAACCGCGTGAAATCTGGCCCTGATTATCCGCAAATACTGACCCGGACATCGGCATCAGGATGCAGGCAGCCGTACAATGGCAGCGTTTGCCCTAAAATACCCGTGATAACGTAAACAACGGCCTTGTTTTTCGCCTCCGGCAAAATAGTCGCCCTTGGCGGAACGAATCTTCAAGCTCGCGCATTAATGGAGAATAAAGTTGCCCCGCTCGGTTGAATCTCCCCGGGTTGTGAACATCGCAGATCTTCGGTTGTTGGCCCGTCGCCGTCTGCCCAGAGTGGTTTTTGACTATCTGGATGGCGGAGCCGAGGGCGAGTTCACTTTGCGAGAGAACTGTAACGCATTTGAAGAAGTCACGTTCCGTCCTCGTCACGCAGTAGCCGTACCCAAGTGCGAGTTGCGTACGCGTGTACTCGGCTGTGACCTTTCTTTTCCTGTCGTGCTGGCCCCGGTAGGCTACAGCCGTCTGATGCACCCTGGGGGTGAAGTTGCTGCCGCTCGTGCCGCTGGAATGGCCAGAACTGCATACACTCTTTCCACCATCTCGGGACACCGCCTAGAAGATGTTAAGTCAGCTTCTTCCGGCCCGGTCTTTTATCAGCTCTATCTAATGGGAGGTCGTGCAGCCGCTGAGGCTGCAATTCAACGCGCTCGAAGCGCCGGGTTCTCAGCCCTCGTAGTCACGATTGACACTGTCGTTGCCGGAATGCGCGAACGTGATTTCCGCAACGGAATGAAAGAGCTGTTGGGGGACAAACCGCTGGCCAAACTTCCCTTCCTGTCGCAATTCTTGGCGCGTCCGGGATGGCTCGCGAGCTTCCTCTTGGACGGCGGCGTCCCGAGGCTCCCGAACGTTGTCATTCCCGGCCAAGGTCCGTTGCCGCTCATTGACGTCGGCGCAGCTCTGAGTAGCGCAGCAGTCACCTGGGAGGATCTGCGATGGATTCGCGAAGCGTGGTCTGGCCCCGTCGTCATCAAAGGCGTTCTGACCGCCGACGACGCCCGGCGTGCACTCGATGAAGGAGCTTCGGCCATCGTGGTCTCAAATCATGGTGGTCGCCAACTCGACGGCGTTCCCGCTTCTTTGCGGGTGCTGCCGGAAATTGTCGCCGCGGTGAATGGCCGAGCCGAGGTGCTCATGGACGGCGGTGTTCGTCGCGGCAGTGATATCGTCAAGGCCATCTGCCTGGGAGCACACGCCGTGCTGATCGGCCGAGCTTACGCTTACGGCCTGGCTGCTGCCGGGCAAGCTGGTGTCGCACGCGCACTGGAAATCTTGCGGACTGATATGGAACGGACACTCAAGCTCCTGGGCTGCGCATCCATTGCCGCACTTGACGGCTCATACGTTTACTTGAATAAAAACTGACCGGAAAACCTCTGGTCTTTGTCGCAGGTATCGGCGGAAACCCACCTTGGCGAAGCACTTGGCCAGACGAATCCGGACAAGATGCTTCGCCTCCGGCAGATTACCCACTTCCTCCGCGATATCTGACTCTTCTAACGCCCGCTCGCACTCGTTCTCTCGCATGCCGGGGTCATTTCATTCCTCTTCTCGACTTTTCACATCGACCGTCACGCGCATCCAGGGATGGATGCAGCACTCGAAAAGATGTTTACCTTTCTTCAGACCGGTGATGTCGACATGGCTGGCCTGGAGGATTCGAGTCTTGGCCACCGCGACGTTCGAAAAGCCCCCGACACATTCGGGAACCGTAGCCTCTCCGTGATTGAGCCCCGCTATGAAGCCGCCACCGAACTTCGCCACCTCGGTGAAGGTGTGAGGCTCGCCACCCTGGTCGACTACGCTAACAGTGGTTCCTTCTTTGATCTTGACCGTGTCAGGTTCGAAGTCCCAGCCCCGGTCCGGATTTCCCTCGCCTGCCTTCTGAAATAAGTCGGACAACGTGGTGGCGTATCCCAGCGCGGCAAGCGCGATGTTCTTGCAGAAGTCAGGCCCAAGCGTGGCGTTGAAGGTGGTAGGATCGCATTCGTCCAAGGCCACGACCTGTGCGAGACGTGGTGAATTTTCTTGCGCAACCGCAAACGTTGCGCCGGCGAACATCAAACAACCAGCGAGCAAACCGAACTTCGCGAGGGGACGTATGGTGAGAGTTCTTATCTTGTTTCTCCTTCCTTGTTCGGCCAATTTTCCCGGCTTGATGGTCTTGAGTTTCATATGATCCTCCTATATGTAAAGGCGAAAAACATTGGCGGATTTGATCATCGGAAGAGAAATCGCTTTTGAGAATGGGGAACTCGCAGCCCTCCCGTTTTTCGGTGTTTTTCTGTGTTTGACAGGCGAAATGGGAAGCGATAGGCTACGCAGCCAGTGATTCCCACACGCTGGGGGCGAATCTGTTGGCGCACGAGCCTCCGAGTCAGGTCACAAAGCTCTTGCAGGGTTGGCGAGGTGGCGACCGCAACGACTTGGAGGCGCTCCTGCCCCTGGTCTATGACGAACTGCGCCGTCTGGCCCACCATCACTTGAAGAATGAGCGTCCCGAACATACTCTGCAGAGCACAGCGCTGGTGCATGAGGCTTATTGTCGGCTGGTTGGGCAGGACCTACCGGAGTGGAAGAGCCGCGCGCATTTTTTCGCAATCGCGGCCCAACTTATGCGCCAGATCCTGGTGGACTACGCTCGCCGCCGTCGCGCTTCCAAACGCGGCAGCGGCGTTTGCATGCTCACACTGGACAATGCCGTGGCTCTGCCCCGGCGCAAAGAGGTGGACGTCGTCGCGCTCGATGATGCTCTCAATATCCTTGCTGAGGTCGATCCGCGGCAGAGCCGCGTAGTGGAGTTGCGTTTCTTTGCCGGCCTTTCCTTGGAGGAAACCTCGGAGGTGATGGGGATTGCGACCGCGACCGTGCAGCGCGACTGGACCGCGGCTCGCGCCTGGCTGCATAGAGAGATTTCCCGGAGACCGAGGACATGAGTTCAGAACGCTGGGAACGGACCAAAGAAATCCTGGAGCAAGCGCTGTGCCTGGTGCCCGAGGAACGACAAGCCTTTCTTGAATTAGCGTGTGGGGCGGATGCCGATCTGCGCATGGAAGTGGAGTCTTTGATCGCTGCTCACGAGGAGGCCGGAAGCCAGTTTTTGGGTGCAGCCGCGCCGGAGGTTCTGCAACTGGCCCCGTCGCGCGCACTCACCGCCGGCACCAAGCTCGGGCCTTATGAGATTATCGCCCCACTTGGCGCGGGTGGGATGGGCGAGGTGTACCGGGCGCGCGATACGCATCTGGGTCGCACTGTGGCTATTAAGATTCTGCCCGCCGCATTCTCCGCAGACCAGGACCGGTTGCACCGCTTCAAGGAGGAAGCGCGCTCGGCATCTGCTCTCAACCATCCTAATATCATTACCATCCACGATCTTGGACAGGAGGGTTCCACTCACTACATTGCGATGGAGTTGGTGGAGGGGAAGACGCTGCGCGAGCTGCTTGTCTCCGGCCCGCTGCCAATGCGAAAAGCAATTGAAATCGCGGCGCAGGTTGCGGAAGGTCTGACCAAGGCGCATGAAGCGGGCATCGCGCACAGAGATCTAAAGCCCGAGAACCTGATGATCTCTCATGATGGATTGGTCAAAATCCTCGATTTCGGCCTGGTGAAGCTCGGGTCGCCCAGCGGAGAGGGGCCGGATGTGTACACTACGTTGCAGACCCCGGCGGGTCTGGTTCTAGGAACGGTGGGATACATGTCACCGGAGCAGGCCAGCGGCGATCGGCTGGATTTCCGATCAGACCAGTTCTCGTTCGGGTTGGTGCTGTACGAGATGGTGACCGGAAAGCGCGCTTTTCATAGAAGGACAGCACCGGAGACACTGGTGGCCATCCTTCGGGAAGAAGCCGAACCTATCGGAGTGCGAAATCCCGACGCCCCGGCTCCGCTGTGTTGGGCTATCGAGAGGTGTCTGGCGAAAGAGCCCGATAAGCGCTACGTCTCAACTCGAGATCTCGCACGGGAACTTGCAGCCATACGCGACCGCTTCTCGGAGAAGCTAAGCAAGGAGGTGGAGACCCGCCCGACGAATCTTCCTGTGCAGCGAACCGGGTTTGTGGGGCGCGAGAAGGAAGTGGTTGCCGCTAAAGAACTCCTGTTGCGTCAGGATGTCCGCCTGGTCACGGTCACAGGTCCAGGAGGGATCGGCAAAACGCGCCTCGCGGTGCAGGTGGCGAGAGGCCTGGTCGAGCACTTTCCAGGTGGCATTCATTTTGTTTCGCTCTCCTCTATAAGTGATCCGGGCTTGATCGCTTCTGTGATCGTTCAGACGCTGGGGATTCGGGAGGCAGGAGGTCAGTCGCCGCTCGAAATACTAAAGGAGAATTTACAAGACTCACGGCGCGCTCCAATGCTGCTCCTGCTGGACAATTTCGAGCACCTGATTCAGGCGGCACCTACCATGGCAGAGCTCCTGGCTATGGGCCCCAATCTCAAGATCATGGTAACGAGTCGCGCAGCGCTGCACGTGTACGGAGAACATGAATTTCCGGTGCCGCCGCTTGCGCTGCCGGATTCGCGGTCTATGTCTCCGCTTGAGCTCCTACAATACCCTGCGGTCGCGCTGTTCGTGCAGCGCGCCGTCGCTGTCAAGCCAGATTTTGAAGTCAACCGGGAAAACGCATCCGCCGTCACCGAAATTTGCGCCCGGCTGGATGGTCTGCCCCTCGCGATCGAGCTCGCAGCCGCCCGGGTCAAAGTTCTTGCGCCTTCTTCCATGCGGACACGCCTGGCGGCTCGGTTACAGCTATTAACGGGCGGCGCGCGGGACCTGCCACAGCGGCAGCAGACGCTTCGTGCTGCCATGGATTGGAGCTACGATCTGCTGAGCGCTGCCGAGCAGAAGCTTTTGCGAAGATTGTCGGTGTTCGTCGGCGGATGCAATCTGGAAGGCGTGGAAGCCGTGTGCGACACCAAACGCGATCTCGATTTGGATCTGCTCGACGGTATGGCATCCATGGTGGACAAAAGTCTGGTGCAGCAGGTCGAGCAAGGCAAGGGTGAATCGCGGTTCGTGATGCTGGAAACGATTCGCGAGTACGCTCTGGAAAAACTGGAGGTAAGCGGGGAAGACGCCCTGACGAAGCGCGCCCATGCCGCCTATTGCCTAGTGCTCGCGGAGGAAGAGGTTACGGAGCAAAGCGGCGCGGAAGGGGCGGAATGGCTGGAACGCTTCGCGTTGGAGCATGACAATTTTCGCGCCGGCCTTGAGTGGCTGACAGAAACCGGAGATGCGGAGTGGGGTCTACGTCTGGGCGCGGCCCTGTTTCGCTTTTGGGAGATGCGCGAGTATCTCGCCGAAGGTAGGGACAGGCTGGGCAAGCTGCTGAAGCTCGCGGGGGCGGCAGCTCCCACGAAGGCGCGCGCTCGTGCTCTTTTTGCCGCAGGCGTTCTCGCAGGCGAGCAGGGAGACTACGCCGCAGCGGATGCGCTCATCAAGGAAAACCTGGATATCGCGCGCCAGTTGCGAGACACGCAGGGCGTCGCCGTCTCCCTAAACGCGCTTGCGGTCCACGCTCGGGACCAGGGTGACCTCGGGTTTGCGCGCTCTCTGTTCGAAGAGAGCCTGGCGCTGTGGAGAGAATTGGACGACTCGAAGGCTGTCGCTCGTTCTCTCAGCAACCTGGCCAATGTCGTCAAATTGCAAAGTGACTATCCCCGCGCGCGCTCGCTATACGCAGAGTGTCTCTCAATTTTCAAACAGCTGGGAGATCGGACAGGCGTCGCCTGGTCGATGAACTACCAGGGGGATGTTGCTCGCGATCAGGGTGACTCCGCAACCGCGCGGACATTGTACGAACAAGGCCTGGCAATTTTTCGGGAACTCGGTGACCGCTGGGGCACTGCTGGCACGCTCGCTGATCTGGGGAGCTTGGCGAGAGAAGAGAGGAATTATGCCACAGCGTATTCTCTGTACCGGGAAAGCATAAAAATTTTTCAGGAACTGGACCATAAGCGCGGCATTGCGCGCCTGCTGGAGTGTTTCGCGTGCTCAGCAGCTGTTCAACTCGACGCAGAGCGTTCTCTGCGACTGGCGGGCGCAGCGGCTGCCTTGCGCCAAAATATTGGCGCTCCGCTCACTCCAGCGGAACAAGCCAAATTGGAATCAGGGTTGCACCCGGCACGGCAGGCATTGACCGACGCGATGGGCGAGGCGGCCTGGCTGGAGGGTTGGGCTCTGCCGGTCGAGAAAGCCGTTGAAGAGGCGTTGCCGCCCGAGGCTGCGCCTCGCTCGCGTTAGCGCAGAGGAGCCCGGATTGGCTGATGCGGGTGGCGAAGGAAATCCGGATACCCGGAAAGGTTCAGCGCTTACTCAGCGCTTGTGGGGTCGATCATTCGGCGCACGGCGGACACGCGGTTGGCAGGAATGCCTACCCGTTTGGCATGTTGCCGGATGGCGGTCTCGTCAGGAGCGAGATAGACGCAGTAGACCTTGTCGCCAGTTACGTAGCTATGGAGCCATTGGATCGCGGGGCCCATTTCCTTCAGAACGCTAACCGACTTTTGGGAGATCTCACGTAATTGAGCTTCGGATAGATTTCCGGCTCCCGGCACTTCGCGTTCGATAACGAATTTGGGCACGGGTACCCCCTGATGTGCACAGATGCTAGCATGCAGCTGGATTCGCTTCAAGACGGACGGTTGGACGAGGCTGTGCCCGATCAACGAAAAATGGCAAAGAATAGAAGAACGAGGTTGCAATGGATATTCGGTCGCTTCAAAAGCCGTTGAAAGACCAATACCGCAACGACCCAGATGCTTCCCATATCACTCTGCGGGCGAAAGGCGGGCAAACGGATGTTCCGGTAGCATGCTCGGTCGATATCGGACGTGCTCTCTATCATGCCGAGGCCCACAAAGGAGTCGGAGGCGCCGGTGCCGGAGCCTGTTCCGGTGATCTTTTGCTGGGGGCTCTGGCGGCTTGCGCCCAGATCACCTGTCAGATGGTGGCTGCGGCTATGGGCATACCAACCGAGCGCATCGAGGTAAGGGTGGAGGGAGA
>Ga0070708_100004570_pt1 | contig 10899 bp, 5 predicted proteins | sample KBSK5503metaG_FD_65469 | JGI IMG/M metagenome (GOLD analysis project Ga0070708, IMG submission 65469) | Corn, switchgrass and miscanthus rhizosphere microbial communities from Kellogg Biological Station, Michigan, USA - KBS K5-50-3 metaG | ecosystem: Host-associated > Plants > Roots >...
AGATAGGGCGCTCCGGCGCCGAGGGCCGAGACCGCGACGACATAGGAGGCGTGCTTGCCGCCGCGGGCAAAGACCTCCAACCTCTTCTTCGATCCGTCGAGGCCCAGCTCGCGGCGTTTCGCCGGATCGAGGACGCCCAACGACCGGGACGCCTTGAGCGGGGCGAATTTGTCGAACAGCTTTTCGGCGACATCGTTGGCCCGCACGTCTCGATCCAGGCCCTTGGTATCGGGCGGAGCGAGGGCGACTCCGGCGTCCGGCGCCGGGACACCGGCATCGGGGGTGTCGCGGGTGGCGAGATGGATCCACAGCTCCCTTTCCGACCCGTCGCTGCGGCGTTCGAGATCGACCGACTTCGCTCCATCCTGGTAGCGGACGCGTTCCAGGTCGTTGCGTCCGATGTCGAGCACGACGACATCGCCGCCGGCCGCCTTTTCCGGCTGCCACTGCCAGGTGGCGTAGGCGGCCACCAGGCCCAGGACCGCCAGTGCTCCCTGGACTGCAGCTCCCGTCGCCTTCATCGCGCCGCCTCCGCGCGAGCGACGGGTTTTGCCGCTCGGCGGCGCCGGCGCGAGGTCACCCAGAAGCCGGCGCCAAGCACCGCGGCGGGCACGAGAAAGATGGTGGAGTAGAACCAGAACACATCCTGCTTGCGCGTGTGCTCGACGGGAACGTCGGTCTCGCTCACCGCCGGCCCGGCAATCGCCTCCTCCCCCAGAAGCCAGCGGACGCCGTCCAGCGCGAGGTAGGTGTTTCCCGAGTTCTCGAACACCGCGTCGGTCAGGGCGGCGGCATTGGCAAGGACGATCGCCCTGCCGTCCTCTTCGGGCTTCTGGCCACCGGGCTTTTTCTTGGTGACTGCCGCCGCGAGCTGCCATGCCTTGCGCACCTCCCCCGGCGGATCGAAGAGGAAATTGCGATTCAGATCGTTCCAGGTCGAAGGAAGAGCGGTCACCGTAAAATCCACCGAGGTGCCTTCCGGCTTCTCCTTGGCCTCCTCGAGGTAGCCGGAGCCGATCAGCACCAGCGGCGCGCGCGGCCCCAGTTGGGAGAGGGAGGTGACCGAAGGGTGCGAGGAATAGGCGGCGGTGATGATGATCACCCGATCGCTGACCTGGTTCGACCGGCGATAGTAGAATTGATCGTTGGCCAGCGGGACGGGCACGAAGCTCACGCCCAGGCCCGCCACCAGATCCTTGAAGTCCAGCCGGGCGTCCTGCTCGAGCGAAATCCAGACGCGTCCGCCCCGGTCGAAGTACCGCCGCAGCGCCGCCGACTCTTCGGGAAGGAAGGCGGCGGTGGGGCCGATCACCATCGCCGCGGCGGCGTCCCCGGGCACCTCGGAGGCGAGCCCCTCGGCGGGTCCCAGATTGCGCAATTCGTAGTTCTGCGACGCAAGGAGGTCGCGCAGGCCGACCAGGGTAGCGCGCTGGTCGGTGGGCGAGGCCCGTTCGTGCGAACGCTCGCCATGGCCGACGGTGAGATAGACCACCCGGCGAGACTTGGCCACCGCGAGCAGCCGCTTCTGGACCTCCTGATCGAGGTTTCGAAGCTGGGTCCGGCCTCGCTCGAGCTCCAGACCGAGGAGCAACTGCTCGCGGCGATTGCCGCGGCTGATCACCACCGCGCCGTTGCCGCTGACGCCCAGCTCGCGGGCCTTCGACGGATCGACCGCCTGGTCATAGTAGTGCACTTCGAGCTCTTTCGACTCGCCGCCGAGGTCCTGGAAGTATTCCGCCACCTCGTCCCGAACCTCGTTCGCCGGTGGAAAAAAGATCGACACCAGCACCGGCTCGGTGAGCGCCTGCACGATCTTGCGCGTCGCCGGCCCGGGCTTGGCGGTGCGGAAATACGACAGGTCCCATTTCGCATCCCGCTCCGAAGCGACGAAGACCGCGCAGAAGGCGAAGACCAGCGAGGCGGAGATGCCCAGGCCGGACAAGGCGGCGTCGCGGACCCGCCCCGCCTCAACCTCCGGGGCGTGCGCCATCGCCGAATAGGACATCTCCACCAGCCACAGCGGCACCAGGGCCGCCGCCATCAGCGCCGGCCAGGCCGCGGCGAGGATCACCGCGAGCCGGGGCGAGGTTTCCTGGATCGACTTCGCTCCCAAGGTGGTCCAGAGATCCGATTGGGCGAAGTAGAGGACGAGGGAGGCGATGCCCAGGAGCTCGAGGCTGAGCAGATACCCTTCGACGCGGCGTCGTTCGCGCGAGCTCGTCGCCACCCTGATCGCGCGCACGATCGTCGCCGCGAGAACCACCACAGCGCCCGCAACGGTGAACGCCCATCGCCCCCGGCCCCCGCCGATGATCCGCTCGCCCAGATAGATGGAGATCAACCCGACGGCGTAGAGGATCGACCAGAGGTAACTGCGGCTGGCGGCGATCATCTCCAGCGCCTCGCTTCGAGCACGCGGGTCGCCGCGAACAGCGCCACGTAGGTGATCGCCAGGTAGTAGACGATGTCTCTTAAGTGCACGAGCCCCGCCTGGAAGGGCTGGAAGTGCTGGTTGTGCAGCGCCATCGCGGTAAAGACGTCGGAGAGCGGGCGCTCGGTGACGTGGGCCAGCATCCAGCAAGTGAGCAGGGCGACCACCATGCAACCGGAGATGATCACCGCCACGATCTGGCTCTTGGACAGGGCGGAGCCAAAAGTACCAATCGCCAGGGCGGCGCTGCCGATCAGCAGCAGGCCGAGGTAACCGGAGGCGATGTGCCCAAACGAGACCTTGCCGTTCACGAAGATCAGGGCGGGCATGAAGGCGGTGAGGGCGAGGAGAATGGCGAGGAAGGCAAGCCCGGAGAAAAACTTGCCGAGCACGATTTCACCGTCTCGCACCGGGGACGAATAGAGCAGCGAGATGGTGCCGGACTGCCGCTCCTCCGCCAGAAGGCGCATCGAGATCAGCACCGCCGCGGTAATCGTCATCCCGCTCGAGAGGTAGAAAAACTGGTTGAGGACCTCCGCCGAGCGCTTGCTGCCGGCCAGGCCGATGGCGTTGAACATCAGCGCGTCGATCGCCAGCACGACGGCGATGATCACGTAGCCGCTCAAGGTGCTCAAATACGCAGCCAGCTCGCGCCGGGCTATCAGGACGACCGATTTCACCTACGCCGCCTCCTTGCGGGTGAGTTTGAGGAAGATCGATTCGAGCTTCTCGGCCGCGCGGTCCATCCGGTAGACGTCCACGTCGGCGGCGACCAGCGCGCGGGTGATCTTCGGCCGCAGCTCCGCCGGCGCCCGGATCCGGATCGTCGCCACCCCGTCCCGCTCGCTCTCCACCCCCACGCTCTCCACCCCGGCGATCGCCTTCAGCGCGTTCACCGCCGATTGAGTCGGCGGGCGGACGTCGACCTCGATGAATCCGGTGCCGCCCATTCGCTGGGCCAGCTCGCCTTCGGTCCCCTGGGCGACGATCTCCCCGTCCTGGATGATCAGCAGCCGATCGCAGGTCTGGCTGATCTCGGAGAGGATGTGGCTGGAGATCAAGATGGTGTGCGCGCCGCGAAGATTCCGCATCAGCGCGCGCATCTCGACGATCTGGGCCGGGTCGAGGCCGCTGTTCGGCTCGTCGAGGATCAGCAGCGCCGGATTGTGCACCAGCGCCTGGGCCACCCCGAGCCGCTGCCGGAATCCATGGGACAAGGACGAGATCACCTCCGCGTCGGTCTCGCGCAGCGCCATCTGCTCCTCGGCGACGAGCACCCGCTCCCGGGCCGCCGACGCGGCGACCCCGCGCAGCTGGGCGACGAAGGAGAGGTAGCCGCCCACCGTCATCTCCTCGTAGAGCGGCGGAACGTCCGGCAGAAAGCCGATCCGCTTGCGGATCTCGTGGGGGTTCTCGACGACGTTCAGGCCGTCGATGGTCACCTGCCCACTGGTGGGGAGCAGGACGCAGCCGAGGATCTTCAGCGTGGTCGTCTTGCCGGCGCCGTTCAACCCGAGAAACCCGATCACCTCGCCTCGCTCGATGTTGAAGTCGAGATTGCGGATGGCCGCATGGTCTCCGTAGTACTTCGTCAGGGCTTGGACCTGAATCATCTGCGTCTCACATCCTCGTTCGGCGATGGGTGTACGCCGCGATACCCATTGGGGAACGGATTGGGCCGCGGCGAAACCATCCAGGAGGCTCTCTATTTCCGTGAGTTGCGCCCGCTGTCAAGGATCTTCTCTGTGGGCAATACTGGGGACGAATGGCGGATCCAAAGCTCATCGCCAAGGCGGTCGATCTCCTGCGCAGCGGTGGGCTGGTGGCTCTTCCCACCGAGACGGTCTATGGCCTGGGCGCCGACGCCGAAAACGAACTGGCGGTGCGGAGGATCTTCGCCGCGAAAGGGCGGCCGCCCTCTCACCCACTGATCGTCCACGTCCTCGATGCGACGGCGGCGTGGTCCTGGACGCGCGAGTTTCCGGAAGCCGCCGGCAGGCTGGCCGCCGCGTTCTGGCCGGGACCGCTGACCCTGGTGCTCAGGCGCAGCGGCCGCGCCGCGGATGCGATCACCGGCGGCCAGGACACGGTCGCCCTGCGAGCTCCGGGGCATCCGGTGATGCGCCAGGTGCTCGCCGCTTTCGGCGGCGGGATCGCCGCGCCGTCGGCGAACCGGTTCGGCCGGGTGAGCCCCACCCGCGCGGAGCACGTCCGCGCCGACCTCGGCGACGCGGTGGATCTCATCCTCGACGCCGGCCCCTGCCCGATCGGGATCGAATCCACCATCGTGGATGTGAGCGGCGAGCATCCGGGGTTGCTTCGCCCCGGGGCCGTCTCCCCGGAGGAGATTGAGAGAGTGCTCGGGCGACCGCTTGGCGCCGCTCCATCCCATGTCCGCGCCCCCGGCCTTCTGCGCTCCCACTATGCGCCGAGCGCCTCGGTGGAGCTGGTGGCGGAGGAGGAAATCCCCGGCCGCGCCGAAGCGCTGCAACGCGAAGGCCGCAAAGTCGCGGTGATCGCCCCGGGCGGCAGCGAGCTCCCGCCCGGTGCGAGGGAGTTTCCGATCGCCGCGGACAGCGCCGGCTTCGCGCGCGACCTCTACGCGACCTTCAGGGAAATCGATCGCCAGGGGTTCGACATCATCCTCGTCGTCTCGCCGCCGAGCTCCGGGCTCGGCTGGGCGATTCGGGATCGCCTCGCCCGGGCCGCATCGCCTCGCCGCTGACCGTCAGGCCCGGCTGGACATCCAGAGGGGTCGCAGCGCCTCGCCCTTGGCGGGCCGGCCGGAGAGCCTTGCCACCACCGAGAGCAGCGTGTGCGGGTCGATCGGCTTGGCGAGGTAGAACTGAAATCCCTCGGAGATCGCGTGCTGGTTGTCGATCGAGCTGGCGAATCCGGTCACCGCCACCGCCGGAATCTTTCCTCCCCGATCGTCTCCCCGCGCGCGGATCTTGCGGATCAGCTGATAGCCATCCTCGTCGGGCATTCCGATGTCGCTGACCAGGACGTCCGGGCTCGTTTCGTCCAGCGCCTTGAGCGCGCTCGCGGCGGAGTCGGCCACCACCACCTTCGCTCCGTGAAGCTCGAGCAGCTCGGCGATCAGCTCGCGAGCATCGGCCTGATCGTCCACGAAGAGCACTTTCAGCCCGTGCAGGCTCGGCGCATCCAGCGCGCGATCGCCCGAGCCATCGGCCGGCGCGCTCACCCGCGGCTCCTCGATGCCGGAGTGCAAATCCAGCGAGAGGACGAAAGTCGATCCCTTGCCCTCTCCGGCGCTCTCCGCGCGGATCGAGCCTCCGTGGAGCTCCATCAGATGCCGGGCGATCGCGAGGCCGAGCCCCAGGCCGCTGTGCGCCCGGGTGGTGGTGCTGTCCGCCTGGCGAAAGTGCTCGAAGATGTGGGGCAAGAGGGCCTCGGAGATGCCCACGCCGGTGTCGCTGATCCGCACCTCCACCTTGCCCACGCGATGGAGCATCTCGACCGAAACCCGCCCGCCCGCCGGGGTGAACTTGATCGCGTTGGAGAGCAGGTTCCAGACGACTTGTTGGAGGCGATCGGTATCCGCGAGCACCTCGCCTTCGCCGGCCTCCAGGGCGACCTCCAGGCGAACCCCTTTGGCCTCCGCTTCCGGCCTCACCGTGTCCACCGCCGCCCTCACCACGCGGCCGAAGCTTTCGGGGTGAAGCTGCAGCCGCAGCTTTCCCGCCACGATTCGCGAGATGTCGAGCAGATCCTCCACCAACTTGGCCTGGGCCTCGGCGTTTCGCTCGATGGCGCTGAGCGCCCGGGCGATTCGATCGGGGTCGAGCTTGCCGGAGCGAAGCATCCGGGCCCAACCGAGAATCGCGTTGAGCGGGTTGCGCAGCTCGTGGGAGAGGATGGCGAGGAATTGGTCCTTGGACTGGTTTGCGAATTCCGCGAGCTCCCGCGCGCGCTGCTCCGCCTGGAGCACCCGGGCGCGGTCTTCGTCGGCCCTTTTCTGGGCATCGATGTCCGTCGCGGTGGCGATCCACCCGATCACCGCGCCCTTTTCGTCGCGCTCGGGAACCGCTCGACAGAGCTGCCAGCGGTAGTCTCCGCTTCCGTTCCGGAGCAAGAAGTCCATCTCGAACACGCGCCCCTCCCGGAGCGATTCCTTCCACGCCAGTTCCACCCGCTCGCGCTGCTCGGGATGGACCGCCTGCAACGCCCCCAGACCCGCGCTCTGCTCCGCGCTCATTCCCGAATACTCGATCCACGCCCGGTTGCAGTACTGGACGCTGCCCGAGGTGTCCGTCGCCAAGACGCACAGCGGCATCGATTCGGTCAGCTTGCGGAAACGCTCCTCGCTGCGGCGGGCCTGCGCCTGCCGCTCGGCGAGGCGGAGCTTTTCCTGCTCGATCTTGATCTGCTGTTCCTTGAGGAAGAGGTCGACGAATGCCGCGACCTTGGCGCGCAGGACGAAGGGCTCGATCGGCTTGAGAATGTAGTCGACCGCTCCGTAGGTGTAGCCCTTGATCACGTGCTCGACGTCCTTGTTGATCGCGGTGATGAAGAGGACGGGGACCTGGCGGCAACGCTCGCGCTGCTTGATCAGCGCAACCGTCTGGTATCCGTCCAGTCCGGGCATCTGCACGTCCATCAGGATCACCGCGAACTCCTCCTCGAGCAGGTGCCTCAGCGCTTCTTCGCCCGAATGCGCCGGCACCAAGCGGTGCCCGAGCGGCTTGAGCACCGCCTCGAGCGCAAGAAGGTTCGCCGGGCGGTCGTCCACCAGAAGAATGCTCGCCTCGAGCGGTTGGAACGTCGCCGGACTAAGCTCTTCGCGCACTTGCATCACTCGAATCTCCTCAGGGCCGAGTCCACTGGCTGATCATCTCCACCAGGCGATCGGGATCCACCGGCTTGGGCAGGTAGTCCGACGCGCCGGCCTGGATGCACTTCTCCTGGTCCTCGCTCAGGGCCCTGGCAGTGACCGCGATGATCGGCAGGTCGGCGTAGGCGGCGTCCTGCCGGATCCTGCGAATCGTCTCGTAACCGTCCATTCCCGGCATCATCACGTCCATCAACACCGCGTCCAGATCCGGATTCCTCTCCAGCAGCTCGAGGCCCGCCTTTCCCGACTCGGCATAGACCACCTCCATCTTGTGGCTCTCGAGCGCGCTGGTGATCGCGAAAACATTGCGAACGTCGTCGTCCACGACGAGGACCTTCTTGCCCGCCAGATGCTCGGCGGCGGAAGAACCCTCGAGGGCGAGTCTCGCCCGGCCGGGGCCCCTCTTGTCAATCCGATGGAGGAACAGCGACGCGTCGCTCAGCAACCGCTCGGCCGACTGTGGGCTGCTCTTCGCAATCACCGTCACCGAGCTTCGCTGAAGCTGCTGCTGCTCGTCCTGGGAGAGGTCCTTGCTGGTGTAGACGATGATCGGGAGATTCGCGAGGCGGGCCTGGCCACGGATCGAATCGATCAGGCGGAACCCGTCCATGCCCGGGAGCACCAGGTCGATCACCACGCAGTCGTATTGATCCCTTTCGAGGACGGCGAGCGCCTCTTCCGCGGTGCGAACCGCGCTGACCTTCACGTCTTCCGCCTGAAGTAGCTCGGCGATCGTGCTCTGTTCGGTCGCGTTGTCCTCCACCAGAAGCAGCAACTTGATCTTTCGATCGATGAAGCCGCTGATCTGCTTCAGCGCCTGCTGAAGCGCCTCCCGGCTCACCGGCTTTTCCAGGTAGGCGAACGCGCCCATCGCCGCGCCGCGGTTCGTCTTCTCCACGATCGAAATCACGTGGACCGGAATGTGGCGGGTGCGCGGGTTCTTCTTCAAACGATCGAGCACCGACCACCCATCGACGATCGGCAGCCGGATGTCCAGGGTGATCGCCGTCGGCTGAAGCTTTTCCGCCATCGTCAGCGCCGTGTCTCCGCGGCTGGCCACCACCGCCTTGAATCCCTCCTCGTGGGCGACCCCGAGCAGGATGCGGGCGAATTTGAGATCGTCCTCGACGATCAACAGCACGCGGTCGGTCGCACCGATGTTCGCGCGGTCGTCTTCGACCGGGCGGGAGGCCAGCGCTTCGAATTCGAAGGCGAGCGGGGGCGGCGCGCTGGGAGATCGCGCCGCCCAGTTGTCGGAGGGCGGCATCTCGTCGCGACCGGGTGACTCCTCGGGCGAGCCGATTCTCTCCGGAAGGTAAAGGGTGAAGGTGCTTCCCTTCCCCAGCTCGCTTTCGACCTGGATTTCCCCGCCGAGGAGGCGCGCGAACTCGCGGCTGATCGACAAGCCGAGCCCGGTTCCTCCGTATTTCCGGCTGGTGGTTCCATCCGCCTGCTGGAAGGCCTCGAAGATGATCTTCTGCTTGTCCCGGGCGACTCCGATCCCGGTGTCCTCCACCGCGAAGGCAATCACGCTCTGGCCCTTGTTCAGGGCGTCATTGGCGAAATTCTTCCTCCGCCTCGCCCGGCTCACCCGGAGGCGAACCCAACCGGTCTCGGTGAATTTGAAGGCATTGCCGAGGAGGTTCTTGAGGATCTGCTGCAGCCGCTGCGGGTCGCTGCGGATGTGGGAGGGGAGATCGTCGGAGAGCTCGATCTCGAATTCGAGCGACTTGTGCTGGGCGATCGGCCGGAACTGGCGCTCGGCGAATTCGCGGAGATCATCGAAGTCGATCTCGCTCGGCTGCACCTCCATCTTGCCGGCTTCCACTTTCGAGAGGTCGAGGATCTCGTTGATCAACGAGAGCAGGTCGCCGCCCGAGGCGTAGACCGTCTTCGCGTATTCGACCTGCTTCTCGTTGAGATTTCCCTGCTCGTTCTCGGCGAGGAGCTTGGCGAGGATGAGCAAGCTGTTCAGCGGCGTCCGCAGCTCGTGGGACATGTTGGCCAGGAACTCGGACTTGTACTTGGAGATGAGCGAGAGCTGCTCCGCCTTCTCCTCGAGCGCCATCCTGGCCTGCTCCACCTCGCGATTCTTGATCTCCACCTTCCGGTTCTGCTCCTCGAGCAGTCTGGCCTTGTCTTCCAGCTCCAGCGCCTGCTTCTCCAGGGCGGTGTTGGAGCGCTTGAGCTCCTCCTGTTGCTCGGTGAGCTCATGCGACTGCTTCTGCAGCTCCTGGGTGAGCCCCTGCGACTGGAGCAGCAGCTGCTCGGTGCGCATGTTGGCGCCGATCATGTTCAGCACCACGCCGATGCTCTCGGTCACCTGGTCGAGGAAGAGCTGGTGGATGGCGCTGAAGGGATGGAACGACGCCAGCTCGATCACCCCTTTGACCTCGCCTTCGAAGAGCACCGGAAGGACGATGATGTTCAGCGGCGTCGCCTCGCCGAGCCCCGAGCTGACCTGGATGTAGTCGGGAGGCACCTTGGTGAGGAGGATCGGCTTCTTCTCCAGCGCGCACTGGCCAACGAGCGACTCCCCGAGCCGGAACCGGTTGGAGATGCCCTTTCGCTCGCGATAGGCGTAGGTGCTCACCAGCTTGAGCGTCGGCTCGCCGTTCTCCTTCTGCATCATGAAGAAGGCGCCGTGCTGCGCCCCCACCAGCGGGGTGATCTGGGACATGATCAACCGGGAAACCGCCTGGAGGTCCTTCTGGCCCTGCATCATCCCGGAGAACCTGGCCAGATTTGTCTTCAGCCAGTCCTGCTCGGTGTTCTTCTGGGTGGTCTCGCGCAGGTTGATGATCATCTGGTTGATGTTGTCTTTGAGCGCCGCCACTTCGCCCAGCGCCTCCACCTGGATCGATCGGGTGAGATCTCCCTTGGTCACCGCGGTGGCCACGTCGGAGATCGCGCGGACCTGGGTGGTGAGATTTCCTGCGAGCTGATTCACGTTGTTGGTGAGGTCCTTCCAGGTGCCGGCCGCGCCGGGCACCTTGGCCTGGCCGCCCAGCGCTCCTTCGATTCCCACCTCGCGGGCCACGGTGCTCACCTGGTCGGCGAACGTCCCCAGGGTGTCGCACATGTTGTTGATCGTTTCGGCCAGGGCGGCGATCTCTCCCTGCGCCTCGACGCCGATCAGCTTCTGCGACAGATCGCCGTTCGCCACCGCGGTCACCACCTTCACGATCCCGCGCACCTGGGTGGTGAGGTTGGAGGCCATGAAGTTCACGTTGTCGGTGAGGTCCTTCCAGGTGCCGGCCACGCCCGGGACCCGGGCCTGACCGCCCAGCTTCCCCTCCACCCCCACCTCGCGGGCCACGGTGCTCACCTGCTCGGCGAAGGTGCCCAGGGTGTGGGTCATGTTGTTGATCGTTTCGGCCAGGGCGGCGATCTCGCCCTTCGCGTCCACGGAGAGCTTCTGCTCGAGATCTCCGTTGGCGACCGCGGTCACCACCTTCACGATCCCGCGGACCTGGGTGGTCAGGTTGCGGGCCATGAAGTTCACGCTGTCCGTCAGGTCCTTCCAGACGCCGGAGACGCCTCTGACCTCGGCCTGTCCACCGAGCTCTCCCTCGGTTCCCACTTCCCGGGCGACCCGGGTCACCTCGGAAGC
>Ga0070708_100004572_pt1 | contig 10899 bp, 9 predicted proteins | sample KBSK5503metaG_FD_65469 | JGI IMG/M metagenome (GOLD analysis project Ga0070708, IMG submission 65469) | Corn, switchgrass and miscanthus rhizosphere microbial communities from Kellogg Biological Station, Michigan, USA - KBS K5-50-3 metaG | ecosystem: Host-associated > Plants > Roots >...
GACCGAGATTCAAAGATTGATCGAGGCGACGACGGACGTCGCGCCAGGCGAGGCCCTCGTGAACGCGGTGTTCCGTGAGACGGAAGGCAATCCTCTCTTCGCCGGCGAGATCGTGCGTCTCCTTGCGTCAGAGGGCCGTCTTTCAGCCGAATCCGCAGGGGCGCTCAAACCGATCCCGCAAGGGATCCGCGACGTGATCGGAAGGCGGGTCGGCCACTTATCTGAGCGCTGTAGCCACGTGCTCGGGATCGCCTCCGTGCTCGGCCGCGAGTTCACGCTCGACGTGCTCGGAGAGCTCAGCGAGCGGCAACCGGATGAGCTACTCGAGATCCTCGACGAAGCCGCCACGGCGCGCCTCGTTACAGAAACCCCAGGGACGCTTGGAGGGATGCGTTTCTCACACTCGCTGATCCGCGACGCGTTGTATGAGGATCTCTCGACTGCCCAGCGCATGCGGCTGCATCGGCGCGCCGGCCAGGTGCTGGAGCGGCTCCGCGGCGATCATCCCGATCACCTAGCAGAGCTCGCGCATCACTTCTTCACTGCATCACCCTTAGGGGACACGGAAAAGGCGATCGACTACGCACGCCGCGCTGCAGAAGCTGCCCAGGCCGGTCTCGCCTTCGAGGAGGCGGCACGCCTGTACCAGATGGCGCTCCAGGCGATGAAGATCGGTGAAAGCGCGGACGACGGCACGCGATTCGACATCCTCCTCGCTCTCGGCGACTCGCTGAACCGCGCGGGCGACGCGCAGTCCGCGCGCAAGGAGTTCCTCGAGGCCGCCGCGATCGCGCGAAGACGCAACGATGCAAACGGGCTCGCACGCGCGGCGCTTGGGTACGGCGGACGGTTCTCGTGGACGGCGCTGCGGGGGGATCCTCTCTTCGTTCCTCTCCTCGAAGAGGCGCTGGCGAACCTAGGCGATGCCGAGACTCCGCTACGTGTGATGATGCTGGGCCGCCTTGCCGCCGGCCCGCTGCGAGACGATCCCGATACGACGCGCCGGCGAAAACTAAGCGAGCAAGCAATCGCGATCGCGCGTGCGCTCCAGGATCCGTCGACGCTCGCATATGCCTTAGAGGCTCGGTTCGGAGCTCTGATGGGTCCAGACCTTCGCGAGGAGATGCTGGCACTGACGGACGAGATCCAAAGCATCGCGCTCCAAACCGGCGACAGCGAGAAGGTCCTCATGGCCCATGTGTGGCGCCTCATGGTGCGCCTTTACGAGGGCAAGATGCGCGGTGTGTCGGCGGAGCGCAAAGAAGTTGCGCGCCTCGCCGAGCAGCTTCGACAAGGGCCTCAAAATTGGTTCATCCAATGCACCGACGCCTCGCTTGCATTGTTCGCGGGTCGCTTCGACGAGGCCTTGCGTCTCAGCGGCGATGCATACGAAGCGGGCCGCCGGGCCGAGCCGTACGCGCTGTTCGCACACAGGGTGCAGAAGCTGTGGATCTACATGGAGCAGGGTCGCATGGCAGAGGTTGAAGAGGACTTCCGCGATTCTGTCGCGCGCTTCTCGGTCTATCCGGTCTGGCGGGCGCTTGTCCCGTGGTTGATGCTTTCGTACGGCACTCGCGAAGAAGCTCGCGCCGCGCTGACCGAGGTGCTCGCAGAACAAAGGCCTTTCAACGAGGAATGGTCGCTGGCTGAGGGGGTCCTCGCCGATGCCATCGCCTCGTTCGCCAATCGGGACGCTGCAGCCACTCAATACGACGACATGCGACCCTACGCAGACCTCACGATGGGAGGCATCCCAGACCTCAACCTTGGCTCGATGCACCGCCCCCTGGGTCGGATGGCAGCACTCCTCGGCCGGCTCGACGAGGCGGAGTCGCACTTTCGAAGCGCTGTCGAGGCCAACGACCGTATGGGAGCGCGCGCGTGGGCAGCGCAGGCCCGCTATGACTTCGCCTGCATGCTGCTCGCGCGAGACGCGCCCGGCGATCGGGAGACCGCGGAGGGTCTGCTCGGGGCGGTGGTCGCTGCAGCACGAGAGATCGGCATGAAGCCGCTCGGAGAAAAGGCCGAGGCCCTTCTCGGCGGCCCACTGCCCGAGGAACCTTCTTTCGAAAGACCAGCGGCCGCCACGACCTTGTTCCGTCGAGACGGCGACTATTTCTCCGTGTCGTACGAGGGACACTCCTTCCGCCTCCGAGACTCCAAGGGGCTCCAGTACCTCGCATTTCTGTTCGCCTCTCCGGGGCGCGAGCACCACGCATTGGAGCTGGTCGCCGCCGTCGAGGGTGTGCGCGCGCCCGCGCGTTCGGTTGAGCCGGGCACGCATCGTGCGAGCGGGGGGGGCGCGGAGGTCCTCGACGCAGAGGCCAGGGCCGCCTACAAGCGCCGCCTGATGGAACTCGAGGATGACATCGCGGAGGCCGAGGAGATGGGTGACGCGGAGCGGGCGGCGCGCGCGCGCGAGGAGCAGGAATTCATGGCGCGCGAGCTTGCCGCTGCGATGGGGCTAGGAGGGAAAGCTCGCCGCGGTCCCTCCGAGGCCGAGCGCGCGCGCGTCAACGTCACCCGAGCCGTCCGCTCCGCGATAGCGCGCATCGCAGATAACTCGGCCGCGCTCGGTGCCCACCTCAACGCAACCATCTCGACGGGTTCGTTCTGCTCCTACACGCCAGACCCGCGCGCCCCCCTTGCGTGGCGCCTGTAGGACGACACGTCGATTCTGTGGGACCTTCCTGACATTGTTCGGCCGCGCTGAACACCCGTTCCGTCCCTTGTAACGCCTTTCGGGTGAACGGGCAGACGCCCGAGAGGCAAAGGGGGAGTGTCATGATCGGCACGAACATGCAAGAGGCTCTAGCTCCGGTCGCACTGAGGGGGCGCGAACGTCGCCACATCCGAGCCACCCTCGTCGCCGCGGCCATCGTGATTGCCGCGGGAGCAGGCGTGGGAACGTGGCAGGCATGGCCCCATGGTTCGGCGGTTGTTCGCACCAACGTTTCCGGGGTCGTGCAAACGGATCCCGCGCTCGATGCGTTCAAGCGTCTGAAGCAGGAGGCCTACACCGATCCAGGAACGACGCAGCGCCTCGATGCCTTCAAGCGGCTGAAGAACGGCGACTGAGCAAAGACTGAGGCGATCCTAGGTCACGGAGCCGCGAGTAATGTTCTGAATGTGATTTGGACGCCGATCACCGAAGAGCCCGTGCGTGGCGGTTACCCGCCCGTCGGGCTCCTCGGCTTGCCCGGCCCCGAGCGCGCGCGCATCTTCGCCGAGGGCATCATGCCGATGCCGCCGATCGCGCACCTTTTCGGCCTGCGGCCGCAAGCGCGCACCAACAACGAAGCCATCTTCACCATGCCGTCGAGCGAATGGCTGCAGACCTCGTTCGGCGTGTTCTTCGCGTCGACCGCAGTCTTGGCAGCAGACGCTCCCTTCGGGAGCGCCCTGGTGCCGTCGATGGCGGCCGGCGTTTACGGCACCACGTCGGAAGTCTCGATGAGCTTCCTTCGCCCCGCTTCCCCGTCGAGCGGCCTGCTGACCGCGCGCGCCCACAAGGTCGACGCGGGAAGGACGCTGGGGCTCTCGCAAGCAACGGTGTCGGATGCGCGCGGGCGGATCCTGGCGCACGGCACATCGCGTTACGTGTTCATGAAGCTGGACCCGCCTCCCCCACCTATGGAGATCGCGCCGTACGAAGAGCCGACGTACGACACGCCGGATCCATTCGAGCGGCCGGTCCAAGGCGAGCTCCTACCCATCGAGATCTGGCGCAAGAAACCGGGCCTGGAGGTGCTGCGCGCGTCAGCGGCCGGCGAGTTTCCGCCCGCGCCCTTCGCGCTGCTATTCGGCTGCCGTCTGACCGATGTCTCGGAGGGTCGTGTGACCTCGACGATCCCGGCGTCGAAGTGGTTCACTTCCCCCGCGCGCACGATCTACGGAGGCATCACCGCGTTCTTCGCCGACACTGCGATCACCGCGGCGATCCAGTCGACCTTGCCGGCCAACACTGTATGCGCGCTCGTCGATCTGAAGGTGAACTACACCCGGCCGGGGCTGCCCGACGGCCGGATGCTCCGTGCGCGCGCGGAGGTCGTGCACCGAGGCCGCCAGATGGCCGTTGCGCGCGCGGACCTCGTCACAGAAGACGACAAGACGTTCGCGATCGCAACGGGCTCGGCGATGATCCTTGAAGGACGCGTCTGGGATGCCGAGCGGCCGGTCGTCGCCGCTGATGAAGCGCGGAGCGACGAGGAGCAAGACTGAGCTAGAACAGTCTGAAGGCCACCACTGTGAACGATCCCGTCGCTCCGTTGCCGTTCAGATCTGTCAGAGTTGCCACCGGCGTGAATACGAACGTGCCGGGTCCACCGGTCAGGGGCGGGCAGGTACCGCCCGTCGTGGGAGTGCATGTGCCAGCAACCGTTACGGTGATCTGTTTGCTGCTTATGGAAGCTGTCGAAGAGCCGAACGAAGGCGACTTGTTGTTGCCGGCGTAAGAGCCGCTTACACCGAGGTCGGAAGAGCTAGTGATCCCCGAGATAACCAACTTGTCGGTCGCTGATCCGTTCCCACCATTCTCCGTCACAGCCACCGAAGTCGGCACGCTTGAGGCCAAAAGCGCCTCGCTGAAGGTGATAGAAAGCGTATCGCCCGCTTGCATGAGTCCGTCGGTTGTTCCGTTCGTGTCTGTGATCGAAACGACCACGGGCTTCGCCTGGTCCGTGGGGGCTGCTGCGACGAACGATGACTGGTTACCCGCGGCGTCTCGGATGCCCGTGGCGCTCGTGGCGAGCGCAACAGTGAATGAGCCCACTGCAGTGTCCGCCGCGCCGGATCCTTCGTTCAAGGTCAGCGTTGCGACGGCTGCCGACGTCGCAACCGAGTTAAGCGATCCGTTCGAAGGGACGCTCGCAAGCGTCCATGGGGCAGTATCAGTCGAGGAAGCAAGTGCCTCGGAGAAGGTCACAACGACGTGGTCCACCTTGCCGGCGGTGCCGCTCGTGTCCTGCATAACCATCGAGATGCGAGCCGGCGGTGCCTTGTCCGCCACGCTCGTGGCGGCGAATGACGACTGATTGCCGGCCGCGTCACGGATCCCGTTCGCATTGGCTGCAAGAGCGATCTTGAACGCCGACGCACCCGCTCCAACAGACGTATCCGCCGCGCCGCTTCCTTCAGTGAGCGTCAGAGTGGCCTGGTTGGTAGACACCGAGACGGACGCCAGCGAGCCGGCCGAAGGAACGTTCGTTAGGTTCCACACCGAGTTCGGCGCGGTGTAGGGCGTTGCAAGATTCTCATTAAAGGTCGCAACCACATGATCGATCTTGCCGTTGTGATCGTTGTCGAAAGCCTCGAGTGTGGTCAGCGCTGGCGGGGTCACGTCGGTAGCCACCGTCACCGTCGAACTCTTCGTACTTTCCGCGCCGCGCCAGGTATTTAGTGCGGGAGTGACCGTGTACTGCCATGATCCATCGGGTACGCCATTTTCCGTGCAGCTCAACGATGCACTGGACCCTGAAACGGCCGTGGCGCAGTTCGCATTCGGCGTGATAGCCGCGCCACCACTGCTGGCGTAGCGCTTCACGAGGTAGCCTCCGCCGGTAACGGCGCCGAGATTGGAGCTCGCGAACGTGACTTGACTCCACGTCACGGTGACGTTGGATCCCGAGACAGAACCTGATGGCGTGGTCCCCCCGGGTAACGCACGTGCCTTGCTGTATGCGGATCCGGTACCGAGTGCCGACCATGCAGCAAACGCCACTCCGCCCATGGACAACAAGCCGAGGAGAACGCCAGCGATCACGAACGCGCGCTTCCTCATGGCTTCACCGCCGATCCTGAGTACTTCAGCTGGAACGTCGCCCCTTGGCATGCGTTCGCAACTGAGCCCGGCATCGTGATGGGCATGAGAACCGTGACTGTGGAATTCCTCGCTACGACGAAACCGGGGCCGGTGTAGTTCGTGGGCTGAAGGTTTGTGGTTCCCGTCGAGCAGTCGGCCTTGTCGGTTCCAGTCACGGTGATTTGGATCTGCATCACTTTGATGTCTTGGTTGTTCTGGTTGGTGACGAGCACAGGCAGATTGAGATGTGCACCCGGGAAGAGGCCGGAGATGTTCCCACCGATCGAGAAGCTCTTAGGACAGGGGGGCAAGATGCTCTTGCCGGTGGGATTCTTCGCGTCATCAACGCAATCGAGGGCGTTGCCCACATTTTGAACTGCACTCGGACCGGCGATCTGCACTCCGAGAACCGACGTATTGCCGGCAGGCTTGCCGGAACTGGGGCTCGCTCCGCCGACTAGAGGGAACGAAACGCTGCTCGCGATGCCTGCGGCGACCAGAGCAGTAAGGAGCCATGAGACGAACTTGGCTCGCGTCGTGCGCTCGCTGGTCACCGAATACACCGCCCTGCTAGTTGTTTCCATGAGAGGCTTTGTGAGGGGGGAGGATGCCTCCCCCCTCACTTCATTCTTGAATCTGTTTATGCGTTGCTTGCGCCGGAAAGGCTGACGGGGACCGTGAACGTCGCGCCCTGGCAGTGAGTGTCCGACGAGTTGCTCATGTGAACGGCACCGGTGAGCGTGAAGCTCGTAGCGGTGTTCGCTGCAATGTCCACGTTGCTCCCGCCGTTGGCGGTCACGAGGGCGGCGCCAGAAAGACCGGCAAACGAAACGCCGTTCCCATTGGTGTCGCACGTGGCGTTGTCAGAGGTGATCGTCCCGTTGGACGTGATGGACGTTACGCGAACCGGGTACGGGTTCGGGTTGTTGATCTTGACCAGCAAAACGCCGTCAAACCCCGGGTAAAGGTCAGCGACGGTGCTGGCGTGGACGTCGACCGTGGTGAGCGCCTGAGCCGAGATCGCCTTTGCGTATCCGTTACCAGTGCCGCTGGCCGTCCACGCCGCGAATGCGACGCCTGCAACCAGAACGACAGACAAACCACCCGCGATGACCGCGAGCCGCTTTCCTGCGAGCTTCTTCATTTCCCTCTCCTTGCTCGTTCCTTCCGCACGGGCTTTTCCCGAACGGTTTGCGCTGTCATCCAGCGCGCACAACAAAGAACACACTGCTGAGATTGCGGGCGTTTTGCCTGGAGTCGCCCGCACGACTCCTGAAGCCCAGTCACCCCCTAGAACGTGTTGCGCTCGGCGCCTTCACCGAGACGTAGAACCCCCAGGCGAGTTGTTTAACGATGTGTGCAGAGAGTAGGCATCGGTCACGCTCGCAACATGATGCGGCAGTGCCAAATCTCTTAGGACTGAAGTAACTGTCTATAGGGGACGTTCGCGCGCGCAGTTAGAACGCATCAGAAAATTGGGAACGATTCGGAAGGTTGTTACGCGCTACCTAGTCAGGACTTCTGTCCTTGCGCGCGCCACTCGTCGCGACTCAACTCGTAAACACGAAGCCCGTCACCGAGTTCGGGATGGATCGTGTCGCGCTCGACATGCATCCCGAGGCGTTCCATCACGCGACCCGAGCGCACGTTTTCGGTTTGATAGATGGCGATGATCCGCTCGCAGTCAAGCGTCGTGAACCCGTATGCCAGCGATGCGCGCCCCGCCTCGGTCGCGTAACCTTTCCCCCAGGAATCGGGATCAAGCCGATAGCCGATCTCGACGGCCGGCATCACCTCAGGAAGGAAGAACGGGGTCGCGAGTCCTTCATATCCGATCAAAACCCCGTCGGACTTCTTTACCACAGCCCAGAGGCCGAACCCTTGCTCGTCCCAGTGGCTCATGATGCGCCCGAGCACCTCGGCACTCTCCGCGGGCGACAACCCGCGCCGATAGGTCGAGTACTTCATGACGGGCTCTTTGGCGAAGATCTCGGCGAAATCATCGAGGTCGTCTTCGGTGAGGCGCCGGAGAAGCAGCCGCTCGGTTTCGATCACTTCTTGAACTGCTCGTCGCGATCTTTGAAGACTTCTTTCATCGACGATTTCGATTGGCGAGCAGCCAGTGCGTCCAGCGCGGTCTTCGTGTTATGCGTGAACTGGTGGACCATGAAGTGATATTCGAGAGCGTTTCTGAACCCCGACAGGTCCTGGGCGTGGTTGATCGAGCGCTTAACGTTCTGCGCGGTCACCGGCGGGATCTTGGCGATCCGCTCGGCCAGGGCAAGCGTTTCTTTCTCAAGATCTGGTGCGGGAACCACGCGGTTCACCAGCCCGAGGCGCCACGCCTCCGGCGCATCGATCTCGTCACCGGTCCAGAGGAACTCTTTCGCCTTACGGAAACCGATCCCGTACGGCTCGCTCAGAACCTCGACGCCGGCGCCGGTCATGCGCAGAACCGGATTCTGGAAGACGGCGTCGTCGGACGCGACGATCAGGTCGCACATCGCCGCCAGCATCAGCCCAGCCGCGACGCAATGGCCCTGCACCATCGCGATGGTCGGCTTGGTCAGGTCGCGGATGGCCATGCACTTCTCGAAGTAGACCTTTCGCTCGTGCTCGAACTTGCCTTCGGGTGTTTTCCTTTTCTCGTGCCACTCGTCGCTGGGCGCCTCACCCACGTATGCCTTGAGATCGTGGCCCGCCGAGAAGTCCTTCCCCGCGCCGGCGAGGACGATGACGTTGACCGTCGGATCTCCGTCGGCCGCGCGCATCGCGTCGTCCAGCTCCATGATCAGAGCCGAATTCTGGGCGTTGCGGACCTCGGGGCGGTTCATCGTGACGAGCTCGACGGCGCTATGCCGCTCGACAAGGATCGTTTGATAGCCCATGGGGTCACTTTAACTCCAGTGGTACGGAATGACGGCAGAAACAGGGGCCCGAAGCCCATTGAAGTGGCCCGAGCCGGGTTTATCATGGGGCCGCTATGGGACTCACGAGCATGTTCTTGCGCGAGTGGAGAGAAGCGCGCCGAAAGAAGATGCGCGCGGAGTTCGAGAAGACCACCCCCACCGTTTCGCTGTCCGATCTCCCGATGGCCGGCGCGCGCTGGCGTCGCAACCCAGACGGGTCGTGGATGCGCTGGAGCTACCTCGGTGACGCCTGGGAGCCGCAAGCCGCGCCGCCCGTCCTGCTCCAAGCCGCCGAGCGAACGCCCGGCGTCATCAACTGGACGGTGGGCCCCGACGGTGTGTGGAAGCCATACGACCCCGAGCACCAAGATGGCCAGCAACCGGCGCAAGAGGTCGGAGGAAACGTGCCGGAGCAGCTTCCCCAACCGCCCCCGGGGAACCCAGACCTGGCCCCTCGGCCCGAGTGGACATCCGATTGGCAACCCGGCTGGACGCAGGACCTTAAGTAGCCCCGACGTCTAGAGCTTCTCGCGCGGCAATCCGAGGATGCGTTCCGCGATGATGTTGCGCTGTATCTCGCTGGTTCCACCGGCGATCGATGCCGCGCGCGACCACAGCATCGCGCGGGCCCAACGTCCGCGGTCGATGGCGCTCGCATCGTCCCACATGACCAGGCCGTCCTCTCCGAGGATCGACCCCGCCGTCTCCGCCAGCTTCTGGCTCATCTCGCTCCAGAACAGCTTCACGATCGACGATTCCGGCCCTATCTGCTCGCCCCTGTCCAGACGGGTCAGGGTGCGCGCGTTGTGCAGGCGGAAGATCTCGACCTCGATCCAGGACTGTGCGATCTTCTGGCGGACGAGGGGGTCCTCGTAGTCGCCGCGTTCGATCGCACGCTTGAGCAGCATCTCGCGCGCGACCTCGTGCAGAACCTGCTCCTTCCACACGAAGCTGGTGCCGCGCTCGTTCGCCAGCGTGGTGCCGGCTACGCGCCAGCCGTCGTTCTCGATCCCGATCAGGTTCTCAGCCGGCACATTTACAGCGTCGAAGAAGACCTCGTTGAACTCTGACTCCCCCGTGATCTGCCGCAGCGGCCGCACGTCGATCCCCTTCTCCCTCATCGGAACAGCGAGCATCGAGATGCCCTTGTGCTTGGGCGCGCTCGAGTCGGTGCGCACCAACGCGATCCCGAAGTCGGCGAATTTCGCGTAGGACGACCACACCTTCTGGCCGCTGACGATGTACGTGTCGCCGCGCTTCGCTGCTTTGGTCGAGAGGCCCGCGAGGTCGCTGCCGGCTCCGGGTTCGCTGAAAAGCTGGCACCAGATGTGCTCGGCGGCCAGGATCTTCGAAAGCCACTGCTGCTTCTGCTCGTCGGTCCCATGCGCCATGAGCGTCGGACCGACAAGGTTCACGCCTGCGCGCCCGAGGATCTGCGGCGCGTGTGCGCGCGCCAGCTCTTCGTTGTAGATCGCAACCTGCACAAGCGACGCGCCCCGGCCACCGTATTCGATCGGCCAGTGGACGCCGACCCATCGGCCGCTCGCCAGAAGGCGTTGCCACTCGCGCAGCGTCTCTGCTTCCTTGAAGTCGGACGCGACGTCGATATCGGGCGGCTTATTGGCGGACAGCCACGCGCGGAACTCGTCGCGGAAGGCGAGGTCGGCCACTGACAGATCGAAGTCCACGCCAGAAGGATTGCATGCGCGCGCGTCGCGCAGCCAATCCTTACCCGACGACGAACCGGTCGACAGTCACGTTATTCCCATGAGAAGCCGCTGAATGCGTCCCCAGATTGACGATCTTGATCGTGTGCACCGCATCGCTTAACCCGCTGAACCGCGCGAAACCGACCATGGTCGTTGAGCGGTAGGTATCGACCGTACCTTTGAACACGCCATCGATGTACACCGCAGCCTTCCCGCACCCGTAGCTTAGGAAGATGTACCAGTCGATCCTGGTTCCGCGGAACGTGAAGTACGCGGCGGCGCCCTTCTGATCGGAGATGGCGAAGTGGCCGCCGGATGTTATGGAGGCAGGTGCTATCCGCCAGACATAGCGCACGATCGGCGTCTTCTGGAGGGCTCCGGTTCCCGGCGTCATCGCGTCGATAGATATGAAGGAGCCGGTGCCGGCGCTGGACCCCTTGGCACCATTCACCGTTATCTGGAGAGTGTGGGTGCCGGCAGT
>Ga0070708_100004575_pt1 | contig 10896 bp, 10 predicted proteins | sample KBSK5503metaG_FD_65469 | JGI IMG/M metagenome (GOLD analysis project Ga0070708, IMG submission 65469) | Corn, switchgrass and miscanthus rhizosphere microbial communities from Kellogg Biological Station, Michigan, USA - KBS K5-50-3 metaG | ecosystem: Host-associated > Plants > Roots >...
GGTGACAAGCCGGCGCGGTCGATGCGATGGAACTCACCGCGGTAGTCGACCACGGGCTGCCGCCACAGCAGGCGCAGCAGGTCCACCTGCTCGTCCAGCCGCCGACCGCGGCCCTCGAAAGAGGCGCCCAGGCTTTCGTACTCCACGTAGTTCCAGCCGGTGCCGACGGCAAGCACAAGTCGGCCGGAGGAGAGCACGTCCACCTCCGCGGCCTGCTTGGCCACCAGGGCGGTCTGCCGCTGCGGCAGGACGAGCACGGCGACCCCGAGCTCGATCGTCGTCGTGCAGGCGGCGAGGAAGCCGAGCAGCACGAGCGGCTCGTGGAACGGATCGTTCTCGCTGTACGGGCCGGGCAGCGGCGGATCGCGGTCGGCGTGCACGGCGCCGAGCACATGGTCGTATACCAGCAGCCGGCGGTAGCCGAGTCCCTCGGCCGTCTGGGCGAAATCGCGGATGACCGCCGGGTCCGTGCCGATCTGCGTCGTCGGGAACACCACCCCGAATTCCATCTGTCTCTCCTGTCTACACTGGGCTGCCGTGCGCGAGGACCACCGGGCGCGGGGTGCCCTGCGGCTGCGCTTCCGGCGCGCTCATCGGCTGACGACGGCGCGGTTGCCGTCGCGCCACAGGTAGACCTGGACGCGTTCGGCGATCTTCCAGCCGTCCGGGGTCCGGGCGAGCGTATCGGTGTAACTGCCCGCGATGATGTAGGTATCGCCGCCGGGGGTTCCCGTGCGCACATGCTGCGCCTGGAAGTAGGAGGTGGCGCGGGCGGTGTCACCGTCGACGTCGGCGACGACGTTGCCGAGCAGGTGCTGGGAGGCGTCCAGCGACTCCAGGGCTCCCCTCGAGCGGGCGAGGATGGCCTCGAATCCCTCCAGGCGCCCGCCCGGGTGGACGAACGCGGGCGAGGCGGTGAAGCAGCTCTCGAACAGCGCCCAGTCCTTGGTGTCGAGTGCGAACGTGTAGCGCACGCACAGGTCGGCGATCTCCTGACGGTCGATCAGTCGCTGCACATCGGCGTCCATCTGGTCTCCTTCGTGCCGGGTCGGCGAGTCAGCGGGCTCTGGCCAGCGCGGCGACCTCGGCCTCGTAGGCGAGGTCGAGAGCACCAGCGTCTTCATCCGGCGCCACCGGGTGGTGCGTAGCGGACGTGACGGGAGATGTCGCCGTACAGGTCGCCGAGCACTCGTCGCTCGGTCCAGTGCCACTCGCCGTCCGTCCGGATCAGCCGGTCCTGGTAGCGGCCGGAGAAGATCGGTTGCAGCGGGAAGTCCGGGAGGGCCTGGAAGATGGTGACGTAGGCGGAGGCGGTGGCGGTGCCGGCGTCCTCGTCGACGTCGACGACGACGTTGGTCGTGACGTGCTTGGTGCGCGTCAGGCCGTCGTAGAGCTGGACGTTGTCGGTGATCCACTGCCGGGCGGCGGCCGCGCCAGGCTCGGCCTTGTGCCACTGTCCGTGCTCGAATAGCGCGGCGAACTCGTCGAACTGGCCGGTGTCGAACAGCTCAGCGTACCGGAACATCAGGTCGCTGATCTGCTGGACGGCGTCACTCATGAGGGCCTCCTGCGGGCGTCCGGCCCGGCGCGTGGGTTCTAGTCGTGGACCGTCTCGAAGTAGCGGCGCGCCTTGGCGCCCAGCACCTCACTCGCGGCGTCGATGACCAAGCAAGCACCATTGACGTACCACGCCTCGTCGCTGGCGAGGAACACGGCCGCCGCCGCGACGTCCTCCGGACGGGCCGCCCGCCCGAACCTCTTCGCGAGCCGCTCCTCCACCTGGCCGAGTGCCGTCGGGTCTCCGGCCACGACGCTTGCCGTCATCCCGCTGACCGTCGCTCCCGGCGCGATGGCATTGACGCGGACGCCGGCCGGCATCAGCTCGACCGCGGCCGACTCGGTCAGTCCTACGACAGCGTGCTTGGCCGCGGTGTACGCGTGCGGCCCGAGCCCGCCACGCACGCCCGCCGTGCTCGCGGTGTTCACGATCGCCCCGGACCCTTGGGCGCGCATGACCCGTGCTCCGTGCTTGATCCCCAGGAACACGCTGGTCAACAGGACCGCCATAGAGCGGTCCCAGTCCTCCCGGGCGGTGTCAAGCAATGAGCCGACCACTCCGAGGATGCCGGCGTTGTTGAACAGACAGTCGAGCCCGCCCAGCTCGGATACCGCGACGGACACCATCCGGGCGACGTCGTCCTCGACGCTGACATCGGCGCGCACAAAGCGGACGGCGTCCCCCAGCTCTTGGGCGAGCGCGCGCCCTCGCTCCTCCTGCACGTCGGCTATCAGGCAGCGCCCGCCCTCAGCGACGAGACGGCGGACGATCCCTTCGCCGATTCCGCTTGCGCCTCCTGTGACGACGCTGACCTTGCCGTCGAACCGTGTCGGCATGTGTCTCCCTGCCTCTCTGCATCTGCAGCCCGCTAGCCGACGTCGTCCCGCTGGCGCGGCTCGCCCACCTGATCGTCCATGGCTGTGTCGGGTGCCGTGTATATTCACCGGTGTATATCGATCAGTGTATACCGATCGAAACAAATAGCACAAGCGTTCGGCGGGGCGCCTCCGATCAGGGAACGGGCGGGCCCTGTCTTGTCCGTATCCGGCTCGTGTCCCGCGCAGGTGTTGACCCCCGGAGGCGCTCCTACCGCATCCGGATCATCGGGCATTCTCGGGACGCGCGAGCGCTGATCCCTGGGCCATCCGCGCCGGACTAAAGGCCGGACGTCGGCCCAGTCTGCCGGCGATAAGTGGCCAGGTCGAAGTAGTCGCGCCACAAGGTGATCCGCCCGTCCCGCAGCACGAACAGCCCGGCGACGGGCACCTCGGCCCATCGGCCACCCACCTGGAAACGATCGAGGCGCTCGTTCATGACCACGTCGCCGGCCCCCACCTGGTAGTGGGTCACCCACTCGACCCGATCCGCCGCCCCGAGCACCCGGCTGAGAGCGATGCGGATGCTGTCGGGCCCGGCCACCGCACCGATCGGCACGTTGTCGTACACGACGTCGTCTGTGACCAGCGCGAGTGCCGCATCCATATCCTTGCGCTCGATCGCCGCCACGAACGCCCGAACCACCTCGTCCGGCTCGGCCGCTGGCCTGGTCCTGCCCGTGCTGCCAGCCTCGGGCCCTGGCTTCCCGGCATACTCCTCGGCGGTAACTTCGCCGAGCCACTCGGTGTCGCCGCCAGCGGTGACGGCGACATGGACGAGAGCCGTGTCCGGCCGGGCGCCGTGCCAGTGCTGCACCCCGACCGGTACGTGCACCACCCCGCCTGGCTCGATCGCGACGCGTCCCTGTCCCTCAAATCGGACCCAGCCTCGGCCCGACTCGCCGTAAAGCACCTGTTCACCGGTGTGAACGTGCCAGTGCGTGTGACCCCCGGGCGGGTAGCGGAACCGGTCCACCCGCAGGGCGTCCTCGGACGCACCAAGGAGAACCCGTGTTCTCGTCACTCCAGGCGTGACCTTCATCGTGCTCCCTCGGCCAGCATCGGAGCTTCGGCAGCACCGCTAACGTGCCAGGTAGCCGCCGTCCACGGTCAGCACGTGGCCCATCGTGTACGCGGATTCGTCCGAGCACAGCCACAGCACGGCGTTGGCGATCTCCGCGGGCTGCCCGAACCGGCCGATCAGGCTCAGCCGGGCGAGCACGTCCTCTTCCCTGGAGCCACGGGCCGCCATCGCGCCGCGCAGCATGGGCGTGTCGATCGCGCCCGGGGCCACCGCATTGACCCGGATGCCCGATCCCGCGTACTCGATCGCGGCGGTCTTGGTGAGCCCGACGACCCCGTGCTTGGTCGCCGTGTACACCGCCTGCTTCGGCAGCGGGCGGAAGGAGTTCGTCGAGGCGATGTTCACGATCGCTCCGCCGCCGCGTTCGAGCATCGCGCGGATCTCGTACTTCAGGCAGAGGAAGACCGACTTGAGGTTGACCGCCACCAGGCGGTCGAAGGTTGCCTCGTCGCAGTCGGCGAGCAGCGTCGTCTCGATCTCGATCGCCGCCACGTTGGCGGCGCAGTCGAGGCCGCCGAAGGTCTCGACGGCCGCCCGGACGGCGGCTTCCACGTCGCCGGCCCGCGACACGTCGGTGCGGACGAAGACTGCCTCGCCGCCATCCCGCTTGATCATGCCGACGGTCTCCTCGCCGCCGTCGGCGGCGATGTCGGCGGCAACCACCTGAGCCCCGGCGCCGGCGAACGCCTGCGCCGTCGCCCGGCCCATGCCGCCCGCGGCGCCGGTGACCAGCGCGACCTTGCCGGCGAAGGCTCCGCTCATGAGCGCGCCGCCTGCGCGGCGTGCCGGCCAGCCAGGTAGCCGAACACGATCGCCGGCCCGAGCGTTCCCCCAGCGCCGCCGTAGGTCATGCCCATCACCGAGGCCATGGCGTTTCCGGCGGCGTACAGGCCTGGAATCAGCCGGTCGTCAACGTCAAGCACCTGCCCGTTGCCGTCGGTACGCGGGCCACCCTTGGTGCCGAGCACGCCCGAGTAGACCTGCACCGCGTAAAAGGGCGGCGTGTCCAGCGGCCCGAGGGTGGCCGCCGGTCCGGGGCCCTGCGCCGGGTCGCCCCACCACCTGTCGTGGACGCTCTTGCCGCGGGCGAAGTCGGTGTCCTCGCCCCGGGCAGCCTGCTCGTTCCACCGCGCCACCGTCTGCTCCAGGGCGCCGGCCGGGACATCGATGGCCTCGGCGAGCGCGGCCAGCGTCGGCGCCTCCGTCATCCAGTCCGGCGCCGCCGATTCGCCCTTGAAGCCCGCGAGGCCGTAGCGAGTCAGGTAGTGCCGATCGAAGATCATCCACGCGGGGTGGTTGACGTACTCGAAGCTGCTCACGTCGATGACGTGGAAGGCGGCACCCAGGGCGTTGTAGTTCGCCGCCTCGTTGGTGAACCGGCGGCCCCGGCGGTTCACCATGATGCAGTGCGGACGGGTGCGCTCGCCGTTGACCTGCCAGGCGGCCATCTGGCCGCCCACCGGGACGTCGATCGTGGCCACCCACCACGCCTCGCGCATGTTGCCCAGTCCCGCGCCCACGCGCATCGCCATCTTCAGGCCGTCTCCGGTGTTGGTCGGGACGGACGCGGAGCGCACCAGGGGGCCGCGGCTGAACGCCCGCACGAGCTCGGGGTCCCACTCGAAGCCGCCGGTCGCGATGACCACACCGCCTGTGGCTCCCACCTCGACCGGACCGCTGGACGTCTCGAACCTGACGCCCGCGATCCGGCGCCCGTCCCGCAGCAGCTCGACCGCGCGCATGCCGGTACGCGGCTCGATGCCGCGGTCCAGGCAGGCCTTGAGCAGCGGGCCGATCAATCCCTGTCCGGCCCCCCGCTCGTCGCGGATCTTGCGCCGCTCCAGCTCCGAGGGATCGACGCCCTGCGGGGCGCCGCGGCCCAGGGATGTCTCGCTCATCGTGATGTTGCCGGAAAGCTGCGGCCCCACCGTGACCCGCTCGCGCCAGCTGCCGAGCTCGACGAACGGGAACAGCGGGCACTCCAGCGACCGGCCGCCTCCTGGCTTGGCGCCAGGGTGCTCGGGCTGGTAGTCGGGAAAGTCCTTGATGACCTGGAACCTGACCGGCGTGTTCTGCTCCAGCCAGGTCACCGTTTCGGGGCCGGCGTCGATGAGCGCCGCGGCCAGATTCATGTCGATGAGGCCATTGGACAGGGATCCGAGGTAGGTCAGCACCTCCTCCCGGCTGTCATCGATGCCGAGCTCGGCCATGTGCGGATTCACCGGAATCCACACCATGCCGCCGGACCAGGCGCTCGTGCCGCCGACCGTATCGGCCTTCTCGAACAGCCCCACGCTGGCGCCCTCGGCGGCGGCCCGGACGGCGGCGGACAGGGCCGCCGCACCGGTTCCCAGGACGATGACATCGAACGTTTCCATCGGGACTCCCTCACGATCGGCCGGATGAGTTTTTATTGAGTCACTTCATAAAGAGCCTAGTCACCACCGGCCGATGTCTCTAGCATCGATTTCAGCCACCCACGCGACGCTGCCGGAGGCGCCATGGCCGACGAACCGCATCTCGATGCCCCGTGCTTGCAGAGGTTCCTGGACCACGTGGAGGGCGGCCGCGGCGGCACGGTCGCGGCGTTCCGGCCGATCAGCGGCGGCTACAGCAGGCTCAGCGCGCTGGCGACCGTGCGGTGGGCGGACGGCCAGGAGGAGTCCTTCGTGCTGCGTTCGGACCCGCCGCCGGATACCGGGGTCTTCGTCAGCGACCGGGACGCCGAGTGGCGATTGCTGCGGGCGATCTCGGGAAAGCTGCCAGTCCATACGCCGACGGCCAGGTGGTACGACGCGACGGGGGAGTACTTCGGCGCGAAGTGCCTGATCGTGGACTTTTTCCAGGGCCGGCCGCTGTCGGACATCGCCCAGTCGCCGGACGAGGTGCCGCGAGCCGCACGGATCTTCGTCGATACTCTCTCGGAGGTCCACCGCACGCCGCTCGACGTGCTGCCGCCCGAACTGGAGCGGGCCGCCGGCTGGGAGAGCTACATCGAGGGTCTGGTCGAGTACCTCGGCCGCCTGGACAGCGTCGTCGCTGACAGCAACCCCGCCTTGCACTACGCGGCGGCTGAGCTGCAGGCGCACCGTCCGCCGCCGGCTCCGCTCGGCTTCGTCCACGGCGACGCGCAGCCGGCGAACATCCTGGTCCCGGACGAAGGTCCGGTGCTGATGATCGACTGGGAGTTCGGGCGCATCGGCGACCCGCGCGAGGACCTCGGCTACTACAGTCACCTGCCCGTCCCGCCGAACCTGTTCCAGGCCGATCCGCACGGCTTCCTCGCCCGGTACCGGGAACGCACCGGCCTGAGCGAGGAGCAGGTGAACGTGGACACCGTCTCGTACTTCTACGTCCTGGGCATGGCCCGACTGCTCGGTCAGATGTTCGAGGCCGCGGACGCGCTGGCCCAGGGCCGGTCGCGGGGCGTGATGGCTACCTACATGATGAACGGCACCTCGGCGACGACGCGCGCGTTCGTTGAGGTCGCCCGCCGACTGGCCAGTTGAAGGAGCAGCCGTGCTATCCCGACCCACGACCGAGCAGATCCTGCTGGACTGCTGCCGCGAGCTCATGACCGTCGTGCTGCCGACGCTGACCGACGAGACCGCGCAGGTCTCGGTGATCATGGTCGAGACCGTGCTCCGCAACACGGCGGTGCGCGCCGCGCACGAGGTGGCGTGGATGCGGGAGGAGACGGCCGAGATCGAAGGCTATGCCCAGGCGGTGGCCGGGCAGGCACCCGGTGCCGAGTCGCTCGGCACCGCGCTGAAGGCGCTTGCGGACGCACCGCGGGACAGCCTGCACCTCGACGACGTGGTGGAAACGTACTGCCGGGCGGGCAACGCGCTGTCCGTCGCGCTCGAGACCGCCGTGGCCGGCCGCCTGACCGACCTCGTCCGGCGCGGCGAGGAGATCCTCGACGTGCGCGCCAGTCACGAAACCGAGGTCATGGCCGGCTGGAGCCCCACCGGCCGTTAGTGCAGCTGAAACCCCGGACCGTTCGGTAAGAAGAAATGATTTTTACCGAACGGTCCGGGGTGCGAGCCACGAGGCAAGCCAGACGGTCAGCCCTCGAGGACGGTGACCTTGCCGGACGAGCCGTCCACCTCCAGCAGTGTGCCGTCCGGGATGCGCCGTGTCGCGTCGCTCACTCCGGCCGCGCACGGGATGCCAAGCTCCCGGCTGACGATCATCGCGTGGCTGCCCATGGCGCCGACATCGACCACCACGCCGGCGGCCACCATGAACAGCGGCGTCCACGACGGGTCGGTCTGCGGCGCGACCAGGATCTCGCCCGGCTCGAACGCGGCGATCTGCGACGTATTCGTGACCACGCGGGCGCGGCCGCGGGCGACGCCCGCCGAGGCCGGCGCGCCCAGCAGGACGTCGCCGGGCTTGACGGCCGTCACCTCCTGCCCGCCCTTGCGCGGCAGGCTGGCCAGCGGCGTCATCGGCTCACCGCCGACGACGAAGGTCGGCGGCTCGATCTCGAACAGCTGCCGCCACTGCCGCTCGCGCTCGCGCAGGGTGTCGCGGAGCGCGGCCGCGTGCGTCGCGAGGAGGTCAAGCTCTGAGTCCAGCGCCATGAAGACCTGCTGCGGCTGATCCAGCTCGCCGTTGGCGGTCAGGCGGCGGCCGAGCTCGAACAACGGCGCCCGCACCTCGTGCAGGACCTTCACCGCGTTGGTCTTACCGCGCTCGCGCCAGGCGGCGAAGCGCCGGGCCGAGGCGATCGCCAGGTGCAGCGTCTGCACCGCCTCCTCGTTCGACCCGACGATCTTCAGCGCCTGCTGCAGCGCGGCCGCCGTGTCGGCGGCGCGCTCCTCACTGCGCAGGCCGGGCGAGGCGTCGTCGTCCAGCAGGCGGAGCCGGCCGATGAGCGACAGCGGCAGCTCCGGCTGGGTCTCCCAGGTGTGCACGCCGATGTCCCACTCGCTCGGCCCGCGGTACCCGAACTCGTGCACGAATCTGTCAAATCGCGCGGCGAAGTCGGGGTGCTCCTTGCGCAGCCGGTCGAGCAGGCCCTCCTCGCCCTTGTCGAAGGCGGCGGTCAGCCCGGCGTCCGCGCGCACGACGCGCGACAGCTCCCACAGCGCGAACGAGGGGAGCGCCGAGTCGACGTCGCCGGCGTGGCCGAGCAGCCGGATCGCCAGCGTCGGGTCCTCGTTCCCGACCAGCGAGCTGATCACCCCGGGGGCGATCGCCGCCTGGTTGCTCGCGATCACGTACCCGCGCCCCCACATGATCCGCTGCAGCGGCGCCGCCGTGCGGGCCAGGGTGATGAGAACCTCGTTCGAGGCCGAGTGCAGATCCGGCCGCTCGGCCCGCACCCGGTCGGCGAGTTCCCGCTCCTCTTCGAGCTCCGGGAACGCGGTCGTCGTCAGCGTCCACCGCACCCGCTCGGCCACGTTGGCCGACAGCTCCTCGTTGACGTCGTTCGGGCTCGGCCGGTGCGGCGGCGGGTTCGGGTGGGAGAAGAAGGCCGCGTCAATCGCGTCCGCGCCGATGCCGGCCCGGATCCCGGTGATGCGCACGTACGTCTGGTTGACGTACAGGTAGCCGTAGAAGAAGCCGCCCACCGGCGGGAACGGGTCAGGCGCCATCTCCTCCGGCGTGAAATAACGCAGCCGCACGTTCCCCACTGCCCAGGCCGGCAGGATCTCGGGAATCCACACCAGGCTCGCGCCGAGCGGAGTGACCGGATCCGGCATCACGTCGTTGGCGTTGAGCCGGGTGTAGACGGGGTATCTCGTGCTCGGGACGGTGTCGATGATCGAGTTCTGGTCTGTCACGGTACCTCCGCGGCGCGGTAGTCGAAGATGTTCACAGTAAGCCTGCTCAGGTTGGGCCCGTCATGCAATAGTGCGGTAACTTTAGCGAGTCCCTAGTAACAAGGGGGTCGTCATGGCCGAGGAATTCATCATCGCCGGCTGGCTCGACTACGGGCCCAACCGCGATCAGGTACTCGAACACTTCGCCGTGGTCGCCGCCGCGAGCCGCGACGAGCCCGGCTGCCTCGACTACACGGTCTGCGCAGACCCGGAGCATCCTGGCCGAGTCGTGGTCTTCGAGCGGTGGATCTCTGAGGACGACCTCATAGAGCACTTCAAGACGCCGCACATCGCCACGTTTCGCCAGGCGATCAAGCCCTACCCGCGGTCCGGCCGCAGCCTGCACAGGTACTTCGTCGCGCACAGCGAGGAGTTCCAGTCGTTGTCGGGTGCCGCGACGAGTTGAGGTGTTTCTTGACTCGGAGAGCAGTTTGCTTCGACGATACGAGTGTCCGGATCGTCCATGTTCGAAGGAGCGCGCGTGACCGCTGCGATTCGTGCCAGGGCCGAGGCCGCGCCTGATGACGTAGCGCTCGCAGACGACTCCCGAACGCGGACGTGGTCCGAAGTGGCAGCCGATCTCGAACGCGCAGCCGGAGCGCTGCTGGCCGCCGCGCCGGAGTCGGCGCAGCGCGTCTCGGTCGTGGGTGAGAACGCCATCCCGACGCTGGAGGCGCACGCCGCGGCGCTCACCGTGGGCGTTGGCACGGTGGCGACCTCCCGTCAGCTGCGTGCGAACGAACTCGCCGACCAGTATGCGGACGCGGACGTGGTCGCCGCGATCGCCGGCGTCAGCAGCCTGCCGGCGGTGCGGGAAGCGGCCGGGATCGCCGGCCTGCACACGCTGGTCGTGCACGGCACTGACTCGGCGGACGGCGCCGTGACGTGGGACGAGTGGCTGCAGTCGGCACCGCCGGTGCCGCCGGATGCCGGGCGCCGGGCGCCCCGCCCGCCGCTGGTCTACACGTCAGGGACGACGGGCCGGGCCCGCGGCGCAGAGGTGCGCTGGACCGTGACGCTTCCGCGGACCGCGGCGGAGTACGTCGCGGCCATCACCGCGGAATCCGCCTTCCCGCCAGGACCGCACCTGGTGGTCGGGCCGCTCCAGCACAACGCGCCGCTGACTTCGGTGCGGCACCTGCTCGCCGGCCAGCCGGTGGTCATTCTCGGCAAGTTCGACGCCGAGACGATCCTGCGCCTGATCGAAACCTATCGGGTCACCTCGTCGGTCATGGTCCCGACGCACATGCAGCGCTTGCTCGCGCTGCCGGCCGAGATACGCAAGCGGTACGACGTGTCCAGCATGCGGATGGTCAGCCAGACCGGCTCGGCCTGCCCGGCCGACACGAAGCTCGCGATGATCGAGTGGTTCGGGCCGATCTTGGTGGAGTCCTACGGGGGCAGCGAGAGCGGGACGCTGTGCCGGATCGACTCCCGCGAGTGGCTGGCGCACCGCGGGTCGGTCGGGCGCCCCCGGCCGCCCTACGAGGTGGTGGTCCTGAGTGAGGACGGTCAGCCGCTGCCGGTGCGCGAGGTCGGCATCCT
>Ga0070708_100004579_pt1 | contig 10891 bp, 10 predicted proteins | sample KBSK5503metaG_FD_65469 | JGI IMG/M metagenome (GOLD analysis project Ga0070708, IMG submission 65469) | Corn, switchgrass and miscanthus rhizosphere microbial communities from Kellogg Biological Station, Michigan, USA - KBS K5-50-3 metaG | ecosystem: Host-associated > Plants > Roots >...
CCCGGGCCGCCGGTTAGTTTCGGCGGCCGCCGAAGATGCGCAGCAGGATGAGGAAGAGGTTGATGAAGTCGAGGTAGAGGCTCAGCGCCAGCAGCAGCGAGTTGTTGTCGCCCGCCCGCTGCGCCTTGACCCGCCAGAAGTCGAAGAAGGTCAGCCCAACGAAGACCACGCCGAGGAAGGCGCTGATCGCCAGCTGGCCGATCGGCAGGTGGAAGATTAAGGTAGCGAGACTGGCGACGATGCCGAGGAGCAGGGCTCCAAGGAGATACCGGCCCCACGCCGCCATGTTGATGCTGGTCAGGTAGACGACGGCTGCCGCTACAAGGAAGATTCCAACCGTACCCAGGAGGGCGTTGATGACCGCGTCGCTTTGGTAGATCGAAAGCACCGGCGCAATGAAGAGCCCCTCGACGACCGAGAAGGCGGCGAAGAGTCCTACGGCGAGGCCAGTGTTCTTGCTGTTAGCGGTCGCCTGGATCCCGAAGATCAAGCCGAGCGCGACGATGAAGTACACGAACCACGGAAGATTCGGCGCGATGCCGGCGTAGTAGGCGGATACGCCGCCCACGGTCAGGGCGAGCGACAGGGCCAGCCACCCCATCGTGCGGCTGAGCAGGGAGCGCTCGACCTGCGTCTGACTCTGCAGCATCTCGTGCGGGAGCATCGCTTGGAACGTACCACACGGTCACGCGGACTACACTATCGCCTTTTCTTATACTGAGGCTACCAATGAGGAGCCTGAACGGACGTGTCTCCGTGCTGGTCAGCGGCCTGGCGTTGAGCCTGCTGGCGGCGTGCAGCCTGACCGCCACACCGGTTGCGACCCCGACACCAACGCCGAGCCGCCCCGGGCCCGCCATGGTGCAGATCGAGAACTCGATCCTCGCGCGGCCTCAAGCCGGGCTGCAGCAGGCCGACCTGGTCTACGAGTACCTCGCCGAAGGCGGGATCACCCGGATGACCCTGATCTACTTTAAGCCGGCCGGCAACCAGCGGATCGAGCCGGTGCGTAGCGCCCGCCCGGTGACGATCCGACTCTGGCACGCGTACAAAGGGGTGATCTTCTTTTCGGGCGCCAATCAAAAGGTCTTGGACATGATCGCGGCGGAGCACATCCCGGCGCTCAGCGAGAGCAGCGATGGCGCCATCTACTTCTCCCGCGACCCGAGCCGCCGTGCGCCCCACAACCTCTACACCGACGGCGACCGCCTGGCCCAGGGCGTGCAGAAGTACGCGCCGCGCGTCACCTACCAGTTGCCCGCGCCGGGCGCACCGCCGGCAAGCCCGGCGCCGGCGCTGGCCAACCGTTTCGTGTTCGATCAGACGAACTTCCATCGCGTGACCTACACCTACTCCGCCGCGGACACCGCCTACTCCTATGGAACCGAGCTAGGTCCGCTGATCGACAGGAACACCGGCCAGCCGATCAAGCCGGTGAACGTGATCCTGATCCAGGTGGCGCACCACGACGCCGGCTTCACCGACGTTCTGGGCGCACCGGCCGTCGACTTCGACCTAATGGGGACCGGACCCGCTGACGTCTTCACCCAGGGCCATCGCTACACGGCGACGTGGGATCTCAGCGACACCGAGCAGCCGTTGAAGATCCTCGGAGCCGACGGCAAGCCGATGCACCTTCCGCCCGGCCTCACATGGATCCACCTGGTGGACCCCGGCACGCCGATCACCGTCTCCTGACGTAGACTCGGTTCAACAGGCGCTCGAGGCCGGCAACCGAAAGGTGCCGGCCGTTTTTATTTCCGACGAAGGCTCAGGCCGGCCGGAGCGTGGAGACGATCTGTTCCAGGGAAGGGTTGTAGCCGGCGCGGGTATCGACGATGAGCGTCGGGACGCCGATCTGAGGCGCCTCGAACTCGCCGGCCTGAATGCGCGCCGCGAGCCCAGGAAGGACAGCGCTATCGAAATGGCCCGGATGACGTTGCCCGGACTCGTACCGCTCGCGATAGCGTTGAAGCACGAGCTCGGTGGGCGCCACGCAATGAATCAGCACGGTTCGCGCACGCCGGCCAAGCCCACGGAGCTCGGCGTCCGCCTGGGGGTGTGAAAACGGCCCCTCCAGAACGATGCCAGCGCCGGCATCGAGCAGCGACTGACTCACCGTAAACAGCACGCGAAAGGTGGCGGCACCCAATCGCTTGGAGGCCTCGCGGTCGGTCACAGGGAGCGTTTCCATCATCGCCTCTTTGATCGCGTCCTTAGTCAGCATTGGGAGGCCAACTTCCCGTGCCAGACGGGTGGCAAGCAGCGTCTTGCCTGTTCCGGGAGCCCCAGTCACGATGACGAGCCGGGGCATCACCTACTGAGTCTCGCAGAGGAGCGCGGAAATCGTTAGGCTACGTGCATGGTCATCACCACCCGGTTCGAGCTGGCGGCCCCCGTAGAGGCTGCTTGGGCGTATCTGCTCGATGTGCCGAAGATCGCGCATTGTGTCCCGGGCGCATCCCTCACCCAGGTGATCGATGACAAGACCTACGAGGGCAAGGTCGAGGTCAAGCTAGGACCGATCGGCGTTTCCTACAAAGGCCAGATCACTATCGAAAGCAAGGACGAGACGACGCACACCGTGGCCGTCAAGGCGGCGGGCAACGAAACGAGAGGACGGGGCGGCGCCTCCGCCACGATGACGGCGCAACTCGAGCCGAGTGAGAAGGGGACCAGCGTCGTCATGAACACCGACCTGGCGGTCAGCGGCGTGGTGGCCCAGTTCGGACGCACCGGGATCGTGCAGGAGGTCGCGCAGCGGATGGCCCAACGGTTTGCAAGTTGCATCGACCAGGAGCTGAAGGCCGCGGCCCTCGCCTGATCGCCGGGATCCTGCTCGCCGCGGGATTATCGACTCGATTCGGTCGTCAAAAACTGCTCCAACCGTACCGAGGTGAGCTACTCGTCCGGAAAACCGCGCGCTGTTTTCTCGATGCCGGTCTCGAACCCGTCGTCGCGGTCGTATCGAATGCCCCTGCGTTCGGTGATGCGCTCGCTGGGCTGCCCGTGATCATGGTCGAGAACCCGAATCCCGAAGATGGCGTCAGCGGCTCGATCGCGATTGGACTGGGCGCGCTGCCGGAAACGTCGAGCGCGGCATTGATCGGCGTTGCGGACCAACCCTATCTCACGGTGGAGGCCGTCAAGGAACTGCTTGACGCGTTCGTGCCCGGGCAAATCGTCGTCCCTCGATTCGGTGACCACCGCGGCAATCCCCCGGTGTTCGACCGCCGATTTTTCCTTGACTTGATTCAGTTACGGGGCGATCGCGGAGGCCAGGTCGTCGTGAACGGACACCCGGAAGCCGTCATCGAGGTCAGCCTCGCCGAGGAAATCGGCGCCGATGTCGACCGGCCCGAAGATTGGCCGGATTAACGGCTAATTGCCAGCCTGAGATGTGCGGAACCGGCGGTCAGCGCCCAGAGCATGCTGCCGAGCAGGATCGCGTCCATGCGCCAGCCGTAAAGGCTGCCCGCCGCCGCGATGTTTTCGAGGAGGGAATGCAGAGTGCTCATTTTGTTTGATCTTCGCGCCGCCCTTTCCACGCCGGAGGCGGCTATTGCTTAATTCAGGATCGCGCCGCTGGATGAGCGCTGACGCTGAGCGGGATGAGAGGGGCCTGAGAAAGTGGCGACCAGCCTGAAAGCTCGGCTGGCGGAGCTCCGAGACGCCTCAGCCATTGCCGAGATCTACAACCAGGGCATCGAAGACAGAACCGCCACCTTTGAGACCGAGCCGCGAACGGCCAAGGCCGTCGAGGAACTGCTGGCGGCACGAACGAGCCGTTATCCGGCGGTGGTCGTCGAGGACAGTAACCGCGTCCTCGGCTTCGCGTGGACGGCCGAGTACCGGCCTCGAGCCGCTTATGCCGGCGTGGCGGAGTTCACAATCTACGTCGCTCGTACCGCGCGTAGCCAGGGAGTGGGCCGGCTCGCCCTGAAGGCGTTGATGACGGAGGCCGAGTTGCGCGGCTTTTGGAAGCTAGTCTCCCGCATCTTCCCGGAGAACGAGGCCAGCCGCCGGCTATGTGCCGCGCTTGGGTTCCGAGAGGTCGGCGTCTATCGCCGGCACGGGCAATTGGAAGGAAGATGGATGGACTGCGTGATCGTCGAGCGCCTGCTGGGGAGCGCCGAGCGCGACTAACCGGCGGTCCGCGGCTCAGGAAGCGACGCGGAATCGGACTCCGCCACGAGCCGCAGGAACCGTTCGACGAGGGCAGCGTCCCACTGCCTGCCCTCACCCTGCCGGAGCGTGCGGATCACCTCGTCACGCGGCCGCCCGTTGCGGTATGGGCGATCGCTGCTCATCGCCACGTAGGCATCAGCAATCGCGATGATGCGCGCGAACAACGGAATATCCTCACCACCCAGCCCATCCGGATAGCCGGCGCCGTCGACCCGTTCATGGTGGTGGCGGACGGCCGGCAAGACTTGCTCGGCACTCGGCAGGGCAGCGAGAATCTCTTCGCCAACGATCGGGTGCTGTTTCACCTGGCTGAATTCCCCGGGATCGAGACGGCCTTGCTTCGAGAGGACGTCGACCGGAACGCTCACCGTGCCGACGTCATGCAGGAGTGCGGCCCGGTACAGCAGCGTGAGCTGGTCGTCGGGTAGGTCGAGGGCGGAGCCAAGCTGCATCGCCCAATGTGCGACCTTCTCGGCGAGGCCGGCGCTGGAATGGTCACGGTCCTCGACCGCACGCGCCAGCGTGACGACGACACTCTCCAGCTTATTGAGCTGACGGTTGAGCCCTGCAATGCGCAGCAGGACGCGCACCAGCGTGAGCAACCGGACGCGGTCGACCGGCTTGACCGCGATGTCGTCTGCGCCCGCCTGCATGGCGCGCTCGCGCTGAACCTCGTCGTCCCCGGACATCAGCAGCACCACTGGGATGTCGCGGGTAGCGGGCGCCTGCTTGATCGCCCGGCAGACCTCGAAGCCATCCATGTCCGGCAGCACCGCCTCGCAGAGGACGAGCTCGCACTCGTGGGCCGCCAGGGTGCGTAACGCCGCCGCCCCGTCGCGGGCCGTGATCACTCGATACCCTCCGCGCTCGAGCAGAGTTCGGAGTTCTCGCTGGCTGGCCTCCTCGTCGTCGGCCACCAGCAGCGTCGGCGGTGAGTCCCGGGCTTCGGTCGCGCTCACGTCTTGAGGAGGGCCGGCAGCTTGGTGAAATCGCGCTCGGCCGCCATCCGCATGACGGCGAAGGCGCGATCCAACTCCCCACGGTGGCGCAGCACCTCGGCGTACATGGCGCAGACCTCACTGAGCTTTCCAGCAGCATCACGATCGACGAGCATCCTGGTCGCCGCCTTAAAGCGCCGATCGGCGATCAATGGGTGACCGAGCCGTTCAGCGGCGGCTCCCTCGACCGCCGTCGCAAGCGCCTGGTGCAGGTGGTCTTGCGATCGTTCCGTGGCGCGCTGGCTCTCCCGAGCGAGCTGCAAGGCGTCAGCATCCCTTCCCGCGTCGAGCGCGTAGCGGGCCAGCGCTCCGGCGGCCACGCCGACCGCGAAATCGTCGGACAGCTCACGGGCGCGACGAAGGCAGCGAGACTGCGCATCCGAGGCTTCCGCCTTGCGTCCCGCGGCGTAGTGGACGTCGCCGATGTTGTTGAGGATCCGATTGCCTGCACGCTCCTGCTTGATGCGAGCGTGGATCTCGAGGGCGCGGTTGCAATGCTCGATCGCCTCATCGAGCAGGCCTTTGGCCCGGGCGGTAACGCCCAGTGACATGTGCGCATTCGCCATTCGGAACAGGCTTTCGGCGTCGGTTGCCGCCTCGAGCGCCTCTTGCGAGAAGCGATGAGCTTGCTCCAGCTGACCAAGGCCCCAGCAGGAACGCCCGAGGTTGGTCAGCACCCGGGCTCGCTCCGCGGGATCGCCATGTTTGGCGCGGTTTAACCACAACAGGGCCCGCCGACCGGCCTCGACGGCGAAGTTGAACTGTTCTTGCTCATTGAGGACGGTGGCGATTTCGGTGTAGATCGCGCCGTTCAGCTCGGGGTCGTCGGCGGGCGCATCGGCCGTGGCCGTCTGCAGCGCGACCAGCGCCTCGGGCAAACGTCCGAGCGCGTCGAGCGCCATGCCGCGGATCCGCTCAAGGTCGGCGCGCTCATTGGCGGTTCGAGTGAGGGAGTTTGCCTCGTCGACCAGGGCAAGGGCCCGAGCCGGCTCCTTGGCCTTGACCGCGAGCTCGGCGCTCTTGCGCAGATAGGTGAACTCCAGCGGTGAGTGATCGCCGGTGAAATGGCCGAGTGGCAGACCGAGGCGTTCCGCCATCAGGCGCAACTTGGCGAGTGAAGGAGTGGCTCGGTTGCACTCGACCTGGCTGATGAACCCCTTGGTCGCCACCCCGCGGGCGAGCTGTTCTTGCGTCAGTCCCCGAGCCAGCCGCGCTTGTCGAAGACGCTCACCGACCGAGTTCATAAAGCTCAAGCAAGTATAGCCTCACTACACCGCTTGCCGAAAGTATATTGACACGGAGTACACCGGATGTTAAATTTCCGGCCAATCGGTCGGAGCGCCCGGTGCGAAGGAGAGGCTCATGAACCGATTGATCGCCCTTATCGTCACCGCCGTCGCCGTCGTTCTCGCCGTCGCCGACATCCTGCCAGGTGGTCACTAGTAACGAGGTTCCGGGGGCTTTGGACGGGCGCTTGCCGCGGGCAAGCGCCCTTTTCATGCCCGGGGCGGCGGGTGCCTTTAGGGCGAGGCTTTGGGGGAGGCGCTGGGCGAGGGGGCCGCCGATTGCAGGGCCGCCAGCTGGTTCAAGATGCTTCCAACCGTCTGGATTTCCTTCGCATACGTTGTGAAATCACCGGCCCTCAAGGCGGCCTGCGCCGCGTCGTAGTGCATTTTTGCCTGCGCGATCAGCTGGGCGATGGTCGCACTTGGCACCGTGCCGGGGCCTGACGGAGTGGTGGGCGTGGCGGTGCCAAGGAGCGATGCGAGCGCCTTGTCCAGCGTATCCTCCATCACCACGTTCTGGCCCGTCGCCACGATCACTTTTTTCAACTGCGGCTTGGCGACGTTGGTGGCCTCCAGGTAAACAGGCTCGATGTAGAGCAGCGAGGTCTCGATCGGGAGGACGAGCAGATTGCCACGGATGACGCTCGAGCCGGGGGCGTTGAGGAGGGCGAATTGCGACTTGATCAGGGGCGCCTGGTCGATGTTGGCTTCCACCTGCTGCGGTCCAACCACCAGGCTGTCCTTTGGGAACCGAAAATCGAAGAGCGTGCCGTAGTCCGGCTGATCGGAGCGCGCCGCAAGGTAGGCGATCATATTCGTCTTGCCGTTGGGCGTGTAGGGCAGAATCGTCAGGAACTCTTCTTTTGGCTCGCCGGGGAGCCGGCTGATGACGTAGAAGGGCCGAATCGGAGACGGGGCGCCGCCCTGGGCCAAATTTTCTTTGGCGATGTTCCAGAGATCCGACCGGAGGTAGAAAACGGTCGGGTCCGTCATGTGGAAGTAGGTGAAGCGCTCGGCCTGACGGTTGAACAGGTCGCGGGGATAACGGATGTGAGCCTGCAGTCCGGCGGGCATGGCGCTGAACGGCTTGAAGAGCCCGGGGAAGATCGACCCATAGGTGTTGGCGATGGCGTCCTTGGTGTCGATTTGATAGAAGGTCGTGGCTCCGCTGTAGGCGTCCACCACCACCTTGACCGAATTGCGCGCGTAGTTGACCCCCGTCAACGGACCGCCATCATCGGGCGGCATCTCGCTGTAGGGGTAATGGTCGGTCGTCGTGAACCCGTCCAGGATCCAGTAGATGTGGCCGTCGACCACCACGACGTAGGGGTCCTGATCGAACTGCAGGAACGGAGCGAGGGCGGACACGCGATCCTGGACGGCGCGATTGAATAGCACTTGCGTCTGGGAGGTGAGCTGGGGGCTGATCAACATGTTGATGTCGCCAAAACGAATGGCGAAGGCCAGGCTCCGCAGCGCCGACGATAACGGCACGCCCGTCGTGCCCTTCCACTCGGTGTACTGGTCGGTGGTGAACGGATAATCGAATTCGGGTTGCTTCGAGTCGGTCAACACGTAGTTCGAGGTGTGGCGGCCAAAGTAGATGCCGGACTGCGTCACAGCCGGCACGCCGGCCGGCGGAATGTCCTGGAGCGTCAGGACGGGATCGCCGTTCGATGTAGCCTCATTGGCGCGCGCCGCGACCACGCCGTAGCCGTGGGTGTACTGCAACTTGAGGGCGACCCAGGTGCTGGCCGGGACCTTGTCCGGGTTCAGCTCGCGCGCGGCGAGCAGCAGCTGCAGATACTGGTCGCCGAGCTGGTAGCGGTCGACCGCGACTTCGTCCGGGTAGAACTGGTAGTAGGTGCGCAAGCTCTGCAGGTTCTCCAGCGTGGCGGGGAGCGCCAGCTGCGGATCCCAGAGGCGCGCGTTTTGGACCGTTTGCGGATTGTTCGCCACCTTGTCGGCGGTCAGCGTGTCCTGCGGCGTGAACGGCCGGTCGGTGATGGTGTGGAGGCCCCACGCCTGCCGGGTGAAGTCGATCTGGTCCTTGATGTAGGGCGTTTCTCTTGACAGCTCGCTCGGCGCGACCTGAAACCGTTGAACGACGCCCGGAAAGATGACCAAAAGGATGAATGCCGCCCCCAGCCAGACGACCAGGGCCGCCGATAACGCGATGAGCCGAGCCCCCCCGGCATTGATCAGCAGGCCGATGGCAATCAGCGCCATCAGCACCGTCATGATCCAGTAGGCGGGAATGCGGGCGGCCGCGTCCGCATAGCCGATGCCGTACACGAAGCCACGCTTGCTGAGCAACAACTCGTAGATGTCGAGCCGGTAATGGACAGCGAGTAGGAGGGCAAAGGCCGCTGCCAGTACTGAGAGATGCCGAATCGCGCGCACCGGCAACGCGAAGTTCTGTAGCCCGGTCCGGGAGACGTAGAGGCCACCGGCGACCAGCATCATCAGGATCACGACCCACAACAGCCACCCCCAAACGAAGCGGTAGAGGGGGAGGGTGAAGACATAGAAGGAGACGTCCTTGTGCCACGTCGGGTCCTGGACGTTGAAGGGCTTCTGATTGAGGAAGGCCAGGATCGTCTGCCACGATCCGGCGGCGATTCGGCCGAACAGCAGGCCGAGCAGGAAGACAGCCAGCAAGGCGAGGATGGTGGAGGGCGCAGTGAGCGGCTGCTGGCGGATGCCGATCGACGAGAGGCGCCGGCCGGTGTTCGAATTGAGCGCCAACAGGACGTTCGCTGTGCCGATGATCCAGAAGAGGAATGCGAAGATGAAGAAGGACCAGATCTGGGCGGCAAAGCGCGTCCCGAACACGCCGCCATAGCCGAGCGCGCGGAACCACAGGAAATCCGTGTAGAGCGTCGCGAACGGTTTGAGCAGAAACAGGATAAGCAGCACCGCCGCGGCGACGACGATCCAGAAGACCCCCCGCCGGGAGACACGGATGGTCGGGAAGCTGGGTTCGGTCGGCAGCCGGCCAAAAGGCGACTGTCCGCCTTCGAAGAATCCGCCGGGAGGGACGCGTCTAGACATGCGGGAAATCCCGCAACCCTGACGTCGGAACATGCGGGAAATCCCGCAACCCTGACGTTGGTACGACCCGCGATCCGGGCGTGCCGACGAACGCGGCGCGCCCTGGATAGTGTGCGGAGTTACCCACCTCTTCCTCGATCTGTAGGAGCCGATTGTACTTCGCGACTCGCTCCGACCGTGACGGCGCACCCGTTTTGATCTGCCCGGCTCCGGTGGCGACGGCGAGGTCCGCGATAAACGTGTCCTCGGTCTCCCCGGATCGGTGCGACACCACGGTCGAGTACCCGGCCTGCGCCGCGGTTGCCATCGTCTCCAGCGTCTCGGTGAGCGTGCCGATCTGGTTGACCTTGATCAAGATGCTGTTGGCGATCCCTTCCTCGATCCCGTGGCGAAGGCGCACAACGTTGGTGACGAAGATATCGTCGCCCACCAGCTGCACGCGTTTGCCGAGCCGCTGAGTGAGCTGACGCCAGCCGTCCCAATCGTCCTCGGCCAGCCCGTCCTCGATGGAGATCACCGGGTAGCGATCCAGCCATGCGGCCCAGCGATCGACCAGCGCACTCGGATCGAGGGTTTTGCCTTCGCCTTTCAACTCGTAGTGCCCATCGTGGTAGAGCTCGGAGGCCGCCGGATCGAGCGCGATGAAGACGTCCTCACCCGGCCGGTGGCCGCTCCGCTCGATCGCGTCGACCAGCAGCGACATCGCCTTCTCGTTGGTGTCGAGCTCCGGCGCGAATCCGCCCTCGTCGCCCTGCCCGGTGCTCAAGCCGGCCTGATGCAGGCTCTCTTTGAGTGCGTGAAACACCTCCGCGCCCCAGCGAAGCCCCTCGCGATAGCTCGGCGCACCGGCCGGCACCACCATGAACTCCTGGAAATCGACCTTGGTCTGCGCGTGCTTGCCGCCGTTGAGGATGTTCAGCATCGGCACCGGCATCACCAGCTCGCGACCCCGCGCGAGATACCGATAGAGCGGTTGCCGCGCCGCCAGCGCCGCCGCTCTCGCCACGGCAAGCGAGGCGCCGAGAATCGCGTTCGCGCCCAGGCGGGATTTGTTCGCGGTGCCGTCGAGATTGATCAGCCGTTCGTCGATGGCGCGCTGGTCTGTGGGATCGGCGCCCCGCAACGCACCGGCAATCTCATCGTCGACGTGGCCAACGGCCTTGAGCACGCCCTTGCCGCCGTAGCGGCCCTTGTCGCCATCGCGCAACTCGACCGCCTCGTGGGCCCCGGTGGATGCCCCTGACGGGACGGCCGCGCTTGCACGCTCGCCGGAGTCGAGCAGCACTTCCACCTCGACGGTTGGATTGCCGCGCGAATCAAGGATCTCGCGGCCGCGGATGCGCTCGATGCGGGTCATAGCTCGTC
>Ga0070708_100004581_pt1 | contig 10887 bp, 7 predicted proteins | sample KBSK5503metaG_FD_65469 | JGI IMG/M metagenome (GOLD analysis project Ga0070708, IMG submission 65469) | Corn, switchgrass and miscanthus rhizosphere microbial communities from Kellogg Biological Station, Michigan, USA - KBS K5-50-3 metaG | ecosystem: Host-associated > Plants > Roots >...
TGGGCGCCGTGGTAGCTCTGGATGGTGCTGATCCCCATCTTGGAGATCACCTTCACCAGGCCCTTCACCACCGCCTTGAGGTACTTCTTCTCCGCCTCGGCGGGCGTTCCGGGCACCAGCCCCTGGTTGGCCAGGTCGTGCACCGTCTCGAAGGCCAGGTAGGGGTTCACGGCGCTCGCGCCGTAGCCGATCAACAGCGCGAAGTGGTGGACCTCGCGCGGCTCGCCGCTCTCGACCACGAGGCTGCACCGCGTGCGCTTGCCCTCGCGGATGAGGTGGTGCTGCACAGCGGAGACCGCCAGCAGCGAGGGGATGGGCGCGTTCTCCGCGTCGTGCCCCCGATCGGAGAGGACGATGACGTTGAATCCCTCGGCCAGGCACTCGGAGACCTTCCAGCGGAGATCTTCCAGCGCGCTGCGCAGGGCGGCCCCGTCTCCCTTCGGGTTGTAGAGGATGGGCAGCTTGACCGCTCGCAGCCCGCTGCAGGCGGGACCGCCGTCCAGCATCCGGATCCGCGCCAGCTCGTCGTTGGTGACGATGGGTGACGACAGCCCGAGCTGGCGGCACGACTCGGGGCCGGGCTCGAGCAGGTTCGCCTCGGGCCCGATGCAGGTGTCGGAGGCCATGATGATCTCTTCGCGGATGGCGTCGACCGGCGGGTTGGTCACCTGCGCGAACAGCTGCTTGAAGTAGTCGAAGAGCGGCCGCGGCCGCTCGGAGAGAACGGCCAGCGGCGTGTCGGTGCCCATCGAGCCGACCGCTTCGTTGGCAGTGCTGGCCATCGGCGTGATCAAGAGCTTCACGTCCTCGAAGGTGTAGCCGAACACTTGCTGGCGGCGGACCAGCGTCTCGCACTCCGGCAGGGGCGGCCGGCTGGGGCGCGGCAGGTTCTCCATCTGCACCATCGACTTGCGCAGCCACTCCCCGTAGGGCGCGGCGCGGGCGTAGCGGTCCTTGAGCTCGTCGTCGGGGACGATCCGCCGCAAGGACGTGTCGACCAGGAAGAGACGCCCGGGCTGCAAGCGGCCCTTGCTCACCACCTGCTCCGGCGGGATGTCGAGGACGCCCGCCTCGGACGCCATCACCACCAGGTCGTCCTTGGTGACGTAGTACCGCGCGGGTCGCAGGCCGTTGCGGTCGAGGACCGCGCCGACGCGCACGCCGTCGGTGAAGGCGATGGACGCCGGTCCGTCCCACGGCTCCATCAAGCAGGAATGGAATTCGTAGAATGCCTTCCGTTCGGGCGACATGGTGTCGTCGCGCGACCAGGGCTCCGGCACCATCATCATGATCGCGTGCGGAAGCTCGCGGCCCGCCAGCGTGAGCAGCTCCAGCACGTTGTCGAACATCGCCGAGTCGGAGCCGCTGGTGTCGATGACGGTGAGGATCTTGAGCAGGTCCTTGCCGAAGAGCTTGGAGCTCATCATCGACTGGCGCGCGTGCATCCAGTTGATGTTGCCGCGCAGCGTGTTGATCTCGCCGTTGTGCGAGATGTACCGGTAGGGGTGCGCCCGCGCCCAGGAGGGGAAGGTGTTGGTCGAGAAGCGCTGGTGCACCATGGAGATGGCGGAGACGACGGACGGGTCGTTCAGGTCCAGGTAGAACCGCCGCAGCTGGCCCGCGTTGAACATGCCCTTGTAGACGATGGTCTTGTGGCTCAGGCTGCTCACGTAGAAGTAGCTGCGGCCCGGGATGGCCGAGCGGGAGACCTTCTTCTCCAGGAGCCTGCGGATGACGTAGAGCTTGCGCTCGAAGGCGGCCTCGTCCGCCACGTCCTCGCCGCGGCCGATGAAGACCTGCCGGATGACGGGCTGGCTGGCCTTGGCGGTGGGTCCGAGCGCGGCGTCGCCGGTCGGCACGTCGCGCCAGCCGAGCAGCTCTTGCCCCTCCGCGCGGACGGTCTCGCCGAAGAGGCCGTTGATCGCGGCCTGGCCTGCTTCGCTGGGCGGGAGGAAGACCATCCCGACCCCATACCGGCCCGGCCCAGGCAGCTGGATCCCGAGCTTCTCGCACTCCTGCGCGAAGAAGGCGTGCGGCGTCTGCAGGAGGATCCCCGCGCCGTCGCCGGTGTCCTTCTCCGCCCCCGTGGCCCCGCGGTGCTCGAGGTTCGAGAGCACCTCCAGCGACTTGGCCACGATGTCGTGCGAGGGACGGCCTTTGATGTCGGCGACGAATCCGAACCCGCAGGAATCGTGCTCGGTGGATGGGTCGTAGAGTCCTTGTGCCGGCGGTCCTTCTGCTCCTGCCATCTGCGGTCCTAGCTCCGGGGTCCTGAAAATCCCAAAGAAGCTAGATCAACGCAGCGCGCTCCCGAACGCAATGGGTTTCCGCCGCGCCGCGGCAAAGCCCGTGGGGGACTCCGACAAAAATGGCGGTTTCCGCCAGTGAAGCGGGCTGGTTACGCGTTCGCGCGCGCCGGCGGGGCCGGTTCGGGGTAGCAGCCCGCGCTGCGGGCGAGCTGGCGGACCAGCGCCAGCACCGACTCGCAGGTCGGCACCGGCACCGACGTGAGATGTGCCATCTCCACCACCGCCCCGATCAGCGCGTCGATCTCCATCGGGCGGCCGCGCTCGAGATCGACCAGGGTGGAGGGTTTGTGCGAGCCGACCTCGGCGGCGCCGGCGATGCGGGCGTCGACATCCAAGGGGAGCGTGACCCCCAGCTTCTCGGCCACGCCCTGCGCCTCGACCATCATCTTGCGGGCCAGCGCCTTCGTCTCCGGATTGGCGATCACGGCATCGAGCGGCGACCGGGTGAGCGAGCAGATCATGTTGAAGGAGAGGTTGCCCCAGAGCTTCACCCAGAGGTTCTCGCGGATGCGCGGGCGGACCGGGGCGCGCAGACCGGCCTTGATCATCAGTTGCGAGAGCGTCTGGGCGCGCTCGCTCTTCGAGCCGTCCGGCTCGCCCAGGTCGAAGCGGTTCGAATAGGTGTGCTCGATCACCCCCGGCGCCACCACGTCCGTGGCCGGGTAGACGACGCACCCGATCACCCGGCTGGGCGGCAAGAGGTCCCACAGCTTGCCGCCGGGATCGACGGTCATGAGCCGTGTGTTCTCCCACCGGCCGCCCGACTTGTAGAAGTACCACCAGGGGACGCCGTTGAGCGCCGGCACCAGCGCGGTCCGCTCGCCGAGCAGGTGCTGGATGGACGGAGCGGCGGCGGGAAGCGCGTGCGCCTTGACGGCGATGACGACGAAATCCTGGGGACCGAGCTCGCGCGCGTCGTCCGTCGCGCGCGGATGCGTGACCAGCGTCTTGCCTTCGCTGCGCAGCGTGAGGCCGTTCGCCTGGATCGCTTTGAGGTGCGGGCCGCGGGCGACGCAGCTCACTTCCGCCTGGCCGGACTCGGCGAGCTTGGCGGCCATGTACCCGCCGATGGCCCCGGCGCCGAATACGCAGACTTTCATTTGTCGAGCCCCAGCTTCGCCGCGAGCCCGATGCGCTGGAGCTTGCCGGTCGGGCCGCGCGGCAGCTCGGTGACGAAGACGATCTTGTGCGGCACCTTGTAGTGCGCCAGGTGCTTCTCGGCGAAGGCGCGCAGCTCGCGCTCGGTGGCCGTCTTCCCTTCCTTGAGCACGACGGCGGCGGCCACCTCCTCGCCCAGCGTGTCGTGCGGCATCCCGAAGGTGAGCACCAGCTGGACCGCCGGGTGATCCATCAGCACGACGTCCACCTCCAGCGGCGAGACCTTCTCGCCGCCCCGGTTGATCATCTCCTTGAGCCGGCCGCTGATGCGCAGGTAGCCCTCCTCGTCGAGGAATCCCTGGTCGCCGGTGCGGAACCAGCCGTTCACGAACGACTTCGCGTTCGCCTCCGGATTGTTCACGTACCCGGCGGTGACGTTGGGGCCCTTGACGACGATCTCGCCGCTCTGCGTGCGCGGCTGGATCGCCCCGAACTCGTCAATGATGGCGATCTCCGGGCCCGCCGCCACCCCGACCGACCCCGGCTTGCGCGGCCGGGGCGGAAGCGGGTTGGCAGCCATCTGGTGCGCCGCCTCGGTCATTCCGTACGACTCGATCACGGGAGCGTTGAAGGCCTTCTCCAGCTCCTCCATCAGGCGCGGCCGCAGCGAGGCGGAGGAAGAGCGGATCAGCCGCAGCCGCCGTTTGGCGAGGATCTCCTTGTTGCGGTCCGCCCGGCCGAGGATCGCGCGGTGCATGGTGGGCACTCCCGTGGTCCAGGTCGGGTGGACCTCTTCCAGCCAGTGGAAGAAGCGGAGGGCGTTGAATCCGGGAGTGACGCACACCTTGGCGCCCGCCGAGAGCGACGACAGCACGCCGGCGACGAGCCCGTGGATGTGGAAGAGCGGCATGATCTGCAGGCAGGTGTCGGCGGGCGTGAGCGCGAGGGCCGCGGCGATGTGGCGCGCGGAGGCCGAAAGGTTCGCCTGGGTCAGAGGGACCAGCTTGGGGCGGGCGGTGGTCCCGCTGGTGTGCAGCAAGAGAGCGACGTCTTCCGCCTGGCCCGCGCCCGGGGATCGCGCCTTTCCTCTCAGCGCGGCGGGCGCTTCCAGCCGGAAGCTTCCCGCTCCCTTGCCGGGCTCGGGCCGCAGCTCGACGATGGGGATGGAGAGCTTCGCGGCGACCCTGCGCGACGGCGAGTCGACGCCGGCTTCCACGACCAGCGCCTTGGGCTGCAGGTCGCCGAGGTAGAAGTCGAACTCGTCTTCGCGGTAGCCGGGATTGAGGGGCGCCGTCGCGGTCCCCAAGGCGAGGCAGACGAACGCGGTGGCCATCTCCGGGCTGTTGCGGAGGACGATGGCGACGCGGTCGCCGCGGCCGATGCCCATCGCGTTCAGATCGCCGACGGTGCGGGCGGCGAGGTCGCGCAGCGCGCGCCAGGGCAAGGGCGGAGATTCCGGAGCGGTGATCGCGGGCGAGGCGTCTTCGCCGCGCGAGAGCAGCAGGGACAAGTCGTCAGGAGCTTCCACCATCCTGGCGTGTAGCACAGGTCCGCGTGCGTCGGGGTGCGGATGGCGGCGAGCAGTCGAGCGGGCAAACCCGGAGCGCGCCGCATGCTTTCCTGCTCGAAGGATCCCAGCGGACGGACAGACATCCATGGCTTGACGTCCGGCGGGAAAGAGATCAGCCTCGCCGGCACTTCTGGTGTGGCGCTGGTGCGATTCTGGAGGCAGCTCCGATGAAACTGCTCGTCAATGGTTCGGTCCGCGAGGTAAACGCGCCCGCGGACATGCCGCTGTTGTGGGTGTTGCGCGATCTCCTGAACGTGACCGGAGTGAAGTACGGCTGCGGCATGGCCCAGTGCGGCGCCTGCACCGTGCACCTCGACGGCCAGGCGGTGCGGTCCTGCGTCCTGCCGGTCTCGGCGGTGGCGGGCCGGAAGGTGACCACCATCGAGGGGCTGTCGCCGGACGGGACGCACCCGGTGCAGCAGGCCTGGGCGGAAATCGACGTCGTCCAGTGCGGCTACTGCCAGTCCGGTCAGATCATGTCGGCGGCGGCGCTGCTGGCGGAGAACCCCGCGCCGACGGACGGGGACATCGACGTCGCCCTGTCGGGCAACATCTGCCGCTGCGGGACGTATCAGCGGATCCGCGAGGCCGTGCACCGCGCCGCGGCGCTCAACAAGCGGGTGCAGCGATGAGCCCGCTCAGCCGCCGCGAGGTGCTGCGGTCCTCCCTGGTGTCGGGGGCGGGGCTGTTCATCGCCTTCCACATTCCCTCCAAGGCGCGCGCGGCCGAAGCGGCGGCCCCGAAAAAGCCGCCGCCCGATCCCAATGCGTTCGTGCGCGTGGCGCCCGACGGGAGCGTGACGGTGCTGCTGGCGCACTCGGAGATGGGCCAGGGCATCTGGACGGGGCTGGCGATGATGGTCGCGGAGGAGCTGGACTGCGACTGGTCGCAGATGCGGGTGGAGCACGCGCCGGCGGCGCCGGTGTACGCGCACCCGGCGTTCGGGATCCAGATGACGGGCGGGTCGACCACCACCTGGTCGGAGTTCGAGCGCTACCGGACGGTGGGAGCGATGGCCCGCGACATGCTCGTCCGCGCCGCGGCGGCACGGTGGCGGACGGACCCCAAGAAGCTGCAGACGGCCGGCGGCTTCGTCACCGATGGGAGGCGCAAGCTCTCGTACGGGCAGCTGGCGCAGGCGGCGCAGGCGCTGTCGCCGCCGCGGTCGGTTGCGCTCAAGGACAAGAGCGAGTGGAAGATCCTGGGCAAGCCGACGCGCAGGCTGGACACGCCGGAGAAGATCAACGGGAAGGCGCAGTTCGGGATCGACGTGCAGTTCGACGGCCTGCGGACGGCGCTGGTGGCCCGCTCGCCGGTGTTCGGTGGAACGGTGAAGTCGTTCGACGCCGCTAAGGCGAAGGCGGTGCCCGGGGTCGAGCAGGTGGTGCAGGTGCCCTCCGGGGTCGCCGTGGTGGCGGCCAACTTCTGGAGCGCGAAGCTGGGGCGGGATGCGCTTCGGATCGATTGGAGCGAGGGGCCGGGCGCGTCGGTGGACAGCTCGGCGCTGTTGCAGGGCTACCGCGCCATGGCGAAGGGGAGCGGCGGGGCGGTGGCCGCGAAGAAGGGCGACGCGGACGTCGCGCTTCTGGCGGCGAAGAAGCGGGTGGAGGCGGAGTACGACGTCCCCTACCTGGCGCACGCCACCATGGAGCCGATGAACTGCACGGTGAAGCTGGAGGGGAACCGCTGCGAGATCTGGGCCGGGACGCAGTTCCAGGGCATGGACCAGATGACGGCGGCGAAGATCGCCGGCGTGCCGCCGGAGCACGTCACCATCCACACCATGTTCCTCGGCGGCGGGTTCGGGCGCCGGGCGACTCCCACCTCGGACTTCGTCAGCGAGGCGGTGCACGTGGCCAAGGCGGCCGGCGTCCCGGTGAAGGTGGTGTGGACGCGCGAGGACGACACGCAGGGCGGGTACTACCGGCCGCTGTTCCTGCACCGCATCGAGGTCGGGGTGGACGGCGACGGCGCGCCGGTGGCGTGGAGGCACGGCATCGTCGGGCAGTCGATCCTCGCCGGGACGCCGTTCGAGAAGATGATGGTCAAGGACGGCATCGACGCGACTTCGGTCGAAGGGGTCACGGATTCGCCGTACCTCGAGTCGGTCGGGTCCCGCCGGATCACGCTGCATTCGCCGCGGAACCCGGTGACGGTGCTGTGGTGGCGGTCGGTCGGGAACACGCACACCGCTTTCGCGATGGAGAGCATGATCGACGAGCTGGCCTGGTCGGCGGGGCGCGATCCGGTCGAGTACCGCGCAGGGCTCCTCAAGGCATCGCCCAGGCACCTGCGCGCGCTGAAGCTGGCCGCGGAGAAGGCGGGCTGGGGAGACTCGCCCCCGAAGGGGCGAGCGCGCGGCGTCGCGGTGCACGAGTCGTTCGGCAGCATCGTGGCCCAGGTCGCCGAGGTGTCGGTCGATCCGGACAAGAGCATCCGGGTGCACAAGGTGACCTGCGCCGTGGACTGCGGTACGGCCATCAATCCGCTGGGCATCGAGGCGCAGGTCCAGGGAGCCATCGCCTACGGCCTGTCGGCGGTGCTCTACAGCGAGCTCACGCTCAAGAACGGCCGGGTCGAGCAGAGCAACTTCCACGACTACCGGGTGCTGCGCCTCGACGACATGCCCACCGTGTCGGTGCACATCGTCGAGAGCGACGCGAAGATGGGCGGCATCGGCGAGCCGGCCACCGCTCCCATTTCCGCCGCCGTCGCCAACGCCGTGTACGCCTTGACCCGCCAGCGGCTGCGCTCGCTGCCGCTGCGGCTCGCCTGAGGGAAGCCAGATGAAATCCCGGTTCCTCGACCTTGCCGTCGCCGGCGCAATCGCACTCGTCGCAGCAGTCGCATGCTCGCACGCGACCACCGCCGAAACGACCCCGACCCCACCCCGCCCGCCTTCAGCCAAGGTCGCCCCCGGCTCCGACCCCATCGCCGCGTTCGAAACGGTCCGCGGCGTCCTGCAGAGCCCACGCTGCGTCAACTGCCATCCAGCCGGCGACATCCCCTTGCAGGGCGACGACAGCCACCTCCACGAACCCCCCATCACCCGAGGCCCGGAGGGCCGCGGCGTCGCCGGCTTGTCCTGCTCCGCCTGCCACGGCAAGCAGAACCTGCCCGCCAGCTACGGCCCCCACAGCCCACCCGGCGTCTCCACCGAGTGGCGCCTCCCGCCCGCCGACCACCGCCTCGTCTTCTGGGGACTCGACTCCAAGACGCTGTGCGAGCAGATCAAGGACCCCAAGCGCAACGGCGGCAAGGACCTGGCCGCGCTGACGCACCACATGACCGAGGACGCGCTGACGCTTTGGGGTTGGGCCCCCGGGTACGGCCGCAAACCCGTGCAGGTCTCGCACGACGAGTTCGTGCGGGCGTACAAGACCTGGGCGGATGCGGGCATGCCGTGCGCAGCCCGCACCGCGCGAAATCCCTAGTCTCGCGTTACTTCTTCTGCGCCTTCATGCGGCGCTGCATCTCGTCCGGCGACACGTCCTCGACGTGCGTCCCGATCGACCAGCTGTTGCCCCACCGATCGGTCACCGTGGCGACGCGGTCGCCGTAGAATTGGTTCGCCGGCTCGCGCTTCGACTGACCGCCCGCCGCGAGCGCCTTCTTGTACGTCGCGTCCACGTCGGGAACGTACAGATAGGCGTTCATCCGCGACGGCGCGTACTCCGGAGTCGTGTCGGCGAGCATCAGCACCGAGCTCCCCACGCGCACTTCCGCATGGCCGAGCTTTCCGCCCGGCGCCGGGAACCGGAACGTCTCCTCGGCACCGAAAGCCTTCTTGAGGAACTCGATGAAATCGGTCGCGCCCTCGACGACGAAGTACGGGGTGAACGTGTTGTACCCTTCGGGAATCGGCTTGACCGCCATGACGTCCTCCTTCTTCTTGGCTGAAGCGGGGCCCTCCTACCACAACCGGCGGACGCCGGCGTGGATCTTGACCTACAGCAAGAGGGACCAGCTTTGCGTATCGTGTCCAATGACGGCGCGGGGCTGGTTCAGCTTTCATGCGCAGGGAACGGATGGGGGCATGGCGCTATGCGCTCCTTGCAGGCGGCCTCGGAATCGTGGCGCTGGTCCTTGCGCTGCGCGTGGCGAATCGACTCGTCGTCTTGCCGCTCCAGCGCCTGCCGGATCTCGCGCAGGTGCCGAAAGTCACCGTCCTGTCCCTCCTTCTGATCGCTGCTCCGGTCGCCGGCGTCGTCGAGGAAGCCGCCTTCCGCGGCTACATGCAGGGGCCGATCGAGCGGCGGCGCGGGCTCCCTGTCGCCATCCTGATCACGGGTACGATGTTCGCGGTCGCTCATCTGGACTTCACGCTGCTGCTCTGGCCGTACCCCGTCGCGGCCGCGACGGGGTGGGCCTACCGGAAGCTTGCGCGCCTCACTGGAAGCGCAGCTCGCGATCGCCCAGGTCCTCGAAACAAGGAGCGGCGGCCACCCCGGTAGCCGCCGCCCCCGCCCCCATCATCAGAATCCCGACAGCTCGAGCAGCGAGAGCGAGGCCAGCTTCCCTCGCTGCCTCGGCCTCCCGTAGTTGTACGGCGTATCGAAGCCCTTCACCGAGTGCCAGATCGCCCGGTTCAGCACGTCCGCCGGCGCCGAGTCGGGCTCCGAGCTGTCGATGGTCATGGAGAACTCGGCCAGCTCGCGCTGCAGGCCCTTGAGCCCCGCCAGCTTGGGGTTCATCTCGTCCAGCGGGATGTTGTTCGGCCGCGCCGTGTACGGCGTGAAATCCGGCTTGCCGGTGAAGGAGCTGAACATGGGCTCCGCCGCGAGGTCGAACTGGTTCAGGGGTGAGAGCCCGAGGATCTGCTCCATCGTCCGGTACAGGTTGATGATGGTGTGGAACCGGCTGTCGACGAAGCCGTGCCGCGCGTACGGGCTGATCACGAACCCCACCGTGCGGTGTCCGTCGACGTGATCGAGCCCGTCCTGCGAGTCGTCCTCCGTCACGAAGATGGCGGATTCCTTCCAGTACCGGCTCTTCGAGATCGCCTCGACGATCCGGCCGAGCGCGAGGTCGTTGTCCGCCACCTGGGCGCGCGGCGTGGGGAATGCCGGGTCGGTGCCCTCGGTGTGGTCGACGTACAGGAGCAGGATGTTGAGAGCGGGGAGGTTGCCGTTCTTCTCGAACTCGGCGAACTCTTTCAAGAAGATGTCCGCGCGCATCTGGTCGGGCACGCGGCTCTCCGCTGCCGGATAGGCCGGATGGTAGACGTCGCGCAGCCCGACGATGACCGCCTGCGGCACGATGCTGACCTTGTGCGTTCCGTTCTTCCAGTCGCTGAAGATGTCCGTCCAGGTCGCGTTCGCCGGAGTGATGGTGTTCAGCCCGCGCTCGCCATAGGCGCGCACCGTGAGGCCGCGCGCCTTGGCGTTGTCGTAGATGGCGTCGGTCGGTCCGAGCAGCATCGGGCTCTGGTTGTTGCGCGCGTTGCCGTACTTGTGCGTCCAGGTGCTGGGATACGCCTGCAGGCACCAGCGGTGTCCCAACGCCGACTGGTCGCCCGGGCCGTAGTAGTTGTCGAGGAGCACGAACTGCTCGGCCAGGGCATGCCCGTTCGGCGTCACGTCCCGCCCGAACTGGACCAGCGACGGATCGCCGTTCCCCTGCGGCAGGTCCCCGAAGACCTGATCGTACGTGCGGTTTTCCTTGATGATGTAGAAGACGTGCTTGATGGGAGAGGCCTGCCCGACGTGCATCGGGATGGGGGTCTCCGCCCGGTCGCCTCGGTCAGCGCGGTCGTCGCGCGCCTCGCCCGGCCCGAGCGCCGGCAAGGTCCGGTTGTTGTTGCGCACCTGCCTGGTGAAGCGCTCGAGCTCGCCCCGGCGGGGCACGTCCAGGATCGACACCACACCCACCCGGTCCGTGAAGCTCCGGCCCTCGCCGGGAGGCGACGTC
>Ga0070708_100004583_pt1 | contig 10884 bp, 13 predicted proteins | sample KBSK5503metaG_FD_65469 | JGI IMG/M metagenome (GOLD analysis project Ga0070708, IMG submission 65469) | Corn, switchgrass and miscanthus rhizosphere microbial communities from Kellogg Biological Station, Michigan, USA - KBS K5-50-3 metaG | ecosystem: Host-associated > Plants > Roots >...
CGATCGAGTCGAGCCGGCGCGTCTGGAGCCATTCGACCGCCGCATAGACGACGAAGCCGATGAGCAGGGACATCGCCAGCACGAACATCAGGAGGTTCGCGCCCGGCGGGAGCGCGTCGGGGTTCGGGCTCGGCGCGAAGACGCCCGCGGCGGTGATGCCGATCCAGGCCGTCGCGACGGTTGCGGCCAGCGCGACCAGGATCCGGAGCCAAGTGGATCGGATTGGCGTCCTCCCTCGCGCCTAGCGTGTCACGCCCGACCGGCTCGCGGCGAGGTTGCCGACGCGCTCGATGAACCGCTCCATGAACCCTGCTGCGTCGCATTCGACGGCGACATCGAGGTTGGCCGGCTGCCGCGTCAGGCCCCGCCAGTCCGCCACGGTCATCCCGTGCGCCAGGCCCCGCCCGATCTCGACGTCGACGAACACGGGCTGCGCCCGGACGAGAGTTCGATCGATGGCTGCAGCCACGGCAAACGGGTCGTGGATGAAGGCGCCGTAGAAGCCGTCGTACTTGGCGTGGAACTCGAAGTAGAACCGAAGCGCATCCACGATGAACCGCAGGACCGCGTTCTCCGCCACCGAACCGACGGCCTCGACCGGCTCCCGCCCGACCGCGGTCGCGTCCAGCGGCTGTGCGCCGGCCCGTATCGCGAGGTGCCGGAGGTGCTCCGGCACGAATCTGGCCTGCTCCGTGACATCGAGGCCGAGCGCGAGTGGAAGCCGGCTGCTGCGGCGCGCCCAGCCCTGAATCGCGGCTTTCGCGGCATGCGGATCGACGTGAATGTTCCACTCGCTCGTCGGCGTCGTGTTGCCCGGGCCCCGGTAGGCGCCGCCCATCAGCACCCAGCCCGCGAGCAGGTTCGGGAGCGAGGGCTCCCGCTCCAGCGCAACCGCGAGGTTCGTGAGCGGTCCAAGGGTCACCAGCACGACCTCGCCGGGTCGCTCCCGGGCGACGTCGACGATCCGAACCGCCGCCTCCTCGCGCTCCAGCGCCCGATGCGCCGGCGGTAGCTCCGCGTAGCCGAGCCCGCGCGGGCCGTGCGTCTCCGTGGAGGTCTGCAGCGCCTTCGCGAGGGGCTGCTCCCGCCCGAGCACCACCGGAACGTCGTCGCGACCTGCCAGCTCGAGCACCGCGCGGGTGTTCTCCGCGACCCGTCGAGCGTTCACGTTGCCGCCGATGCACGTCACCGCGACGAGCTCGACCTCAGGCGACGCGCAGGCGTACAGGAGGGCGAGCGAGTCGTCGATGCCGGTGTCGACATCGAGGATCAGGGGAATCCGCGCTGGCATCACGGGCAATGCTATCGGCGAACCAGCCGGATCAGCGTCGCGCGGCGTTCCAGGCGGCGTGCCCACGTCGAACCCGTCGCCCGGATCTCCGCCCGCGTCGGCTGCTCCGCGCGTTCGACATCGAAGCCGTGCGGCCCGAATGCCCCGGCGGCGCCGGCGATCAGGTCCTCGCTCGAGCTCGGGACGCCGTCGAGGCCGTCGCGCTCGATCGGCGCCACGAGCAGCTGGAGGGCACCGCCCGGGGCGACGAGGGTCGACAGGCCGGCGGCGACGGCGCCGTCTCGGCCGACGACGCCGCGGAGCAGCGAGCCCCACGGGAAGTGGACGGTCACGAGGCCGGCGACGCCGGCCAGCTCGGCGGGTGGTGCCTCGGCGGCCGCAACGACGAATCCCGCATTCGGCAGCCCACCCTTGCGCGCGGGTCGCGCGGCACGTCGCGAGACCTCGGCCATCGAGGCGGCGTTCGCGTCGAATCCGAGGACGAGCGCCCCCGGCTCCCGGGCGGCCGCGGCGAGCACGGCTCGACCGTCACCCGTGCCGGCATCGATCGTCACCCGCTCGTGACGGGCGACCAGATCGAAGATTTACCCGACGTCCACCTCGATGAGGCGACGGCCAACGACGAATCGAATCATGGCGCGGATCCTACAGGCTCCGACGACCGACTCACGCCGCATCACCCTATCCTCGCCTCGTGACGGACGTCGACATGGTGGCAAAGCCGATCGGGCCGTATGAGCGATTGTCGGCCGAGGTCCATGAGTGGGATCCGCGCACGATCGACGTCGCGGCGAGGGTCGCGGAACTGGTGCAGACCCGCCGACCGGACCTGTCGGTCGAGCACATCGGCAGCACGTCGGTACCAGGGTTGCCTGGGAAGGGCATCGTCGACCTGTCGATCGAAACGACACCCGAGGACATTCCCGGCGTCGTCGCGATGCTCTACGAGCTCGGCTTCCAGCCTCAGCCGGGCCCGGATCCGTGGCCGCCGACGCGGCCGATGCCCGTGGGGTCGTACGAGCTCGACGGCAGGCACTATCGAATCCACCTCCACGTCCAGCCGGTGGGCGGCGACTTCCCGCGTGACATCGCGTTCCGCGACGCGCTCCGGGACGACCCCGACCTGCGCAGCCAGTACGAGGTGCTGAAGCGCGGGATCACGAGCGGGGGCGCTGTCGAAGGGCTGCGCTACACGCACTCGAAGACCCGCTGGATCCTCGGCGTCTATCGCCAGCTCGGGTTCGCGCCGCCCCCGATCGCGCCCCCGTCGACGATCGGGATCCTGGGCGGCGGCCAGCTCGGCAGGATGCTCGCGCTCGCCGGCCGGGAGCTCGGCTACCGGATCGCGATCCTGGATCCGGACGAGCATGCCCCGGCGGCCTCTGTCGCGGATTCCGTGACCGTCGCCGCGTACGACGACGTCGCCGCGGCCGAGCGCATGGCCGCGAGCTGCTCCGTGATCACCTACGAGCTGGAGCACGTCGGGCAGGGGGTTGTCGCCGCCCTCGACGATCGACGCCGTCCGATTCGCCCGGGTCCGTACCCGCTCAAGCTCACCGCCGACCGGCTCGCCGAGCGGCGATTCGTCGAGGCAAATCACGGCCATGTCGCCGAGTGGCGAGAGGTGACGAGCCCGTCGGAGGTCCTCGAGGCCGCAGCGGAGCTCGGCTATCCGCTCCGGCTCAAGGCCGTCCGCGGGGGATACGACGGTCGCAGCCAGGCCCGACTCGACGGCACCGCGGCGATCGGCGACCTCGACGGACGGATCGGCTGGCCCGCGCTGCTCGAGCGAGAGCTCGCGTTCGAGGCGGAGCTCTCCGTCGTCGTCACACGCAACGTCGACGGCGTCATGCACTCCTTTCCGCTCGCGCGGAACCGGCACGATCGCGGGATCCTCGTTGAGACAACGGTGCCTGCGGAGGTGCCGCAGGCCGTCGAGGAGGCTGCCGCGAATCTCGCCGAGAGCCTCGCAACCTCGATGGGCCTGATCGGGACGCTCACCGTTGAGCTGTTCCTCATGCCCGACGGCACGCTCGTGGTCAACGAGCTGGCGCCACGCGTCCACAACAGCGGCCACTGGTCGATCGAAGGGGCCATCACGAGCCAGTTCGAGCAGCATTTGCGGGCGATCTGTGGCCTGCCGCTCGGCTCGACGGCAATGCGCGCGCCGGGAGCCGCGATGGTCAACCTGCTTGGCGAGGGCGCACCCCGCCCCGCCCACCCGACAGGCATCTACGAGGCCCTCCTCGCGCCGGATGTCCATCTCCACATCTACGACAAGGCGACCGTGTTCGAGCGTCGGAAGATGGGCCACGTGACGGCGCTCGGGGGGAGCGTCGAGGAAGCACTCGGACGGGCGCGCGATGCGGCCGCGCACATCGGCTGGGCGCCGGCACCCGACGCGTCACCGACCGAGCCAAATGCCTGACCGCGGCGCCGCTGCGTCCTCGAGCATCGCGCCCGGACCCACCGTCGGCGTCGTCGGTGGCAGCCGGTCTGACTTCCCCGTGCTCGAGGGGGCGACGGCGATGCTCGACCGGTTGGAGGTGCCCAATGAGCTTCGGGTCGTGTCGGCACACCGGAGCCCGGACCACCTCTACCGCTACGCCGAGTCGGCTGCGGGTCGGGGCATCCGCGTGATCATCGCGGGTGCCGGCGGCGCGGCACATCTCCCGGGCATGCTCGCGGCGAAGACGATGCTCCCGGTCATCGGTGTGCCGATGCCGACGAAGGCGCTCGACGGCCTCGATTCCCTCCTATCGATCGTCCAGATGCCGCGCGGCATCCCGGTTGCGACCGTGGCCATCGGCAACGCGGAGAACGCGGCGCTCCTCGCGGTCGAGATCCTGGCCCTCTCCGATCCGGCACTCGCAGCGCGCCTCGAGCGCTTCCGTGCCGACCTGACGCAGATGGTCATGGACGACCCGTCGAACGCGACGCCGCTGTGATGGCGCATCGGCACTGATGGACGAGTCCTCGGACCGAGGCCCCGCGGGAGCTTCACCTCGGTCCTCGGAGGGTTCGGTGGATGACCCACGATGGGAATCCTCGGGCCGAGCGCCCGCAGGCGCTTCAGCTCGGTCCTCGGAGAGCTCCGGGGATGACCCACGATGGGAGCCGGGAATGCCGGTTCTTGATCGACAAGGGATCGGCGCCGATCGAGCCCCGGATCGCATCACTGAGACCGCGCCGACTCCGCTCCAGCGCCACTACATCAACCTCTCGGCGGTCGCCCTCGTGGCCGGCGCGATCGCGATCACGGCGATCGAGACCGGCATCCCGCTGTCGAGCCCGATCGTGAAGTTCTGCGCGCTGATCGGCGCGCCGCTGTTCGTCCTGACCACCGGGGACGCAGCACTGCGCTTCTACCGCAGCGCGATGGCCTGGATGCCGATCGACCGCGGCCGCGGATTGTTCCGACTCACCTGGGTGGTCGCCGCGCTGCTCGGGATCGGCGTGGTCCTCGGCTTCGCGAGCGTGATCCTGACCGCGTGACCGATCGCGGCCTCGACCGGGGGCCCGACGCCCGCTCGACCGATCTGGCCTCTGGCGGTGGCGTTCCGGCGTGGCTGGCCGCCTCGCTCAACTACTGCCCGAACTGCGGCGCCGCGCTGTCGATGGCCGACATTCCAGGTGAGGAGCGGCCTCGGCTCGCCTGCGCGACATGCGGCCATATCGCCTACGTCAACCCACGACTCGTCGTCACCACGATCCCCGTGACCGACGAGGGCGATGTCGTGCTGCTGCGCCGCGGGTTCGAGCCCGGGCGCGGTTCGTGGGCCCAGCCCGGCGGCTTCCTCGAGGTCGACGAGACGCCGACCGAGGGCGCCGTCCGGGAGACCCTCGAGGAGACCGGGTTGGTCGTCGCGACAGGGGAGATCATCGGGCTGTACGCCCGCCTCGAGGCTGCCGTCGTGGTGCTCGCGTATGAGGCACGGATCGTCGGCGGGTCGATGCGCACCAGTCCCGAGGCGCTGGACGTTCGGCCGTTCTCGCCCGAGACCATTCCGTGGCCGGAGATCGCCTTCAAGACCACGTGGTGGGCGCTGGTGGACTGGCTGGGAAAGCATCGGCCCGATCTACCGGCACCGAGCCGAGGCCGCTGGGAGGGCGACTCCGGCTAGCGCGTTGCCGGAGATGACTCGCCAGGCCGCACGGACGCCGGCGGCTGGGGTGTCTCCGGGCGCAGCGGCCGGTCGGGATCGATCGGCAGGATCACTGGCCCGCCGTCGGTGTCGACCCCGAGGCGCTCCGACCCGACGACCCTGCCCGTGGCGTCGTAGGCGGTCACCTGGACCCACAGCAAGGTGATCGCCCAATCCGGAACCGGGATCTCGAGGTCGAAGCGGAGGGCGGGCCGATGGTCCTGGCCAGGACCGACGCCGCCCGGCACGCTGACCGAGCTCCAGCCGGCGACGCGGCCGTCACCGTCGATGACCGCGACGAACACCCATGTGACCGCGGCGACGTTCACGTCTCCGTGCACGAACATCGTGTCGGGGTGCCGCTGGACCTGCAGCGCGACGGGCCTGCCGGCCTGGCTGGAGATCACGGGTGCCGGCCGGAACGAGGCGCGCGGGATCGGCGCAACTGATGGGGCCTGGGAGAGCACGATCGAACCCACGTCCAAGGCCGTCGGCCCGGAGGTCGCGGTCGCACCGACTCCGGACGCGTCCGGTGTCCGGCCACTCAGGCCCAACGCGACGACGCCCGCCAGCACGCCGATCCAGCCGAGGGCGACGATCGGCGACCGGCGTCGCCCGCCGACTCGAGCGGCGGCAAAGTCGGCATGTTCGGGCGGTCGCTCCGACGGTCGCTCCGAGCCTTTGCCCACGATCAACCCAACACCGGCGCGATGATCGGCTGCTGTTGGGCCTCGATGATCCGGCCGCGGGCGTCGTAGGCGTCGGCGTGGACCCAGAGCCCCTCGCCCATGAGCTCGTCCGGCACGTCGAAGAGGGCGTCGAATCGCGTATTGGCTCCGAGGCGGAATGCCGTGCTGCCGCCCTGCAGACGCACCGATCGCGTGTCGGCGACGTGGCCCGTGGCATCCTCGATGGACAGGACCACCACCTCCACGTTCAGGCTGTACACGTCACCGTGAACGAACAGCCGGCTGCCCGCTGGTCGAACGTCCAGCTGCACCAGGCCGTCGAATGTCGGGGGTCCGGTCTGTGCCCCCGGCGACCCCACCGCACCCGGTGGCGGCGGCCGGCTGGCACTCCGGCCCGATGGCGCCGGCGTCGCCACCAGATCGCCCGGGGCAGCCGCGGCCGAGTTGGACCCGGGCGTCACGCCTCGGTCGAGGGCGCCGATCGCGACAAGCCCGCCGAGAGCGGTTACGACGATACCGGCGAGGACCCGTGGGCCCCGCGCCCTGCGAACCACGGTCGGGGCGAATACGGCGCCGTCCGGTGCGCGCGGATCCCGCTCCTCGGCCGCCGGCGACGTCGACATGGCCCGACCGAGCTACCTCACCGCAGGTCGATGAAGATGTTCTTCGTCTCGGTGTACAGGTCGATCGCGGACATGCCCAGCTCGCGCCCGATGCCCGACATCTTGTAGCCGCCGAACGGCGCCTCGGTGTGGACGGAGCTGTTCGAGTTCACCGACAGGACACCCGCCTGGATCCCCTTGGCGGTGCGCAGCGCCTTGCCGATGTCCCGGCTCCAAACAGAGCCGGATAGCCCATACGGGGTCGCGTTCGCGAGGCGGATCGCCTCCGCCTCGGTATCGAACGGAATCACCGAGACCACGGGCCCGAAGATCTCCTCTTTTGCGATCCGCATGTCGTTGGACACGCCGTCGAAGACCGCCGGCATGAGATACGCGCCGTTAGCCAGTGCCGGATCATCGGGCGCGTCTCCGCCCACGACGAGGTTCGCGCCCTCGCCGAGCCCGATCTCGATGTAGTCCTTCACCCGATCGCGCTGCTTGAAGCTGACGAGCGTGCCCACCTCGGTGGCGTCGTCCGCCGGGTCGCCGACCTTGACCTTCCTCGTCGCCTCCGCGAACAGCTCGACGACCCTCTCGTGCACAGGGCGCTCGACGAGGATGCGCGAGCGGGCGCAGCAGTCCTGGCCGCAGTTGTCGAACACGCTGTACGGCGATTCGGCCGCGAAGCGCTCGATGTCGGCGTCCGCGTACACCACGTTGGGGCTCTTGCCACCGAGCTCCAGGCTGATCTTCTTCACGTTGTTCGCGGCCAGCCGCATGATCTCCTGGCCGGTCGTCGTCTCACCGGTGAACGCGACCTTGCCGATGCCGGGATGTGCCGCGATCGCCGCGCCCGCGGTGCCGCCCGGGCCGGTCACGACGTTGATGACGCCCGGCGGGAAGCCAGCCTCGAGCGCCAGCTCACCAAGCCGCAGCGCGGTCATCGGCGAGTACGAGGCCGGCTTTAGGATGCAGGCGTTGCCCGCGGCGAGCGCGGGGCCCAGCTTCCACGAAGCCATGAGCAGGGGGAAGTTCCAGGGCACGATGAGCCCGACCACGCCGATCGGCTCGCGCAGTGTCAGGTCCAGGCCCGGCTTCGAGACAGGGATCGTCTGGCCGTAGATCTTGTTCGCGGCGCCGGCGTAGTAGTCGAACACGAGGCTGACGCCGACGATTTCGCCGCGGGCACTGGTGATCGGCTTGCCGGTGTTGCGGCTCTCCAGCTGCGCGAGCTCCTCCGTGTGGTCCTTGACCAGGGCGGCGAGCTTCGCGATCGTGCGCCCGCGCTTGCCGGCCGCCCAGCTCGACCAGCCCTTCGGGGCCTCGAAGGCAGCCCGGGCCGCTTCGACCGCCCTGTCGACGTCCACCTTGCCGCCCAGCGGCGCAGTCGCGATGGACGCGCCGGTCGCAGGGTTGACGACCTCGAACGTCTGGCCATCCGCGGCATCGACGGTCTCGCCGCCGATGACCATCCGAAGCGTGCTCGTCTCGGTGCCGGCAGCGCCGGCGGTCGACTGGTCGATCGCCATCTGAGTACCTCGGGTGCGGGCGCGCAGCTCGGATCTGGCCGCGCGGAATGGTGTCGGGGAATGTGCGCCGATCATACGCCGGGTCGACTTCGACCCCGCCCGACGGAATGACGCAACACCGTGGCGTGGTCCACGTCTCACCGGGCGATGGCTGCCGACGTCACCCCTTCGGAGCTGCCCGGGCCTGGGGAGCCGATTCCAGGCGATGGCGCGCCGCCCCCGCGCTCGCTGCGGCCGGTCCTCCTCGGCGCGATGCTCTTCCTCGCGGTGCTGTGGTGGCTCGGCGCGTCCGGCATCGTGGGCGACATCCAGCAGGTCGTGGCCTACACATTCGGGGACCATCTCGGCCAGTGCGGCGGCGGGTAGCCGGCCCGCCGTAGCATCCGCGGCACATGGCCGCATCGAGCGCATTGCCCCCACAGGGTTCCTCCGCCCCGTCACCCAGGATCCGGCGCTGGGTCGTCACGTGGTTGCTGATCGTCGGCCTCATCGTGGTCGTCGGAGCGCTGGGCTACATCCTGTTCTTCGGCTGGTCGTTCAGCGACGCGATCTACATGACGGTGATCACGCTCACCACCGAGGGATACAAGGAAGTTCGCGAGCTAAGCGACCCGGGGCGTGCATGGACGATCCTCGTGGCAGTTGCCGGAGTCGGCATCATCTTCGGTACGGTTGGGTTCGTGGCCGAGACGTTCGTGGCCGAGGCGCTCAGCGGGAGGCGACAGCGACAGCGAATGGCCGAGACGGTGGCGGCGCTCAAGGACCATTTCATCCTGTGCGGCTACGGTCGCGTCGGGTCCACGGTCGCGCGCGAGCTCGAGCACGCGGGCGTGCGCGTGGTCGTCATCGACAGCTTCGCGGCGTCGACGGAGCTGGCGGCGCGTGAAGGCCACCTCGTCGTCGAGGGCGATGCCACGCACGACGACGTCCTGCTTGCCGCAGGGATCGCCCGGGCGAAGGCACTCATCACGACCGTCGACACGGACGCCACGAACGTCTACGTGACGCTGTCAGCGCGCGCCCTGAACCCGCGGCTGTTCATCGTCGCTCGCGCCAACGAAGAGGGTTCGGAGGCGAAGCTACGCCAGGCCGGCGCGGATCGTGCAGTCTCGCCGTACACGCGCGCCGGGCGGCAGATCGCGGAGCTCGCCACGCGGCCGCGCGTTGCCGATTTCATCGACTTCGCTCTGTCCCACGGCCAGCTCGCGTTCACGATCGAGGAGCTTGAGGTCGCACCGGATGGGCCGCTCGCGGGCCAGACGGTCGCCGATCTCGCGAACCGTGGCATCCACGTGATGGCGATCGTGACCCATGGACCTCGTCAGTTCGAGACGAGCGCCCCGATGGATCGCGTCCTCGTGGCCGGCGACCAGCTGATCGTCAGCGGCACGGCCGAGGTGCTGAAGGCCCTCCGCGCCAGTCTGTGATCGTGGCTTGACAGACTAGTACGGCAGGCGATATACCGTACAACGGTATACCGAAGAGCGGTATACCAGCCGACCGGCCCAGGCTGCCGGCGGAGGTGGGAGGGTTCGATGATCGCCAGGGGACGAGTTCGCCTCGGCGCGGGAATCGCGAGTGCCAGCCTTCTGCTGGCGTTTGCGCCATCCGCGCTGGCCGATGGGAGCACCGTGACGCGCGGCAACATCACGGCCTTTGCCACGGGCGTCGGGCAGTCCATCACGGGTCGAGCCCAGATGGTGCGGACGGCCGACGGCAGGACGATCGTGACCGTACACGTGGAGGGCCTCGCGCCGAACACGACCTATGCATCGCACGTCCACAAGCAGGCCTGCGCCGACGGCGATGCCGATGGGCACTACCGCTTCGATCCGGCTGGCGCTGCGACCCCGCCGAACGAGATCTGGCCCGGCCCGTTCACCACGAACGACGACGGCGTCGGCAACGCCAACACGATCGCGTCGGGGACCGCCGGCTCGACCGCCGTGTCCGTGGTCGTGCACGCGCCAGGTGGCGCCAAGATCGCGTGTGCGGACCTGACCGCTGACCACCCGGTGCCGGGTAATGCGCCCGGCGGCTGAGAGCACGCCCGGGATGTCTGCGCCATTCGCGTGGCTGGTGCTCGTGGGTGTATCGTCCGTCGATACATGGACGCGCCGATCGACGCGCTCGGCGCGCATCCCCGGAGCCTCGGAGGCGACAGCGACCTGATGCCGGAATCCAACCTCGACCTGGGCAGGTTCGCCGAGCCCAGCCTCCTGATCCTGGTCAGCCTCAGCGACGGCCCCAAGCACGGCTACGCGATCATGACCGACGTTGAGGCCGGCACTGGCCGGCCGCTCGGGCCCGGGACGCTGTACGCGGCCCTCGCCAGGCTCGAGGAGCGTGGCCTGATCGAAGCCCTGGAACCGGTCGATCGCCGGCGGCCCTATCGGCTGACCGCCGTCGGTGCCACCACCCTGCAGGAGCAGCTGGCGGGCCTCGAGGCGTTCGCGCGCCTCGGGCTGCGGCGCCTCGGCACGGACCGGACATGATCGGGCTGCTGCTCGCGGTGTACCCCGCGGGCTGGCGGCGGCGGTACGGCGAGGAGTTCCGGGCGGTCCTGGAGTCCAGGCCACTCGGTCCGTTCGACGTCGCCGACGTGCTCCTCGGCGCGCTCGACGCGCG
>Ga0070708_100004585_pt1 | contig 10883 bp, 13 predicted proteins | sample KBSK5503metaG_FD_65469 | JGI IMG/M metagenome (GOLD analysis project Ga0070708, IMG submission 65469) | Corn, switchgrass and miscanthus rhizosphere microbial communities from Kellogg Biological Station, Michigan, USA - KBS K5-50-3 metaG | ecosystem: Host-associated > Plants > Roots >...
CCCGCCGCGCCAGCTCGCTCCCGCCCTTCGTAACGAGGAGTTGCTGGACGTCCGGCTCCCGGGCGAGCTCCCGCGCGAGCAGACGGACCTGGTTCTGTCCGCCCCGATACTCGCGGCCGGAGTCGACGTGCAGAACGCGCATGGGTGGGGAAGGGGGGGAACGGGGCGAAGGCGAGGGGGAGGCGCTCAGGCTGGCTGCCGTGCGCTCTGGTTCGCGGCGTGGCCGAGGACCTGGCGCAGCTCGGCGAGCGAGAACGGCTTGTGCAGGTAAGGCCGGTGGAGACCCTCCAGGAACTGAAGGGTGTCGCCGCGCACCGTGTCGCCGGTGGCGAAGATGATTCGGTCCGCGGCGCGCGGGTCCCGGCGGGCGAGCTGGGTGTACATCTCGCGGCCCGACAGGTGCGGCATGCGGAGGTCGCAGATGATGACGTCGAACGGGCCTGCCAGGGCGCGCTCCAGGGCGTAACCGCCGTCGCTCGCCAGCTCGACGGTGTGCCCCCAGCTCTCGAGCGTGGCGCGCATGTAATGCAGGATGTGCGGCTCGTCGTCCACGACCAGCACGTGCAGCGGCTTCCACTCCGCGACAGGCGCCGGGACCGTCTCCACAGGCCCCGAGCTCGCCCCGATCGGGAGCTGGACCGTGAACGTGGCGCCTGCGCCCGGCTTCCTCTCGAGGAAGATGCGGCCGCCGTGTTTCTTCACGATGCCCTGGCAGATGGATAGCCCGAGCCCCGTTCCTTCGCCCTCGCCCTTCGTCGTGAAGAACGGCTGGAAGATGCGCCCGACTATCTCCTCCGGGACTCCGGGGCCGCTGTCGGTCACGCTCACGGCGATCTGATCGCCCACTCGCTTGGCGCTGATCCAGATCTGGCCGCCCGGCGCGTCGCTCGCGATCGCCTGATTCGCGTTGTTCAGGAGATTCAGGAACACGTGCTTGAGCTGGTTCGCGCTCGCCTCGACCTCCGGGAGTTCGTGCTCCACTTCGAGGGTCGCCTCCACGTTGTTCGCCATGAGCTGGTTGTTGACCAGTACGAGCGTCGACTCGAGGATCGGCTTGAGCGACTGGAGCTTCCGCCCCTCCGCCTGGGTGCGGGCGAACGAGAGCAGGTTCTTGACGATAGTAGCGGCCCGCTCGGCCTCCTGGCGGATCACCTGGAGCGGCTCGACCAGGGCCGGCGGTATCTCCTCGACCTCCGCGAGGAAGTCCGAGAACCCCACGACGGAGGCGAGCGGGTTGTTCAAGTCGTGAGCTACGCCGGCGATCAGTTGACCGATCGCCGACATCTTCTCGGCCTGCACGAGCTGCTCCTGAAGCCGGCGCCGCTCGCTCTGATCATCGAACACGAGGACGGCCGAGCCCGGCTCGGCCATGGGAACGATGGTGAGGGCGTGAACCCGGTCGCCCGCCTTCACCTCCAGGGAGGTCACGGCCGACTCGGCGAGGGCGCGCGCCACGGGATCCGACCATGCAGGCGGCAGGAGGGTGAGCCAGGAGCGGCCCGGGATCGCGGTCACGGGCGTCTGTACCAGCTCGGCGAAGACGCGGTTGGCGCGGCGCACCACGCCGTGGTCGTCCACGATGCAGATGGCCTGGTGGATCGCGTCGACCGTCTCGTCCCATTCCCGCCTGGCGTTCGAGAGCAGCTCCACCAGGCGGGCGTTCTCGAGAGCGATCGCCGCCTGCGCGAGCACGGCGGTGACGATCGCGAGCTCGGCGTCCCCGAAGGCGCCGGCGCGGTCGCTCTCCAGGCAGACGGCGCCCATGGCGCGACCCGCCGCCACGAGCGGCGCGCCGATCCAGGAGCCGGGAGGCTCCCGGTTCGGCTCGGTGCCGTACCGCCGGGCCTGCTCCCCCACGTCGCGAGGGAACACCAGCGGCCCGCGCCGGAGCGCGAGCAGCAGCAGGGGATCGTTAGTGCTAGTGGGGACCGGGCCGGTGTCATGGGTCACAGCGAGCCCATTCGTTTGCGTATCTAGTAAGACGACGCACAAGCGGTCTGGCCGGAGGAGCTGGCTCAGTGTTTGCGTTACGATCTCGAGCAGGGTGGCGGGGCGAGAGGCGCCGGCCAGCTCCTGGGAGAGCGCCGTCAGCCGCGCGAGTGGGTCCGTCGCGCGTGGGGTACGAAGGTCAGAAGGAGGCTCGGGCATGATCTTGGCCAACGTTCGCGGTCGCCTGCGCGCGCAGGATCTTCGGGTGGTCGCGACCGCCCTCGCAGGGGGAGACGCGCGCCGGCGCGAGGACTACGAGCGCCTCGTGTTGAAGGAGGGGCCCGACCGGTTGCTCGACCAGCCGGGACTGCTCGAGGCCCTGCTCGCTATTCGTACCCTTATCGTGCCCTCGCCCCTGCTCTTCGCGTACGTGGCGGTTCGGCACACGCTGCTCGCCGCCGGCGTAATCGACCGGGACCTCGCCGACTACCTGGCGGCGCTGCTGCTCGAGTTCGGCGATCACGACCGCTCCACGCGCATCAGGCGACAGGACGACTACACCTACACGTATCTCGTCGACATCGTGGGCGACCTCACGGGCCTCGACGACACCGGCGAGCGGGGCTTCCTCCTGCGGGCGCACCTGGGCAACTACAGCCTGTGGCTCGCGGGGCTGTTCCCGGACTTCATCGAAGCCCGCCGGTCTCGAAAGGGAGGGCCGGACCTCCCCTACTACGACGAGTTGGGGCGCCAGGGCTACCAGCTCGCCTCCGAGCACCGCCTGGCGGACCGTTACGGCGTCGCGGAGATCTACCGGAGCGCGGCCGAGCGGTTCCCCACGCTTCGGGCCGCCCTGAACCGGCTGAGCGACCAGGTGTTCTTCGCCAGCGCGACCACCCCGGACAAGATACTGCGGAATCTGTAGATGTAGGGGCGCAGCGGGCTGCAGAGGTAGGGGCGCAGCATGCTGCGCCCCTACATCGTTCTTACTCATCCAGGAACCGCGTCGGGACCTGCGTGGCCGCCTGCACGAGCTCCTCCGCGGACTTCACGAACCGCACTACGATCGGGAGCGAGCCCTTGAGGGTGAGCTTGCGCTGCATGATCCCGGCGATGGGGCCGAGCTCCTTGCGGATCACCTGCTTCCAGTGCCCGTAGTCGCCTGTGATGACGAACGCCGCATTCTCCGCCTCACCCTGCGACACGACCCTGGCTCCGCGGCAGCTACCGCGATCGAGATCGAGCCAGACCCCGACCGGCTCGCCAATCCCGATCCCGGGCTGCGGGTTCACCACCAGTGCCACCGGGCCGTGAGTCCATTCGGCCGACGCGGCTCGGTACTCGGCGCTCGCGTTGATGGCCGTGCCGTAGGCGCTCACCCACTCCGGTGAGGGGAAGGCGAGGCTCACCGGACCGCTGCCGCGAACCCACGGAACAGGGCGCCCTCGACATCGTCCTCGGGGTGCCACTGCACGGCGAGGAGCCAGGGATCGCCGGCGCTCCGCAACTCGGCCCCTTCGATGACGCCATCCTCCGACCACGCGCTCGCGCGTAGCGGCGGCGCCAGGTCCCGGATTGCCTGGTGGTGCCGGCTGTTGACCGTAGCGCTCACGGCGCCGAGGGTGCGATGCATGAGCGAGCCGGGTTCGATCTGTAAGTCGTGGCGCGAGCGCGAGTCGCTGTGCTCGATCGGCCCGGGCCGCTCGGTCGGCAAGTCCTGATACAGCGTGCCGCCGAGCGCCACGTTGACGATCTGGATGCCCCGGCAGATCGCGAGGATCGGGAGCCGGCGCGCGCGCGCCCCGGCGATCAGCGCCAGCTCCAGCGCATCCCTCAGCAGGTCCACCTCGCCTAGCCGGGAGTGGGGCGCTGCGCCGTAGCGGGCCGGGTCCACGTCCTCGCCCCCGGTGAGGACCAGCCCCTGCACCCGATCGAGGGCGCTGCAGGCTGCCTCGGGGGCGAGGATCGGCGGAACCACGAGCGGCACCAGCGCGGCGTCCGCAAGGGCGCGCACGTAGGCCGTGTTCAGGGTGACGCGCTCCCGGCCCTCGTCCGTGCGCCGCGTTCCGCTGACGGCAACGAGCTTGCTCATTGCCGGGGCGGGACCGCCGCGCCGAGCAGGGGGCAACGCGGGTTACTCACCCCCGCCCAATCCACGCGCACGCCGTACAGAGGCGCGCTGCGGGCGCCCGCCTCGGCTCCTCCGCCTCCTCCGCCCCCGCTGACCGATATCTCGCCGAGCTGCGGATAGGTGCTCGGCGGCCGCTGCGATTCGTAGATGAGCACCCCCTGCGCGCGCTGTGTGGAGTCGTCCACCACGAGCAAGCCGTAGCCGACTCCTGCCGGCGGGAAGCTGGGCCCCTGGTACTCCATGGCGAGCCCGTTCGCGGTGTACGTGACTCGCAGCTCGCCCTGCTGCGAGATTCCGATGACCCGGGCAGGCAGGGACGCAGGCAGCCCGCGCGGGGCTTCGGTGAGGACGTAGGGGACGTTGACGAGCTGCTGCTGGATGAGGGCAGGTCCCGCGACCAGTGCAAGCCCGCAGGTCGGCGAGCGCGACGCCTCCCCTGAGCATGCCGCCAGGGCGGCGGCGAGACTTGCACGAAGGCCGGACGCCCGGCCGAGGGTTCTCATGGGGCGGTCACGACTTCGACCACGGTTGCGGGGTACGGAGCATCGGGGCGGACGCGCTTCAGTTCGATGCTGTCGGCGCCCGGGACGAGCGGCGTTCCCAGACGCAGCGTGTCGCCCGCCCCGACGGTCCAGGCGACGGTTCGGGCGCGTTGCCACGTGGGGTGATCGAGCTCCGCTCCGATGACGAAGCGGCCGGTGCCCCGCAGCGGGCCGGCTTCCACCTTGCTCCGCTCGGGCTCCCCGAAGTAGCGCCGGTAGAGCACCCCGGAGATCCAGTCGCCGGGGTGACTTTCGAGGGTGACGCGCACGTAGACGGTGGAGTCGATGGCGACGACGCGCGTCCCCGGCACCGTCCCGGAGCGGAAGATGCGCGTCAAGTCCCAGGTCCCGGTCAGAGGCGACTGCTGGAAGCCGTAGAGAAGCGAACCGTACAAGAGAAACGTTGGGGAAAGGACGTGGCGCAGCATCGTAGCCATCAATCTAATGGGTCCAGGTCAGCGTCACGGACAGGGTGCGCACGGCGGCGAGCGTGCGCGGCACCTGATTGTAGATGTAGTTGAGCGCGTTGGCGAGCCGGCAGGTGAGGAAGAGGGGCCCGTGCGCGAGGCCGGCCCGCAGGTCGAGGACTTTTTCGGCCACGCGAGGGTCGCTTTCGTACAGCTCCACGCGCTCCAACCGGCTCGCATAGCGGAAGTCGCCGCCTACGCCGAGCGTGCGCCATTGGTAGTCGGCCGTGAGCGTCAGGAGATGCTTGGGGCGGAACGCGAGCGGGCGCTGGGGCACGCTGTCGTGCGCCAGCTCGCGCGCGTAGAGGAAGGTGTACGCGAGCGCCGTGGTGAGCCGGGGCGCGAGCGGTGCGACCGTAACGGAAAGATCGAGGCCGGCAAGCCGGGCGCGCGTGACGTTCTGGAACTGGATCCGGGAGGTCGCCGTTTCGACGCGTGGCTCGATCAGGTGGTACGCCTCGGTCCAGAAGAGCGCCGCATCCCACCTCACGGTGGACGAGAAGCGGGCGGCGTTGCCGAGCTCGAACGACCACGCCGTCTCCGGGTCGAGGTTGGGATTCGGGATCACGGTGAGACCCTGCACGACGGTCGAGACGAAGCGTTCGGCGAGGGACGGGGCCCGGAACCCCCGGCCCGCCGAGGCGCGCCAGACGAGATCCGGGCCGGTCGGGAGCACGACGCCGGCCCGGGGGCTCATCACGGCCGAGAGGCCGCCGCCGTCCACCGCGATGTAATCGATCCGCGCTCCGGCCGTGAGCCGCGCTCCGCCGAGGCGCTGCTCGCTCTCGCCGTACGCCGCGAACTCGGTCTGCGAGTGGTCGCCGAAGATGTCGCTGGTCACGCCGGAGCGCGCGCCCTCCGCGCCGACCGTCGCCAGGGAGTTGTTCGACGGGTGGAGGAGGCCCCGCAGCTCGGCGCCGAGCCGGTTTGCCACTCCCGCGTCGTTGTTGCCCGGCTCATAGTCGATGAAGTGCGTCCGCAGCCATGATCCCCGGGCCTGCCAGGCGAGCCGAGCGGAGGTGGTGCGCTCGAGCGTCGCGGCAACGATGCCCTTGTCGGAGCGCGTGAACGCCCCGCGGCCGTTCGTGTCGATCCTGAACGGCTGGTAGGTCTGACCGCGGTCGTTGCACGTGCCGCGGGTGCACCAGATCAAGGGCGTCTCGTACTGATCGCTCGCCCACGATCCGGAGGCCGTGACGCGGGTCGCCCGGTCGGGGCGCCACTCGGCCTTGCCGGCCGACTGCCAGTGGTTGCGCCGGTCCTGCTCGCGGTAGCCGTCCGAGTGCCAGCCGCCCGCCGTGAGGCTCGCGCCGAGCGCATCGGCGCCGTAGGATCCCGTCACGTCGACGCCCTCTTCGGCGCCCGTGTAGTCGCGAAACCGCCAGACCTCATGCGGTGGATTCGCGAACGCGCCCGCCCGCGTGCGCACGCTAGCGTGGACGCCGGGTTCGATATCGCGCGTGAGCACGTTCACGACCCCGCCGAACGCCGAGGAGCCGTACAGCGACGAGCCGGCCCCCTTCACGATCTCCACGCGCTGCACGTCCTGGAGCGGCACGAGGTCCCAGTTGATGCCGCCGCGGTCGCCCTGGTTCGCCGGCACGCCGTCCACCAGCAGGAGCACGCGCGAGCCGAGGCCCTGCACGTAGCCGCTCGAGCCGCGGATGTTCACCTGGCCATTCAGGAACTGCACGCCGGGGGCCTTGTCCACGGCTTCGTCCACAGTGGCCACGGCGCGGCGGGCGAGATCGGTATCGGAGACCACCGCGACGCTGGTGATCGCCTGGCTGACGAGTTGGGAGCGCTTGGCAGCGGTCACGACGACGGGCTCCGCGACGAACGCCGCGGCGGCCAGGGTGACGTTGACGAACAGCGACTCCCCCGACGCGACGGCCAGCGTATCGACGACGCGACGGTATCCGACGCGGTCGACGTGCAGGACGACCTGGCCGGCACGCACTCGCGCCAGGCGAAAGCGCCCGGCGCCGTCGGTCAGCGCTCTCAGGTTGGTCCCGGCCGCTCGAACCCGGGCGTACTCGATCGGAGCCCCGGCCGAGTCCGTGACGGCGCCGGAGACGACGGCAGTCTGGGCGGCGAGCGGCCGGGCCAAGAGCAGGAGGAGCGACCCCGTCCGCGCGGCGGGCCCGCCCCACCTGTGGAAGAAGGTGAGTGGGAGCGCTGAAGGGACGGCCCTCAATGTGCTGGCGGCGCCGGGAAGTAGTACGAGATCGAATGCATGTTACCGAAGTCGATGAGGAAGCTGATCCCGTTGGCGCCTCCGTCGGCGACGGTGACAATGCCGGATCCATGTGAGGTCGTGTCCGCCCCGTCGCGGTAGAAGCCCGCCTCCCGGAGGAGCGAGTCGGCGTTGCTGAAGTTCGGCGCGAAGGTCCCGACTCTCTTCCAGACCGCTACCACCCATTCGTAGCGCCCGCTCGGCAGGGGCAACATGTAGAACTGCGAGCCCGTGAAGGGCTGGGGCAGCGACGATGGGGGCGGGAAGGGGCTGAAGCTGAGCAGATCGTTCCGGCTCTGGGGGAAAGTCGGATACGCAACGATGAACACGCCCTCGGTGCTATCGGGCCTGGTGCCCTGGAACGTCACCGTCCCGCACACGCCCACGAACCCCTGCGGGCAGGTGGTCGGCACCGGCGTGGGCTCGAGGCCCTTGTTGCAGCCCAGGGCGGCCGCGAGGGCGAATGCGGTCGCGCCCCGAAGGCTGGTCGTCATGCTTCTTCAATCTGAGAAATCCCGCCCGGACGTCAACTTGACCTCCGTTTCGGCGTGGAATACGTTGATTGCGCTATGCCAATCTACGAGTACCGCTGCACGAAGTGCCACAAGCACTTCAGTCAGCAACAGGAGATCGAGGAGCACGCTCGCAAGCGGCCCGCCTGCCCGAACTGCAAGTCGCGCGCAGTGGAGCAGGTGTACACGCCGTTCTTCGCGAAGACGGTTCGGAAAAGCTAGCGCTCCTTGTTCGAACGTCTGCGGGATGCGTTGCGCGCCGCACTCGACGCCGCGACGCCGCCGGGGGATTTGCGCGACCTGGCGCGTCAGATGCGCGAGGCGGTGGTGGAGGCGAGGCTGTCCATGCAGGCGACCCGCGAGGCGGTGACCCGCACCGAAGGCGAGCTCGCGCTCGAGCGACAGCGGCTCGCCGACGCGGAGCGGCGCGGCCGTCTCGCGGCCGAGATCCAAGACCAGGAAACCGTGGCCGTGGCCCAGCGGTTCGCGGCGAAGCACCGCGAGCGCGCCGGCGTGCTCGAGCGGAAGCTCGCCGCGCTCTGGGACGAGCAGGCGCTGCTCGAGCGCGAGCTCGCCGAGATGCAGGCGCAGCTCGCGCGCGCGGAGCGGGAACGGCCGGCGACGGAGGCCGAACGGTCGGCCGAGCGGGCGTGGCGCGACCTGCAGCAGGCGGGAGGCGCGCGGCCCGGCACGGACCTGAAGGACGAGCTGCTCAGGGGGCAGATGGACCGGGCGGCCCGCGAGGCGGCGGCGGAGCAGCAGCTGCGGGAGCTGAAGAGGAAGATGAAGAAGGAATGACCCGCGGAGCGGAGGCCGCGATGGACATCAGGCGGGATCGGATGGTGTTCCTGGGGTACGGCAAGTACTGGCGCTCCGACGCCATCGTGGGCCTGACGCCCATCGAGGAGGACCGGGGCCCGAGACGGCGGACCAATGTTTTCGTCGACGGGCACGCGGAGCCGATCGTCGCCTCGCGCACCGAGGAGAGCATCCTCGAGGACATGGGGGCGACGGACGAGACCTTCCAGGTCCAGTCCCTCCGGGAGTCGATCACCGAGCTGCTCGCCGCGTTCCACGAGTTCTCCCCCGTCCTGCGCCGCGCGCTGCTCCACGAGCACCATTTCGACGTCGAGAAATGGGAGCAGCGGCTGGGGGAGATCCTGCGCTCGCCGGCGGCGCCCGAGCCGGTGGATCAGAGCGAGCTCTTCGACTGATGTCTGACGTCTGATCTCTGATGTCTGACGTCTCAAGCGCACCGCCCATCCACGCCGACGCCGCCGGCTGGGCCGGCCACCCCCGCGGCCTCTCCACGCTCTTTTTCACGGAGATGTGGGAGCGCTTCAGCTATTACGGGATGCGGGCATTCCTCATCCTCTACATGGTGCACGCCCTCGGCTTCGACGACACGCACGCCGGCGCCGTCTACGGCACGTATACAGGGAGCGTCTGGTTCGCCGCCATCTTCGGCGGCATCATCGCGGACCGCTGGCTGGGGCAGTACCGCAGCGTGCTCCTCGGCGGGATCATCATCGCGCTGGGTCATTTCACGCTGGCGCTCAAGGCTCTGCCGCTCTTCTACGCGGGCTTATCGCTGATCGTGATCGGCACCGGCCTGCTCAAGCCGAACGTGAGCACCCTGGTAGGCTCGCTGTACGAACAGGGCGACGCGCGGCGGGATGCGGGCTTCTCCCTCTTCTACATGGGCATCAATCTCGGCGCGTTCGTCGGCCCGATCGTTGCGGGGTATCTCGCTCAGAAAGTGGATTGGCACCTGGGCTTCGCCTGCGCCGGCGTAGGAATGACGCTCGGGTTGATCCAGTACGTCCTGGGCCGCGCGCGGCTTGCGCCCGCCCTGGCGCGGCTCGCGGCGCAGCCCAGGCCGGCGTCCGTCGGCGTAGCCGGTCCCGCGCCGCCAAGCTTCACGACGGCCGAGTGGAAGCGGATCGCCGCGGTGGTGGTCTTCTTCCTCGCCGCATCGCTCTTCTGGGCGGCGTACGAGCAGGCGGGCTCCACGCTCAACCTCTTCGCCGACCGCTACACCCGGACCACCGTGCTCGGGTTCTCGTTTCCCTCTTCGTGGTTCGTGTCCGTGCAGGCGGGGTTCGTGATTCTGCTCGCGCCGGTATTCGCGTGGCTGTGGGTGTGGCTCGGGCCGCGCGAGCCATCGAGCCCGGCGAAGTTCGCGATCGCCCTGCTCTTCGCCGGGCTGGCGTTTCTGCTGCTCGTGCCGGCCGGCGTGATGGCGCAAGGCGCGGTGAAGGTAAGCCCGCTGTGGCTGGTGGGCGCCTACTTCATCGAGGAACTGGGCGAGCTGAGCCTCAGCCCCGTGGGGCTCTCAGTGGTCACGAAGCTCGCGCCCACGAGGATCGTCGGGCTCATGATGGGGGTGTGGTTTCTGTCCAACGCCCTGGGCAACAAGCTGGCCGGCTGGAGCGCTGGGTTCATCAGCACCATGCCGCTCGCGACGTTGTTCGGCACCACAGCGGCGGTAATGCTCGGGGCGGCCCTGGTGATGGCGCTCCTCATCAAGCCGGTGCGCCGGCTGATGGGAGGCGTGCACTAGGGGGCCGCGACCTTCAGCGGCCGACGAGCTTGACGGCCCCGAAGACCAAGCCCACCGTTGTCGCCGCCTGACCGATCCAGAACAGGAACATCCAGCGGATCAGCTTCGTCTCGAGCGTCTGCAGACCGACGCGGATCTCCGTGCGCAGCTCGGTAACGCGTTGCTCGAGCTTCGCATCCGCCTGTGCGAAGCGCTGCTCCCACTTTGCATCGGACTGCGCAAAGCGCTGCTCCCACTTTGCATCGGATTGCGCAAAGCGCTGCTCGACCTTCGCGTCGAAGCGGGCGAAGTTGAGCTCGTTCAGCTCGCGCAGGTCCGTCCGGTACGTGGCGTCCACCTGGTTGAACCACTCCACCAGCTCGTTGGCCAGCTCATCGCCGAGCTTCTCGTAGAAGCCGCGGGACAGTTTGGCGGTCACCGGCATCTCGGCCCTCGTTGTGCGTACCGGTGACCTCTATAGCATACGCTCGGCGGAGCGCGTCATCAATCCAGCGCAGCTCGTG
>Ga0070708_100004587_pt1 | contig 10878 bp, 10 predicted proteins | sample KBSK5503metaG_FD_65469 | JGI IMG/M metagenome (GOLD analysis project Ga0070708, IMG submission 65469) | Corn, switchgrass and miscanthus rhizosphere microbial communities from Kellogg Biological Station, Michigan, USA - KBS K5-50-3 metaG | ecosystem: Host-associated > Plants > Roots >...
GCCCCGCCTCTCGCTCGCGCCGCGGCCGGGAGACGCCGTCCGATCCGCGCTCGTCGGCGCGTTCGAGGGTCTCCTGCAACACGTCGGCGAGCTGCGTCGCGGCTCGGTGGACCCGGAGGAGGTGCACGACGCCCGCGTCGCCGCGCGGCAGCTGCGCTCGCACGCCGTGTCGTTGGCGTCGGTGCTGGACGTGGACGCGATCGCGCCCGAACTGGACGAGCTGAGCCGATTGGCGCGAGCGCTCGGGGCCGTCCGCGACCTGGACGTGCTCCTGGAAGGGGTGAGGGCGGAGGCCGGCGGGGTCCCCGACGGCCTCCGCCCGGCCGCGGCCCTGATCGTCGCCGGGTTCGGCGACGATCGGGCCGCGGCGCTGGACGTGGTGCGCGGGCGGCTGGAGAGCCCCGCGCACGAGCGGCTGATGGTCTCGCTCGGGGCGATCGCAGCGGCTCCGCCGCTGCGCCGACCCGAGCGAGACCCCGACCCAGCGGTCGTGATGACCTCCGTGTGGAAGGCGCTCGCCCGCCGTGCGCGAGCCGCCGGATCGACGCCCACGGACGAGGCCCTGCACGCGCTCCGGATCCGCACCAAGCGGGCGCGGTACGCGGCCGAGGCGCTCGCTCCGTTCGTGGGCTCGCGGGCGACCCGGTTCGCTCGGAAGGCTGCCCGGCTCCAGGACGTGCTCGGCCGGCACCAGGACGCCGTGGTCGCGATCGACATGCTCTCCGAGGTCGCCGGCGGCTCGCCCGAGCTCGCGTTCGCGGCGGGCTGGATCGCCGCGGGCCGGGCTCGCGTGCGATCGGAGACCCGTGCCGAGTGGCCGAAGGCATGGCGTTCGCTCGCTCGCAAGGAGCGCCGGTTCTGGTGAGCGAGGTGGTCCGGGCGGCCGGCGGGGTGATCCTCCGGCGTCGAGAGGGTGCCCTGCAGACCCTCCTGGTGCACCGTCCGCGGTACGACGATCTCACGTTCCCCAAGGGGAAGGCGCTGGACGGCGAGGACGACCGGGACACCGCGCTCCGCGAGGTCGTCGAGGAGACCGGGCTCCGCTGCCGGCTCGGGCCGGAGCTCGTGTCGACGTCCTACACGGATCCGCGGGGACGCCCCAAGGAGGTCCGCTACTGGCTCCTGGGGGCCGACGGCTCGGAGGGTTCGTTCGTCCCGGGGGAGGAGATCGATCGGGTGGTGTGGGTCGACGTCGCCGCCGCGGGAACGACGTTGACGTACGAGCGCGACCGGGCCGTCCTCGACGCGGCCACCGGGCTGGCGCAGCCGGTGTTCCTCATCCGTCACGCGAAGGCGGGGTCACGGGAGCACTGGCGGGGCGACGACGAGCTGCGGCCGCTCACGGGGAAGGGGATCCGACAGGCCGAAGGGATCGCGTCGGCCTTCGCGGATCGACCCGTCGCCGCGGTGCTCTCGAGCCCGTCGGCTCGCTGCGTCCAGACGGTGGAGGCGCTCGCGAGGCACCACGGTCTCGAGGTCCGTGTCGTTCCCTGGCTCGCCGAAGGCACCGAGGCTTCCGTCGTGCGCGACGAGGTCCTGCGTCTGGCGGGGCCCGCCGTCCTGAGCTCTCACGGCGACGTGATCCCCGGGATCGTCCGCGTCCTCGCCGACGACGGTGTCCCGCTGCATGGTCCGGCCGCGTGGAAGAAGGGCTCGCTGTGGGTCCTGGACCGGGACGACGGCTTCCCTTCCGCGCTGCGGTACATCCCACCGCCTCGCGATCGCGCGCCACGGGCTGGCGGCTAGGCTCGCCCCGTGCGCGTCGCGGTCTTCGACCTGGGCAGCACCTCCTTCCAGCTCCTGGTCGCCGACGTCGAGCTCGACGGCGGGCTGACGCCGGTGCTCCGTGACCGGGTCGTGCTCAATCTTGGCGCCGACGTCGCGGCGACCGGCCGGGTGCAGCCGGAGGCGGTCGAGCGCGCCGCACGGGTGGTCCGGCGGTTCCGCGACCTGGCGGGCCGCGCCGGCGCGGAGGAGGTGATCCCGGTCGCGACGGCCGCGTTCCGCGAGGCCGCGAACCGGCCGGAGCTCGCATCGGTCATCGAGGACGCGATCGGGACGCCGCTCCGGATCCTGTCCGGCAACCTCGAGGTCGGCGCGACCGTGGCCGGGATCCGCGCGAGCGTCGTGATCGACGACGATCCCTGGCTCGCGTTCGACCTGGGCGGTGGGAGCCTCGAGATCGCGCTCGTCGAAGCCGGAACCGTCCGATGGACGGAGACGTTCCCGCTGGGCGCCGCCTGGATCACGGCGTCGCTCGTCCGGGAGGACCCGATGCCGCGGGCGGAACGGCGCGCGATCAAGCAGGCGGTGCGGGATCAGCTCGAGCCCGCCCGCGAGCGTTCGGGCGCGCCGGGCGGGAGCCGATCCATCGCCGCCGGCGGGACGGCGGGCGCGCTCGCCCGGCTCTTGGCCGCGGAGCGATGGCCCGCCCCCCCCGCGTCGTTGAACCAGTTCGCGGTGGGTGTCGAGGCGCTCGCCGACCTGGCGCGGGAGCTCGCGACGCTCGACGAGGCGGACCGGCTCGCCCTACCCGGTATCGACGAGCGGCGGGCCCGGATCCTGCCCGCGGGAGCGTTGGTGTTGGCGACCGCGCTCACCGTCTTCGACGCCGAGTCCGCCGTGCACTCGGAGTGGGGGCTCCGCGAGGGCGTTCTCCTGGAGGAGATCGAGGCGCCTCCCCCGCGCTCGCCGGGCGATCTCCGCTCCGCGTCCGTCGGCCGGCTCGCCCGTCGCTGGGGCCCGGAGGCCGAGCATCAGGGGTGGGTGCGCGCCCACGCCCTGGACCTGTTCGACGAGACCCGCGACCTCCACACGCTATCCGACCGCGATCGCGAGCTCCTGGCCGACGCGGCGATCCTGCACGACATCGGCGTCCGGATCTCACCGGACAAGAGCCACCGGCACGGGGCCTACCTGGTCGAGCACGGCGGGCTGCGCGGGTTCTCGCCGCAGGAGGTGGCGACGATGGCCTCGATGATCCGGTTCCACCGCGGTGCCGGGTGGCCGAAGCCCTCCTACGGCCCGTACGCGGGGCTCGATGCGAGCGAGCGCGAGGCGTGCAAGGTCCTCACGGGGATCCTCCGGATCGCGCACGGTCTGGGGCGCGCGGAGGGATCCGACGTCGTGCAGATCCGCACGGAACGCACGGGCGGCGAGCTCCGGATCCTGGTCTCCGGCTCCGGCAATCCCCAGGGCGCCGTGGCCGAGGCCGAGGAGCGCGCCGGCGTCCTCGAGCGGGCGCTCGACCGGCGGATCCGCTTCGAGGTCGTCCCGGAGGAGACGCCGGTCACGAGGCCGGCGTAGGCCCGCGGGTCGAGGCGAGTCGCCCGACCTCCCGGAACCCGAGCCGCTCGTACATCGCGATCACGCGCGGGGCGCCGGGGTCGGCGAGCAGGTAGAGCTCGCCGACCCCGGCGGTCCGCGCCTCCTCGAGGATCCTCGCCACGATCGCGCTCGCGTAGCCGCGGCCCCGGGACCCGGGGAGCGTCGCGACGTCGTCGACGTAGGCCGTGCCGCCGAGGACGAGGAGGGTTCCCGCCGACACCACGCGGCCGCCGTCGTCCCGGACGCCGAACCATCGCTTGCCGGCCGGCGTCAGCACGTTGCGGTTCAGCCGGAGCAGCTGGTCGACCGCCGCGTCCGGCTGGATCGCGAAGCCCTCGCGGAGCACGTCGGCGGCGACGGTCGAGCGCTCGTCGCCCGCGACGAGCTCCTCGACCGTCGCCGCCCCCTCCCCGTGGACCTCCCGCTCCGCCACGAGCAGCGCGTCCCACCCGAGGTGATGCCCGCGGGCGGACAGGGCCGCCAGCAGCTCGCCGTGCGACTCGTGCCGGAAGCTGAGCACGTGCTCGACCGTCACCCCCGCCGAGCGGAGGGCCGGGAGCAGGGCGTCCTCGACCTCGTCGATGGACACCGTTCCCGGTCGGTCCAGCCGCGCGTAGTTGAGGTCCCACACGTCGGGCGATCGAGGATCCGTCACGACGGCCCCCCACGTCGTCGGACCGACGTCGGCGGCGAGCTCGTCGAGCGCGATCCAGAACCGATGGAACGCCTCCGGCACTCCGTCGCCCCTTGGCACGGGGCCGGAGGCTACCAAGGTCTCGGGTACGCTCCGCCTGATGATCGAGGTGCACGCCTTCCGGGACGGGACGCCCCTCGAGGAGCACCTCGTGCTCGGCGACGCCGAGCGGTTGATCGAGGACGATCGGAACTTCGTCTGGATCGACGTCACCGATCCCCAGCGCGACGAGATCGACGCGCTCGGCGCGATCTTCGCCCTGCATCCCCTCACGATCGAGGACGCGCACCACCGCCACCAGCGTCCCAAGGTGGAGCTCTTCGAGGGCTACGCGTTCGTGGTCGTGCACCCGCTCGCGATGCGCGACGGACCCGACGGCGACGAGCTGATGGACCAGGAGCTCCACGCCTTCGTCGGCCGCCGGTACATCGCGACGCTCCGGTACGGTGACGAGCCGTTCCCGCTCCAGGGCGTGAAGCATCGCTGGCTGGGTCAGTCGGAGATGCTCGGGTCGGAGGGCGGAGGGTTCGCGACGTACGTGCTGGTCGACGAGGTGGTCGACGGCTACCTGTCGATCGTCGAGGCCTTCGAGGATCGCGCCGACGACCTGGAGGACGACGTCTTCGGTGCCCCGGTGAGCGAAGGTCAGGGCTCCGAGCTGCAGGAACGGATCTTCCGGCTCAAGCGAGAGGTCGTTCGGCTCCGGCGCTTCGCCGCCCCCCTCCGGCAGGCGCTCGACATGATCCAGGAGGAGCCGCGGCTCACCGGATCCAAGCTCCAGCCGTACTACCGGGACGTCACCGAGCACGTGATCCGCGTGACCGAGCTGGCCGACAACATCCGCGACCTGTTGACGTCGCTGCTCGAGGTTCGGGTCAGCCAGGTGGCGAACCGGATGAACGACATCATGAAGAAGCTCTCCGCGTGGGCCGGGATCATCCTGGTGCCGACGCTGATCGCCGGAATCTACGGGATGAACTTCAACGACATGCCCGAGCTCCGATGGGCCGTCGGGTATCCTGCCGCGCTCGGGACGATGGTGGTGTCCGGCGGCATCCTCTATGTCGTGTTCAAGCGGAAGGGTTGGCTCTGATCGTGTGTCGGGCGGTGAAGGTCCTGTGCGTCGCTCCCGACGATCCGTCGCTCGCGGAGCTCAAGCGTGCGTCGGTCGGGGCCGGGTGGGAGCTGACGGCCGGCGCGACGGATCTGCGCTCGGCCCTGGACCAGATCGACATCGAGCGGCCTCATGCGATGGTGGTGTTCGGTCCGTTCGACGCGCTCGTCGCGATGGTGGCCGAGCGGTTCCCCGGGATGCGCATCGTGACCGACCGGGACACGCCCGGGGCGAGCGCCGTGGCCCGGTCGCGGGACGATGTCCGCGACCTGTTGACCCAGCTGCCCCGCCCGGGCGGTCCGGTCCGGTGATGTTCGGTCCTCAGCCTCCCCAGGGCGACCAGCCGAGGCGCCGGACCATCTTCATCGTGACGATGATGTTGGCCCTGGCGTTGTAGGCGGACTTGCCCTTGAACCCGTAGTCGTACGCGCGTTCGGGCCAGTACCGGCACAGGTGCTGGTAGATGCCCTTGGCACAGCTCCACGAGTTGTAAGCGTCGGGTTCGAACAGGGATTCCCGGTGCGCGATCGTGAGCGCCTTGTCGGGGTTCACCCCCCAATGGTTGGCAGCACACCGGATCAGGTGCTTCACCTCGCGCCTGCCTGCTCGCCAATCGATCGAGCAGATCTTGCGGGGCGTGTAGTTGTAACTGACCTCGCCCGTCACCGCCGAAGCTCGCGCTGCGGGGAACGCGACGATGAGTGCGGTCAGGATCAGCGTCGCGACGGTTGCGCGACGCGGCCGGATCGCGTTGGACATCGGCATCATCACCCCCGCGGTGGACGGAGCTGGCAGCTGCGCCCTCAAGACCCGGCCCGGCGAACCGTTCGCCGCTCTCCTTGGCCGTCCCGCGGTAGGTCGTGGGTGTTCGCATCACCTCCTGGCTGTTCGTGTTCCGCGTGTGACCTATGGCCTTCCTCCGAACCCCCGTCCCCGGTCCCGACACCCGGGCGCGCGCCGACCAACCCTGGGAAGGCGGAAGCGCACGCACGGTGCGGGGGAGGGAACGGACGGGGGATCCGTCGGAAGGTGGAGCAACCCTACCGGCGGGCGCGACGATCCGCCAACCTGGTGTGACCGGCGGTCACAGAGGGGCGTGCGAGCATGGCGACGTGGGACGAGACGGGTCCGCGGGCGGCAAGCGAGTGCTCCTGGCCGCCCCCCGGGGGTATTGCGCTGGGGTGGAGCGTGCCGTCGAGGCCGTCGAGCGCGCCCTCGACAAGCACGGCGCGCCGGTCTACGTCCGCAAGCAGATCGTCCACAACCTCCACGTCGTGCGCGACCTGGAGGCGAAGGGCGCGATCTTCGTCGACGAGATCGACCAGGTGCCGGTCGGCGCGGTCACGGTCCTGTCGGCGCACGGCTCGCCGCCCTCGGTCTACGAGGAGGCCGGTCGTCGGGAGCTCGAACTGATCGACGCCACCTGCCCACTCGTCACCAAGGTCCACGTGGAAGCCCGGCGGTTCGCCGGTGAGGGGCGGACGATCGTCCTGATCGGGCACGCCGGCCACGAGGAGGTCGAGGGCACGAGCGGCCAGGCGCCGGACGCCACGATCCTCGTTCAAGACCTGGAGGATGCGGCCCGCGTGGAGCTCCCCGGCGGCCCACTCGCGTACCTCACCCAGACGACCCTCTCGGTCGACGAGACGGGCCAGATCGTCTCGGCGCTCCGCGATCGTTACCCGGATCTCCAGCCGCCTCCGCGCGAAGACATCTGCTACGCCACGCAGAACCGCCAGGACGCCGTCAAGGCGATCGCGCCGCTCGCGGACGTCGTCCTGGTGATCGGGTCGAAGAACTCGTCGAACTCGAACCGGCTCGCGGAGGTCGCGCGGGAGTTGGGAGCGGCCGCCCACCTCGTGGACGACGAGACCGAGGTCGACGAAGCGTGGCTGGCGGACGCGGCTGCGGTCGGCGTGACCTCGGGCGCGAGCGCGCCCGAGCACCTCGTCGAGCGGATGCTCGCATGGCTCGCGGAGCGCGGGTTCGGCGAGGTCGAGCAGGTGCCGATCGCCGAGGAGGGCGTGCGGTTCAGCCTTCCGGTCGGCGTCCGGCCGGTGGGCGACTGACCTGGAGCTCAGCTCCAGGCGCTGAACTGATCCCGGTCCTCTTCGAGCTCCTCGTAGTCGATCGAGATGAGCGTCTTCGTCGCGAGGATCCCCGGAACCGCGTGGATCTGCTCCAGGATGATGCCGCTCGCGACCTCCCACGGCCGCGCGATCGAGGCCATGATGTCCCACTCACCGGCGAGGAGCGCGACCCCGTCGACATCGTCCATGCCCGCGAGCGACTCGCCAATGTCGACCGCCTTCCCCGCCTGCGCCTTTATGTGGACGTAACACGCGTCCGGAACGATCTGCGGGATCGCCACCGCGACGCCGAACAGGCCCGCCCGATCGGGTGGGACGACCGGTGCCGTGATCGTCTGGATCACGCCGGGGATCTGATGGATCTCGGTGAGGACGCGGTTGCCGATCTCGCCGAGCGACTCGCCCTTGGCGTACAGGAGGAGGTCCCAGTCGCCGATCGTGGCGACGACCCGTTTGATCCCGGGCTTGGCGCCGAGACCGGCGAGCGCCTCGGCCATCGAGCCGGATGCGATGCGGATGTAGACGTACGCATCCATCCGCCGCAGCGTAGCGCGGCTCAGGTCTCGGCGGGCACAGGCTGGTCACCGCAGAGGGCGATCAGCTCGTCCTCGCCTTCCTCCGGCCCGATCGAGATCAGCCGGTCTCCTGAGCGCAGGACCGAGGTCCCGCGGGGCCGGTATACCCATCGGAGCCCGCGCTGGATCGCCAGGACGAACATCCCGGTCTCCGTCTCCAGTCGCAGCTCCTTCAGCGAGCGTCCGTCGGCGGGCGAGCCGGACTGCACGACCGTCTCGACGCCGATCTCCTCGGTCTCCTCGAGGGCCATCTGGACGACGGGGTGCAACGGCTCGCCGTGCTCGACGTACCAGGTCATGTCGCGCGCGGCGTCGCAGATCGACTCCGAGGCGCTCGCGAGCCGGATCAGCCCGCGGAGCTCGTCCACGTCGCGTGCCTCGGGCGCCGCCCGGAGGACCCAAGACTCGAGCTCGTCCTCGGAGACGTCGGATCGAGCCTCGAGCACGCCCACCTCGGCCGCGAGCGTCCGGTTGTTGAACAGGATCGACGCGTACGCGAGCCCCACGGCCGCCTCGGCCAGGTCCTTCATCTCGACCAAGATGTCAACTGCCCGATCCAGTTCCGACAACGCCGGCGCTGCTCCCGGAGGAGCCTCCGGCATCGGCGGGGCACCGGCGAGCTCGCGGACCAGGTTGACCCCCTCCTCGGGCCCGCGGACGAGCCACACGTCGCCGGGGACGACGACGTCGTCGGGACCCGGGTCGAACTCCCAGCGGAGATCGGAGCGGATCGCCATCACCCACATCCCGGTCTCCGTGGGCAGCGACAGGTCGCGGAGCGTCCGGCCGGTCGCGGGCGAGCCGTCGCGCACACGGATCCGGGCGGTCATCTCGTCCGCGTGGCGGAGGTCGTGGCGGAGCGCGTCGGGGATCCCGAGCCGCGCGGCGACGACCCGCGCGACATCGGAGGCGGCGTCGCCCACCTTCTGGATCGCGTCGGCGATCCACAGCACCCCCGCCATCCCCTCCGCGTCCTCCGGGCTTCGCGCCGCGAGCATCGCGATCTGCCGCAGCTTGCGCAGGTACACGTTGGACCGCTCGTCGAGACGTCCGACCTCCTCGGCGAGCTTCTCTTCGTTGAAGAAGACGGCCGCATAGGCCAGGTCGACCATCAGCTCGGAGGCGTCCTTCAGCTCGACGAGCAGGTCCTTGACGGTGTTGGGCTCGTGGTCATCCATGGAGCACTCCCGATGATGTCATGACGATCAGGACGACCGCTACGCCGGCCAGGTCCATCACGCTCGTGATGATCGGGACGCCCTGGTTGTCGGGGTCCAGGCCGAACCGGTACGTCACGACGGCCAGGTAGTAGCCGACCAGCACGGTGAGCGGCGTCACGAGCAGACCTGCGAGCAGGGTCGAGCCGATCAGGGGCCAGGCGTCCGGCATCCCGGGGAGCCCGGTGGCGCTCCCGAGGCCCCAGGCGATCGCGCCGATCAACGTGAAGATCACCACGGACTGGCCCAGGACGAACGTGGCGTCGACGATCGCGGGGGTGTCCGGGCGCCCCGACGCCGTGATCACGCCGATCTGGAGCTTCGACGCGATCCGCGACGAGAAGATCCCCCCGAGCGCCCCCGCCTGGGACACGAACGGCGGGATCAGTGCCAGCAGGACCGGGACGGCCGCGAGCTCGGCGAGCCGGGCCTGCTCGAGACCCCCGGCGAGGACGTCGAGGATCGGGGTGAGCAGGATCGTAGCGGTCATCTCGAGGATGATCCGACGGACGCGAGGGTCGCGTGCGACGAAGGACCGAACGGTCGCGATGACGGCCACGCCGACGGCAAGGACGCCGACGACCGCGGCGACGACGTCGTTGCGCACGAGGAACGTCGCCAGGAACAGGCTCGGCAACGTGGTCATGTCGCCGAGGGCCGTCACCATCGGCGTCGACACGGAGTCCAGGTCCCACTCGAGGCGGTACGACAGCGCGGACAGACCGATCGTGATCGCGAGCACCAACACCGAGCCGATCGCTCCGCCGACGATCGAGATCACGGCCAGGTCCCATACCGAGATCGACGGCTGGCCGAACAGGGCCGCCGCCAGCCGGGCGAGGATCGCGAGCCACAACGACGAGGAGAACGTCGTGAGGATCGCGACGTCGACGTTGCGGCGCAGGACCCCGCCGCGATCCAGGTTGATCTCCAGCAGGCCCGCCGCGTTCGCCGTTCCCAGCCGGGCCCCGATCGCTCCGAAGATCGTGCCCCTCATCCCGACCGCGGCCGGGATCAGGATCAACAGCCCGGGGAGCTCGGCGAGGGTGCCGGTGAGGTGGGCGAGGGTCAGGCCCGCGACGAAGCCGGCGGCCGTGCTGAGGACGAGCGCGACCAGGCCCTGGCGGAGCGTCCGGATCTCGGACCGCCAGTAGCCGAGGAGCCGCCGTGCGCGGCGGACGAGGGCTGGGCGCGGCCCGGCCATCGGCACTCCTTCATCGCGCTCGCACCTCCGGTCGTCGGTTCGGGTTGGGGTCTCGGGGCCCGCGAGCACGGTGCGGCCCCGGCCGAAGCCAGAGGCAGTATGGCCGCGTCCCGCCCTCCGGGGCAACCCCTCCGGCGGTGTTCCGAGCTCAGTCTTTCCGGGCTCCCCCTTCGCTGCTGGCGCCCTCGTCGACCCAGTGCTTCGTCACGTACAGCCAGAAGGCGAGACCCGCGTCCGGTCCGTAGCGCCGGAACCGGCGCTCGATCGCCGCATCTGGGGGGATCTTCGTGCGGCCCGCGGCGCGCGCGTACGTCGGCCGCGTCCAGGAGTCCAGGATGAGTCGCGAGTTCCGCCCGAGGGTCATCATCACGTGGGCCGCCGCGTACGGACCGATCCCCGGCAGGGACAGCAGGAGCTCCTCGACGTCCTCGTCGGGGAGCTCCTCCCGGGTCTCGGCCGCGAGCCGCTCCAGGTCGATCTCGCCGTCCGCGACCATCGTGGACAGGCGGACCATGTGGGGCGCGCGGTACCCGGACCGCACCGTCTCGCGGTAGAAGCGCTCGTCGCGGCCGGCCATCGCCTGCGGCGTCGGGAAGGCGTTCGCGAGGGGCTCTCCGGCGAACCCGAGGGACGGCTCGCCGAGCTCGCGGACGAGTG
>Ga0070708_100004589_pt1 | contig 10877 bp, 8 predicted proteins | sample KBSK5503metaG_FD_65469 | JGI IMG/M metagenome (GOLD analysis project Ga0070708, IMG submission 65469) | Corn, switchgrass and miscanthus rhizosphere microbial communities from Kellogg Biological Station, Michigan, USA - KBS K5-50-3 metaG | ecosystem: Host-associated > Plants > Roots >...
GTCGCCGGGCTGATGGAGCGGATGGGCCTCGAGGACGACGTCGCGATCGAGAGCCGCCTCGTCAGCAAGACGATCGAAAGCGCCCAGAGTCGCGTCGAGGGCTTCAACTTCGACATGCGCAAGCGCGTCGTCGAATTCGACGACGTGATCAACCGCCAGCGCGAGACGATCTACGCCGAACGCGACAAGGTCCTTCGCAACGAGGACCTGACGGCGACCGTCCGGGTGTTCCTCGAGGACGAGATCCGGAGTCTCGTCGCCGACCACCTCACGGGCGAGGCCGCCGACGATTGGGGCATGGAGGCGCTGGCCGCCGCCCTGAAGGCGATGGGTCTCGACGGTCCCGGCACGACCGAGGACGAGCTCTGGGACCTCGGCAGCCGCGATGAGATCACCGAGCATCTGCTCGAGCTGGCCGACACCCGGCTCGACGCCCGCGAGCAGGAGGTCGGCGAGACCGACTGGGCGCTCGTCGAGCGCCTCGTCCTGCTCCGGACGATCGACTCCCTCTGGGTCGAGCACCTGACCGAGATCGACGACATGCGCCGCGGGATCGGCCTCCGCGGCTACGCCCAGCAGGATCCGCTGAACGAGTTCCGTCGGGAGGCGTTCCAGCTGTATGGCGAGCTGCGCGACCTGATCCGGCACCAGGTGGCGTCGACGATCTTCCGTGTCACCGTCACCCGCCAGGCGCCCGGCCAGTCGCCGCTCGAGCAGAGCCTGGCCGCGGGCGCACGCGCGCTCGCGGGAGCCGCCGTCGGTGCGGGCTTCGGTCGCGCCGCGGGAGCAGGCGCGGCGACCGCCGGAGCCGTCGGGGCTTCGACGGCCGGAGCGGCAGGCGCCACTGGGGACGGCGCTCGACCCGCCGGGCCGCGCCCGGTGGGACCGATCGTTGCCGGCGGTCTCGCATCCGATCCGATGGCGCGGGCCCGAACAACGGCCGGCAATGGCTCGGGCGGCTCGGCCGGATCCGACCAGGCCCGCCCTGGCTTCACGCCGTCCGGCGCCCGGATCGGGCGCAACGACGCCTGCTGGTGCGGCTCGGGTCTCAAGTACAAGAAGTGTCACGGTCGCTGAACGCGCGACCCGGGCCCCGGCCGGTCCATCCCGGATCGAGCCACGGATCCCGGGAAGCGTCGGGCACGTGACCCGTCGGCTCGCCCGCCTGCTGCTCGCGGCGCTGATCGGGGTCTTCGTCGTGTTCGGCTGGGCGACATTCCGGATCTGGGAGACGGGCAATCGCGACGAGCGACAGCCCGCCGATGCGATCGTCGTGCTCGGGGCGGCCCAGTACGACGGGCGGCCGTCCCCGGTCCTCCGGGCAAGGCTGGATCATGCGGTCGACCTGTACGAGTCCGGGATCGCCCGGTACCTCATCGTGACCGGTGGCAAGGCCGAGGGCGATCGCACGACGGAGGCCGCCTCGGCGCGGGAATTCGCGATCGCACGCGGCGTTCCCCCGTCGGCGATCCTCGTGGAGGATCGCGGCCGGACGACATTGGAATCGATGCGCGGCGTCGCGACGCTCCTCCACCAGGCGCAGCTGGGGTCGGCGGTGTTCGTCTCGGATCGGACCCACATGCTGCGGGTCTTGCGGATCGCGAGCGACACCGGAATCGTTGCGTACGGATCGCCGACGACGACGAGCCCGACCGATGCGACGCTCGTCAGCCGCGCCGACGCCACGGTCCACGAGCTCGGCGCGCTGGCCCTCTACTTCGTGTCCGGCGAGGCGCCGGAGGCCCCCGACCCGCCAGCATCGGCGGCATCGGGGACGGGCTCCGCGAGCATCCCCTGACGATCGGACCGAATAGCGAAACTTCCGGTTTCCCTCTTGGCCGTGGAGGATCGAGGGCCTATACTCCCGGAAATCCCCCGCGGCCTCAGGATCGGAGAGGGTCCTCGAGTTCCGACCGCGCGTTCGTGCCCATCCTGCCCCAGCACAGAGAGAGGGACGACTTGAAGCAGGCCGAAGAAGCATCTTTCGTCGATCTCATCGCCTGTGAGCGCGATTGCCGGTCCTGCAGCTATGCGGCCGCGCTCGACTGTGACGGGAATTGCGGCGTCTGTCCGCACAACAGCTACTGCCCCTGCGTGAACCCCGTCGTCGCCCGGAGCAAGTCGGCGCTACGCCTGATCGAGCTCCGTCCGATCCTGCTGCAAGACCTCCAGGCGCGGAACTAGTGGACGCCTCCACGGTCCGCGACCTGGCCGAGCGGATCCGGTCGACCTCGGGGCGTCTTTGACCTCGCGGCGAAAGAGCGCCGCGTCGCTCAGCTCGAGGGGCTGACCGCCGAGCCCGGCTTCTGGGACGACCAGCGCGCGGCCCAGAAGGTCCTCCGTGAAGCCGACGGCCTCCGATCCGAGGTCGAGCTGTGGCGCGGCCTCGAAGGCCGCGTCGACGACCTCCGCACGACCCTCGAGCTCGTCGAGGAGTCGGGCGATCCCGAGCTCACGGCGGAGCTCGATCGGACGGCGGCCGCGCTCGAGAAGGACTTCGATCGGGAGCGGACCGCGCTCCTGTTCTCCGGTGAGCACGATCAGCGCGGCGCGATCCTCTCGATCAGCGCGGGGGCCGGCGGCACGGAGGCCACCGACTGGGCGGAGATGCTCCTTCGGATGTACCTCCGCTGGGCCGAGCGCCATCACTACCGGACCGAGATCGTCGACCAGCAGGAAGGCGAGCAGGCGGGCATCAAGAGCGCGACGGTCGAGATCGACGGTCGAGCCGCCTACGGTTGGATGCGCGCTGAGCGTGGCGTCCACCGGCTCGTCCGAATCAGCCCATTCGATTCGCAGAAGCGGCGCCAGACGACGTTCGCTCTCGTCGAGGTCCTGCCGGAGGTCGACGACGACGTCGAGATCGAGCTCAACTGGGACGAGATCCGAGTGGACACCTTTCGGTCGCAGGGCGCGGGCGGTCAGCACGTCAACAAGACGGATTCGGCAGTCCGGCTGACCCACCTCCCGACGAACATCGTCGCCCAGAGCCAGAACGAGCGAAGCCAGACTCAGAACAAGGAGATGGCGATCCGCGTGCTGAAGGCCCGCCTCCTCGAGCGAGCCCTGGAAGAGCGCGAGGCCGAGGTCCGCAAGCTGAAGGGCGAGCACGTCGAGGCGGGCTGGGGCAACCAGATCCGGAGCTACGTCCTCCACCCCTACCAGATGGTCAAGGACCTCCGGACCGGCGTCGAGACGGGGAACACGCAGGCCGTGCTCGACGGCGACCTCGACACGTTCATGCAGGCCGAGCTCGAGCGGCTGGCGACCGGCGACTCGCCGCACGCGCAGGATGCTTCCGCGGACAACGACGACGCCGAAGCTGCCGGATGAGCGCCCGATCGGCGCTCGGCGGAGAGGTCGGGACGGCCGCGATCGGCCATGTCCTTCGTCCCGCGACCGAGGCGGATCTTCCGGCCTGTGCCGGCATCTGGCGCGACTCCATCAACGACTACACGAGGCGCCTCAACCAGCCCGATATCCCCGATGATCTGGGTTCTGTCCTCCGCGTCTACGCCCACCTGCAGTCGACCGATCCGACGCGGTTCATCGTCGCCGAGCGGGCGGAGCGATCCAATCGGGGGGACGTGACCGGGCAAGCCGGCGAACCGGCGATCGATGCGTTCATCGTCGCCTTCGTCCGCGACCGACTGTGGTTCCTGTCAATGCTGTTCGTCCTGCCGCGCGCCCAGGGCCGCGGGCTCGGGCGGGCGCTGGTGGCCGAGGCGCTCCGGGGGATCGGCGCTGACGACGACACACCGGAGCCGGTCGCCTGGCACGCCACGGCGACCGACACCGCGCAGCCGATCTCCAATGGGCTGTACAGCTCGCTCGGCATGGTGCCGCGGCTCCCATTCCTCCGCCTGGTCGGGCTGCCCGAGCGGTCGGGCGCGTTCCCGCCACTGCCCGAGGGCGTCGCCGCGACGCCGTTCAACGAGATCGATGACACCGGCGACGGGCTCGGCCGGTCGGCCCTGGCGGCCGAGGTGGCCGCTCTTGACCTTGACGCGGTCGGCGTCGAACGAAGCGTCGACCATGACTACCTCGCCGCCGAGGGACGCCGCGGGTTCCTGTACCACGACCGGACCGGGGCGGCGGTCGGCTATGGCTATACGTCCGAGAGCGGGCGGGTCGGCCCGGTCGCGGTGAGCGACGCGGCGTTGCTCGGCGCGGTCGTCGGCCACCTCGTCAGCGCCGTCCAGCCGCGTGGTGCCTTCGGGTTGTGGGTGCCGGGCTCGGCGGGTGAGGCGATCGTGCCGCTCCTCCGAGCGGGGTTCCGCTTCGAAGGCTTCCCGGTCCTGCTGTGCTGGGACCGGCCGTTTGGGGACTTCAGCCGCTACCTCCCGATTTCACCGGGTCTCCTGTGATGTGGCACCCTCCCCGTTGAATGGACGCCTGCCCACCAAGATCCGAGGCGGAGCTCACCTCGCCGAGCTCCCACGAGGCGAGGCGACCCATCAGCGCGAGATCGTCCAGGTGACCGAGCCCGGTGGCCCCCGCCGGGTCGCCAGACCGTGGAGCCGTTTCGTGACCCTGACCTCGACCCAGCCCGCCGCCGTGCGCTCGCTCCGGGATCGGCTTCGGCGTCGCACGCTGGACCACGCGGCCGCGGATCGCGCGGTGCTCGTCCTCCATGACGTCACGAAGACCTATCCGAACGGCAAGACCGCGCTTCGGGACGTCGAGCTCGTCATCCCGGAGGGTGACTTCGTGTTCCTCGTCGGCCCGTCGGGGGCCGGCAAGTCGACGCTGATCAAGCTGCTGATCCGCGACGAGATCGCGAGCGAGGGCTCGGTTGTGCTCGACGGCCAGGATCTCGCGAGGTTACCCCGGCGAGCGGTCCCGAAGGTCCGTCGCAAGATCGGGATCGTCTTCCAGGACTTCAAGCTCCTGCCGACGAAGAGCGTCTGGGAGAACGTGGCCTTCGCCCTCGAGGTCACGGGCACGCCTCGCCGGCGGATCCGGCCGGCCGTCGACCGTGTCCTCGCGCTGGTCGGCCTGACCGCCCAGCGCAGCCAGATCCCCAGCCAGCTGTCGGGCGGCGAGCAGCAGCGGACCGCGATCGCCCGGGCCCTCGTCCACGATCCGCGGCTGATCATCGCCGACGAGCCGACGGGCAACCTCGATCCGCTGATCAGCTGGGAGATCATCCAGCTGCTCCTGCGCATCAACGAGCTCGGGGTGACCGTGCTGATGGCGACCCACAACGCGGAGGTCGTGACGGCGCTCCGGAAACGCGTCGTTGCGCTCGAGGAAGGCCGCGTGATCCGCGACGAGGTCGGCGGCTCCTATCACCGGGTCGACTGAGGCCGGACCGTGATCGGCTTCGTCGCGTTCAGCCTCGGTCGCGCCTGGCAGGGCTTCTGGCGGAACGCCCTGATGAGCCTCGCGGCGACCGCGACGATGGTCCTGATGCTCGTGCTCCTCGCTGGGTTCTGGATCATCCAGACCGGCCTGTTGTCGGCTCTCGACTTCACCGAATCGAAAGTCGAGGTCGTGGCCAACATCAACATCGACGAGGGCCCGGACACGATCGACGCACTCGGGGCTCGGATCGCCGCGATGCCCCAGGTGGCGGCGGTGACGTTCATCAGCCGCGATGCAGCTCTCGCCCGGTTCCAGCAGTCGATGAAGGACCAGGGCCGGGAAGACCTCTCGAAGTACCTCGACACGAACCCGTTCCCGGCAAGCTACGAGGTCAAGCTCAAGGACCCGAGCTACTCGGCGGTCGTGTCGGATGCCCTCCGCCAGGATCCGGCGGTCAAGAACGTGCTGGACACGAAGGAGACGGCGAAGAACGTCAAGACCGTGACCGACATCATGCGAACGGCTGGCTCGGTGGTCCTGCTGGTGATCGGCGTCATCGTCCTCTTCATCATCGTCAACACGATCCGCCTCGCGGTCGTGGCCCGGGCCGAGGAGATCGAGATCATGCGGCTCGTCGGCGCTTCCGACGCGTTCATCCGCTGGCCGTTCGTCTTCGAGGGTGCGATGGTCGGCCTGTTCGGGGCGGTGATCACGCTCGTCTTCCTCTATCTGCTCGCCGATCCGATCGGCGGCTTCATGGTCGATTTCTTCCGGGTCCTTCCACTCTCGTTCGGCTCGCTGGCGCGGGATCTGATCGTGCTCGTCAGCGCAGCCGGCATCGGGCTCGGCGTGCTCGGGTCGTGGCTGTCCGTCCGGACCTACCTGATCCGGTAGTGGCCCCCGCGGTCGGTGGTGCCCGCTTGCGATGCCGCGGCGTCGCTTCGATGAAGTTCCGTTCACGCACGATCCGGCACGAATGAGCCACGCGTAGCATCCGACGAGGGCGGTGTAGTCTTGTCGCCCGCCTCGCCTCCCAGCGGAGAATCACGTCCCCGATGCTTCCCTCCGAACCCTCCTCGCCGGAGACCGCGCCGACGACCGCCGAGCCTGCTTCACAGCCAGGCGGCGATCCATCACAGCACACCGCAGGCGATCCCCCACCGCCGCCGGCCGTCGATCCCGGGGCGCCGCCCATCGGACTCGAGGTTCCTCCCACACCCGTGATCGCCCGGTCGTCGAGCGGCGCGCGGATCCCGATCCTGGGCCTGGCGATGGTCGCCGTCGCGGTCCTCGCCGGGGGCGCGCTCTTCATCTCGGGCTTCCTCGTCGGGCAACGCAGCATCGCCCAGCCGGGCACGCCGGCGTCCGCCCAGCAGAGCTTCCAGCCCTTCTGGGACACGTACGACACGATCATCCAGCGCTACGCGGGCGGCGCGGTCGACCAGCAGGCGCTGATCCGTGGCGCGATCAAAGGCATGGTCGACTCGCTCGGCGACCCGTACTCGGCGTACCTGACGCCGGACCAGTATCGCCAGGGGCTCCAGGACCTCTCCGGCCAGTTCGAGGGGATCGGGGCGGAGATCGGGACGCGGGACGCCAGCGGCAAGAGCTCCGACTGCACGACGCTCGGGCCCGACTGCCGGCTCGTTGTCGTCAGCCCGATCGAGGGATCACCATCGGAGAAGGCGGGCATCAAGGCCGGCGACCTGATTCTCGCGGTCGACGGCGCATCACTGGATGGCCTGACGGTCGACGGGGCCCGCGACAAGATCCGCGGCAAGAAGGGCACCGAAGTCACCCTGACGATCAAGCGCGGCAACGCGAACGCGATCGACATCAAGGTCGTCCGCGACGTGATCGTCAGCAAGGAGGTCATCACCAAGAACCTCGCCGGGGGCCAGGTCGGCTACATCGCGGTGACGGGCTTCTCGGACAACTCGGCGTCGAAGTTCCACGACGCCCTCCAGGCAGACCTGAAGGCTGGCGAGACGAAGATCATCCTCGACCTCCGGGGCAACCCGGGCGGCTACGTGACCGCCGCGAAGTCGATCGCCAGCGAGTTCATCAAGGATGGGCCGATCTTCTGGGAAGAGGACTCGACCGGCAAGCAGGACGAGACGGACGCGAGCGGACAGGGCATCGCGACCTCGGACTCGATCAAGCTCGTCGTCCTCGTCGACAAGGGGTCGGCGTCTGCGAGCGAGATCGTCGCGGGCGCGCTTCAGGACCGGAAGCGGGCCACGATCGTCGGCGAGACGTCGTTCGGGAAGGGCACCGTGCAGCAGTGGATCCAGCTCCAGGACGGCTCCGCGCTCAAGCTGACGATCGCCAAGTGGCTGACGCCGGACAAGCGCTGGATCCACCATGTCGGGATCATCCCGGACGTCGCGGTGGCCACGCCGGCCACGCCGACACCGAACGTCGACCCGGCCCTGAACAAGGCGGTCCAGCTCCTGACCGCGGCGACCGGGTCCCTGCCGAACTTCCTCGATCGGGCGGCTTGAGCTGAGCGGCGAGGCCGCGGGCGCACCTCGTCGGTCGGTCGACTCCGGCGCGCCGGGTTGCGTGGTGCACGACCATCCTGTACGGTAATTCGGAACGAAAGGAGGTGATGTGCAGTGATCGACAGTACGCGTAGCTGCACCACCTCGCAGGAGATGGCCGTCTAGTCGGACACCCTGTGGGTGGACAGCCTGGGAAGCCGGCCTTCGGGCCGGCTTTCCTGCATTCCGGCTGTCGCGCCTGGACGGTCATCCGCGCGTTGATGCCTGCCCTCGCTTGCGGTCCTCCCCGGCGCCGTGCCAGCCGACGTCAGGCGCGACGAATGCAATCGGACTCGTCGCCTCACCGCTGGCGCGCGGCCGCCGCCGTCGCGGACAGCCCGGATAGGGCACGATGACGCCGTGGCTGACGAGAAGACGCTCGCTCTCAATCGGCGGGCCAGGCATGAGTTCACGATCGACGACACGTTCGAGGCCGGGATCGTCCTGACCGGGACCGAGATCAAGTCGATCCGCGCAGGCAAGGTCAACCTGTCCGATGCGTACGCGCGCATCGAGGGCGACGAGGCCTGGCTCATCGGCGCCCACATCGCGCCGTTCGAGCAGGCCAATCGCTACAACCACGAGCCGAAGCGGACCCGGAAGCTGCTCCTCCATCGGTCCGAGATCGACGAGCTCCTGGGCCGGACGAAGTCGAAAGGGCAGACGATCGTGCCGCTTCGGCTGTACCTGACCTCGAAGGGCCGGGCCAAGCTCGAGCTCGGGCTGGCCCGCGGCAAGCAGCTCCACGACCGGCGCCGGGACATCGCCGATCGCGACGCGCGGCGGGACATCGCCCGCCAGCTCGCCGACGTCCAGCGCGGCCGTTGATCGCCTCGACCCTTCGCCGCGCGTGAAGCCACCGGCCGACGTCCCGCTCCGGCTCGGCCCGCGGATCCGCGCCGTCGACCTCCACGCCGCCGGCGAGCCGGGGCGGGTGATCGTCGGCGGCGTCGAGGGAATCCCGGGTGGTTCGATGCTCGAGGCGATGAGCTGGCTGCGGGCGAACCGCGACGACCTCCGCCTCCGGATGCTCCGAGAGCCGCGCGGCTACCCGGCCGCGAACTGCAACCTGGTTCTGCCGTCGTCGAACCCCGAGGCGGCGGCCGGGTACGTGATCATGGAGCAGGTCGAGTACCCCGGAATGTCGGGCACGAACACGATGTGCGTCGTGACGGCCCTCCTCGAGACCGGGATGCTCCCGATGACCGAGCCCGTGACCAATCTGACGCTCGAGGCGCCCGCGGGGCTCATCCGAATCCGCGCCGACTGTGCCGCGGGCAAGGTCACCGGCGTCACGTTCCGGAACGTGCCAGCGTTCGCCACGCATCTCGATGCGCCCGTCGAGGTGCCGCAGCTCGGAACGGTCACGGTCGACGTCGCCTACGGCGGCATGTTCTACGTGATCGCGTCCGCGGAGCGCTTCGGCCTGGGCCTGACCCCCGACGAGGGCGCCGACATCGTCCGGATCACCGAGATGATCAAGGCCGCCGCGAACGAGCAGCTCCCCGTCGTCCATCCCGAGGAGCCGGAATTCACGGGGATCACCATCGGCCAGCTGAGCGGCCCGGCCCACGATCCGGCCAACTCGATGCGGAACGTCGTCACCGTCTCGACCGGGGCGCTCGACTGGGATCGACCGGCCACGTGGACGGGGGCCATCGATCGCTCGCCGTGCGGCACGGGCACGTCAGCACGGATGGCCACGCTGCACGCCCGCGGAGCGCTGGCGATCGGCGAGGACTTCCGCCACGAGGGGATCCTCGGCACGGTGTTCACCGGTCGGCTGCTCGAGGAGGCGCGCGTCGGTGACCGGCCGGCAGTCGTGCCCCAGATCACCGGCCAGGCGTGGATCACCGGCATCGCCGACTACGTCGTCGACCCGACCGACCCGTTTCCCGATGGCTTCACGATCGGCGATATCTGGGCCTGACAGCCGTTCGATCCAGAACCTCAGCGCAGGAAGTAGCGCCGGCTGAGCGGGAGCTCGTCGACGGGATCCATCGCGAGCGGGCGATCGTCGAGCGTCACCCAGCCGTCGACGACGTCGATCTCGATCGGCGGGGCCGCGCGATTCAGCCACAGGTCGTCCCTCGTCAGGCCCCGCGTCCGACCGATGGGCACGATCTTCCGACCCACGACGGACCGCGGCCGGAGGCTGTCCACCGCCGATGCGGGGGAGAACGTGACGCCAAGGCTTGCTGCCGCCCGACCGCTGCCACCCCAATCGCCGCGGTAGCGGGTGGGTTCGGCGCGCTCGACGGTCGCGTTCCCCTCGCCGAGCGCGCCCCACGCCGCGTACCCCGACTTCAGGACGAGCTCCGGCTTCGCCCCGAACCAGGCCGGCTTCCAGAGGACGACGTCGGCGAGTCGTCCCGGCCGGAACGACCCGACATGGTCGGACAGCCCGTGGGTGATCGCCGGCTCGATCGTCACCTTCGCGAGGAACCGGAGCACCCGGTCCGTGTCGTCGTCGCCGCCGTCGACGACGCCGTCATCGCTGCGTGGCAGCGTGCTCGCAGACCAACCCTTCAGCACGCTGGCAAGCTGAAACGCCCGCCGGAATGTCTCCATGATCCGGCCCATCCCCTGGGAATCGGAGTTGATCATCGCGATCGCGCCGAGATCGTGGAGTGGCCCTTCCGCCGCCATCGTGGCGGGGTGAATCCGCTCTCTCGCCAGCGCGACATCGCCGGCCACGGCCATCGATCCGCCGTGGTTCAGCACGATCATCGGGATGTGCTCGACCGCCGCGTTGATTCCATACGGCAGCGTCGGCGTCGTCGACGAACAGAGGATGTTCCGCTCGCGGACCAGCCCGAGCAGGTCGGGCACGTGGCCCCCGCCCGTTCCCTCCACGTGATAGGCGTGGACGGTCCGACCCGCAATTGCGGCGATCGTGTCCTCGAGCTCGGCGGACTCGTGCAGCCCGTCCGTGTGGAGGGCAACGGCGACCCCGGCCTGTTCGGCGAACCGGAGCGTCGCGTCGATGAGCTCGGGATTGGCGCCATAGTCCTCGTGGATCTTGAA
>Ga0070708_100004592_pt1 | contig 10872 bp, 8 predicted proteins | sample KBSK5503metaG_FD_65469 | JGI IMG/M metagenome (GOLD analysis project Ga0070708, IMG submission 65469) | Corn, switchgrass and miscanthus rhizosphere microbial communities from Kellogg Biological Station, Michigan, USA - KBS K5-50-3 metaG | ecosystem: Host-associated > Plants > Roots >...
GAACGAAATCTGGTAATCGCCGGTTGCACTTGCGGTCGCGGAACGTGAAAAACCGGTGGCTGTGTTGACCGCCGTAACCGAGGCCTGAGAGATCGCAGCCCCCGTGGTGTCATAAATCCGACCCTGAATCGTGACCGTGACCATCTGCGCGTGCAGAGGCAGAACCAGACTTGCGAGGATAATCAGAGTCAGAGCATAGGTCCGGGCCGGCAATCTGCTCCATGGACTGCGGTTTGTAAAATAGGCATTCATATTCTCCTCCTCGAGGCCGTCTGAGCCCCACGGCGAACCCCTGTCTTTTCTGATTGTCTATTTCCTTCCTTCTTCCGCATCTGGCCGTTCATTACCTGGCTCAACCGGGATTCGGAATCGTCCAGATGTTGCACCAATACCGCCGCACATTTCTTGAGCTTGCCTGCCGCCAGGAACTGATACATCTTGCGATGCACCGGGATCAGCGCGCCAGGATCGTCGTGCCTGCGATCCACCAGCACCATCCCCACGCGTAACTCTCCGATCACCCGCTGATAAAAGGACTCTAGGCGCCGATTGCGATGAAATCGTATCAACAAGCTGTGAAATTGAAAGTCGAAGCCGACCGCTCGCAGCCAGTCTCGCCCGTGCACGGCGCGTTCATAGCCTTCCACGGCGTCGCGTAGCTCCGGCAGAACGTCGGAACGGCTGTTCTTGGCACCCAGTACGCCAGAAATTTCCAGCATCCGCCGAAGCTGGTAGATCTCCTGGACATCTGTGAGGGAGAGCTGCGAGACGGCCACTCCGCGGTGGACGCTACGTTTGAGCAGGTTTTCCAGCGAGAGAATGCGGGTTGCTTCCCGCATCGTGTTCCGCGATACGCCCAGGGATGCGGCCAGCGGCACCTCCTGCAGCGGAGTTCCGGGAGGCAACTCGCCGTTGAGAATTCTCTGCCGCAGGACCGACGCCACCTGATCGGCAATGCTGACTCGGTGGATCTGCGGACGCTCCATTAGGAAAGACCCAGGGGGAGGGTTTGAAAGAATGCGCGTCATCTTCCACCCAAAGTGTTCACGATGTCAAGTGTTGAACAATCCCAACGAACTCCACAGAAGTCGTTACCGAGGCAAGGAGGTCGCCACCGCCTTACTGGTGCACGGCGCACGCGGTTTCAATCTGCAAGTTCCCGAACACGCACTCTATTCTTCGTGGTTGGTTCCAAGCTTGAAACGGAATGCATGGCATCTGCCTCTACCGAGAGTTTCTTAAGAAAGCGCGGGCATGAGTCGACCGCGAAATGAACGGGCGGTCCTTAACGGATCACAAATCAAACATGAAGTTCGAGTGCACACCGTTTCCTACTCGAATCCCCTGACAGCTCAGACTCGCGAATAATTTGGTTGGGAAGGTACTCGATTTCGGTGTATACGGCTTAACCAGCACTGATCTACTAGTACGCCGGGGAATAGTCGAGCGGCTATTCCAAGCCGAAAAGCTTCACGTGAGTTCCACAGGAAGACAGCGTTTCGGCATGCGTCCTGTAGAAAGGTTAAGGATTTTGCTACTCAACAACCCAGTGCCCCGGCCTCCACACGGGTAGTCCTCAACTGTCGCGCGAGTTGTGCCACATACATCCGGTCGCGGGAACGTAAGGGAATGGTCACCGGTTCTTTGCTCACCGGCCGACCCGCACCAAGGCATAGGGGAGCTGGTCAGCACTAACCCGCTTTACGGAAGGTGAGGTTGACGCGATATCCACCCAATAAGTGATGGTGGCCTTCCTTGAGCGCCATCACACCGTGATAACGAAGTCTCGCTGGACCACCCCACACGATCACGTCACCGTGTGTTACTGGCACGCGCTTGGTCTTGTCGGCTCGACTCAATCCACCAAAGAGGAATACCGCGGGAACGCCTAGGGAGACAGAAACTATCGGCGCACTGAAATCGCTCTCGTCCTTGTCTTGATGCAACGAGAGCCTGGCTCCCGTCTCGTAGCGATTGATGAGGCAGGCATCGGGGAGAAAGCCCGGGAAGCCTGCTTCGGCAGCCGCTGTTTTCGCCAGGTTCACAAAGCACGACGGCATGGGGGGCCAGTCGTGGCCGCTGTCGGGATCGACGGCATCGTACCGGTAGCCCGTTCTGTCCGTAACCCAGCCAAGTGCCCCGCAGTTCGCCATCGCCACGGACATGCGAAAGCCACCCGGGGTAACCATATGGCGAAACGGAGCTCGTGCGGTCACCTGGCGTACCCCCTCCAGATGAGCGGCTTCATCCGGCAACGCGAAGCCGCGTAAGACGAACGCGCCCGGGACCAAATCTTCTTTTCGAGGTTCAGCACTGATCTCGTCATTGAAACTGAACAAACTCAACGTCATTCCCCTTTCCTACTTGGCGTCATGGAAGATGATGCCGACGGTGTGACGATGCCCTGAATGCAAACGGCTCACACCATGTCGCAGGTTGACGCGGTACGTGCCACGCGTGCCCTGCACCGGGCGATGGTGCACCGCGAAGGCTACACCGTCACCCTGGCGAAGCGGAACCACCTCCGGTCGCGACTGCATGCGTGGGCGCTGCTCAGTGAGTACAAATTCCCCACCCGTAAAATCCTTCCCAGGCTCGGATAACAAGATGGCCAGCTGTATCGGGAAGACATGCTCGCCGTAAAGATCCTGATGCAGACAATTGTAGTCGCCCTCCCCGTACTGGAGCAGCAAGGGCGTGGGCTTCAGTTGCCCGGCATCATGACATCGCGTGATGAAGGCAGCGTGCTCCCCCGGATAGCGGATATCGATGCCCATCGCGGTGTTCCAGCGATTGGCAATTGACGCGAGCTGCGGATAGATCGCGGTCCGGAGCTCCGCTATGATCTCGGGCAAAGGATAGCTGAAGTACTTGTACTCGCCGCGTCCAAAGCCATGTCGCGCCATGACGACATGGCTTCGAAAGAGGCCATCCTCCGGATAAAGCTGGGCCAGAGCCTGGCACTCGTCCGCAGACAGGACACGTTCGAGTAGCGCACTCCCCTGAGCATCAAGACTCTGCGAGATACGCTCCCAGTCGAGGGTCTTAATGCGGGCGACTGCGTTGTCTGGCGCAATAGTGGTTCTGATTGATTGGTTCACTGAAGTGTTCATGCTTGCGCCTCCCGGGCAAGAAGAGCGCGCTTCCGTTCGACGCCCCAGCGATAACCGGAGAGTACCCCGTCGCTTCTTACAACGCGGTGGCAGGGGATGGCTAGTGCCAACCGGTTTGCACCGCAGGCTTGAGCTACCGCCCGCACCGAGCTTGGCGAACCGATACGATTGGCGATGTCAGTGTAGCTCGCTGTCGAGCCTACTGGGATTGCGCGCAGCGCCTGCCAAACCCGCTGCTGGAATGCAGTCCCTTGGACATCGAGAGGCAGGTCGAGGCTGACGGCTGGCGCTTGAACAAAGCTCGCCACCTTCGAGACGAGCAAATCGAAATCGCCGTTTCCATCGACGAGATTGGTGACAAGACTTGCGCGGGGAAATCGGTCTCGTAAATCGTGTGTCAGTTGAACGGGATCGTCGCCCATGAGAATAGCGCAGATGCCCCGCCCACTCTTGGCGACCAGGATCGATCCTACAGAGGACTCTCCAATCGCAAAACGGATCGTGGACTGATCCGGCTTGCAGCGTTTGCAGGGCCGGAGTCCCGCTTTCTCCGGTTCCTTGGTTATCGTGTGAGATCGAACACTCTCCAGTCTGGTGGGGCGCGCCGCACCGGAAGGACCGCAGTACACACCCGTAGTCCTGACCGAGTAAACGAAGTCACCGTCCGCCTTTCGCATGCGGGCAACAACGGACGCCCAACCCGCGTCATCCTTGATTGCGGTGGCAAATTCAGCATTCTTGGTCGATACATTCATAGAGCCTCCTTAGTTGTTTGACCTTACATGAGCAATCTAGCAATCGTTGTCGGGCCACCACACTCCGATTCTTGCTGTCTAATTCAGGTCAGTTGGCTCAATGTGTGACGGTCATACATGGAAGCATGAGGCACGTTTTCCGCGAAGAGTCGAAGTCATGATTTGCTTGAACGACCAGCTTTCGAGACGTATATTCTATCGGCGACGTAAGCGTTTTCGTTCAGCTGAAGCGGCGGTATCCGGATTTCCCGAATATCGGTTTTGGCATTCCCGGAACCCACATCATGATGCCGTCCTAAGTGCACTCCATCTAGATAGGACAAAGGGAGAAGCCGATGAAACGACGCGCTCCGCTGGCCGGTTGCTGGCTCATTCTAGGTTTAGTCGTTGCAACACCGGGACAAGTCAACCCGTCACAAGCACCAGCCAAGCCGGTGCGCCGCGGTGAGCTGGCTGCGACCCCGCCCATGGGGTGGAACAGCTGGGATGGGTATGGCACTACTGTCAAAGAAGCCGACGTCAAAGCGAACGCCAAATGGCTGGCCGAACATTTGAAATCCTCCGGCTGGCAGTACGTGGTTGTGGACATGGAATGGTTTGTTACGAATCCTACTCCCGAGGGTAATTCCAAGAATTCGCAATATACGCTGGACCGCTATGGCCGATACACGCCGGCCCTGAACCGGTTCCCGACCGCCTCGAACGATGCCGGATTCAAGCCCCTGGCCGACTACGTGCACTCACTCGGCCTGAAATTCGGCATCCACATTCTGCGCGGCATCCCAAAATACGCGGTAGAGAAGAACCTGCCGATCGCCGGCTCCTCCTACCGGGCCGTGGAAGCCGCTGATACGTCCGACACTTGTCCATGGAATCCGGATGACTACGGCCTGGATGCAACCAAACCGGGAGCCCAGGCTTACTACGACTCGATTGCCAAGCTCTATGCCAGTTGGGCAGTCGACTTGATCAAGGTTGACTGCATCAGCAGTCGTCCCTACAAGGGAGACGAAATCCGAATGTTAAGCACGGCGCTTGCGAAAACCGGGCGTGGCATCGTGCTCAGTCTATCGCCGGGCCCTGCGCCGCTGGAAAAGACGGAAGAGATGGGGCAGTATGCCCAGATGTGGCGCATATCGAATGATATTTGGGATCTATGGCACAGCACAGTCGAGTATCCGCAGGGATTGGGCGATCAATTCGCCAATGTCGCCAAATGGGCCGGAGTAGCGCAACCGGGACATTGGCCGGATGCAGATATGCTGCCTCTGGGACGTCTCGGGCCGGCTCCGGGTTGGGGCCCACCGCGCGACACCCGGCTTAGCCATGACGAACAGCGAACCCTGATGACGCTGTGGGGTGTGTTCCCGTCGCCACTGATGGTCGGCGGCGAATTGCCCTCAGCCGATGCGTGGACGCTCTCATTGCTTACCAACCCCGAAGTGATCGCGATGGACCAGCACTCAACCGGGAATCATCCCGTACTTACGACCGATAAGACAGTCGTGTGGGTGGCGCAGTCCACCCTGACGAAAACCTATTACCTGGCCGTTTTTAACGTTTCCGAATCGAGTCAAGTGCTCCAGTATGGCTTGAAGGATCTAGGCTTCCCGGCGGCGAAATACAAGTTACGGGATCTATGGCAACGCAAAGATGTGGGCGTGGCGGCCTCGATGGACGTAACCGTGCCGCCGCATGGAGTCGTCCTCTACCTCCTGTCGCCGGTTCAATAGTTCAATAGACTGATCGGCGCGCTTGATGTAATCACGAATGCCCGATCGTGAGTTCCTGGACTGCCCGATAGGCTTGATCAATGGCCGCGTCGGTGTAGGCGGAAGCTCCGGCATCGGAGTTGGCGATGGCAATTTGACCGAATCTCTTTCGCCCCAGAACCCATGGTTGCTCCCCTTCGGCCCAGTCCGGATCGAAGAGCGAGTTGTATCCATAGGCATAACCGTGCGCCCACCGGTTTACGGTAATGCCCTGGATGTCCCGGGCGGGGTCGAACCCTGCGGAACCCAGCATTCTCGCCAGTTGGTCACGGATATTGCTCTCGAAAGTGGAGAACGGCGTCTGCATCAGTTCGTAGCGTCCGGCGCGGTGCTGGTCGCGCTGGGGAATGCCCGGTCGGCAGGGAGTCCGCAGCATGAAAAGGACCATGGGATCTTCGGGCTTGCTGGGAAATGTGTATTCCCCCAGGCTCACAGGAAAATCCAGAGCCACGTACGAGTGGTAACTGCCTGGCGCAACGATCTGATGGACTCCCAGCTTCTGGAACGAGGTCCAGTTCCGTAGCGCGACGTGGGTGTAGACCAGCGGCGCCTTTACCCCATAGGCCAGCGCGGCCTTCTGCTTCTCAGGAAGCTCGGGACACAGATACGGAATCATTCCGTTGTAACACGCCAGGACGCAGGCGTAGGCCCGTACGGTCCGGAACTTTCCGCCGCGCATGTATGCCACCTCAACCTCGCGGGCGGAATCCGGCGGCCCCGAATTCTGTACATGTATAGCCGTGCTGTTCAGTCGAATGCGGACTGGCGAGCCGGGGTCGTCCAAATAGCGATCGTCCAAACGGAGATCATCCAAGCGGCTGTAGTCGGCGCGGGTGGTGACAATGTCCTCCATGGTGTGCCCCGGAATGCAACCCGGAATCAGCGAGCGCACCAGCATGCGCGCGATCGAAGCGTTTCCGTCGGGAAAATGAAAGATGTATGGTTCTTTCTTTTCGTCGCCTGCTTCGGCGCCCCGTCCGAAATTCATCCCGCGAAAGCCGGGGTATCCAATGCCGTAGTCGTCACCGGCGCCGTAGCAGTCCAGCGCGGAGACGGCATCAATGCCCACCGCCCATAGGTCATGTGTGCGGGTTTGAAAGAAGGGAAGGACGTCTTCGTGCACTTTGACGATCTTGGTGAGGAAGTCGGCGTAGCTGATCTTGGCCAGCCGGGCGCGCTTCTGTTCGGAAGAAAGGCCGGGTAAATAGTCCACCTTTTCCCTGTACAGGCGCGCGATATCGCGCCGGGCAGGTTGGGAAAGCGGAGTTTCGGCAAGAAACCTGGGCCACGGCAGCGTTCCCATGCCAGCGACAAAGCGATCCTCGCCAAACGTTTCGCGATCAAAGAAAGCCCCGGTGCCCAACTTCATGGACGAGTACAGATTCTGATCGTAGGCCTTGTAGAACTTCTTCGTATCGATGCCGAGATTTTTCAACAACCCTTTGGCTACGTCGCTGTAGCGTGACGGGCTCTCGATCGACTGAGTGCCGCCATTGCTTAGCAGGAGTCTGCCGCCCGCACGAAACTCGTTGCGCTTGGCATGTCCCCCGAAGTCGTCGTGGTTGTCAAGGATCAGAATTCGCGCGCGGCTCCCGGCGGCCTTGCGATAAAAGTGCGCCGCGGCCAGTCCGCTGATGCCTCCTCCGACCACAACCAGCTCATAGGTCTCCCCGGTGGGTTCGGGCTTGGGCGCACTACTCGAGAACTTACCGTCGCGCAGCTTGTGCGCGAAGGTGAAGGTGCCATCATGGTTGCCCCTCATTCCCATCAGCGCTGGGGGATAGTAGTCAGAAGCTTTCTCCGGCGCGTACACGGGCGAATCCGGTGCCGTCATCAAGCGCGGCACTGCCAGAACCCCGCCCACGCCGAGGGCTACGCCGTTGAGAAAGTCGCGGCGTGTAATCGGGCAGCTCATTCCCAGTTCCCGGCCCTGCTTGCGATTGGTCTTGTCGGTCATGCTCGTTGTCTTCTCAGTTCCGATCGCCAGATCTGTTGGTGCCAGTTCTGCTCGTTGTAAAGGCTGCGATTGTCACGGCTGGGAATGATAAACCGTGGCGCCGCCAAGCATCGTCCACACGACCTTGGTGTCTTTCAGTTCTTCGGGTGAAACCGTAAGGACGTCCCGATCCAGCAGCACCAGATCCGCCTGCATGCCAGGCGCGAGCGAGCCGATCGAATCCTGCTGATTCATGGCTCGTGCCGAATTGCGGGTGTAGGCGAAAAGCATAGCCTCACGCGGCATTCGTTGCCCAGGGTCGAGGACGCCTTCTGGCCCCTTGCGCGTTTCGGCCTGGTAGATCGCCTCAAACACGTTTGGCGTCGAAACAAACCAATCACTGGCACCGGAGATGGTTGCGCCCGCGTCCAGCAGCGAGCGGGCGGGATACTGCCAGCGGTACAACTCGGGGTCAACGTAGGGCTTGACCAGTTCAATTGTCTCTTCTCCGGCATTTGCCCAAAATAGCTGGAGCGCGGCGATGACGCCTAGCTGCCGAAAGCGGGGGAAGTCCTCCGGGTCGGCCAACTGAATATGAGTAAGCGTGTGCGGAAGATGGCTGTTTCCGTTTGCCTTTCGCGCCGCTTCGATCCCATTCAGCGACTCTTTTACCGCCCGGTCGCCCAGGGCATGGACGTGCACGATCAGGCCCTGTTTATCGGCGGCCGTGGCCAGCTCGGCAAAACGGGCCGGATCGAATAGCAAGTCCCCGGCCTTACCAGTATTTCGGTAAGGCTTGGTCAAGCACGCTGTCTGAGAGGGAAATTCCAGCACCCCGTCGGCGAATACCTTGATACCGGGGAGAGTCAGATTGGGTATGCCGGCGAATTCCTGCCTCAGCTTGTTCACGATCTCTAACTCTTTCGCAGGATCGTTACGCGGATTCACCACTGGGAACGCAGCCACGTGCGCGGTCAGTTCTGCGCGCTGGGCCAGCCGTTGATAGGTCGTCAGGATCGGCCTCTCGGCCATGGCATCCAGCCAGGCGGTGATACCCAAACTATGCAGGTAATGAACGGCGGCAAGTCCGCCCTCGAGCAATTGCTCTTTCGAAGGTTCGGGCACAACCGCCTGAATCTTGTCTAACCCGGTATCCACGGCAAAACCAGTCGGCTCGCCGTCAGGGCCCACGCCGTAGTACGCGCGCTCGGACGGGGAAAGATGACTGAGAAAGTCCTTGGTAACTCCAGCCCGGCGGAGCAGGGCACGATTGCCCCAACCGGTGTGGCCATCGGATCCCGCCAGAAACACCGGTTGGTCCGCATAGGTTCCGCTGTTGAAGCGGGCATTCAGTTCGTCCGTCTTGGACCAGTAGGCCACGGGTATTCCGCTCACGCGCAGGACATCACCGCGCATGCCCTTGCCGGATTTCTTGGCCTCGGCGGCCACCCCGACCAGTTCGTCGGTGGAATGCAGTTGATCGCCAACATCCGCGGAAGTGAGGGCGAGACCGCCATCGATGGCATGAATGTGGCTGTCGATGAGGCCTGGAAGCAGCGTTTTTCCATCTAGATCCACAAGTCCTGCGCTTTTTCCGCCGGCTTGCAACACCTCGGTTAGATTGCCGACGGCCACGATCTTGTCCCCGCGGATAGCGACGGCCTCGGCGTAAGGGTGGTCCGGAACACCGGTGAAAACCTTGGCGTTAAAGAGGACGCGTTCGGTTTTGTCACTGCCCTGGCCCCATGAAGGAGATATAAGCCAGCACAGCACAATAGTTACAAGAAAGCCCACGCGCCGATACCTTGCCCTCATTCCATCCTCCACTCGCTCCCGTTGTTCTAGCTTTAGAAAGGTTTGGTTCGTCTGAATAAAATCGACGGTCAGTATCGAGAAGCTGTAACAAAACCTCCACCTCGGCCGCCTGGGGTCGCTCACTGCAGCTTCGCAGACTCCGCCTTGGCTTCGTTCAGACATCTGAGTAAGTCTGTCAAGTAATTTTTGTAGATTTTTCGATCCCTCCACGATCTGTCCACTGCGTATCCACAAGGATTTCACAGGGTTTTCGCTGGCGCGGCGAGGGCAGCCAGGGGAGAGCCGCGTCTGGCGAGCGAGGCCAGATACTTGCTCTCGTCATAGGCAACCCCGTCTTTCCAACAACGAAATACTACGCGAATCCATTTGAAAGCCAACGCTCGCACCGCCGCATGGTGGTCCTGGCCCTTGCTGCGTTGTTGCTGGTAGTAGCTTCGTGCCCACACCGAGTACGCGATGGAATGACCCGCCCATTCGTGAAAACTTTGACGCAGAAACTTGGGACAGGCCCAACGGAAATGGACCCATTTCTTTTTCCCGCTCCTCTCCGTCACCGGCGCAATCCCCGTATACGATTGCACTTCCCCTGCCTTACCATAACGCTCTCGCTGCGAGCCAAACGCCGCCAACAAGCGCGGCGCTATCACCGCACCCGCTCCCGGGAGAGACTCAAAGATGAAAAAATCGGGATGCGCGGCCGCCGCCTCCTCGATCTTCTCGTCTAGATCCGCAATGCCCTGCACCAAGCTTCGGATGAGCCGCACGATCACTTTCACCACCATACTCTTGGCCTCGATCACCGCTCGATCCCGAATGGCCGGAATCGTCTGGCGAATCGCCATGATGCGGCGCTCGATGAGCTCTTGATCCCGACAGTGGTGCTTGCGGAAGAACGTCCGCAGCTTCGGCGGCGGAACTTTTTGCAACCCTTCCAGCGTCGGCCAGCGCTCCAGTAGCGCACACACCAACTCCGTGTCCAGGTGCTCAAACCAGTCCAGGATCTGCGGGAAGTAGATCTTTAAGTGGCTCGTCAAACGATTGGATTGCTCTGTCTTCTCATCCACCAGCTTGCGCCGCTCCTCCACCAGATTTTGTACCCGGCGGGTCGCTTCCGTGTCTGGCGACAAACGGCGCAGCTTGTCCCGATGTTGCAGCAACAAATCCAATAGCAGATCTGCATCTCGAGGATCATCCTTGGCCCCCGATGGATACAGTGCTTCCCGCATATTGGCAGCCATCGTCGACGGCACTGGGAACAGATGCAGGGGCTCGTACTTGGCGAGCATGAACACCAGAGCTCCCCGCGATTGCTCCACCGCCACTGCGATGGGACGATTGCCGAATCGTTGACACAACTGACCCACCCAGGCCTCCACCGCTTCCGCAGTATGCTCTAGCTCTCCGCTATCCCGCTTCTCCGAGCCCGCGGCTTGTAAGCACCACACATGTTTCTGATCCGCCCAGTCGATGCCTACGAAAGC
>Ga0070708_100004595_pt1 | contig 10866 bp, 10 predicted proteins | sample KBSK5503metaG_FD_65469 | JGI IMG/M metagenome (GOLD analysis project Ga0070708, IMG submission 65469) | Corn, switchgrass and miscanthus rhizosphere microbial communities from Kellogg Biological Station, Michigan, USA - KBS K5-50-3 metaG | ecosystem: Host-associated > Plants > Roots >...
GGGGCACGAGATCATCCGGCAGGGCCGGCGGGACCTGACGCTCGCGCGGCTCACGCCGGACCTCATCTACGACCAGATGATCGCGGCCGGGGTGGCCCGCAAGCTCGTCTTCTCGTGGCTCGGCAATCCGGGTGTCGGCGGCCTCGGGGCGATCCGGCGGCGCACCGAGGCATCGACGAGCGCACCCGGCGGCGCCAACGGCTTGCTGCCCAGGCTCGAGCTCGAGGAGTACAGCCATTTCGGCATGGTCGGGCGGTACACGGCCGGCGCGGCCGGGCTGCCGTTCTATCCGATTCGGTCGTACTTCGAGACGGACCTGCCGGAGGCGAATCCCCTGATCCGCGAGGTGCAGTCGCCGTACGACGACGGCGTGGTCTACGCGGTGCCACCGCTCAAGCCGGACGTCACGATCGTCCACGCCCAACGCGCCGACGCTGCCGGCAACACGCAGGTCTGGGGCCTCCTCGGCTGCCAGAAGGAGGCGGCCTTCGCCGCCGATCGACTGATCGTGGTCGTCGAGGAGCTGGTCGACGAGGCCGTGGTCCGCGCAGACCCGAACCGCACGATCATCCCCGGGCTGATCGTCGATGCCGTGGTCGTCGAGCCATTTGGTGCGCATCCCTCGTATGTCCAGGGGGCATATGACCGCGACAACCGGTTCTACCTCGACTGGGATGCGATCACCAGGGACGAGGACGCACTCCAGGGGTGGCTCCGCGAGTGGGTCTACGACCTCGATGGTCGAGCCGCGTACGTTCAGAAGCTCGGCGCCGAGCGGATCGCGGCGTTGAAACCGGGATCCGCACCGTCCGGATCCGTCGACTACGGGCGCTACGAATGACCGACGGTGCGTTCTCCAAGTCCGAGATGATGATCGTGGCCGCGGCTCGCGAGCTGGCAGGCCAGCGGGTGTGCTTCGTCGGAGTCGGGCTGCCGAACATCGCGGTCAACCTCGCGCAGCGCACGGTCGCGCCGGACCTCGAGCTCGTGTACGAGGCCGGCGTCTTCGGGGCGCGGCCGGCACGCCTCCCCCTGAGCATCGGCGACCCGACGATCGTCACGGGCGCGACTGCGGTGACGAGCATGTACGAGCTGTTCAGCTTCTACCTGCAGGGCGGGCTGATCGACGTCGGGTTCCTCGGCGCCGCCCAGATCGACCGGTTCGGGAACATCAACACGACCGTCATCGGCGACTACGCCGACCCGACGACGCGCCTGCCGGGCAGCGGCGGGGCGTGCGAGATCGCGATCAACGCGCGGCAGGTCTTCGTGATCATGCGCCAGTCGAAGCGCTCGTTCGTCGAGCAGATTGACTTCCGGACGTCCGCCGGCAACCTCGGCGGCGCGGCGGACTCGGAGCGGATCCGACGCGAGCAGGGCTGGATCGGCCGTGGGCCGTCCGTGGTCGTGACGGACCTCGCGATCTGGCACTTCGACGAGACCGGCGAGATGCGGGTCGACTCGCTGCACGAGGGCGTCTCGATCGACGATGTCCGTGCCGCGACGGGTTGGGACCCGAAGGTCGCACCAGCACTTGCCACCACGCCGGCGCCCACGGCCACTGAGCTCCATTTCATCCGCGACGAGCTTGATCCCGGCGGTGCGTACACGAAGTAGACCGGCCGGGCGCCGCACAGGACGGAAAGAGACCCGACCTCTAAGGAGGCCGGGTCTCGTTCGTGCTGGAGGGGTCAGGCCCCAGCGATTGTCAGGCAGGCATGGCCTGCGGCTGGAACGCGACCTTGGGGGCTGGCTCCTTGAGCGCTCGGGCGACCCACACGAGGCCGAAGCCTGCGACGAGGGCGAAGAGCCCGATGCCCGCGAAGAGTCCGGCGATCCCGAAGCCAAGCTGCAGGGCAGTGGCCGTCGCGGTCCCGACGCCAAGGTTCGAGATCAGCGCGAGGCCGGTCCCGCTCCAGGCCTGGTCACGAGCCTTGCCCTCGATCGGGTTGGCTCGGTTGAACTGGCTGAAGTAGCGCCCATCGACCTTGAACTCGTACGTGCCGGCCTTGTAGATCGTGCCGTCGGCGGCGGTGACGTCCGCCGGGAGGACGACCGTCTGCGTGCCGCTCGTGATGTGATGGGTGATCGTGGCCATCTGGTACATGAACTCGGTGGCCGTGTTGACGACCGGGTCGTTCGGGTTGAGGTCGGCCATGTTGACCGGGTACTTCCACTCGTCGCGCAGGAGCGAAATGATCGATTGCGCCTCGGCCGTGTCACCGCGGTCGACAAGCTGGCCCTGGTCGTTGTAGCTGAGCTTGACGCTCTGCGCCGCGCTGATCGCGTTCAGCGAGTTGTAGCCCTCGTACGTCTTGGCGAAGACGAATGCGCCGGCTGCCATGAACACGATGCCCATGAGCCCCAGCACGATGCCCAGGTTGCGAAGCCGTCCGTACATCGAAGTCTCCCTTGCTCGTTCCGTGTTGATTGGCGGTTTTCGCTTGATGCCACTGTGGTCGACCGATGGGCTGCGATCACGCTGCCAAACGGACCCATTGCCGGGCGGCTCGGCCCGTGCCGAGTGGGCCATCTGTCCCGGGTCATCCGGGACCTCGGAAGAACCGCGTCAGGCGCGGACGATCAGGACCGGGCAGGGAGCCGTGCGGACGACGTGGTCGGACACGCTGCCGAGCACGAACCGCTCGACGCGATTCCGGCCCCTGGTGCCGACGACGATCATGTCGACGGCCTCCGACTCGGCGGCTTCGACGATGGCCGGTCCGGGCTCGCCCTCCCACACGAGGAACGACACGCTGACGCCGATGCGCCGGCCCTTGACCACGATGGCCTGGGCCGAGAGCTCACGTGCGGCGCGACGCTGGTCCATCCGCGGCAGCGGACCGCTCGACAGCGGCGACGCTGGGTCGATGACGCTCACGACGAGCAGGTCGGCGTGCAGGGCCCGAGACAGCTCGAGTGCCTGGTCGGTGGCGCCGGCGGACGCGCTCGACAGGTCCGTGGCCAGCAGGATCCGGCGAATCGACCGGAGCGGCTGCGGACTGGGGGCGGTCATGGCCGGCAGCGCGCTCACAGCACCCTGCAGAGGAACGCCGTTGAGCCGGCGGCGAGGGCGGCGGCGCGGACCGTCGAGGCCGTGCCGATGCCTGTGCTCGCGGTCTCCGCGGTCGGCTGCTGGACGACGAGCGCAGTGACCATCCCGTACATCCCGTCACGCCCCTCGGCGTGGGGCAGGATGTGGCAGTGGAACGCCCACGCGCCGGGCTCCGTGCAATCGATGACCACGTCCCAGCGTTCGCCCGGGTTGACGCCCAGCGTGTCGCATCGGAACGAGGCCGAGCCGAGCTCGTAGCCGTCGCGCGCGACCACGTGCATCGGCATCCCGTGGAGGTGCCAGGGATGCATCATCACGCCCTCGTTCATGAACCGGACGAGGATCTTGTCGCCGAGGGTCGCCACGAGCGGCGCCGTCGCCGGAAAGCCGCGGCCGTTGATCGTGAACCCGCCGAGCGAGTCGTTGCTGATCCAGACGATGTCCTGCGTGACGCCGTATTTCCGCTCGGCCCGCTGCGCGGGGTCCTTCGGATGGACGATGAAGGCGCCGAGCAGGCCGCGCCCGACCTGGTCGGTCGCGTTGTGGTGCGAGTGGTACATGTGCGACCCGGTGGTCCGGGCCGTGAACTCGTAGCTGAACGACGCACCGGGCTGGATCGGGTCCTGGGTCACGTGCGGGACGCCGTCCATGTTGTTTGGCAGCTGCTGCCCGTGGAAATGGATGCCCGTCGTCTCGTCGAGCTTGTTGGTGAAGATCGCGCGGACCTTGTCGTCTTCGATCACGTCGATGCGCGGGCCAGGCCACGTGCCGTTGAACCCGAGCGCGTCGATGGGATCCTTGAGCGCATCGATCCGATGCTTGATCGGGTCGATCGTCAGCTCGAAGACCTTCGTGTCCCCATCAAGCTTCGGCTGCCCGTAGGGCTGGTTGCCCGCCCCCTCGACCGCCGCCGACTCGCCATCGAGGAAGCGCTTGACGACAGCAGCGGCATTCGCATCATGATCGCCCGCGGCCGGGCTGGCGCCCGGGCTGCCGTGATCGTGCGATGCGTCAGGTGTGGCGGCCGGAGCGCTGGATTCGGGGCCCTTCGTCGAATTGGGCGCGCCGATCGGCCCGAGCGTCCAGGGCGGCGGCGTGACGCCGGGCGCACAGGCGGCCACGGTCGCGGCCGCGAGGCCACCGCCGGCGAGTACGGCGCCGCGCAGGAAGCCGCGGCGGCTGAGGTCGGCGGGGAGGGTAGGCGACGCTGGCGTCGCAGGGTCGTTGTTCATGGGCGGATGGTGGCGGCGAGAGCGCGGGCGACAAAGTGACCTTCGGCACGAAATCGGGGGCCATCGAGCCTCGACACCGACGCGGGTCGGCCCGCCCCGCGTAGGCTCCTCGCGATGAAATCCGACGAGGCCCTCTACGCGCTCGACCGCGCGACCCGCGCCATCGCCGGCGAGCTGGACCTGGACCGGGTCCTCCAGCTCATCGTGGACAGCGTCCGCGAGCTCGTCGGCGCACGGTATGCGGCGCTCGGGACCGTCGGCACGAATGGCCGGATCGAGCGCTTCATCACGAGCGGCATCTCAACCCAGTTGCGCCGGGAGATCGGGCCATTGCCCGAGGGCCACGGCCTCCTCGGCACGATCATTCGGGACGGCGTCACCCTGCGCATCCCGGACATCGCGGGGCACCCGGACTCGTACGGCTTCCCGGCCCACCATCCGCCGATGCGCTCGCTGCTCGGCGTGCCGGTCCGTATCGGAGGCGAGAACGTCGGTAACTTCTACCTGACCGAGAAAGCGGGCGCCAGCGAGTTCAGCGAGGCCGACCAGGAGCTCGTCGAGATGTTCGCGCTCCATGCCGGAATCGCGATCCAGAACGCCCGCCTCATCCAGGACGTGCAGCAGCTGGCGGTGGTCGACGAGCGGCTGCGCATCAGCCGCGACCTGCACGACGGGATCATCCAGAGCATCTACGCCGTGAGCCTGTCCCTCGAGGATGTGGCGGAGCTGATCGCGGACGACCCGTCGGAAGCCGTCGCCCGCGTCGACCGGTCGATCGACCGGCTGCACACCACGATCGGCGACATCCGGACGTTCATCGTGGGCCTTGGGCCGGGCGCGGACGCAGGTCTCGGCGAGGCGATCGAGTCGATCGCGAGCGAGCTCCTCGCCGGGTCGCCGACCGAGCTCACACTCGACCTCTCGGGCGCCGCTGCGCTCGACGGGTGGTTGTCGCCAGAGGCGGCGCACGAGCTGGCGCAGATCGTTCGCGAAGCGCTCAGCAACGTGGCTCGGCACAGCGGCGCGGCGAAGGCCACCCTCTCACTCAGGTTCCAGGGCGAGACGACGGAGCTCCGTGTCGAGGACGACGGCGCCGGCTTCGACACGAACCAGCGCTTCGGCAGCGGACACTTCGGTTTGGCGAACCTTCGAGATCGCGCAGCGGCCCTCGCCGGGAGCCTGACGATCGACAGCCGGCCCGGTGGCGGGGTTCGTATCATCGTCCGGATCCCGCATGCCTCGGAGGTTCCGTCGTGACTGATGCGCGACCCGCAGCCGGTGGGGCGCCGAAGACGCTGCGCCTTCTCGTGGTCGACGACCACGAGGTCGTCCGGCAAGGGCTGGTGGCGCTGCTCGACCGCAGGGAGGGCTTCCAGGTCGTCGCGGGAGCGGGCACCGTCGCGGAGGCCATCGACCAGGCGCGCCGCTTCGTGCCGGACATCGTGATCATGGACGTACGCCTGCCGGATGGATCGGGGATCGAGGCGTGCCGGGAGATCAGGGCGGAGCTGCCGGCGACGCGGGTGATCATGCTCACCTCCTATCCGGACGAGGAGGCGGTTCTCTCCGCGATCGTCGCGGGCGCGGCGGGCTACCTGCTGAAGCAGATTCGGGCGCGCGACCTCGTCGCCGCGCTCGAGGCGGTGGGCCGGGGTGAGTCGCTGCTCGACCCCGCGGTGACCGAGAAAGTTCTCGAACGGGTTCGGAAGATCGCGACCGGTGGGGCTTCCGACGAGATCTCCATGCTCACCGCCCAGGAGCAGAAGATCCTCATGCTGGTCGCGGAGGGCATGACCAACAAGGAGATCGCCGCCGACGTCTTCCTGTCGGACAAGACGGTCAAGAACTACGTGAGCTCGATCCTGTCGAAGCTCAATCTGGAGCGGCGGGCCCAGGCCGCCGCCTTCGTCGCGAAGCATCGAGTCGGGCGTAGCCCCGACTGATCGTCCCGAACGGGGAGCCGCGAAAGAGAAGCGCGCTGCCGATCCGGCAGCGCGCGGTCAGTCTCGGAGATCGATGCGCCGTCAGGCGGCGGTCTCCTCCGTGGCGTCCTCGGCCTCGCCGACCGAGCGGGTGAGCGCGACGGTGAGCCCGATCACGGTCATGGCCGCCATCAGCGCGAAGAGCACGAACAGGAGCTTCTTCATCCGGGTGGTACCTCGTCCAGCGGGTCTGATGTCAGTGCGACAAGGCTACCCGAAGCGGTCCTGATCCGCCGTCCGGACATACTCCGTACGTGGACGGTGGCGTCGTCATCGGCGTTCTTGCCGCCCTGGTGGCGGCATGGGCGGCGCTCGTCGTCCTCCTCTGGATCGTCAAGCCGCGCGACGTCCGCCTCGGTGAGCTTGTCCGCATCGTCCCGGACGTCCTGCGCCTCGTCCGGAATCTGATCGCCGACCGGACGGTTGGCTGGGGCGTCCGAATCGCGCTCGTGATCCTCCTCGTCTGGGTCGTCAGCCCGATCGACTTGATTCCGGAGTTCATCCCGGTGCTCGGCCCGCTCGACGACGTGATCGTCACCGTGCTCATCCTTCGGTATGTCGTCCGGCGCCTCGGATCGGAAGCGCTGCGCGAGCGTTGGGCGGGCAGCGAGGACGGCTTCCGGGTCCTCATCGGAATCCTCGGGACAGGCTGACCCGACGCGCTCGTATCATTCGCGGGCCATGGCACCCGATCGGCCCGCGAGCCGCGTGTTCCGCCGCTCGCTCGACCCCGAGCTCCCGGTCGCGGTCCGCGCCGAGGGCGCCACGATCTGGGACGCGGATGGGCGCGCCTACCTCGACGCCGCCGGTGGGGCGGTGGTCGTCGGGATCGGGCATGGACGCGGGTCCGTCGCGCAGGTGATGGCCGAGCAGGCGAGCCGGGTGGCGTACGCCCACGGCACGGCATTCACGAGCGAGCCGCTGGAGCGCTACGCCGCCGCGCTCGCGCCGCACCTCCCGCTCGACGATCCGGCGATCTATCCCGTCGCCGGCGGCTCGGAGGCGATGGAGTCGGCGCTCAAGCTCGTCCGGGCCTACCACCTCGCGCGCGGCCAGGCGGATCGCTGGATCGTGTTCGCGCGCTGGGGGAGCTACCACGGCAACACGCTCGGGGCGCTGGACCTGTCGGGCCGCAAGCCGCTGCGGCGACCATACGAGGGCTGGCTCGGACGGTTCCGCCACGTCTCCGCCGCGTACCCGTACCGCGCCGGCCAGCCCGGCGCGAACGCCCTCGGCGACGCCGGCGAGCTCGCCGACGAGCTCGATCGGGCGATCGAGTCGGCTGGGCCCGAGACCGTCGCGGCGTTCGTCGCCGAACCGATCGTCGGCGCGACGCTCGCCGCGGCCGTGCCGCCGGACGGCTACTGGCCGGCGATCGCGGAGGTCTGCCGGCGCCACGGCGTGCTCCTCGTCGCCGACGAGGTGATGACCGGGTTCGGGCGGACGGGTCGCTGGTTCGGCGTGGACCACTGGGGCGTGCGGCCGGACATCGTCGTCGGCGCCAAGGGCGCGACATCCGGCTATTTCCCGTTCGGCATGGTGGCGACGACGGGGGAGGTCCGCGACGAAGTGCTCGAGGCGGGCGGGTTCGTCCATGGCTTCACGTATTCCCACCACGCGGTTGGCGCGGCCGTGGCGAGCGAGGTCCTGCGCATCCTCGAGGACGAGGACCTCGTGGCCGCGAGCGCGACGAAAGGGGAGCGGCTGGAGGCGCTGCTCCACGAGCGCCTCGACGGCCATCCGAATGTCGGCGAGATCCGCGGGCGCGGCCTCCTGCTCGGCGTCGAGCTCGTTGCCGATCGGGAGACGCGAGCGCCGTTCCCGAGGAGCGAGCGGCTCGCCGAGCGGATCCTGCGGGCCGGCCGCGAGGCGGGCGTCCTGCTCTACTCGGGGACCGGGCTCGCAGACGGCACCAACGGCGACGCGATCGTCCTCGGACCGCCGTTCGTGGCTACGGACGACGAGCTCGTGGCGATCGCGAATCGCCTGACCGCGGCGATCGAGGCGGCGACGGCGGCTGTTCCCGCCTCGGCCTGACCCTCGTCAGTCGCGCCTGCGGGTCAGCAGGACCACGCCGAGCAGCACGAGCACGATCGGCAGGATCACAGACGAGAAATCGGGCAACGCCAGCTCGGAGCCTCCCAGTGCGACGAGCGCCAGGCCGAGCAATGCCTGCCAGCCGATGCCGCCGCCGCGGGTCATGCGCACGCCGCCGATGAACAGCAGGGCGACGCCGTAACACAGCGTCCCGAACCCGGTGCCTGGGTCATAGGCGAGCAGGCTCTTGAACAGGCCCGGGACCGCCGAGGCGGTCAGGAAGGCGCCCGCGTACAGCGGGAACGTGCCCCGCCGCACCAGCCACAGGATCAGGAACGCGAGACCGGCCGCGAGCACGACCAGGTTGCTCGCCGCGAGGTACTGGGGGACGACCCGATCGACGATCAGCAGCGCGCCGTAGATGATCAGGAAGATCCCGATCCACGGCAGCCGAGGCCGGCGATCCTCCTCGCGTCCCCACTCCCAGGTGTAGGCGCGCACGCCGCCGGCCTCGCGCGGCGGCTGCTCGGCGGAACCTTCCCGGAGCGGCTCGGGTTCCTTGTCGACGTTATCCATGGCTCCCTCCTCCGGTCATGCAGTGTGCGGCAAGAAAACCTCTCGGTGCCAGCTCCCTCGAGAGATTCCCGAATGGCACCCTGAGTAGCGTTCGAGCGGACCTGGATGCGATTGCGGCCCGGCGTCTTCCCGGATGACACCGCGGAGAGCGTCCCGTGCCAAATTCAGGCTGGAAACGGTGTCGCGACGGTCAGCCGCCGGCGCGCCGTCCCTGAAGGCTACTCGGGGGAGAATCCGGGAGGAACCGTCGAGGATGCAGGCAGGATCACCGCCGCCTCACGCTGGCGCCGGTGCGGTTTCACGCCGGCGCCGGTGCAGTCTCTGGCGGCTCGTGCCCATCCCCGCCGGACACGGCGGCGAGATCCTCCTCGTCCTCGACGTGGCTGAAGCCGAACCGCTCGGCGAGCCGGCCCAGCGGCCCGGGCGCCCACCAGTTCCAGCGCCCGAGCAGGCGCATCGTGGCCGGCACGAGGAGCACGCGGACGATCGTCGCATCGAGCGCCACCGCGAGGGCCATGCCCACGCCGATGCTCTTGATGGTGATCGTGTCGGCGAGCGCGAACGCCGCGAACACGGTGACCATGACCAGCGCGGCGCCGGTGATCACCCCGGCCGTCCGGGACAGGCCCTCCGCGACCGCCGCTGCGTTGTCGCCGGTCCGGCGGTACGACTCCTGGATTCGCGACAGCAGCAGGACCTCGTAGTCCATCGACAGCCCGATCAGGACCGCGAACATGATGATCGGGTTGCCCGCGACGGTGTAGCCGAGCGGCGTGAAGTGCAGCAGCTCGCGCAGGTTGCCTTCCTGGAAGATCCAGACGAGCGCGCCGAAGCTCGCTGTCAGGGACAGCAGCGTCATGACGACCGCCTTGAGCGGGATCGCGAGCGAGCCGAAGAGCAGGAAGAGGATGATCGCGCTGGCCAGCAGGGTCGTTCCCACCGCCCACGGGGTGCGCTGCGCCTGCGAGACCAGGAAGTCTTCGCCAATCGCTGCGCCGCCGCCGACCTGCATCCGGGTGATCGCCGGGTCGAGCTGGATCGCGCGCACGCGAGAGATCACGGCGGTTCCGGCCGGCTCGGACGAGGTGAAGTGGCTGATGGCGTCCAGCCGGACAGTGTTGCCGCGGATATAGGTGCTCTCGAGCTGCGTCAGGCCGGCCTCGAACGCGGCTGGCAGCGTCCCCGGCGGCGCCGCGTAGGCCCCGGCGAGCTCGGCCGGGGTCATCGCGCTCCCGGTCGTCGGGTCCTCGATCGAGAACGGACCCTCGACGCGGTCGATGCCGTCGATGCCCTCGAGGCTCGCGGTGGCCGAAGCGACGGCGGCGATCGAGGCCTCGCTCGTCGGCGAATCCTTGGTGTCGAGGAGGACGACGATCGGGGTCGTCTCGCCGGGTCGGAAGTCCGTCTGGAGCGCGACCCACGCGTCGCGGCTGGAGACGCCGGCGGGCATGACCGTCGCATCGGGAACGCCCTGCTCGAGGCGCAGGTACGGCGTGCCGAGCACGAGGAGGAACGCCAGGACCGGCACGAGAACCGTGATCGGGCGGCGCATGACGCCGTGCGCGACCTGCTCCCAGCGGGACCGCCGCGGCTCGCCTGCGCGCTCCCGCCGGAGCCCGAGTCGCCGCAGGAGACCCGCGACCGACAGCGCGTTCACGCGCGGCCCGAGCATGCCCAGCAGCGCGGGCAGGAACGTCAGGCTGTAGACGACGCTCGAGAGGACGACGATCGCGCCGCCGATGCCGATCGAGCTCAGCGCCGTCGCGTTGAACCACAGCAGCCCCGACAGCCCGATGGCCACGGCGATCCCGGAGAACAGGACCGCCTTGCCCGCCGTGGCGACCGTGCGTTCGACAGCCTGCTCGACGGTTCGACCGCGCGCGAGCTCCTCGCGGAAGCGGCTCGTGATGAACAGCGAGTAGTCGATCGCCAGCGCGAGCCCGAGCATCGTCGCGATGTTCAGGACGTAGATGCTCATCTCGCG
>Ga0070708_100004596_pt1 | contig 10865 bp, 8 predicted proteins | sample KBSK5503metaG_FD_65469 | JGI IMG/M metagenome (GOLD analysis project Ga0070708, IMG submission 65469) | Corn, switchgrass and miscanthus rhizosphere microbial communities from Kellogg Biological Station, Michigan, USA - KBS K5-50-3 metaG | ecosystem: Host-associated > Plants > Roots >...
GTACTGTCCGGCGAAGGTGAGCAGCTCTTCGAGATCCCGGAAGTTGAGGGGACGGACCGCGACCGGGGCGAAGAGCCCTCGACGAAGGGCGAGTGTCAGCTTCGAGGATCGCAGACCGCGCAGGTAACGGACCGCGAATCGACCGGTCTTGTCTTGTCGGGAGCGCATCGCGAGCCAGTGAACCAGCCAAACCAGGGGTCTGGCAATCCGGGGCAGCGGAAGAATTGCCGGAGAACGTCGGATAGCGGTAACCCGCCCAAGAAGCTGCAACTCTCCCTGGTCCTTCGTCCCGAAAAAAGTGGCCGTCCGGACGGGTTGGGTCCCCACCACGAGATGGGCCATGAACCGCCCGTTTGCGTCCTTCACTACCGCCACGTCTCCCCGGCCGACTTGGCGCTCCTCGCAGCGTTCGACGGTCACTGAATCTCCGCTGCGAAACAGCGGGTACATGCAGCGTCCCAGGACGCGCAGCGTGACCGAAGCGCCGAACGGCTGCCCTTCCAGGATTTGAGCGTCGGTCAGCTCAGGCTCGCTCAAGAATCCACCTCTTTACGAAGGCGCCCGCCGCCGGGTCCTTGCGAAACCTCAGGCGGTGGACGCCCGGCCTTGAGGCCAGGGCGCTGGCGCGCGCCAAGAGCTCGCTGGGGGTCGCCTCGCCGGCGCAAGGCCGGTAGGCCTGCGAGAGCAGCGCCGCGGTGGCCTCGGGCGCCCCCACCGGCGCGAGGTGCTCGTCCGGGCCCTTTTCGAGGAGGAGGATGCTCGTCAAGCTTGCGCGGTTGAGCTGGGAGGCGAGATCCGGATCGGAGAAGAACGGGCTGCCCCAGACGGTGCCGTCGGGATACATGCCGACCGTCTCGTCGGATAGCAGTTGCCCTCCGGCCCCGATGCATAGGCGAGCGAGGGTGGACTTTCCAGCGCCGCTCTGTCCGACCGCGATCGCCGCCTTGCCTGCGAAGGCCACGCCCGACCCGTGGACGAGCAGTCCGCCCTGGCGAAGGGTGGCGATCTGGAGAACGGCGCGAAGAGAGGCCTCCGCCGAAGCGGGCGAAGGGGGAATGGATACCAGAACGGTCCGGCCCTCGACGGCGTAGCCGCCGCCGTCAGCGGAAGTGCCGTCCAGGGGTGTGCTGGCCTGCAGAGCCTCGACCCGGCGGACGCGCAGAAACGGCGCGGTCGGACCTTCCGCGCACCGGAATTGATCCAGGTAGCAGCAGGTCGACGCGAGCTGGAGCAGATCGTCAGCGATTTCGGCGACGCAAGGGCCGACGCGGAGCATGCCCATCAGGGCTTCAGTCCATCTGCGCTAACACAAGAGCGGGCACTGAGGTGAGCACACCGTGCACTGGGTCGCAAAGAGGTTCGACACCAGGATCTTCTCAGAGCGGACCTGAGGCGGCCGGTAGACCTTTTTCCGAAGAGTTTTCGCATCCTCGCTCATTGCCATACCGTCACCTTGCCCGTTCCGTCGAGGAGATCGGCCGCGGCGACGTCGGGCTTGCCATCGCCGTTGAAATCTCCCACAACCACGTCGATGCCGAGCGACGTGTTGCTAAGCAGCCGCGATTGCGAAAATCCTCCCGCAGCAGCCTGATCGTATTCTCTCCCCAAGATGCCGCGGTTGTAAAAGATCCAAACGGAGGAGAAGGAGGTTGTGTTCTCCCCGGTCACAATGTCCGATTTCCCGTCGCCGTTGATGTCCCCGTGGCTGAGTGAGAATCCGAAGTTGCCGTTGCCGGTGATGGTCTGAGGTGGGTTCGAGAAGCGCGTGCCCGTACCGTCGGGATAGATGTAGAGCTTGTTGGCCTTGGGCTGCGTCACCACGAGATCGTTGGCCGGGCCTCCCGCGAGGTTGACGTTGCCAAACGCCCGGGCGCCGAAGCCGTTCAGAGTACCCGTGCCGCCGTCGAACGGTTGATTGAGCACCTGCGACGCCATCCCCGCGTCCAGCATTCCTCCGTCGCCCGCGGCGTTGACGACCGGCCCGGTGTACACGTAGAGGTTGTTAACCGTGTCGAGGGAGGCGGGAATGGTGAACGAGATTCCCCCGTCGCCGCTGATGTCGCCGAGGTCGGCATAGCCGTTCAGCCGGCCGTGGAATGATCCGGTGCTGCCCACGAAGATGCGGTCCGCCAGGGCGGCTGGAACCACCAAAGCGCTGTCGAGCGGATCGGTCCTTCGAAGCGATTGCCAACTATTAGCACCCGATTCCGGCCTTCCGTAGAAGAGGTAGACGCGGTCCTCGAAGGGCGCGCTAATCGCCACCTCGCTCAATCCATCCCCGTTGATGTCCGGGATCACCTGCGCCGCGGCGCCGAACTGGGTGCCGGGAGCGCGTCCGCGGAATTCGATCCGATGGTTTGTCGGATCGAGCCCCAGGTTGGTGCCAAAATAGAGGAAGACGCGGCCGGTCCCGGCCTGGGGGGTGCCGAAGTGCCAGCTGGGTTGACCGACCAGGAGATCGGGTCGGGCGACGTCCCCGACGATGTCGCCCACGTTGCCGGTGGAGACGTCGCCGCCGAAGAACCTGGCCTGCCCGTCCGGCGGGGTGAGGGTCTGGTGGGTCGTCCCGAACGCGCCGGTCCGGCTTCCGTAGTAGATGTAGACCGATCCAGTGGTCGTCGTCGCGCAGGCCGCCGGCGCCAGACAGGGGTTGGCGACGACGAGATCGTCCGCCCCATCACCGTCGAAGTCCGCCTTGGCCAGGTGAACGCCGAAGCTGTTGAGCGTCGAGTCCGGATTGGTCAGCGCGACGGTGCTGAGCATGTTGTTCAGCTGGCTCTGAGGGGAGAGGCGCGCGTAGTTTCCGACCCGGTCGAAAGGCCGGATCTGGAAGAAATAGGTGTTGAGCGGGGGCAGGGGCGAAATCGGCGCCGAGGTGAGGTTGCCGGGCTGGACGCCGCCGGGCTGGAACTGAGCCGGATCGTAGAACCCGCCGTCGGTGCCGGTTCCGTTGGGAAGGACGACCAACGTGCTCCAGCGCACGTCATACCCGGCGGGATTTCCTCCATCCAACCCATCATCGCCGCTGGCGGTCCAGGTCGCGTTGACCGTCGCCGTCCGGGCGCCGCCGTCGGTGGGGAGAGTCAACTGAGCAAATGCAGAGGGCGCCGGGGGGATGACGTCCACCGTGGTGCTCGCGGCGACGACCGTCGAGTTGCCCGCGCTGTCGGTCGCCAGGAACTGGAGCAGGCCCGTGGTCTGCTGCGGAAGCGGCACGTTCGTCCAGCTGACGATCTTCGGATCCGAGTTGATCGTCACCGGGGCCGCGAGGTTCGCGCCCTGGTAGACCAGGCGCGCCATTCCTCCATTGGCTTGAGCCACGGTGAAGGAGAAGTCCGCCACCGCGTTGTCGGTGGTCACCTTGTTCTTGATGTACCCGGCGTCCGGCTGTCCGGCGTCCGGCTGGAGCAGATAGATGTTCGAGTCGGCGACGTAATAGAGGGTGCTGAAGGGAGACGGAATCGGCGGCGAGGTATTGGTGATTACGGGCGGGCTGATCTTCACCGACACGTCGGCGGACACTGAGGAAATCGGATTGGGCGGGAAGGGATCCGCCATCTGCGCGGTGAGCCGGGCCACCTCGAGATCTAGCAGCGTGATCGGAATCGCGAAGGCCCCGGTGGTCACGTCGGCGGTGGCGGTTCCGAGCAGGGTGCTGGCACCGACGACGCCCTTGTAGAGGCTGACCGGGAACCCCTGGCACTTGGGGGTGACGCCCCGCACTGTCGTCTGCAGTCCGGGAGTGGATGGGTCCTCGTCGAAGCTCAAGTTGTAGACGAAGGGGCTCGTGCTGGGCGTGGTGAACGAGAGCGAGCAGCCGATCGGCCCCGGCACGATCACGGTGATGGTGCGGGTCGCCTGCCGGAGCGAGTCCTTCTCGGTCACCGTGGTTCGCAGCATGTTCGAGCCGGCGACCAGAGGCGTTCCGGGGAAGATCGCGCTCGATCCGTTGAGCTGGGCCGCGGGCCCGGCCGACCAGTCCGTCGCGGCGGTCGCTTTGACCTCGAGCTTCGCATCCTGAAGGGTGATCGTGCGGCCGTTGCTGTCGGTGCCCTGGACGGTGACGTCCACCGCGAATCCGGGCGCGGTGGGGTCGCTCTTGTCCAGCGGAGCGAGCTGCTGGCCGTCGGTCGGCTTGTTGAAGTTGACCGCGAGCAACGACTCGACCTGGGGCTGGCCACATCCGGAACAACCGGCGAGATGGGAAAGCCCCACCGCGAGAAGCGCCGCGACCAACACCCGTGCTTGGGATTTTTGTGACTTCATCAGACCCTCATCCTTGAGCTTGCGTTTCGGCCATCAGTTGGTGTTTCTCGTCCCTCTCCTACCGCACGATAAGAAGGCGTCGCTCGACCAGAAGCTGGATGAACTGCGCGGTGTCGGCGCGGCAGCGATCCGGATCCACTTCGAACTCGGCGCAGAGCGCATCCGCGATTTGAGCGGCGGTTCGCGTCCCGTCGGCGAGCTCGACGATCCGCTCCGCGACGTTGGACAATTCCCCGGCCTCGTCCTCGAAGGAATGGAGAAAGTCATCCGGGCCGGCGGCAAGCAGGCGGTCGTCGACGCGCTGGAATCCCGCGTCGGGGTGCCGATCGACGACCGCCGCCCAGAACGAGGCGCCGCTCTCTTGGGAGCCCACACGAGCAGGGGGGCGATCGGGAACCGAGTGATTCAAGATGCTGGAGTCCAATCCGAGGTCAACGCCGTGAGGGGATTATGCCTCGAATGATCAACCAAAAACCCGCCGCGTCAAAGTTACCCGAGGTGAATTGACCTCATGTGTCGGCGCGGTGATCCCGGCGACGACACTGGAAGGAATTTCCGGACCGCGCGCAGCGATGAGGTTTTTTTTCTATCGGGCGGCTTTGATCGCCGCGCGCAGCTCGGGGAGCACCTTGAACAGATCGCCCACCAACCCGTAGTCGGCGATCTGGAAAATCGGCGCCTCCGGGTTGTTGTTGATCGCGACGATCGTCTTCGAGCCCTTCATCCCCGCGACGTGCTGGATCGCTCCGCTGATGCCGGCGGCGATGTAGAGCTGTGGCGCGACGACCTTCCCGGTCTGGCCGACTTGAAGATCGTTGGGCACCCATCCCGCGTCGACGACGGCGCGCGACGCTCCGACCGCGGCGCCGAGCTCGTCGGCGAGCGCTTCGATCTCCTTGAAGTCTCCCTTGGTGCCGCGCCCTCCGGAGACCACGACGCGCGCCTCGGTGAGCTGCGGCCGGGCGCTCTTCACTTCCTTGAACTCGACGAACGCGCTTCGAATGGAGGCGGCGTCGACGTTCGGCGCGAAGGGGCGGACCTCGCCCGCGCCGGACTTTTCCGCCACCGGAAACTCGGTCGCGCGGACGGTGAACGCCTTGACCGGGGTGGTGAGCTTGACGTCGGCGATCACGCTTCCCGCCCACATCGGCCGCGTGAATACGATGTCCGCGCCGGATCCCTCGATCTTCATCACATCCGAGGCCATCGCCGCGTTGAGCTTGGCGGCCACCCGCGGGAGCAGATCTTTTCCCATCGCGGTGGACGCGGCCCCGACGAAGTCGGCCTTGATCGAGTCGGCCAGCTGGGCAATTGCCGGAGTGAAAGTCTCCGCCAGGTAGTGCTCGAACAGAGGCGCGCTCGCGGCGTGGACGACCGCGGGCCCGTAGCCCTTGAGCTCTTCGGCGAGGGGGGTCGCATCCTTGGCCAACACCACCGCGTGCAGCTGGGCGCCGGTCTTCTCGGCGAGCTTCTTTCCCGCGCTGAGCGCGTGGAGGGTGGCCTTGCGAAGCTTTCCGTCCGGCTGTTGCTCTGCGACGATGAGTACGATGGGCATTTGAATTTCCTTGAAGTTCCTAGAACACCTTCGCTTCGTTCTTGAGCTTGTCCACCAGCGCGGCGACGTCCGGCACCCGGATCCCGGCCTTTCGCGCCGGCGGCGAGGACATCTTGAGTATCTGCAACTTCGGCGTCACATCGACGCCCAATCCCGCCGGCGTCAGCTCCTCCAGGGGCTTGCTCTTCGCCTTCATGATTCCCGGCAGCGTCGCGTAGCGGGGCTCGTTGAGGCGCAGGTCGGTGGTCACCACCGCGGGGAGCTGGCAATCGACGATCGCCAGTCCGCCATCCACCTCGCGGATGATCCGCAGCTTCTTGCCGTCCGCGCTCAGGACCAGCGCGGGCACCTTGTTCTTCTCCTGCTCCGACTCGAACGACTCGGTCTTCGAGGCGAAGGTCGCCTGCGGCCAGCCGAGCCACTCGGCCAGGTACTGACCGACCTGGTTCTGATCGTCGTCGATCGATTGCTTGCCGAGGATGATCAGGTCCGGCTTCTCCTTCTCCGCGATCTTCTTGAGCAGGGCGGCCACCGCCATTTGATCGAGGGGGCCGGCGTGATTGACCCACACCGCGCGAGCCGCGCCCATCGCCAGCGCGTGCCGGAGTTGCTCGTGGACCTCCTTCGAGCCCGCCGCCGCGACGACGACGTCGCCGCCGTGCTTGGCGACCAGCCGAAGGGCCTCCTCGACCGCGATCGCGTCGAAGGGGTTAATCTTGTATTTGAGACCGTCGGGGACGATGCCGGTGCCGTCCGGCTTGACCTTGATCTTCGATTCCGGGTCTTCGACCCGCTTCGCAGTGACGAGAATCTTCACGCCCACTCCTTGTGATCGGCGCCGATGACGCAGCGCGCGATTGCGTTCTTATGCGCAGCGGAAGGCGCCGGCAACTGCAAATCGTAAGGCGCCGCCGGCTACTTGAACAGCTCGCGGGCGATGACCAGCCGCTGGATCTGCGAGGTCCCCTCGTAGATCTGGATCAGCTTGGCGTCCCGCATCAGCTTCTCCACGGGGAACTCCTTGATGTAGCCGTAGCCGCCGTAGACCTGGACCGCGTCGGTGGTGACCCGCATCGCGGCGTCGGCGGCGAAGCACTTGGCGTAGCTGGAGACCAGGGTGTTCCGCTCCCCCGCATCGAGAAGCCATGCCGCCTGCCACGAGAGGAGCCGGGCGGCCTGGACGTCCTTGGCCATGTCCGCGAGCATGAACTGGATCGCCTCGAACTCGCGGATAGGCTTGCCGAACTGCTGGCGCTGACCGGCGTATTCGATCGAATGCTCCAGGGCCGCGCGGGCGATCCCTACCGCGAATTCCGCGGTGAGCGGCCGGCTGTTGTCGAGCGTCTCCATCGCGATCCGGAACCCGTCGCCCTCGGCGCCAATCCGATTCTCGACCGGAATGCGCACGTCATCGAAGGTGAGCGCCACCGTATTCGAGGCGCGCTGCCCCATCTTGTTCTCGTGCTTGCCCACGGTGAGGCCGTTGGGGCGACCTTCAACGACGAGGCAGATCATCCCGCGGTGGCGCTTGGAGCGGTCGAGCGTGGCGAAGAGGGTGAACTGATCCGCGTACCCGCCGTTGGTGATGAAGCACTTGGAGCCGTTGACGACGTAGTCCGCTCCGTCCCTCTGCGCGGTGGTGGAGAGCCCGGCGACGTCGGAGCCCGCCCCCGGCTCGGTGAGCGCGAAGGAGCCCAGCTTGAGCGACCGCGTGAACGGGGCGGCGAACTTCTGCTTCTGCTCCGGCGTTCCGGCGATGAGAATCGGCAGCAGGGCGAGGTCATTGGCGATCATCGAGGTGGCGACGCCGGCGCAGCCCCAGGCCAGCTCCTCCGCCACCAGCGCCTGGTCGAAATGGGAGAGCCCGACGCCCCCCAAATCGGGAGGAACGGTCATGTTCATCAGGCCGAGCTCGTAACCGGCGCTGATCAGATCCTTGGGAAACTCCGCCACCTCGTCGTAGTGGGCCGCCTTGGGCCGAATCACTTCGCGGGCGAACCTTCGGGCGGTGTCCTGGAGCGCAAGCTGTGTCTCGCTGAGGCTGAAGTCCATTGTGTGCTCTCCTCGTGGGTGAACCGAGCACCGATGCGCTTATCGCGCACGGTGCGATTGTCACCGTTCGATGCTCCTTTGACGCGACTGAAACAAGTCGAAAATAATTCCTAATCTGTAAACACCCCCAACGAGGATATCCCATGCTTAAGGCCGTAAGGCTTGCGTGCGCCGCAGCTGCGTTCGCGCTGTTCGCCGCTTGCAACTCAGATCCGAATTCCGGCGTGGCGACGCTTGCCGCCACCGCGACGCCTCGGCAAATCGACGCGCACGGCGGCAGCTCGATGATTGGGGTGGAAGCGCATGATGCAAAGGGGGCGCCCGGAACCGGGCAGGTGACGCTGGTCGCGTCCGCGGGAAAGTTCGCCGACGGAAACAAGACGACGTCGCTCACCCTGGCCAACGGCATCGCGTCCATCGGATACAGCTGCAATGCGACCCTCGACCCGATGTGCTCGGGGCAGGTCCACGTCGACGCGGCCTGGGGGCTCCTGGCGTATTCGCTCCCGATCCAGGTGGGGGATGGAAGCGGCGGCAATCCGGACGGCGGCGGCGGCCCGGATGGCGGGCCGGTCAGCGTCGGATTCCTGAACCTCACCGCCTCGAAGTCTCCGATCTTCTTCAACGTGGGCGATTCGTCCAACATCACCGCCCAGCTTTCCGCCGATGCCGGGGTTTCGCTCGGCGGCCAGACGATCAACTTCAGCACCAATCTGGGCGGGTTCTTCTTGCCGGATGGCGGCTCAAACAGCACTCTCGATGCAACGACCGGCAGCGATGGAAAAGCAATGGTGGTGTTCCACGATACAGGAAGCGCAGGAACGGCCCTGCTTCAGGCCGCGCACGCACCCTCCGGCTCGCTGGCACAGATGAACTTGCCGATCCTCAATATTCAGGCCGTCTCCTGGGTGTCGACAAGGTGCGGAGGCGTTGCTTGTACGATCATGGGAATCCGCGGTTCGGGGTTCAATGAGCAAGCGACCGTCACGTTCAGAGTGGTCGACTCGACCAATACGCCAGCACCTGGCGTCCGCGTCTCCTTCTCGCTGACCAATCCGCCGCTGGGAACGACGGTGACCCCGAGCGGCGTGACCGACAGCACCGGTACGGTCAACACCAACATCTCGGTAGGCAGGGTGATCGGCGTCTTCACCGTTCAAGCGACGGTGATCCCCAACCAGGTGCAGATCAACAGCCCGCCCATCGGCCTTCGAGGCGCCAAGCCGAGCAACCAGGGAATGGTTCTCGATTGCAGCCCCCACAACATCGCGGCCTACGTTGCCCCGCAGCCTCCGGCGGATCTACCCTCCACCTGTAGGGTGACGCTGGTCGATCGGTTCGGAAATGCCGTAGGCACCGGGGCATCGGTGAACTTCAAGTCTGAAGCCGGCGTCGTCCCCTCGACGATCAACACCGTCGCTTTCAATCCGAGCGCCCCCGACCCCGCGGAAGGCACCGGCACGTTCACCTTCCGCAGCGGCGGGCCCTTCGTGACGCTGCTCGATGTCCCGCCGCTGGCGCCAGCTCCGGGTCAGTGGCCCTTTCCAAGGCTCCAGGAGCCCTCGGTTGTCGACGGTTCGCTGACCCGAAATCCCAGGGACGGGCTCGTCACGGTCATCGCCTACACGCGAGGGGAGGAGTACTTCCACGACAACAACGACAACGGAGTCTGGGATCCGGGCGAGCTCTTCATCGACCAGGGGGAGCCGTTCGTCGATTCGAACGACAATGGAGTCTGGGACGCGGGCGAGCTGTTTTTCGACGCGAACGGGAACGGGCATTACGACGGCCCCAACGGCGTCTATGACGCCGACACCTATGTGTGGACCGAAACGCGCATCCTCTACAGTGGTCGGCCGGTTGGCGATCAGGCCCACACGTCTATCGTGCCGACGCCGTACGCAGGTCCGTGCCCTGGCGGCGTGCCCCGAGGTGGGGTGGTACTTGCGAACGTGTTTTTCGGCGACCTCAACTTGAACGTTCCCCAGTCGTCGGGAACCTCTTTCACCATCGCCACGCAACCGGCGCCGGGATCCGCCTCGATAGGCGGCGCCTTGCTTGACGGATACGGCTTCGACATGGAGAACCGGTTGATCGATTCGACGACCTTTCAGGCGTGCAATCCAGCCTCTTCGACGATTTGCATCTGGAGGGTTCTGTTCGGAGCTTGGGGCTCGGGCTACGTCGGTCAGGTCACGATCAACGGCCAATCCCCGACCGCGCCGCCAGGCTGCAGCGACAACGTCCTGCTTGGCGTCAAGTCGACCGTTCTCTCGGTCGACCTCACCGTCTATGCAAGCGGGTCGATCCGGTAGACCTAGGCGGTCACTTCTTCGGGACTTTCTCCCAGTCCGCGAGGAACTTCTTGATCCCGATGTCGGTCAAGGGGTGCTGCGCCAGCTGCTGGATCACCGAGAGCGGAATGGTGGCGACGTCAGCGCCCATCCGCGCCGCGGTGAGCACGTGGATCGGGCTGCGGACGCTGGCGACCAGCACCTGGGTGCCGAAGCCGTAGTTGCGGAAGATCTCGAGGATGTGCCCGACGACCTCCATCCCCTCCTCGGACACGTCGTCGAGGCGGCCGACGAAGGGCGAGACGTAGGTGGCGCCGGCCTTGGCGCTGAGCAGCGCCTGGTTGGCGGAGAAGATCACTGTGACGTTGGTCCTGATCCCCTCCGCGGTGAGCGACTTCACCGCCTTCATCCCCTCCACGCCCATCGGGACCTTCACCACCACGTTGTCGTGGATCTTCGCCAGCTCGCGGCCTTCGCGAATGAGCTCCGGCGCCTGAATAGAGACGCATTCCGCGCTGACCGGACCATCGATGAACGAGGTGATCTCCCGGATCGTCTCCTCGCGAGGCCGGCCGATTTTCGCCAGAAGCGACGGGTTGGTGGTGACGCCGTCGGCACAGCCCATCTCATGCGCAATCCGGATCTCTTTTACGTCGGCACTGTCAATGAAGAACTTCATGGCGCTCCTGTCGGGGTAA
>Ga0070708_100004597_pt1 | contig 10863 bp, 8 predicted proteins | sample KBSK5503metaG_FD_65469 | JGI IMG/M metagenome (GOLD analysis project Ga0070708, IMG submission 65469) | Corn, switchgrass and miscanthus rhizosphere microbial communities from Kellogg Biological Station, Michigan, USA - KBS K5-50-3 metaG | ecosystem: Host-associated > Plants > Roots >...
TTACACGGGCGTTGATCGTGAGTTCATACATGGCGAGGGTCGAGGGTTGGGGCATGTCTTTCTCCTTTCATTTCCTGTCCTGGGGCAGGAGTCTCTTCAGTGCCGCACGGCGGCGCCTCCAGTTCATCGAGATCAGAGAGCTCGGGGCACCCCTGCGCACTTTCTGCCTGATCAGCCTCTTCTCGGAGGCTGGATAGTACAGTGTCGATAACAGCCTGAGCAACCCTGCGATCGTATGCGCACCAAAGCGCTCGACGTCTTCCAGCAGCGCTTTCAGATCTGCATCCGACGGGGTGATCATGAATGGCGTTTTGGCTTCCATCACCTCACAGACTTGCATTGCGCGCGTGAGCGCGTCTGCCAATTGATCGAGCGTCCGGATGGATTCCAGGTCCTCCAGAATCTCGTGTGCAAGCGAGGGCGACTGTTCCCTGAGCTGACGCAGCGCGTGGCCAAAGCGCATCGTTCCATCCTTGCGTTCAAGAATGGCAGAGAGTGGTGTAGGGAGTGGAGATTCCATGACAGCAGATACCTCCTGTACCTCAGAAATACTATAGAGCCGCAGCCGCGCTCCCTGGTCGTTTCTCCTCTTCGACGTTGTTCGTGCAAGCACTGCACGGGCAACCTCGAACAGGTGGGCTTCCCACGCCTCTCGTCGTGAAGTGACGAGCGCATCGACCAGGTGTTGAAACTCGTAGGGACGCTCTCTCTGTGGTAGGTTGAGCAGATGCTGCCAGTACCCAAGCACATGTTCCCCAGGGCGACACCCCAGGCGCTCAAACCTGATGAGATCGATGGCGCCACGCGAAAGCGCAATGGCTTGCTGCTTTCCCTGAGCCTTGAGCACCTGGTAGGACAGCACTTTCCACCCTCCCCGAGCGCGGCTGTGATCGGTCACCAGGTCAAGCGCTTGCAGGACGAGCGCTTGACCTGGCTCGTCATCATCGCGTGTCCATAGGAGCGGGCGCGCGCTTTCGGGGCGAAGCGTGAGGGTCGCTGCGACCGGGACGGAGTAGGCGATGAGGCCGCCCGTGACCGGTTGCGCACGCAAGAACCGCATCGCGCCTATATAGGCGAGCAGCGTGGCAAAGCGCGCACCGCGAACGGTCAGGTTGACTTTCCACGCCAGCCGCCCACCACTGCACGGCTGGCGGGATGCATAGCCGAGCGATGGGTCCAGGGTCATGGCCACAGTAATGCCTTCGTCCCGCCGGATCACTCCTGGAAGCGGCTGGCAGGGACATACGGCGTCGTAGTCCTTGAGCAGTTCGCCCAGCCAGGGAGAGGCTGTGGGCATTTCCCGCGCGGTCACTGTCTTCCAGTTGGTACAGATGCCCCGCACACTCGCAATTGCCCGCTCTATCACAGAGGGATCATAGCGGTGCCTGTGCAGCAGCGCCGAAAGTGAGCAACAGCGCACGACGTCCGACCGCGTAAAGAGGGCCGCGAGCAATCCGTCCAGGTTCGCCACCGCAAGCGGTATGGAAGCGTGCGATGGCAGAGGCTGCTCCATATGGAGTACCTCCTGTGGTGTGGGGAGTCGGAAGACCTCATCGAGGAGATCTACGGTGACCTGCGGAACGGCGGTACATGGGCAGGAGAGCCGGTAAGGACTCCCCTCGTTCTGGACAGCCACCACCCCATTCGTCGCGCAGGCCGCGATGATGCCAACACCATAGGCGTGGAGGGCATCAAACATCTCTATACCCGTCTTGACGACGCACCATTCCATGACGTTACCCTCACCAGTTCCCCGCGATTTGCGTCACTCCCAGGCCCACTTCAGTATAACTCCCCACACCGGTGAAGCAGGCCAGTCGAGCGAGCGCTCGGAGCGCGGACATGTAGGAGACCCGCGGTTCGCGGCAGGTGTAGGTAATCCGCCCCGTCCACCCAGGGTAGACCGAGACGGGACCTGCCCCAGTCCTCAAGCCGATCGGCTCGGCCTTGAGCCAGTAGTCTGAAACGACGCACTCGTAGCGCTGCAGCCAGGCAACGAGTTCACTCGCAAGCGCGGGCCCCCCGAGCTGGCACCACCTCTCCAGCAGTGAGGAAAACACCTGCAGAGGCTGCGGGAACACTTCCGCTGGCTTTGAGCCCTCGGCCGTGGCTGCGAAGACCGCTGGAGTGACAAAGTGCAGGCGCAGATCGGGTCCGCAGGAAGGAGGGGCCAGAAGATCCGCCCAGGTACACACCGAGGCCAGAGGTGTGGCCGCGAGATCAGCAGAGAGCACCCGGTAGGACTGGCACCCGCACCGCAACAACGGCTGTTCAGCCAATGCCGATAGCAGCACCTGGACGGCAGTGAACGCGCACCGACCGCTCGCCGTCACGCGAACGCTGTGCTGGCCCCCATCGCTTTCGAGCAGTGCGACCGTCACATGCCGACTCCCGTCATCCCAATGGCGCTGAGCAGCTCTTGCTTCTCCACTACGGGCAAGGATACGAGGCACAGCGTGGGAGAGATGCACGCACGAGGGCCCTCGTTCAACTCGAGCCATGTCCTTCTCCAGTGGTGCGACCTTCAAGTGGAGCGAGAGAAAAGGCATCACTCACCTCCCCGGCCGCCTCGGCCGGTAACTTCCATCGCTCCGCTGCAACTCCCGCGCCAGCGCCTGGCAGAGCAGCTCCCCCTCCAGGTATACCCAGATCAGCGCTTCCATCTGCTCCGACCGGCGGAACGTCACGGCCGCTCCGATCCAGTGCCTGAGCAAGCCGTCGGCATAGTGCAGGTCGTCATAACGGATCGCCCCATCCTGAGAGATAGAGCCATTGTGCAACGGGAGAAAGGAGCGGAGCGCTGGACACTGCCAGGCGGGGTCACGGTTGTACCCCACGAGATTGGAGAACTCGCGGTCGCGCTCTTCACGGACACGCAGCGGGCTGTAGCCATACGCTTTATGCAGGTAGCTATCATATGCCTCCGCCCAGCGATCAGCAGCGAGCCTCCTGCTGCTGATCTCCCGCCGGAAGCCCGTCTCCAGTGCGTGAAAGAAAGCCGGCGATTCCCGCTCTGTTTCGATGGCTATCCCCAGGCGCGTACATCCCTCTCGATAGTCCTGAGGTGCGTCCTGTTCGATGATGAGCCGCTCGGGTACGAGCCAGGACAATCCCGCGGCAGCATCGCGACCCGGGCGACGCCTTCCCACCAGTGCGTCGTAGAGCACCAGCCCGCATGCGTCAACGAGCTGCTGGGGACACACGACGCGAAAGGCGAGCACTATCTGACGAGTGACATCGAGAAGGCAGACAATCAGGCGTTGCCCGCTCGCACCCAATTCACACCCATCTGCTCCCCCACAGGAGAGCGATGCGAGCCGCCAGGTCGCCGCATCCCGTTCCAGGGTGACTTCCGTTTCATGCCGCCGGCGTTCCTCCAGGTGCAGGCACAGCGCCCACACGGCTTCGTAAGCGATTTCGGCCCTTTCCGCCTCGCGTGCCAGCACCTGCGCGATCCTCCACACCATGCGGATCGACCGCTCGAGCCGGGAACAGTACAGTTCCACAGTCAGTCGGTAGACGCCGATGGAGACACCCGCGAACACCTTCTCGACCGCCTCCGGATGAGACAGGTAGACCTCGCTCCCCAGGAGCTGCCCCAGCTCTCGAAGCCGTGCAAGATAAACGGTGGATGGCACCTCCTCCGGGTGGCATCCGCGCCCTGCCCTTACCAACGCCTCGTAGTGGAGGCGCTGGCAGAGGTCCCGATCCAACGGCTGTTCGTCCGCTACTAATTCAAAGGGATTGTTACGCATCGGTCTTCTTTTTCCCTTTCGCCTCTCTGGCCTCGTGGCGCTGCCGAGACCTCTCCTCGTGGGAATCCGGTTGTTCCCCGGAGGAGTTCGCGCTCCGCTTCCTCTCCTGGTACTTATCCTCTTGCGACATGACCCAGGAAAAGGCCTCGGTGATCAGTGGTAGGGTGATCCTGTCCTTCTCCGTTGCGACAGCCGTTTTGCTAGCGATCGTCAGGACGTTGCGTAGCTTGCGCAGGGAGGGGCCCACCCGCTTCCAGAGTTCCTCGCCCATGGCGCGATCATTGTCGTTGCGCGGATCGAACGACCAGCGCGGGAAGACGAGTTGGGGCAGGACGACGTCGATCATCTCCTGCAGGGACAGAGGCTCGAAACTCATCCGCAGGCCAACGCGGCTGTTGAATTTCTCATGGCGCTCGATCACACCCCAGATACTGGGCAAGCCGACGACCAGGATAGGGCAGCCCGTCTTATCCTGCAGATAGCGCACGACCTCGAAGCTATCGTCCTTGAGCCGATCACCCTCGTCAAAAATGACGAGGCGAGTATCGTTGCGCTCGATCCCCCTGGCGGCGGCGGCCGTCAACTGGGCGCTGTTGTCACCGCGCACCCGCTCCCCCAGGTTTTTCAGGACGTCCGTCGCCAGGACTCCCGACGTCGAGCGGGGCATCACCTTGACCTTGAGCGTGGCCGGAAGCGCGCTCGAAAAGCGGCGCTCAACGGCCTGCTGGCAGAACCCTGCGGCGATGGTCTTGCCTGCGCCGGCCGGGGCGGTGACCACCACGATCGTCGAGTAGGGGTTGTTCGGATCGGTAAGGTAGTAGGTACAGGTGAGCAACCGTTTGACATTGCTCGTCTCAATTGGGGACTGACCCTTGGGGAGCCGGCCTTCGTAGTACGACGCGGACATGTTGCATCCTCGCTTTCTCGGCACTAGGCCTGTTGTGTTGTCTCATAAAGGGCACCTAGAACATCCAGGAGATCCTGGGAACCGCGCCCGGCTTTCTCACGCTCGTCCTTAGACGCCTGTACTTCCTGCTGTGTCGCGACGTTCGAAACCACATTGGGTTCCTCTCCGGTGGACTGTGTGACGTTTGCCTCGTGCGGTTGCTGGATCGCGGCGATCTCAGCGTCGACTTGCTTGACAGCATCGCGCGCCGCGTGGATGCGATCCCAGGCCTGCTCACGCTGCTCGCGCTGCGCGGCCCGCACGTCCTCGGCCGTCACCGCCTTGCCCACCTCCGAGTCGATGGCGAAGGCGGGACAGATCCAGTCGTCGCGATCGAACACTTCGATATCATCTGGAGCTGCATAGGAAGGCACCGCTCGCACAAATACGTATTTCCCCACATGACCGCCGAGCGCCCTGTGCCAGTAGAGCCGACCGCGGTACTTGATCCCGGGCTTGATGACCTTGCACAGCTTGGACTTCTTTAGCAGCGGGTCCAGGTCGCGCTCGTCGATCGACTCCGCAAAGCAGCGCTCGTTCCAGTACTCGAGCGGCGTGCGCCCTTTGAGCTGGCTGTGGACTTCGTTGTTGTACTGTGCGATAAAGGCGCGCAGCTTCTCCTCCAGCTGCGCGATCGTCAGTTCGGCCCTGGCATGAGGGTTGCGTTTCTGGACGTTCGAGTCGACATAGCCCGGCTGGTCTGACCAGACGCGCGTGTTGAGCGTCCCGAACATGCGTTCCACCTTTCCCTTTTGCTGGGGCTGATGCCGGATGCACGGCCGCAAGATGATGTGGAGCCCCTGGGTGATGTGCTGGATGTGGTGCGAGAGTAGCTCCTTTCCGTTATCGACGAGGATGATATCCGGTATGCCCCCGTAGGGTTTGTCGTCTGAGATCAGGATGGCCTCGCGAATAGCGGCGGCCACGGTGTACTGATCGGGCCGGTCGTAGCTGAAGATCGCCGCCATGATGAGCCGGGAGCGCCGTTCCAGAGCCAGCGTGAGCCAGGGGCGGATCTCCCCGCTCTTGCTCTGGTATTTTTCCGGGCGCACGTCTTTCGCCAGAACGTCGATCTGCGTGTGGTCGATCTCGAGGATCACCTGGGGGTTCCACTCCTCGAGGAAGGCCAGGCTATAGGTGATCCCATACTTGCTCTTAAATTTCTCCTCTCGTCCCTCAGCCAGCAGTTTATCCGGTTTGGGGATATTGGCGCTGATCACGCGCACCTGCCACTTACTTGGCTCGGGCTCTCCCAAGGCGCGGGCCCGCTTAGATGCCTCCTCGTGTATCTTGTTGATCGAGCGCCGTCTCCTCTTGGGCAGACACAAGCCCTCGATCACATGTCTCATGTGAGGGCTGATGATGTGCGACTTCCCCTTGTCGCTGCGCTCGCGGGGTGCCAGCCCTGGGAGGCCATACTCAAGGTAATCGGCCAGGTAGTTCCAGAGCGTCTTCTCCGAGCACCCTACCGCCTTGGCCCGATCCCGGACGGCCTTACGCGAGGCCTTCCCCTCGATGCGCACCTGCCTGACCAGCTTTTCGCCGAGGAGCTGATAGCGGCGGTCGATCTCGGCGAACGCCGCCTCGTCGAGCGTCCCGGCGGCGCGTTTGGGAGGACGCTTCCTCCTGGGGAGGGATGGTGTCTTCAATGGGTTATAGTGGGGAGCCAGCCCCCACAGGCCACCAATACGGTAGCGCTGAAATAACCTCATTCTGGTGCGGTCAGACATGTCGAGATCGGGGGCGAGGGCGAGTATCTGCTCTTCGGTGACCTCCACCGTGTCCGCGAGATCGCCGAGTACCGCACGTCGCGTGCGCACGACATCCTGCGATGGCGCGTCAAGGGGTAGCCAGCCGTTGGGCAGTAGCCCCTCGATCCCGTGCTCCCGGTAGGCATGCCACCAGGCCCACAGGGGTTGGCTGGGAACAGCGACCTGGCGGGCCCGTTCCCGCAGCAGATCATACTGGTAGTCCGACTTCAGCAGATCTCCGAGCAGTTCTACTTTCCGCTGCGCTTCACGTTGACGCGCCCTTTCCAGGTCGAAGAGACGGTCATCATCCGGTTCCATAACAGCATTCATGTCTTTGCTCCTTTGTGATATCTCACCTCATACTGCAATGATCCAAAGCCGGTTGAGATCGCAAGAACTGCCGCAACTTCATCTCTCCCACTGGGAGATCAACTCCGGTCGTTCCTGGCTGTGCCGCTCATGAGGCCCAAGGGACTTGAACCTGATCTTCCCGTCCTTCTGTCGCCTTTCGGCGGTGAGAGCAGCTGCAGCGCGTGTTGAATAGAGGCGCTCGTTATTCGTGACTCATCCTGCATGTGAGCGAGCGTGCTCGCGGTCCCCAGAATGGTGCAGAGCCGGCGCAACGACGGAGAGGCCTCCTCCCAGAGTTGTCCGGCGAGAAGGCGGTCAGCTTCCCGGGCGGGATCAAATTCCCACCCTGGGAAATCAAGAGCCGGGAGCACCTGGTGAAGCACTTCCTCGAAGGAGAGCGGCGAGAACTTCAAGCACACCCCTACGCGGCTCCACAACTGCGAATGCTTCTGGCATCGCTGAAAAAGCGTGGGAAGGCCAACGAGCAAGCAGGGGCATCCCGTCATATCGAAGAGGGAACACAACAGATCCAGGCACGGGTCGTTGAGCTTGTCCGCCTCGTCCAGAATCACTAAGTGAAGGTCGTGGCGACGAATCGCTGCGGCGAGGCCATCGAGTTTGCTCGAATACTGACCGGCAGGGATTGCCTCTCCAAGCGCTTCAAACAACCGGGCGATCACAAAGTGGGGAGTCGGACGGGAATAGACACGGATGGAAATGCCCACTGCGGGCGCTTCTTTTCGGGCCAGCAGCTCTTCATAGTACAGAAGAGAGACGCTCTTGCCAATCCCAGGCGCCCCAACAGCTACTCCCATCATGGCTGTGTAGCGCTGTACATCTGTGAGCAATTGGACAAGAGCCAGGAGGCTCTGGAGCGTACTGGTCTGTATATAGGGCTGTCCAGGGGGCAGGATACCTGCCTTGCGAGAATCTGCCATCATCTTGTCTTCTTCTCCTTTCGTACTGTTGTCATTGTAAGTTTACAGGTAAACAGAAACCTTGTGAGAATTGCAAGAATCAACGCTTTGAGCGTCGTTCTGCAGTACAGATCTGACGGTCAGAGAGATAGACCTCAAAGGGCCTGGGGCACGTTTGTTTTGCTGGAGCAGGAATACGACGTCTTCATTGAAGGGGTCCCAACATTTTTACCCCCGAAATCCCCGCTAAGGATTCACCAGGATGATTTTCTCTGATTTTCTCCCCGCTAAACCTGGAAAAGATGGGCTTCCTTTCCCATCCCAGGCAGTCTCATTGACGCGCAAGCGAACAGTATGATACAAACGAGGCAAAACTGGAGAGACGCCTACATTGCCTGGATATGATAAGATTCCGACCTATCTCAACCCGGAGCAGCGAAACGCTCTGACCCGCATTCCACCAGACCTCTCAGATCGCGCGATTGCCCGTTACTACACGTTCACCGAAAAAGAGCGAGAGCTTGTTGAAATTCCCTGGTCGCACCCTCATGGAAGTCAAGGAAGTTCCCAAGCCAGTGCTTGCTGCCATTGCTGAGCAAGTCGGGGTCCCTGCTTCTGCCTTTACCAGCTATGGCGAGCGCGAAAACACGTTGTACGAGCATCTGGATGAACTCCGGCGAGAGTGTGGCTTCCGCTCTTGCGGCTGGCGTGAGTATCTGCTGGTGGCCAGGGCATTGCTTCCCGATGCGATGGAGAGCGATCGCCCCCTTCCGCTGATCGAGCGTGCTCTGGAACACCTGCGAACCAAGGGGATCCTGGCCCCGAATATGATCTATGTGGAGCGCCTGGTCTGGATTGTGCTCAAGATTGCTGAGCGACGGCTCTTGCGCACTTTGACGCAACCGCTGACGTTGGAGCAACGCACCAGGTTGGATGGGCTTCTGCATGCCGATACGGGTATTCGCGGCGCGACGCGCCTGAGCTGGCTACGGCAGGCTCCTGGTATGGCCTCTCCAAAGAGTATCAAGCGATTGATCGAGCGCCTGTCGTTTCTGCGGGACCTCTCGCTTCCGGCGTTGCCAGTCACGTTACATCAGAATAGAGTTCTCCAGTTGGCACACAAATGCAGCAAATATCAGGCCCAGCCCCTCCTGAATTTGCCACGCGACCGCCGTCATGCACTGCTGGTGGCCTATTTGTTTGAACTGTCGCAGGATCTCACCGACCAGGCACTCGACCAGTTTGATAAACTCCTGGGCGAACTGCTGCGCAAAGGAGAACGTCGTCGGGAAAAGCATTTGCGGATCAACTCGCGCAAGATGAACAGTCACCTGACGATTCTCACCAAAGCGATGGATGCGTTCCTGCTGGCCAGAACCGAGGGCCATGATCCCGTGCAGGCGCTGCTGGACACCGTGCCGGAAGCCCAGCTCCAGGCCACGGTCGATTCGGCGAAACAGTTTCTCCGACCGGAGGATCTGGACTCGCTGGATCTGATCGAGTCGCGGTATGCACCGATGCGAAAGACGTTACTCTCATTGTACCAGGCCCTCGATTTTCAGCCCTTTCGCCGCAGCGAACCCTCCCTCCAAGCATTGGAGTATGTCTCCAAACTGGCGAAGCTGCGCCGACGCGTGACGGCGAAAGAGCAGCGGGTGGGCAAGGTCAAGATGAAAGCACCACTCTCGCACCTCACTGGGCGATGGCGCAAGCACGCCCTGGATGGAGAGACTATTGCACCCAATTATTACGAAGCGGCTGCCTTCGAGACCCTCAAAGGGCGCGTGCGCTCAGGCGATGTCGCTGTGAGCGGGAGTCGGCGTTACCGCTCGTTTGAGAACTACCTGCTGCCTTCTGCCCGCTTTGAGCAACTCACGGAGAAACAGTAAACCCGCCTGGCAGTCAGCAGTGACGCAGAAGCGTATCTAGCGGCCAAGTAACAGGAGATTACCCAGAAGCTCACCGCTTTACAGGACAGTATTGGGAAGGTGGAAGGCAGTCTGGTTCTGGATGAAAAAGGACACCTGCACCTTCCATCGCTCGAAAAAGCGGTCCCAGAAGAAGTCGAGCGCCTGAAAAAGCGGGTCTACGCGCTGTTACCGCATCTGCCTCTCGCCGATCTGCTGCTGGAAGTGGATAACTGGACCGGATTCCTCCGCCACTTCACGCACTTGACGAGTGGAGATGCACTGGTCGGCCAACAGAAGCTGGAACTGGTGGCAGCACTCATGGACATGGGCATGAATCTGGGGCTGGAGAAGATGGCGGAGTCCTGCCCGTATACCTATCGCCAGCTCTCCTGGTCCATCGACTGGCATATCCGAGAGGAGACCCTGCTAGCGGCGCTGGCGAATCTGGATAACTTTGTGCTTGCTGCTCCGCTCTCGTCTGCCTGGGGAGATGGGAGCACCTCGTCGTCTGATGGGATGCGCATCCATGTGGGAGTCAACGCGGCCAGCGCTGAGTACAACGCCAAATATTTTCACGCCAGACGCGGGACCAACATGTATATCCATGCGGCTGACATCTGGGTTCCCTTTGGCAAGCCGCAGATCATCGGGACAAATGAGGAAGCGTTGTATGTGATCGATGCGCTGTGCCATCATGAGAGTGATTTGCATATTTACGGTCTATCTCACGAAAGCGATTGCGACACTGCGCAAACGAGGGGAAGATATCCCAGAAGCCACTGTGGCCCATATTGCGCCGCTGGGATGGGAGCACATTCGCTTGATCGGCGACTATCATTTTGCTCCACAGTCCGGGCGTTCTCTGGAAAACCTTCGCCCTTTGCGCCTGTCAGAGGAGGAAGAGAGCGCCTGAGAAGGAGGGGAAATTCGTCCAGCAAACGACCGTTTTCGCTACTGAGCTCTATCAAACGAGATGCTTTCATACATCTACTCTGCTGAGCTTAAAATTCTTTGCAATTCTCCCGGCTTGAGCGGCTGCAGGGGAGGTCGTCTGGCTCGGTCGGAGAACGGAGCTCCACTGCTGATAGACATAAATAAATGGTTCTCCGATCAGTTTGACACTGTTGGGAAACTTCTGAACCCTCCATTGCATGTGTTAGGATAAGAAACCAAGAAGGAGTCCGAGTAGACACTTGCAAGAAGGAGAAGGAAGATGACATTACACTCCCAAAA
>Ga0070708_100004598_pt1 | contig 10863 bp, 11 predicted proteins | sample KBSK5503metaG_FD_65469 | JGI IMG/M metagenome (GOLD analysis project Ga0070708, IMG submission 65469) | Corn, switchgrass and miscanthus rhizosphere microbial communities from Kellogg Biological Station, Michigan, USA - KBS K5-50-3 metaG | ecosystem: Host-associated > Plants > Roots >...
CGGGTCCATCGCTCCGTCCGGCGAGATCAACGACAAGGTCAGCTCGTCTCCGCGGATGCCGCTCTCGAGGCCGGTGGACATCCGCAAGCCGCGCTCGCTCAGGTCGAGCGCGCGGCAGAGAAAGGGATCGCCGCCCGCCGGCTTCACCTCCACGAACAGCTCGCACGCCAGGCGCCGGTGCGTCCTGCGGGGCCCATTCGCGTCGGGTGCCCAGCGCGCGGCGGGGCGCGCGGAAGGAAGGTCGAGCCAGACGCCACCGGGCGCCATCTCCCGGACGCGGCCGTGGAGCAGAGGGCGGTCCGTCGTTTCGGGCACCGCAATCTCGATGATCACGCGCGACCCGGATCCGCCGGCCAGCGTCCCGTCAGGCAAGAAGAAGCCTTTGCCCAGCCGCAGATGCCGTTGCAACGCGGCGAGCGACTCGAACCGGTATCGCACCGGCCAGCTTTCGTCGAGCACCGGGCAGATGTCCGCCCAACGGGTCACGGTCCTCCTCGTCGGCAAGCGACGACCAGATTGCGCAGGTTCCACTGACTGTCCGGTTGTAACGGGCAAGCCATCCATTCTCCCGCATTGAACCGGTTTCCCGGGAGCGCCGCTACCGCGTCCACTCGGAGAGTTCGGTCAGCAACGGACTTAGCGCGGGCTCTCCTCCCATCTCCGCCCACAGTTCCGCACCCGTCGGACGGCCGCCACGGCCCCAGAGACCCGAGAGCGAGCTCGCGCTGCGCGGATTTCGCCACCAGTCCTCGTCATGGGAATCGCGCAAGAACGAGCGCGCGCGGGCGGCCAGCGCGCGGCCCTTCAACTCGAAGAGCGGCTCGAACCAGGGGTCGAGATCGCAGAGGGCGAGGCCGGCGGGAAGCTCGGCCCCGGTCGCCCGGGCGTACAGGTCGCGGTGCGCCGCGGCGGCGCGCGCTCCCAGCCCCGACTGGTGCGCCTGCAAACCCGCCAGCGTGCGCGCGGCCGCGATGCGGACGTCGAACACGGCCGCGATCCCGATCGCCCGCTCGTCGTCTCGCGACAGCTCGACCTTGACGCAGCGCCGCAGCCACTCACGGTCGTGGACGAATCCCTCGAGCAGCGCCATGCACGCGTACCGGACCACCGGATCGCCCAGCCACAAGTCCTCGGGTGGCGCGTCGGCCGGCGGGCCCAGGCGCAGCAGCGCGGCGCCGATCGCCGCCAACAGCCCGCCGAGCGCGCGGGGCCCTTCCGCTGGAAGAAAAGCGAGCCCCACCTCGTACGGAGGATCGAGCGGCTCCGCGCGGGCGCCGGGCCATTTGAGCGGCCGGTCTTCGTCGTCCAGCTTCACGCCCGAGAGGTCGAGCTTCAGCATCTCGACCCAACGGCGGATGGACCGCTGCATCTCCCCGGCAGGAAACGCGCTCGCGCAGCGGGGAGCGTTCTGCAGATGGAGGACGTCGTGCCGCGCCCAGCTCCCGGGCTTGCCGCCCACATGGCGCTCGAGGAGCCAGCTGCCCAGGTCCTGGGCGATGGCGTCGGTTTCGTTCAGCGCCTTCTCCGGCCATGCGGCGGCATCCTCCGGGGCGGCCAGCGCCGCCGCGGCTTGCGCCGTCTGCGCGGCCTCCCACGCGGCGCTCCGAGTTGCATCCGCAGGCTGCAGCGCCGCGGCCAGCGCCGCTTCCAGCTCCGCGCGCTTCTCGCGCGAGCGCTGCACCGGGAGCTGGCGAAACACTTCCACGGCCGGACGCGCGCCGTGCAGGCCGGCATCGCCGGGAGGCCGGACCAGGGGACGCTGCGGAAGATCGAAGAGCTCCTGCGCCGCGCCCGGCTCCAGGGCCAGCGCGCGCGCGCGAGCGAGGATCTCGCGCAGCGACTCGAGCCGCGCGATGCGCCCCGGCCGTTTCGGGTCTTCCGCGCGCGCGTTCTCCAGGGCTTCGCGCCCTTCTGCCAGCCCCTCGGCGCTGGCGGCGAGCTTGTGCTCCTTCACGATCTCGCGCAGCGAGCGCTCGGGGGGCAAGCCTGCGGCGCGCCGGTAGCGGGCCCGGGCCAGGCCTCCGGCCAGACGGGCCGCGTCCTCCCGCAGATCCGGCAGCTCGCGGAGCACGAGCCGCTGTTTACTTGATCAGCCGCGCCTCGCAAGCCCGCCAGTCGAGGTTCTTGAAAACCGCGTCCACGTACCTGGCGCGCTCGGTGACCTTGTAGTCGGGGACGAAGGCGTGCTCCCAAACGTCCATCACCACGATCGGCCTGAAGCCCGGCGGGTGGCCATCCTCGTGCAGCGTGATCCAGTGATTCGAGATCTGCCGGGTCTCGGGGTTCTGATAGACGATGGCCCAGCCGACTCCCCGCATGCCCGCGATGGCCTTGAAGTCGTCGAGCCAGGCCTCGAAGCTGCCGAAGGCCTGGTTCAGGGCCTGCGCCAGCGGCCCCGACCTGTTCAGCGGATCCGGCTCGGGCGCCAGGTTGCCGAAGTAGTGCTCGTGCAACACCATGCCGCCGTACTCGAACCCGAGACGCCGCGTCAGCTCGGCAAAGGCGGGATTGGTGGCCTTGGCCTTGCCATCCTTGAGCATGCCCTCGAGCTGGGTGTTCAGCTCGTTCGTGTTCTTGACGTATCCCTCGTAGAGCTTGAAGTGGTCCTGCAGCAGCGTGTCCGAGATGCCGGAGAGGCCTTTCAACCTGGGGAACTGCTTCGCTTCATACCGTTTCATGCGCGGCAAGATGCGCATGCCCCGCCCCGATTGCCGCGAGCGCCTGCTTCCTCCGTCGGATCTCTCTCGACGGAGCGATCCCGGGACGCTAGTGTGCGCCCGGGAAATTTCCCGAGGGAGGGTGGATGGATCCGAACGTATCCGAGTGGCTGAACCTGATCTTCCGCTGGATCCACGTTCTCGCCGGTGTGATGTGGATCGGCCACCTCTGGTTCTTCAACTTCGTCAACGGGCAGTTAGCGAAGACGTACGACGCAGATTCGAGAAAGAAAGTGGTCCCGGAGCTGATGCCGCGCGCCCTCTACTGGTTCCGCTGGGGCGCCGCTTACACCTGGGTCACCGGCATCCTCTTGCTCTGGGTCGTCTATTGGGCGGGCAACGCCATGGGGAGCGAGCGGATGAGCAGCTACGCCTCGGGCGGGATCGCGCTCCTCCTCGCCCTGATCGCGTTCGCGATCTACGACGTCTTCTGGAAGAGCATGAAGAACGAGACCACAGGAGGGTTGGTTTCGCTGGTCCTCTTCGCCGTGCTGGTGTTCGTCTTCCACTTGTTCATGGGCGGACGGGCCGTGTTCATCTACGCGGGCGGCACCCTCGGCACCATCATGGCGGCCAACGTCTGGATGCGGATCTGGCCCAACCAGCGGAAGATCATCGCGGGGGTGAAGGGCACCGGGCCGGCGCCCGATCCCTCCGTCCCCGCCGTGGCGGGACTGCGGAGCAAGCACAACACGTACATGTCTTTTCCCCTCATCTTCTTCATGGTGTCGAACCACTTCCCTACCGTCTACGGCAGCGACTACGCCTGGGTGCTCGCCATCGCGTTCCTGATCGTGGGCTGGGGAATCGCCAAGTTCTGCTTCAACAAGGCGGCGACCCCGGCTCCTGCAAAGTTCTAGGCGCGGCCAGCGGAGGTGGCTTGGCGCCTACGCTTGAACTCCAGGAGGGAGACTCAGTGCAGAGCGTGAACCTCATCGACGACGCGCGGTACGCGGACGACAAGCCCGGCGTGCTGCATGCGGTGAAGACCGATCAACTCCTGGTGGACGGCGTCTACCTCAAGGCGGGACAGAAGACGGGGTGGAAGAAGCAGCCGGACGCCGACCGCGCGTTCCTCTGCATGCAGGGATCGGGAGAGCTGGTCCTGGAGACGATCGCGGTCGGGCGCGAGCTCCGCATTCCGCTCGGGCCCGGCGCGGTCGCCCTCGCCCCGCGCGGGGTGTTCCACGATCTCGTCGCCGGTCCCAACGGCATGGCCTGCTCCGCGTTGAGCCGGTTCCCGGTCCGGGTGGTCGAGAAGGGATAGCCCCGTGACGGACAGGCGGCCGATGCGCTCCCGGCGGCCGCCTTCGCGCCTGCGCCTTCTCGCCGAAACGGACGGCGTGTTGCTCGACTTCCTCGTCCACGAGGGGGCCATCTCCGAGGAGACGGCGCGAGCCGTGATCGCGCGGGGCGGCGCGTTCGTCGGACGCCGGCGGGTGCGCGATCCGGGCGCGCCGATCCGGGCCGGCGATCGGGTGGAGGTGACGCTTCGCGCTCCGGGGATTCCGGCGCTGGGACGCGAGCGCATCCTGCACCTCGACGACCTGGTGCTCGCCGTCGACAAGCCGGCGGGGATCGCCGCCCAGGAAGACCTGGCGGGAGGTCCCGCGCTGCCGGACCTGTGCAGCGCGCTGCTGCGCGAGGCTGGCGAAGCGCGGACCCAGGCGCTCCTGGTCCACCGGCTCGATCGCGGGACCACCGGCGTGACGCTGCTGGCGCGGACCCGCGCGGCGCAGGCGGCGCTGCTGGCCGAGTTCCGCGAGCACCGTGCGCGCAAGGAGTACCGGGCGCTAGTCGCCCCAGCTCCCGCCAAAGGCGATGGGATCCTGGACGCACCCGTGGATGGGCGCCGGGCGGTCACGCGCTGGCAGGTGCTGGAGCGGTTCTCCGCGGCCGCCCTGATCGCCGCCATCCCGGAAACCGGCCGCACCCACCAGATCCGGCTCCATCTGCAAGGATGCGGATGCCCCATCCTCGGAGACAAGGCGCACGGCGGAGCGACCTTCGTCACAAGCCCGAGCGGATCGCGGCACGATTTCGCGCGGCCGATGCTGCACGCGCTCTCCCTTGGAATCCGCCACCCGCGGGGGCACGAGCTGCGCATCGAGGCCCCGATCCCCGCGGATCTCCAGGCCGGGCGTGACTTCCTGAACCGGTAATCGCCGGCCATTCGCGTTGAAAGCTGGCGGGGCGTCTGCTAGAGCAGCGCGCCATGAGCGAACAAACCGAGGCGAAGAAAGACGGGGGCGGCCTACTCATCGTGCAGAGCAAGGTCCGCGATCTCATCCGCGAGAAGGAGATGCGCACCTCGGACGAGTTCATCACGGCGCTGTCGGAACACGTCCGCGCGGCGGTGGAGAAAGCGGTATCGCGGGCGAAGGAGAACGGACGCAGCACCTTGCGTCCCGCAGACCTGTAGCGGTGCGGCAGATCGCGCTCGACCTGCTGCGCGCCTGGGCCGAGACGGGGACGCCGTTCGACGGCGTCTCCCCGGCGGAGGTCGGGTGGGCGGCCTCGCCAGCGGGCCCTTTGCGGTACGCCGTGCGCGGCCCGCCCGGAGCGCGTCCCGCGCTGCTGCTCCACGGGCTGGGGGACTCGATCGCCGGGTGGGCCCAGGTCGTCGGCCCGCTCTCGCGCCACCTCCGGGTCAACCTCGTCGATCTTCCCGGCCACGGGCTTTCGGCGCGGCCGAAGGACTGGCGCCTGTCGACGCTGGCAGACGCCGTCGCCGCGTATGCCCGCCGTCTGCGCGACCCGATCCTCATCGGGCACTCGCTGGGAGGATGGCTGGCGGTCAGGCTCGCTCTCCGTGGAGCGGTAAAGCCATCGGCCATCGCCCTGGTGAACCCCGGCGGCGCCCTGCTCGGACGCGAGCTCTGGGCTCCCTTTCGCCAGCTCGTCTCCGCGAACGACCGGGCGGGCGTGGCGCGCTACCTGGAGCACGCCTTTCGCCGTCCGCCGCTCTTGCTGCGGATGTTTCCCGGCGAGGTCTCGCGAGCGATGTCGGCGGAAGCGTGCCGCGGCATCCTCGACGCGCTCTCCGAGCCGGACTTCCTCCGCGATTCGGAGCTGGCGACGCTGAAGGCGCCCCTGCGGCTTCTCTGGGGCGCCCACGACCGGCTGCTGCCCGAAGGGTCGCTGGACTTCTTCCGCCGCGCCTTGCCCCGGGCGGAGGTGGTGGTGCTGGAAGGATGCGGACACCTGCCGCATCTCGAAGCGCCCCGAGCTCTCGCCCGCGCGCTGCTCCAGCCGTTCCCGGCTTGACGCCGATCGTGAAAGTCGCGGCGCGACCCGCCCGGGGTTGCTAACCTTGGGCGGGTGAGACATGCGCTTTCCAACGGGCTGACTCTGCTGGTCGAGGAGAACCACGCCGCTCCGGTCGTGGCCATCCAGGTCTGGGTGCGCGTCGGAAGCGCGGACGAACGGCCGGACGAAGCCGGCCTCGCCCACCTCCACGAGCACATGCTCTTCAAGGGGACCGCGCGGCGCGGCCCGGGCGAGATCGCGCGGACCATCGAGACCTGCGGCGGAGAGATCAACGCCTGGACCAGCTTCGATCAGACCGTCTACCACGTGGTCCTCGGCTCCCGCTTCTTCGCCGAAGGCATGGACGTCCTGGCGGACGCGGTGACCAGCGCCGCCTTCGATCCGGACGAGCTGCAGCGCGAGATCGAGGTGGTCTGCGAGGAGATCCGGCGCAGCGACGACTCCCCCACCCGCAAGCTCTCGCGCGAGCTGTTCGGGGGAGCGTTTTCCCGCCATCCCTACGGAAAGCCGGTGATCGGCACGGAAGCCAGCGTCCGCGGCTTCACGCGGGAAGGAATCCTCCAGTTCTACCGGCGCTGGTACAAGCCCGGGAACGCGGTGCTGGTGGTGGTCGGCGACGTGCGCGAAGCCGAGGCAGTGGAGCTGGCGCAGAAGCTGTTCGTCTGGCCCGGCCCGGGCTTCGAGGCCGCTCCGGCGCGGCCCCAGGAGCCGCATCGCGAGCAGCCGCTGGCCCGCCTCCGCAAGGAGCCGCTGAAGGAAGGATATCTGTCCATCGCCTGGCCCTCCCCGCCGCTCATCCACGACGACGTCGCCGCGCTGGACGCGCTCGGCATCGTCCTCGGACACGGCGAGGCCTCCCGCCTGCACCGCGCGCTCAAGCGCGACCGGCTGCTCTGCACGGAGGTGCAGGCGAGCTGCTACACCCCGGTCGACCCAGGCTTGACCATCGTCGGGCTGACGCTGCAGCCGGCGACGGCGCGCGAGGCGGTGCGCGAAGCGCTGGCCCAGACCTACCGGCTGCGGGCGGAGGAGGTCACCTCCGAGGAGCTGTCGCTGGCCTGTCGCCTCTTGGAGAGCGACGCCGTGTACCAGCGCGAGACGGTGCAGGGACAAGCGCGCAAGCTCGGGTTCTACCAATCGAGCGCGGGCGGCGTGGAGTTCGAGCAGCGCTATCTCGAGCAGGTCGCGCGGCTCACGCCGGCGCGGGTGCGCGAGGCGGCGGAACGGTGGATCGACCCGTCCGCCGCGGTCCTCGCGGGGCTCTTGCCGGACGGCAACGGTCCCGAGGAAGCGGAGCTGCTCGAGCTGCTGCACGAGGCCGCTCGCGCTCCCCGCGCGCGGTCCCAGCCCTCGTCCGCCCCGCCCGAGAAGCGTCCGCCGGTGAGGTTCGCCGCCCAGGCGAAGACGGGTCCGCTCCTGCGCGAGGAGCTCCCCGGGGGCGGAGTGCTGCTCATCAAGGAGGAGCGCGCCGTACCGCTGGTCGCGCTTCGCGCCGCCTGGCAAGGCGGGCTGCGCGCGGAGGACACGTCCAACGCGGGCATCAACATGCTGCTCGCGCGCCTGGTGTCGAAAGGGACGCAGACACGCCGCGGGGAGCGGCTGGTCCGGGAGATGGAAGGGATGGGCGGCTCCCTGGGCGGGAACTCGGGACGCAACAGCTTCGGCCTGCGCGCCGAGCTCCTCTCCCGCCATCTCGCCGAGGGCTTCGACGTGTTCGCCGAAGCGATCGCCGCGCCCGCGTTCGACCCCGAAGAGGTCCAGCGCGAGCGCACGCTGCAGATCGACGAGCTGCGCTCGCGCGAGGACAATCCGGCCGGCCTCGCCTTCCTCCTCTTTGGCGAGACGCTGTATCGGCGCCATCCCTACCGATTCGACACGCTCGGGAGCGAAGCGAGCGTGGCGCGGCTGGAGCCCGGGCTGCTCGCCGCGTACCGCTCACAGCAGTATCCCGCTTCCGCGGTGACCCTGTCGGTGGTCGGGGACGTGGACCCCGACGAGGTGCGCGAGCTCGTCCGGCGCAAGCTGCGGTCCGGTGGAGGTCCGCGCAGGCCCATCTCCCCGCCGCAAGAGGAAGGGCCGGACTCGCCGCGGTTCGCGGTGAAGACGCTGGACAAGGCCCAGGCGCACCTCGTGCTGGGCTTCCCCGGCGCGCGCCTGACCGACGAGGCGCGCTGGCCTCTGGAAGTGCTCTCGGCGGTGCTCTCCGGCCAGGGTGGCCGCCTCTTCGTCGAGCTCCGTGACAAACGGAGCCTGGCGTACAGCGTGACCAGCTTCTCCATGGAGGGCCTGGATCCCGGCTATTTCGCCGTCTACATCGGCTGCGGCCCCGCCAAGGTGCGGGAGGCCCTGGACGGGATTCGCGACGAGCTGCGCCGGATCCGCGAGCACCCCATCTCCGCCGCCGAGCTGGAACGCGCGCGCACCCACTTGATCGGCACGCACGCCATCTCCTTGCAGCGCAATTCGGCGCGGGCGGCGGTGTACGCGTTCGACGAGTGCTACGGGCTCGGAGTGGACGCGTCCGCCAGGTACGCCGAGCACATCTCCTCGGTGACTTTGGACGACGTCCTGGACGCGGCCCAGCGCGTGCTCGCGCCCTCCCGTGAGGTGATCGCGCTGGTGGCGCCTGCGGTCTCGGTCCCGGCGGAGCTCTCGCGGTGAGCTGGGCGCTGGTCCTGCTCGCGCCCCCCGAAGAGCTGGAAGTCCTCGCCGCCGAGCTCTTCGAGCGCGGCGCGCTGGGCGTGGAGATGCAAGAGCCGGGAATGCCGCTGATGCCGGGAACGCCGGCGCTGCCCGAAGGACGGGGGCGCGCGATCGCTCATTTCGCGGAGCGAGCGCCCGCGGCGGATTCGGCGGCGCTTTTCGGCGCCGAGCCGCCGGTGGAGGTTCCCGAGCAGGACTGGAGCGTGGCCTGGCGCAAGCACCACCGCACCCTGCGGGTGGGGCCGCGCTCCTGGGTGCACCCTCCCTGGGAGCAGCCGCCACAGGGCGGCGTGGCAGTCGCGGTCGATCCGGGGATGGCGTTCGGCACCGGAAGTCACGCCACCACTGCTTTGTGCCTCGAGCGCCTGGACGAGCTGCTCTCGGAGCTGCCCGGCGCGGACGTCCTCGACGTCGGGACCGGGAGCGGGGTGATCGCGATCCTGGCGAACAAGCTGGGAGCGCGCCGCGTCGTCGGCACCGAGAACGACCCGGTGGCGCTGGAAGCTGCCCGGCGCGGCGCGGAGCTGAACGGCGTCGCCGGCGTCGAGTGGATGCTGGTGGCGGATCCCGCCGCGGTCCCGGGCCAGTTCCGCATCGTCATCGCCAACATCCTGCTCAATACGCTCGAGGAGCTGGCGCCGGCCATCGCCTCGAAGGTGGCCCCCGGAGGGCGGCTGGTGCTCTCCGGTCTCCTGGCGGACCAGGCCGGCGCGGCGGAACGAGCCTACGCCGCGCAGGACCTTTCGCCGGTTGCGCGTTCGGACCGGGAGGGCTGGGTGCGGCTCGAGCTTTCCCGGCCGGAACCGGGCGCGGGATAATCGCGCCATGCATCGCCTGTACGTTCCGCCCGCGCAGCTCGCGGGCGCGCCGCGGGTCAAGCTCACGGCGGACCAGTCGCGGCATCTCTTGACGGTGCTGCGGCTTCCTCCAGGCGCCGCGATCGAGGTGTTCGACGGCGCCGGAGGACGGTTCCAGGCGGTATTGGCGGGCCAGGAGCTCGAGATCGGCGCTCGCCTTGCGGCCGATGGCCGGAAGACCGACGTCGTGCTCGTCCAGGCGCTCGCCAAGGGCGAGAAGATGGACCTGATCGTCCAGAAGGCGACGGAGTTGGGCGTCGCGCGCATCGTCCCGCTTTCGGCGGCTCGCGCCGTCGTCCGGCTCGACTCCGACCGCGGAAGGTCGCGGGCGGGGCGCTGGCGGCGGATCGCCGAGGAAGCGTCGCGGCAATGCGGGCGCGCCGACGTGCCGCGCATCGACGAGCCCGCGGGATGGGATGCCGCCTTTTCGCTGGCGCGCGAGGAGGACCGCCGGGCGCTGTTGCTCGATCCCGAAGAGCGCCAGCTCCGCCTGGGCGCGGCGGCGCGTGGGGTATCGCGGCTCCTGCTCGCCGTCGGCCCGGAAGGCGGTTTCTCCGATTCGGAGAAGACCGGCGCCACCCAGGCGGGCTTCGTCCCCGCCGGGCTGGGACCGCTCGTGCTCCGCAGCGAGACCGCCGGGCTCGCCGCCCTCGCCGTGGTCCTCCACGTGAACGGTGAATTGGGCTGATCTTCCACGCTGCGCACCGGACCGGACCCCCGTGCATCCAAGGGCGCGAGTCACCGGAGGACGTCATGCAGCGTTTCAGCTGGCTAGCCTTTGCTTTCGCAATCATTGCCGCGCCGGTCGCCCGGGCCCAGTCGACCGATGCCGACCCGGCCGCCGCGCAGCCAAACCTCCAGCTTGCCCTCCCGCTGGCCACCCAGCAGTCGGTTTGCGAGGTTCCCGCTGGAATGCAGCCCATCCCCGACGCCTCCGATCCGACGTTCTTCGCAACCGGGCCGACGGCCCGCCTGGACCAGCAGGAGCTCGCGGCGGGCAAGCTGGCTCCATTGATGGCGATCCGCTTCGACGACGGGATGCTGCACTTGCTGGTGTTGGGGATGCCCACGCGAGCGACATCGATCGGATTCAGCTTCACCGGCTGGCGCGCGCGCTGGCCCCTCTGCTGAGCCGCGCGTCAGTGTGAGCGGGCGTGCTCCAGGCAGTACTCGGTGAGCTTGCCCCTGCATTTCTCCTGGCAATCGCAGACGCGGAACTCGAGGTTCGGATCGTCCGCGTCGCTGCGGCCGCATTTGGCGCAGACGCGAGCCTTGCGCGGGGGCGGCGCGAACACCGGCGAGACCTTGCGGCGGAC
>Ga0070708_100004599_pt1 | contig 10863 bp, 8 predicted proteins | sample KBSK5503metaG_FD_65469 | JGI IMG/M metagenome (GOLD analysis project Ga0070708, IMG submission 65469) | Corn, switchgrass and miscanthus rhizosphere microbial communities from Kellogg Biological Station, Michigan, USA - KBS K5-50-3 metaG | ecosystem: Host-associated > Plants > Roots >...
GTCTTCGCAATCCGGTTGGTGGAGCCGCCGCGCCATTCGTAGAGCTCCACCGGCTCCCAGCCCCGGCTCTTGGCCGACCGATACGCCGCGTCCATGATCGCGTTGACGACGTAGCCGTCGTAGAAGGTCTCACGCGGGGCTCGCCCACCTTCCATCGCGTCGAACATGTCCGAGAACATGTTGACGTAGCCGAGCTCCGACGCCTCGTCGCCGACCGGGAAGAGCCAGCCTGCCGCCGTCTCGGCCTTTTCCGCCACGTAGCCCCCGCCACCGCCAGCCGTGAACATCTCGAAGCCGGTCCGCAGGAAATGGTTGAGCCAGATCGTCCCGTGCGTGCCCGCGACCTCGTCCCGCAGGTCCATGCCGCCGCGGAACGTCCACGACACCTCGAACTGGCCGGTCGCACCCGACTCGAACCGGATCAGCGCGATCGCGTTGTCCTCGTCATCGATCGGATGGACGAGCGTGTCCGTCGTGCACATCACCTCGACCGGGCGATTTCCCTTGCCGACGAAGGAGCGGATGATCTCGATGCAGTGGCAACCCAGGTCGATGATCGCCCCGCCGCCCGTTAGCCGGCCATCCCAGAACCAGGCGCTGTGAGGCCCGGGATGCGTCTCCCGCGAGCGGACCCACGTGACGTCACCGATGGCACCGGCCTGGACCGACGACACCGCCTTGAGCGTTTTCGGCGTATAGCAGAGGTCCTCGAGATACCCACCGAAGACGCCGGCCTTCTCGACGGTCTGGAGCATCCGCCGAGCTTCGTCCGCGGTGCGGCCGAGCGGCTTCGTGCAGAGGACCGCCTTGCCGGCGGCAGCCACGAGCCCGACCGCCTCCTCGTGGAGGTAGTTCGGCAGCCCGACGACGACGACATCCGTATCGTCGTGCTCGATCGCCGCCCGAAGGTCGGTGGTGGGCTCCGGGATCGACCAGCGCTCGCTGAACGCCCGGCCGCGCTCCTCGGACCGCGAGAACACGACGCGGACGCGGTCCCGGCCGCGCTGGCCATGGAGCGTGGCCGTGTAGAAATCGCCGATCAGCCCCGTGCCGAGCATCGTGACGTGGTGAGCCTGCATAGTCGGGCGCTCCTCCTCAGGTGGCGGGCGATGCGGTGGCGGGCGGGCGAATGGATCGAGCCGCAGGGAGTCGACCGAGCACCAGGTCACGCCCGGCGACGAGGGCACGGAGCTTCGGGATCGCTGCCCAGCGGGCGGTCTGGCTGAAGCCGCAGTCGGGCACGAGCGCGAGCCGCTCGGGTGACACGCCGGTCGCAAGGATCGCGTCGATCCGGGCGGCGACCACCTCGGCGGTCTCCAGGTCGTAGCTCTTCACGTCGACGACGCCGGCGGCGACGTCGCGCCCGGCATCGGTCAGCTCCCGCAGGAGCTCGATCCCGGCCATCTCCCGATTGGCGAACTCGAGGACGAGCTCGTCGACGGCAAAGCCGAGCATCGCGCCGCGGATCGGCGCGTAGGACCGAGCGGCGAGTGGCCGCCCCAGGAAGTTGCCGAAGCACAGGTGGGCCCCGAGCCGGGCCCGGCCGCGCACCGGCTCGATCGCCGCGTTGAACAGCGCCACGAAGTCGGCCGGCGCGTCCGGGTGGATCGCGGGCGACGGCTCGTCGATCTGGATGATCGTGGCGCCCGCGTCGGCGAGGCGACGGAGCTCATCCTGGAGGATCGGGACGAACGCCTCCGCGGCGGCGACGCGCGTCTCGTAGATGCCGCCCGGTCCGGTCACGAGTCGGCCCGACAGGGTGTAGGGGCCGGGCAGCGTGACCTTGAGCGGCCTCGTCGTCCGCGGCCGGGCAGCGGTGAACTCCTCGACGACGCCCAACCCGTTCGGCGCCGAGAGTGGCGCCATGACTTCGAACCGATGCTGCTGGTCGTGCCCCGCGGGACCGAGCCTGCGATCGGGCGGCAGCGCCCGCAGCCCCGGCAGATGTCGATAGAACTCGGCGGTGAAGAACCCCGCGCGACGCATCTCCCCGTCGGTGATCACATCGATGCCAGCCGATTCCTGGTCGCGGATCGCGAGATCGACCGCATCGTCGAGCATCTCGGCGAGATCCGCGGGGCCGAACTCGCCGCGCTCGGCGGCCGCGACCCCCGACACGAACCAGCCGGGATGGGCATGCGATCCGACGACGCTGGTCAGGAGTCCGTCGGTCATCGGCCCACCTCCGCGAATGCGAATGCCCGAGCCGGATTCTGGACGAAGAGGCGATCCCTGGTCGCGGCGCCCAGTCCGTGGTGGTCCATCAGGGCGCTGAATTCCCGTAGCAGGTATGAGAGGCCGGGTGAGCCGCCGAACGCCCGGTAATAGCCCTGCCGTGCGGCGTCCATCCCGAGCATGACGTGGCCGTCGTTGCCGTCCGCCATGGCCCACTCGAGCAGCCGAAGCGTGCCATTGTCGCGGTCGCCCCAGCGGAATGACTGGTCGTACACCGCGAACGCGCCGGTCGCGAAGAGCTCGCGGTGATAGCCGCGGTCGACGACCTTGTCGACGTGGCTCAACGAGATCCGGGCGGCGGGAACGCCGTCGTCGACAAGGACTCGAACCTGCTCGAGAGCCCCTGTGCCCGCCTCGCAATGGGTGTGGATCGGGACCCCGGTCCGACGGTGCGCCCGGGCGGCGGCGTGGAAGATCGGCGCGTCGCGAGCCGTCAGGCCGCCCTCGCTTCCGCCGACCTTGACGATCCCGGCGCGGGTTCCCGTTCGTCGAACGATCGGGCCGCTGTAGTCGCGGGCATCGATCCCATCCTCGACGTCGGCGACGAACAGGTCGGCCAGCTCCTCCTCGCTCGCGCGCCGGCTCCAGTGGGACGGCCCGTAGAACCTCTCATGGTGCAACCCCGTCGCCGCGACGATCCGGACGCCGCTGCGGATCGACAACTCGGCGAGCTTCGCGGGGTTGCGACCGCAGTCGGCCGGCATCGCGTCGATCGCGGCGCCGAGCCCGGCGCTCGCGGCTTCGGCCAGCTCGTCGGCCAGGCGATCGACGTCGGCGAGGAGGAAGTCGGCCGACATCTCGACTGGCCGGCCGCCGTCGATGACGAGGTGCTCGTGGGCATACGTCACCCCAAGTGCCGCTGGCTCGATATCGCCGAGGACCGTCCGAACGAACGTCATGCGGGCGACACGGTCGTGGCTGAGGGCTGCCTCGTCGTCGCCAGGTCCAGGATCGCGCCGTCGGCCGCAAGTCGGGCCCGGAGCCCTTCGATCCTGATATCTCGAATCAGCCCGCTGCGACCTCCCGTGGTCGTCGCCATCGCCGCCGCCGTCCCGGCGGCCTGGCCCATCGCCATGCACTGGGCCATCGATCGGACCGAGGCGTGGGCGTCGTGCGTCGCCGAGAAGCAGCGCCCGCCGACCAGGACGTTGCGTGCATCTCGAACGACGAGGGTCCGATACGGGATGCCGACGACGCCGCCGTCGGGGATGTAGGTCCAGCGCGTGTCGGGACCCGCCCGATGGTCCTCGATCGGGGCGCCGCACAGGCCGATCTGGTCGTCGAACTGGCGGGCGGCGAGGACGTCGTCGCGGGTCAGGCGGGCATCGCCGTACACGCGTCGCGTCTCGCGGATGCCGATCTGGGTCCCGAGCGCGACAAGCGACGCGTGCTCGTACCCCGGCACCCGGTCGACGAGGAAGCGGGCGTACTCGAGGGCCTGTCGCCGGCCGGCGACCTCGGCCGCGCTGAGGAACCAGGGATCGGTCGTGTTCACGATCGCTCCGTCCTCCGTCCGCCGATTGGGCTCGAGCCGCGTCATGATCGTCCCGGTCACGCCGTCGATCGGCGTGACGTGGTCCGACCCCTCGCGCCGCGGCAGGTCGTAGCCGTCCCCGGCCGCGGCAGCCATCGATCGCTGCAGCGCCTCGTGCCCGACGGCGCGTCGGCGATCCCGATCGACGTTCGCCATCCGGAACGTCGTCGTGAGCGTCTGGGCCGGGTCGAGCTCGCCCGCGGTCTCGGAGGCGAACCCCCCGAAGTGGCAAAGGTCCGCGTCACCGCTCGCATCGACGAATGTCCGCGCCGTGATCCGCCCGAGCCCCGCCTTCGTCGCCACGACGATCGAGACCACCCGGTGGTCGACGACCTCGACGTCCTGGAGGAACGCGTGGAGGAGGATCCGGACGCCAGCAGCCCCGACGAGGTCCTCCCAGACGACCTTCAGGTGCTCGGCGAGATACGTGATCCCGGTCCCGGCGCCGTAGGTGTTCGGGCGCTCGACAACGGGCCCGAGGGCCCGGAGGCCCGCGACGACCTCGTCGGCGATCCCGCCCACCACTTTGCGCGGATCGACCCCCGGCGTGAAGAAACCGTAGAACGTGTCCAGGACTGCGGTACTCGTTCCGCCGAGGAACGGGAGCTTCTCGACAAGGACGACCGATGCGCCGCCGCGGGCCGCGGCGATGGCGGCGGTGGACCCCGCCGAGCCCGACCCGACCACACAGACGTCGGCGTCGGCGATGAGCGGCGCCTCGGTCGTCACGGCGCCGGATCTGGTGCGGGCTCGGGCGAAACGGACGCGACCGACCACCCACCGTCGACCTTGAGGAGCTGGCCGGTGACGACTCGCGACTCGTCGGACAGGAAGAACACCGCCGCGTGGGCGACCTCGTCGGGGTCCATCATCTCGCCCGCGAGGGGCTGCTTGCGCGAGGCATACGCGCGGATTGCCAAATCGCTCTGCGCCCGTCGCGCCATGGGTGTCCGCGTGAGACCGGGCGCGACGACGTTCACCCGGATCCGATCGGGGAGATAGGCCGCAGCCATGGTCGTCATCAGCGACGTCAGCGCCCCTTTCGCCGCCGCGTAGGCGTGGGTCGCGAAAAATTCCGGAGCGGGATCCGACGCGGTGACGCTGCCCATCAGGAGGATCGAGCCGCGCGTCCCCGAGCTGTTCGGCTCCTGGTCCCGCATCCGCGCGACGACCTCTCGGCAGACCAACGCCTGGGTCGTGAGGTTCAGCTCGAGGGTCCGGTCCCACGCGTCACGGCCGACGGTGTGGATCGGCCCGTCGCCGAACCGGCGGCCGCTGCCGCCGGCGACCGAGAAGAGCCCGTCGATCCGCCCGAACCGCTTCACGCATTCGGTGACGGCCCGCCGGGTGTCGCCTTCGTCGGACAGGTCGGCGGCGGTCGAGGCGCACACGCCGCCCTCTGCCTTGATCGCCGCCGCGAGCCCGCCTGAATGGTCGGGGTTCCTCGAGACGACGAACACCGACGCGCCCTCGGCCGCGAACCGTCGCGCCGCCGCGGCGGCGATCCCGGTGGAGCCCGTCACGAGGCACACGCGATCGGCAAGGCGCTTCACCTCGCACGCCTCGCTCGTGGTCGCGCCATCCGTGCGCCACGCGTCGCCCCGGCCGCTCGCGCGGGCCGCGCTCCCCGCGCCAGCCGGACGAGCCGTGATGCGACCCCGGCATCGGTGACGAGGACGTCGATCACGCCCGTCGCCAGCGCGCCGCGGATCGCCGCGACCTTCTCAGCACCCCCGGCAACGGCGACGACGTGTGGCACCCGGCGCAGCGCCTCGACGTCGATCGCGACCGCTCGCGCCGCGATGTCCGGAGCGACGAACCGGCCCTCGGGGTCGAATGGATGGACGAGAAGGTCGCCGACCGCGCCGAGCTCGAGGAGGCGGGCCAGGTCGGCATCGGACAGGGCGCCGGAGCGGAGAAGGGAAGAGGACGAGCGCCTGTCCGCCGCTCGGGACGTGGCCGGCGCGAACGCCCCGATCCCGACAAGGGCGACCGCAAGCTGGTCGAACCGCGCGATCGTGTCCGCGACCTCGGGCTGACGGGCGAGCGCCGCGCGGAGCTCGGCCGAGTCGACGAAGGCCGGTGCGTGGATCCGGTGGGCTCGTCCGCCCAGCCGGGCGGCGAGGACGCGGGTCAGGTCGCCGGGATCGGTCGCCGCGTCGAGGCTCGTCGAGCTGCCGGCGAGCTGGACCACGTCGATCGAGGGATCGATCCGCACGGGCATCGCCTCCACAACCCGGGCCACGGTCGCGCCCCACGCGATCCCGATCGCGTCGCCGGTCGAGAGCAGCCCGTCGACGACGCCGCCCGCGAGCCGCGCCACGTCGTCGACCGTCGCAGACCCGTCGCGACCAGCGACGACGCAGAGGTCCAGCCCGAACGTCTCTTCGACGGCCCGGCCGAGCGCGAGATCCTGCTGGGGGTCGTCGCGGAACTCGATGCGCACCGTTCCATCGGCAAGAGCCTGGTCGATGAGCCGGGCGACACGGAACCGGGAGATGCCGAGCCGGGCGGCGATCTCCACCTTCGTGAGCTGGCGCTCGAAGAACAGGCGAGCGGCCTGGAGGCCGAGCGTCGAGGCGGCGGACCCGGACGTCATCGTCGAGCCGCCGAGCCCGGTCGTTCCACCGAACGGATCGTCGCCAGGAGGGCCCGCCGCTCGGCAGCCGGAGCGTGCACGAGCGCCGATCCGATCCCAACGGCGACCGCGCCCGCCTCGAGGAAGGCGACCGCGCTCGTCGCGTCGACGCCGCCCGTGACGATCGTCTCGATCTCGGGCAGCGGTCCGCGCAGCTCCCGGACCAGGCTCGGGCCGAGCGACGAGCCCGGGAACAGCTTCACGAACGTCGCTCCCGCTCGCCACGCAGCGTCGGCCTCGGTGGGCGTGTAGGCACCCGGCACGAACGGCAGTCCGGCGTCGAGAGCCGCTGCGAGGACCGCGAGATCCAGGACCGGCGCGACGCCGAACGCTGCTCCGACATCGATCGCCTCCGTGACCTGCGTCCGCGATCGGATCGTGCCAGCGCCGACGACGTGATCCTCGCCGGCCCTCGTTCCGAGATGCTCGAGCACGGCCGCCAGGTCAGCGGTTGCACCGTCGCCGTCGAGGGTGATCTCGAACACCCGAGCACCATCGTCGGCGAGCTCATCGACGAGTTCGAGAAGCCGGCGCCGCGGTGCGACGCGGCGCAGGACGACGATCAGGCGCGCCTCGCGGATGGTGGCGGCAACACGGCCGGATCGGGCAGGCGACGGGTCGATGACCACGGCGCGAGCATACGGCGCCGCCCAAATGCGCGTCAATCGCTCAGATGAGCATCGAGCATCTCCCGGTCCGGGACCTCACCGACCGGATCAGATTGTCCGTTGACGGTTGACCGATGCCAGCGTAAAATCCCCCCATCCCAGACCGGCCTGCGCAGCGGAGCGATTCCGCGCGGAACCCAGCCCGGACGCGGCTTATCCCATCTCCCTGAGGGAACTCCCAGCCCATGCCCCAACTCGGTCCCAACCAGCAATCCCGTAACCGTCGTCCGCGCCGCCGCGGCCAGATCTCGTCGCGCGCCCCGGTGACGGAGTACGAGGAGCAGCAGGAGCTCGAGGCCGCCCGCGAGCGGAACGATCTCGACATCTCCGACCTGCGCGAGATGAGCGTCAACGAGCTCCGCGCGGTCAGCCGTGACCTCGAGCTCGAGACCGGCACGCAGGAGCGCAAGGATGACCTCGTCGAGCGGATCCTGGAGCGCCAGACCGAACGCGCCGGTCACGCCTACGCCACCGGCATCCTCGACGTCGTCGACGAGGGCTTCGGCTTCCTCCGTCGCCACGGCCTCCTGCCCAGCCCGGACGACGTCTACGTCAGCTCCAGCCAGGTCCGCCGCTTCGGGCTCCGGATCGGCGACCGCGTCAGCGGCGCCGTCCGCGCTCCGCGCGAAGCGGAGAAGTACTGGGGGATGCTCCGGGTCGATGCCGTCAACGGCGTCGACTTCGAGACCGCCCGCCGGCGCCCCGTGTTCGGCGATCTCACGCCTGTCCACCCCGACGAGCTCATCAACCTCGAGAGCGACCCGAAGAACCTGAGCCAGCGGTTGATCAACATCGTCAACCCGCTCGGCAAGGGCCAGCGCGCTCTGATCGTCAGCCCGCCGAAGGCCGGCAAGACGATGCTCCTCAAGCACATCGCCAACGGGATCAGCGCCAACTACCCGGACATCCTCCTGATGGTCGCCCTGATCGGCGAGCGGCCCGAGGAAGTGACGGACATGCGCCGCTCCGTCAAGGGTGAGGTCATCAGCTCCACCTTCGACGAGCCGACCGAGAACCACACGCACGTCGCCGAGATGGCCCTCGAGATCGCCAAGCGCCAGGTCGAGACCGGGCGCGACGTCGTGATCCTGCTCGACTCGATCACCCGCCTCGCGCGCGCCTACAACCTCGCCCTGCCGCCGTCCGGCCGGACCCTGTCGGGCGGCATCGATCCGATCGCGCTCTATCCGCCGAAGCGGTTCTTCGGCGCCGCTCGGAACATCGAGGAGGGCGGTTCCCTCACCGTCATCGCCACGTGCCTCGTCGACACCGGCTCACGGATGGACGACGTGATCTACGAGGAGTTCAAGGGCACCGGCAACAGTGAGCTGATCCTCGACCGGAAGCTCAGCGAGAAGCGGATCTTCCCGGCGATCGACGTCCAGCGCTCGGGCACCCGCCGCGAGGAGCTCCTCCTCGAGGAGGGCACGCTGAAGATGGTCTGGACGATGCGCCGGATGCTGTCGGCGGTCGGCACGAACGAGGGCATCGAGCTCCTCCTGAACCGGCTGTCGAAGACGGAGAACAACGTCCAGTTCCTGGGCTCGCTCACAAAGAGCTTGGAAGCCTGAGTCGTCGACCTCTCCTGACGTGGGCCTTTTGGCCTAGACCCACGTTTGCACCGACCGTCATCGATCTGTTAGGGTCCGTGACGATGTCGTAAGCCCGTTGTCATCGGGCTCGGCCGCGGAAGAGACCCCCAGCTCGATATCGCGACCCTTCGGACGGTCCTGTCCCCTCAGCGCCCACCTTCGCGCCGACCGTCCGGTTTCACCAGGAGACCGTATTGCTGAACGCAACGGTCGGAGTGCAGCGCGCCATTGCCCGTCTGCGTCCCGGCCCCGGCCGCCGACCGTCGGCCGTCACTTTCCGGCGACAAAGCGTCTCGATGGCCCGCAAGATTCGCGCCGGTACGTCGAGCGGTCGCCCCTGGCGATCGAGCGGTCGCCTCTGGCTCTCAGGCCATCGCCTCCGGCTGTCGAGCGATCGCCTCGCGTCATTCACCGTCGTCGCGTTGATCGCGATCGCGCTCGCGGTCAGCAACCTTTCGACGGATCCAGCGAGCGGCCCGACCGGCAATACCGACGGCGTCGGCACCGGCCCACGGATCGCCGCCGCGGGAGCCGTCTCCGGCCTTGACCTCACGGCCTCGAGCGGGATCGATGACCGGGCCGCCGGTGGCTCATCCGCGGACACGGGTGCCGGCGGTTCGGCGCCCGACGCGCAGGGCCTGACGACCGACGCAGGCGCCTCCATCGACGGACCGTTCCGCGACGACGGCACCCTCCTGAAGCCGTTCGCGGTCGACACGACGGTCGCCGACGGCAAAGGCCTCCTCAAGACCTACCGAGTGCGGGCCGGCGACACGCTCGTGGGGATCGCCCACCGATTCGGCGTGTCGATGATGACGATCTGGTGGGCGAATCAGCTCACGAACAAGGACACGCTCCGGATCGGCGAGGCGCTGAAGATCCCGCCGGTCAACGGCGTCGTGATCACCGTCACGTCGGCGGACACGCTCAACTCGCTGGCCGCCCGCTACCACGTCAACCCGTCCGACATCCTCGACGTCAACCAGCTCGCCGACCCGAATCTCATCGTCGGTCAGACGCTGACGATCCCCGGGGCCCGGTCGGCGGGGATCGCCACCCCGAAGCCGGCGCCTGCGGCGCCGCGTCCCACGACGTCGCGACCCTCGTCGACCAGCACCCACGTCTCACGGCCGCCATCGAGGTACACGGGCGGCAAGTTCCTGTGGCCCGTGGGCGGAGGCGGTGGCTACATCAGCCAGTACTTCCACTACGGCCACTACGCGATCGACATCGCCGCCGACTACGGCACGAAGGTGATGGCCGCCGCGAGCGGCACCGTGATCTTCGCGGGCTGGAAGGACAACGGCGGCGGCTACCAGGTCTGGATCTCGCATGGCTCGAACCTCTACACGACCTACAACCACATGTCGGCGATCACCGTGGGACGTGGCCAGAGCGTCTCCCGCGGCCAGCAGGTGGGGCGGATCGGCATGACCGGCAACGCGACCGGCCCGCACCTCCACTTCGAGGTCTGGCGTGGGCCGGTCTGGGACGGCGGGGTTCGCGTCAACCCGCTGCTGTACCTCTGATCGTCTGATCTCGCGTCGCCGGCGAGGAGGAGGGCCGGCGACGCGACGGTCGCCGGTGCTCGGGCGAACCGCGGCTCGATGCGACAATGGCTGCGATGTTCCTCGACCGCGTCAAGATCTTCGTCAAGGCCGGAGCGGGCGGCGACGGCGCGGCGACGTTCCGGCAGGAGGCGCACGTCCCGCGCGGTGGCCCCGACGGTGGCGACGGCGGACGCGGCGGCTCGATCCACGTTCGCGTCGACGCCGGCCAGACGACGCTCCGCGACTTCCGCTACAAGCACCACTTCAAGGCGACGTCCGGTGGCCGCGGCGAGCGCGCCCGACGGCACGGCTCAGCCGGCGATGACCTCGTGCTCGACGTGCCGCCGGGCACGGCGATCCTCGACGACGAGACCGGCGCGCTGATCGCGGACCTCGTCGGTGTGGGGCAGACCGCGATGATCGCCCGCGGCGGCCGCGGGGGCCTCGGCAACACCCACTTCAAGACGTCCACCCACCAGGCCCCGAAGCACGCACAGAAGGGCGAGCCCGGCGAGGAGCGCTGGCTCCGGCTCGAGTTGCGGCTGATCGCCGACATCGGTCTGGTCGGCCTGCCGAACGCCGGCAAGTCGACACTGCTCGCGGCGCTGACGGCGGCGCATCCGAAGATCGCCGACTACCCGTTCAC
>Ga0070708_100004600_pt1 | contig 10862 bp, 17 predicted proteins | sample KBSK5503metaG_FD_65469 | JGI IMG/M metagenome (GOLD analysis project Ga0070708, IMG submission 65469) | Corn, switchgrass and miscanthus rhizosphere microbial communities from Kellogg Biological Station, Michigan, USA - KBS K5-50-3 metaG | ecosystem: Host-associated > Plants > Roots >...
GTCGTGCAGGTCCCGCCGTTCGTCACCGAAGGCGAAGAGATCATCGTCGACCCGAGCGACAACCGATACATCGAGCGAGCGAAATGACGCGAGGCGCGACGCGCCGAGCGTCATCCTGACCCTGAGCGAAGCGAAGGGGAAGGATCTCCAGCTACCCAGATGCCGTCGGTCCACTTCCTCTGCCCCCAGTGCGAAGCGCGCCTCGGGCGTGAAGCGGGAGAGCAAGCGCGCGCATGCGAGCGCTGCGGCGCCCTCAATGAGGTGACCGCTCCTCGCGCGGACGTAATCATCGATCGTTGCGCGGCGTGCGGCCACGATCAGCTCTACTTCCAAAAGGATTTCAACCGCAGGACAGGCATCGCGCTGGTCGTCGTCGGCGCCATCTTCGTTCCCTGGACCTACGGCCTCTCCCTCCTCGGCGTGACCATCCTCGACTACATCGTGTGGCGCATGGTGAAGGACGTGATCGTCTGCTACCGCTGCCAGGCCGTTCATCGCGGCTATCCACCCAACCCCGCCCTCAAACCCTTCGACCTCGTCGTGCACGATCGGCACGTCTACGGCGCCGCACCGCCGGGAGCGGAAGAGGGGCATCGGTGAAATTACTTTCTGTGAATGTCGGCCTTCCTCGTGAAGTCGAGTGGCGCGGACGCAAGGTGCGTACTTCGATCTGGAAGAGTCCGAAAAAGGGGAGAGTACTGGTCGCGAGACTCAACCTTGAGGGCGACGAACAGTCGGACCTTTCCGTGCACGGCGGTGCGGACAAGGCTGTCTACGCCTATCCCGCCGAACACTATGCGTTCTGGCGCATGGAACTCCCTGACATGGACCTATCCTGGGGAGCGTTTGGCGAAAACCTGACTCTCGAAGGTCTCATCGAGTCGCAAGCGATGATCGGCGACCGGATCCAGATCGGCTCCGCGGAATTTCTGGTCACGCAACCTCGGATGCCGTGCTTCAAGCTGGGGATCCGATTCGGCCGCGACGACATGGTCAAGCGATTTCTGCGAAGCGGTCGCACGGGCTTCTATCTTTCCGTGCTTCGGGAGGGTGAGGTCGGGGCAGGCGACCGCATCGAGTTCACCCTTCATGACAATCGTGCCTTGTCGGTGGCCGATATCGCAGCACTCTATGCCCGCGATTCCGATAACCAGGCGACCCTGCGTCGTGCCGCGGATACGCCAGCGTTACCGGAGAGCTGGCGGGAGTATTTTCGCAAGCGGCTGTGGGAAGCTGACGAATGACTCAATCTGGGTTACACCGGAACCCGCGCGACCGCTGACAGCCATCCGCCGAGAACTTCGCCGATGACGACGGCGACGACGTCGACATAGAGGATGCCGGTGGCCGCCATCGTCGAGCGAATCTTCACCGTCCCCCACACCATCGGGTAGAGCACCAGCGGTCCCGCCAACCCCCACCCGGCTCGCATCCAGAAGAAGATCCCCTGCCGCATGACCACCTCATGCCACACGCCCGGCACCAGCAGCGCGCCGCCCACCACCCCGATCCGCACCAGGGTGCTGACCAGCGTGGCCACGGTCAGCCGCCGCAGCGGATCGATGGCCATGCCGCGCACCACGAGATACCAGTGACCTAGAAGCATGGCCAGGTTCACGCTGCCGAGGATGGCTATGCTGGAGAGCGCGCCGGCGATGCTCCAGCCGATCGATGCGCCAGTCGCCAACTGCCACGCGCCAATCGCAGTTGCTATGTAGGCGACGCCGAGCAACGCGGCGGGAACGCGAAAGATCAGTCTCTTCGGATAGCGAAGCAGCAAGACGACGATGACGGTCAGCGCAACGAGAAATGCCTCCGCCTTCACGAGCGCGCCCGCATGTGCCAGCCAGTGCGCAATCGCCGCGCCGACAGTGAGCGCGCCGCTGGTGATCAGAATCAACCGATAGAATTTCACGCCTGCATTGCGCCGCCCGACCAGCGGAAGGAAGAGATAGAGACCGGATGCGAGATCGAGAAGGAAGAGCGCGAGGAGCAACTACCTCACCGCCTGGCTGGCGCGCACGAAACGGAATCCCTCGCTCCGCAGACGCGGCGCGGCTTCGCTCAGCACTTCGACGGTGTTCGGATACATGTGACCGATACCGACCGCGGTCCCGTGCTCTTCAGCGGCGCGCGTGAGCGCGCGAAGCTGATTGCGGATGGCCTGGCGAGTCTGGACGTCATCGAGAAAGACGTTGCGCGACGCAGTTCGCACGTTCATCTCGCGCGCGACGGCGGCAGCGACCGAGGAGCCGGTGGTGCGCGAGTCGATGAAGTACATCCCCCGCGGCAGCGCGCCGAGGACGTAGGTCATGACCCGGCGGTCAGCGGTCGCGCGCGACCCCATGTGATTGTTCACGCCCCGCGCGTACGGAATCTCCTGGACGTTCGCGCTCGTCGTGCGGGCGATCTCGTCGTTGGACATCGACGTCAGCACCGCTCCCGATCCCGGTGAGACGCGCGGAAAGCCTTCCGGCTCCATCGGCAGATGGCAGAGCACTTCGAATCCGTAGGCATGCAACTTCGCCGCGGTCTCCGCGGCGCGCTGACTGTTCGGCAGCACGGCGAAGTTCACGTTGGGATCGATCCGCATGGCCGCGGCCATCGGCTGATGATCGAATCCGACATCATCGATGATCAGGACGATGTCGCCGCGATGGCGCTCGACTTTCCGCGGCGGTGCGACGACGGCCGCGGACGCGACGGGCCTTTTCCTGCCGGCTGGAATCGGCGCCGGGGTCCCGGTGAAACGGAGAAGAAACATCCACAGCAGCATGCCGAGGAGCCCGACGATGGGAGTGATGATGAGGAGAGCGACGGTGCGGAAGGAACTCTGCCGGGGCGGCAGTTTTCGTTTTCCCTCCCATCCGACCATATCGGGATGATTCTCGCACAAACGGCAGTCGTGGTATCCTCCGCGCTCCACACGAGACCACGATCCTCCCGCGGTCGCTGCTCCAACTCACCCGCACCACTAATCAGTCATGAGAGTCTTCCTGTTTCTTTTTCTCTTCGGAGTGGCGGCCTCATCTTCGGCGACGATGTCGCGAGTCGTCGGCGTTCAGGATTCGCGGACGATCCTTGTGGAGTTCGCCGGCCGCCGCTCAGTCGTGGTCCTCAACGGGGTGGCCGTCGTCGCTGCCGACGAGGCTTCTGCCGCGGATTTTCTCCGTCGCCTGCTCGCCGGAGCGTGGGTTCTGGTGGAAGGTGGCGAGGTCTATCGCTCGCCGGACGCCCTGTACATCAATGGCGAGATGATCCGTCACGCCTGGCGCACTGCGTCCAACATGCGATACCTCGGCGAATCGGATCCGGGGCCGCGGACGAGCGCCGCGGCGGCGGCTCCGCGAAAACCAAAGCGGGTCTCTACGCCGGCTAGACCGCGATCGCGCTCCGCCAGACGCGCGCGACGGTGAAGATCCCGACTACGCGGTCGCTATCGACGAGATCGAGCTCCATCCCGACGACGAGCGGTGACTGCTCGCCGGGCGGCACCTCGACCTCGACAACGACGCGGGCGCCGTCACCCGGAGCGATGAACGAAGGTCCCTCGATGAAGCGAATGCACAGAAGGGCATCGCCCAGGCGAAGGAATGGATAGTAATTGCCGTCGCGCGGAGCGATCGGAGTGTGTCGGCCGCCCACCTCCGATGGAAGAAACGTGACGAACGCCTCGGCGAAGTCACCCATCGCGCTGCAACGATGATACTTCAGCTCGTCAAGCGTTCGAGTCGCGCGAGATAGATGTAGGCCTCTTTCGCGTTCGTGCCGCACATCTCCGCACTCGGGCGAAGGCGCTCGCAGACCGCCGGCCGCTCCGGCTTGCCGTACAACGCGCAACGGTGATCGGCTGTCAGGTTCGCGCATCGAACTCCCGCAGGTTTGCCGTTCGGCATCCCCGGCATCGGCGAGGAAATCGAGATGGCGAAGCAACACGCGGCACAGCCGGGGCGGCAGTCCATGTGATCAATCTACGCCAATGAATGCAGAACGCAGAATGCAGAATGAAGAATTGAGAAAGGGAGTGTGAGATCGCGAGATGTTTGCGGAATGACGAACATTGACGGACATCGCCGGATAGAACGGTCGAAATCATAGGAACGGCGTCAGGTTACCAGCGATTCCGGTCGAGGGCGGCGACCGTTCGAGTGTTCGCGGATGGTTTGCGGAAAATCGGGCGCCGCGGACATCTTGGAGCACCCTTTCAACCCGCCTTGAAGCGCAGCCAAAACATGATTGCAACGGCATTTGTGCGCGATTCGAGTAGTCATTTTCTTTCTCCGGACATTCGCGATGTAGCGGACATGGGCCGTGATCGGCGGACTCGAAAGCAAAGCGCCGGAGATCAATCGTTTGCCGCCGGCGCGTCGCTCATACTCTACAAACATCGATGTCCGCGGATCGGCTACGAATAACGCGGGTTGTAACAACTTCGGGAGCTGCGGAAAAGAGTTCGGTCGTGAGGCTCAATCGCCATCCGCAATAGTGAAGGAATGTTCGGCTTCCCGAAGATACTCACAGAACTCTTTCAAGCCACCCTCGACATCAGCTGAGATGGTCTGTCCACTGACCATCGTGATCCTTACTCGTTTGGCGCCGTTCGGCGCGATTGATTCGATCGCGACAGGATTAATGTAGACATTTTTCGAGCCTACTGACACGGCGACGATTCTGGTTTTCATGGCGATGGCGATCGTACCGCGGAATGGTCAGAAGAGACGCTTGTTTTCGCCGCCAGCGGCTTTGGATTTCGGTGCCCGCTTTGTCGTTACATTGGTTTGGCGCGGAGCGGGGTAATCAATGCGCTTTCCGGCCAGCAACTCGCCAACCGTGATGATCTGAATACGCGAGTGTTTCGTTCCGTAGCCGGAAGCGTAGAAACCCGCGCTTGCCGCCTCGGTTCTCATCTGCTGCGTTGGTTCGTCGAACGAGATTAGGACGCCGATCTCCGCATTCTCCCGGTCGATCACTCCATGAAGATCGCGAACGTGGGTAGCGTGCAGCTTGCCAGCTTTGACGGAAAGAATGACTTGTTTGGTTTTGCCGCCGGTTGGTTCATCGTGAAAGAAGAGGCGGCCGTCAATTCCCTTGTCTGCGCCTTTCTTTTCGTCCCGCCGAGCGCCGACGAGGCCGAGAGTCCACCACTGGAACTGATACGGATCAGTAGCCGCAAGCTCCCCCGCATCGTCCAGCGTGACTGGTTCGCCGGTGACTTTATAAGTCTGCGAGATGCCATCTCCGAAGGCATCTCGCAATCGACTCTTGATGAGGCCGATCGCCAAGTGAGTGATGTCGATTCCGATCCATCGGCGTTTCAATTTTTCTGCGGCTGCGACCGCAGTTCCGCATCCGCAGAACGGATCGAGCACGACGTCATCTTCCTTTGAACTGGCTGCGATGATTCTCTCAAGTAATGCCTCTGGTTTTTGTGTAGGGTAGCCGAGTCGCTCCGGGCTGGTGTTCGGGATGCGCGGGATGTCAGTCCAGATGCTCTGGAGAAACTTTCCTTCCTTCTCATCAAGATAGACCTTCAGGCCGTCCATTCGCGGCGTACCGTCTTTTCGCGTTAGTATCCGACCGGCAGCCCACCATTCTTCAAGTTGTTGAATTTCATATCCCCAACCACGACTCGGCGGAGGCATGGTTCCTCTCCACTCAAATTTTCCAGAAGAACTGTTCGGCCTGCTCGCCGTCATGTCTTGCCCGGTGTAGAGGCGGCCGTCCTTGTCAGCTCGATACCGACCAAGTTGCGCCTTGCCGAACGGCATCATCAGCGGATTCCATGTGTAGCTGTCGCTCTTGACGTAGAAGAGCAGAATGTCGTGAATCCGCCCGTACTGCCGCGCCGTGTTGTGAGCGTTCGTTCTTTGCCAAACAATCTCATTTCTGAAATTGACTGGCGAGAAGATCGCATCCATTAGGATCTTCAAATAGTGACTGGCGGTAGGATCACAGTGCAGATAAATGGACGCCGACTCTCTCATGACGCGCCGGAGTTCTAACAGCCTCGGAGCCATCATCGAGAGGTACGCCATCATGTCGGACGTGCCGAGGAATGATCGGAGCGCTATCAACGCGTCAGCGACCCTGCCGCCGCCTTCAACGGTTTCTTCGTAGGAACGGGCCGCTGATTCGTCCCACGTCCATGTGTCCTCAAATGCCTTGATCTGCGCGGCGGCTTTCGTGCCGTGCTCTGCAAAAAGAACGTTGTAATCCTGATTCGATTTGAATGGCGGATCGAGATAGACCAGGTCGACGCTCTCGTCGTCGATATGCCGTCGAAGGACGTCGAGATTGTCGCCGTAGAAGAGGGCGTTCGGCCGGGCTGGATCGGTCATCTTCCGGGTGGTGGAACCGGATTCCTAGAATCTGGTTCTTCAACCTTATAGAATGTTCCACGTGGTATGCCCAAAATGGACATACCCAAAGGAAGGTGGAGCTGGAGGGAATCAAACCCTCGGCGCGGAGTTGACAGCCCCTGGCCGGACGTTCAGTCACCAGCCCCGCCACACCCGCAAACGCCTCGTCGGAAACGGCGAGGCGTTTGCGCTTTTAACGCTACGAACAATTTGTAAATAGCGCAAGGGGTAGAGAAAGAAAAGTCACAACGGATGTGTGCGATTTGCACAATTCTTTGTGCAAATCCGCGCTGCGTAGAATTCCTAGGGGTCTTTAGCGGGAGGCAAACCTACCCGCGGGCGAGAATGGCTTTCTGCCCCTCGATGACCTTGATCGCGTCCGCGCGGGTTTGCGGCATCGCTTTGCCGCAGCAGCGGCGGTTGAAGCCTGACCTCTTGGCGAAGGTGTCGAAACCGGGTTTCCCCGCCGCGGCATAGCGCCGCGCCAGCTCGTCGTAGTTTGCCCGGATGATCTGCTGCTGCTCGGGCGTGATCAGACCGCGTGGTTGCCGGCGAAGCGGCCGGTGTGAGGTGTTGTTGAAGCCCATCTTTTGTAAGCGCTTCAGTACACGATTGAGCCCACGGTTGTCTAGGTCTGTCGATGAACGAACGCCGGCTTCCGCCTCGAGGAGCGCGCGGTAGTCATCCTCGGCGAGCTGCAGGACGTTCTTCGCCGTATGGAGAAGCTTGATTTGTGCGGTCGTGATCATCGTGTGATCGCATCCAGCGATCGCCTGGGCGCAGATCCATTTGTTACGAGCTGAGTGATCTCAGCGCGCTTCTCGGTTGCCATACGCCGTAGCCAGGCGAGATCGTTCTGCGCCTTCACAATTCGAAGGTCTAGCGCGGCGACCTCGTCGCGCAGGAGCTGCAGGCGTTCCTGGCGTTCGACGTTCATTCGAAAAACGCGTCGCTGGCGCGCAGCTCACGCTCGTCGACAAGCTCCTTTGTCCGCAGCCGGCTCAGATACGTGCCGAAAGATCCGCCGCTCGCTTCGTACCCGGATAGGCGACCGAGTTCATCGCGGTCGACGGCATTCGGATAGCGCTCGATCAGCTGGCGAAGGATTGCAGCCTCACCTTTGCCTAGCCGTTGCATCCAGTAATCGACGAGCGCCTGGCCGCGCGGCAGGGGTTCAAAATCGCCGAGCGCTTGTAGGCCGGCGTCGGTAATTCGGAGTGGATCGATCCCGTCGATGTATCCCTTCGTGCGAAGACGGCTGATGTAGGTTCCGAACGACCCGCCGCTCGCCGAATATCCCGAGAGCGTGCCGAGCGATCGTTTGTTCTTGCCGCCATGGAATTGCGCGAGCACGGTGAGAATCGCCCTCTCGCCTTTGCCGAGATCGCCGTTATCTGATGCGCTGACCGGTCGGGCGGCCACTCGCGAAGGTGTGGTAGGAGTCACCGGCTTACTGATGGCCAGGGGTGGTTTCGACCGCACGCCGGTCGGCAGCCATGACGTCCCGTGTTGCACAGTGTGAAGAGCTCCGGTGAGCGCCATCGAGATCTCTTTGACTTCGCCCCACATCCCGAGAGCGCGGTTCACATGATTGAGCATTTCGTTGTGGACTGTCACGCCGGCAACGACCGCTTGCTCGATCTTTGAGACGGCTTTTTCGATGCGCTTCAAGTGCTCGGCTTTCAGGACCGGGACCTCGACGCGCTTCGCGTCCGCGACGGGCTTCGGCATCGCCTTCAGAGCGCGCTCGAGCTCCGTGATCCGCGCCTCATACTTCTTCCGGATCGCCTTCGGGTCGTTCTCTTTCGCGCGCTCCAGCGTCGATGCCATCTGCTTCTTGACGGCTTCGAGATCGATGTCGGCCAACCGCTTCGGCTCGACCCGCTTTTCGCCAGGCTTCGGCGTGGCTCCCGAATCGAAGGTTTCGATCGGCAGCACGGTCGCGAGCTCGAAGAGCCCTTTCTCGGTAGGCCATCCAGGCGACCAGAACCACGCGTCGCCGGTTGGGAGCGATGGCAGGGATTCCATCAGCTTCGCGCGCTGCTCTTCCGTACCGTGGACGTCGATCCACGCGTTGAGCGCGTCGAGGTCCTGCGGAGCAATCGTGCGGAGCGAGACGAGGATCTGGATCTGCGTCAGTACGTTCTTATTGAGCACCGCTGCTCGCTGAGTCGCCATGGCGCATCCGATACCACGCTGGCCACCGCGGCGCACGATGTCCTCGGCGGCGCCGAGCATGCGCTCCTCCCCCTTCATCGGCCGCTGTGGCGCAATCGCATCCGCCTCGTCGATCGCCAGCATCATCGGTGTGCGGTACCGCTCGCGAGCTTTCAGCCGATACACATTCTCGAGGAAGCCCGTCGCAAACGTGGTGACCTCATGCTTTCGTAGCGGCGAAAGGTCGATCAGCGCGCTGACGCGTTCCTCAACGACGAGTTTGGCGATGATCTCACCGGCACCTGGTTCGATCGGGATGTCCCCATGCTCGCCGCCAATGATCAGGACCGGGAGGCCAGGCGATTTCCCGTCCGCAGCCGATCGGATTCCCCAATGATCACCCTTCGGATCGAACAGTACGACCGGCTGGCCGGCCTTGAAGAGCTGCTCAACCAGGCGTCGCAGAAAGTAGCTCTTGCCGGCGCGCCGCTTCGCCAGGACACCAAACGTTTGCGTTACAGCGTCGAGAGGTAAGGATAGCGAGGTGGAGATGCGAAGATGCTTCACAGTTTCCTCCGCTCCCCGAGGAGCATGGCTTCCGCGAGCCGGATCGCCTCGTCATGATCTCCACTATTCGCGATCGCGATGAGCCCCTCCTCGATCGGCTCCGGCATCTGGCCGCCGATTGCTCCCGCGAGCGCGTACAACTCGAATGGCGAATGAACGGCTCGGATATGAGCCCAAAGCGCGCTGTCAGCGGCGAATCGCCGGCGGCTGCCGTCGCACATAGGGCAGAAGAACTCGTTGAGCTTCACGCCCAGGCGCTGACGCTCTTGGATCGATTCGGTCAGAGCGGCGATCTCTCGCCGTTCTCTGTTCATGGGCTGCCGCTGCTCGCGATATGTCGTCATCGCGCCGCGGCTCCCTGCTGTACGAGCTTCGCATGTGGTCTGCAGTAATCGATATTCGAGCCGCCTGAAGTGGCGCATCTATCGCAGAGCGGTGTGTCACAGGTCGCCTTTCGCGCGACTTTGAAATCGCAAAGCTTCGTCGATGGCTGGCCGCAATATTTGCAGCGTGTTGTTCGGCGTCCGCGCGTGCAAAGTATCGCCACGTGACCGAGCCGTTGAGAGTCGTCCTCAATGCGCTTAAAGGACGTGCCGCTCGGGAAGGCGATCGATTCGCCGATCGCGAGCGCGAGGATCTTCGCGCCGTTCTCTCGGGATGGTGAGTCCGGCGGCAGCTCGTCGATCGATTTCTGAACGTCCTTCTCGCTGCAGACAGACATTTGCATCGTTCGCACATATTCGAAGCACTTCATCGCTTGTCCCCCGCTTCGATCTCGAGCTGGCCGACGATCGGGCCGACGATCGACGCCTGGTTGTAGGCGCGCGCGTGCTTGAGATTCGAGACGCCGCGGCGCACGAAATGCTGGTAGTTCTCGCGCAGCTCGTCCTGGCTCTCGATCATGTAGTAGCCGAATGGCTTGGATGTCGCCGTGCCGATGGGCTGCTGACGCTCCTCGACCAAGAATTTCACGATCGCCTGAACGTCTCGCGCGCCGATCCCGATCTCGCGGGCGATGTAATGCATCGAGATCGCGTTCGCCCGGCCGATGCGGCGGCCGATGATGGCCAGGACGCGCTCCACGTCCTTGACATCCGCCGGCGCGACCAGGTCGAGTGCGAGTTGATCGTTCATGCGCTTGCTGCGCCTCGCACCCTGGTGGTCGGATGAATGAACGCGCGAAGCGTGACCGCGCCTCGCACTGTTGAGCGGTAGAGGAATTGATCGCGGCCCTCGACACGGATCACCAGCCCGCGGTCGAGCAGCTCCTGGACGGCGCCGGCGACGTCGTAGAGCTCCTCCGTTGTGGGGACCTCACGAAGGATCTGCTCGAGCGCCACATCGTCGTTGCGCACGATGACGTTCAGCGCGGCCAGGGCGGTCAGCGAGAGATCAGTCCCGATTGCCATACTCCCGCCTGATCGCGGCCTCCACGAAATTGACGACGTCGCCGACATTCGAGAACGAATGGAACTGCTGCAGCGGGATCTCGACGCCGAGTTGCTGCGCGATCTGATACTCGATCTCCCGGACCATGCCCTCGCGCAGCTCGTGCTCGCCTTCGAAGCCCATGAATTCGCTCGTACCGCCGAGCGAGCGGCCGAACACGGCGGCGATGATCCGCCGCACGTGAACGGCGACTGCTTCCCGATGTGTCGCCATGGTTCTATTCCTGATTGGCGAGCTTGATCTGCATGTGGAGTTCGCCAAATCGCCATTGACCGCGCGGTTGCGTCCAATTGCCGAATGCGCTCACTTCGAGATCCTGTTCCGCGAAAT
>Ga0070708_100004604_pt1 | contig 10859 bp, 12 predicted proteins | sample KBSK5503metaG_FD_65469 | JGI IMG/M metagenome (GOLD analysis project Ga0070708, IMG submission 65469) | Corn, switchgrass and miscanthus rhizosphere microbial communities from Kellogg Biological Station, Michigan, USA - KBS K5-50-3 metaG | ecosystem: Host-associated > Plants > Roots >...
GGCGGGCGCGAGGGCCTCGAGCTGTTCGGGGAGGAGGCGCGGGCCGACAAGCGGGTGCGTTCGCTCGCGGAGCGGGTCCGTCACGTCGTCGACGACTCGATCCCGACCTTCGGCGGGCGGGTATCGATCCAGCTCCGCGATGGACGCCTGCGTGAAGCGGACGAGCTCGTCAACCGCGGTCACCCCGACCGTCCGCTCACCGACGAAGAAGTCACGACGAAGTTCGCGACGAACGCGCGCCGGCGGCTCGACAACGGGGCGGTGGAGAAGGTTGCCGACGTCGTGTGGCGGCTGGATGAGATCGACTCCGTCTCCGAGCTGGCCGCGCTCTTGCAAGTGCAATGAGCCCCACCGGGCGAGCGCCGGGCCGCGGGACCTTCACGCGCGTGCGAAGTGGGGCATGACCTCGGCGGCGAACAGCTCCATCGATGCGGTCGACGGATAGTCCGGGAACCACACGACGAATCCGTTCGCGCCGAGTTCCACGTACTCCCCGATCCGGTCGACCACCTCCTGGACCGTTCCCATGAGGTGGCTTTGACGGCGATCGTCGTCGGACTGACCCCAGATCGAGGGATGACGCTCCAACAGGGCCCGCGCGGCGCCGTCGTCGGGCGCGACGAGCACGTCTTGGTGCGTGGTGAGACGGATCTCGGACGGATCGCGCCCCACCTTCGAACAATGCTCGTAGAGGACGTCCTTCTTGTGCTTCCAGACGTCCGGCACTCCGCTGAAGTTGGCGTAGTCGGCGTGTCGCGCGACGACGCGGAGCGTCAGCTTCTCTCCCCCGCCGCCGATCCACAACGTCGGCCGCGGCGATTGCAGCGGCTTGGGGTCGCATAACGCGTCTTTCACGCTGGCGTAGCGGCCTGCGTACGTTGCTTTCTCGTCCGACCACATGCGCTTCAAGATCTCGACGGTATCGGCGAGATAGCCGATCCGCTCTTTCGGTTCGGGGAACCCGTAGCCGTAGGCGTTGAATTCGTCCCAGTACCAGCCCGCCCCCACCCCCATCTCGAGACGTCCGTTCGACGCCACGTCCACGCACGACGAGACTTTCGCGAGGTACGCCGGGTTGCGATACGGGGTACAGGTCACCATCTGTCCGAGCCGGACGCGCTCCGTTCGTTCGGCGAGCGCCATCATCGACGTCCAGCACTCGAACACCGGCGTCGCCACCGGAGGCGGAGGGACGGAGTGGAAGTGATCGTAGAGCCAGATCGAGTCGTACCCGGCACGTTCACATGCCTGCGCGGTCTCGATCATCGTTCCGTACGCGGTGCGCGAATCCATACCGGTGAACTCGCCCTTCCAACCTTGCGGGACGAGCGCCCCGAAATGGATCGGAGGCATCAGTTGCCCTTGATGCTCGCGCGCAACTGCGACGCCTGGGGCGAGTACGACGTCGACCGGTCGGCGAACATCCCAGGGACTTCCTTGATCAGCTCCTCGACCGTCCAGCGGTCGTCCTTGCGCGCCTCGGCGACCGGCCCCCAGCCCTGGTAGAGCTGCACCGTTCCGCCGGCGACGTAGAACACCTGACCGGTGATGCCCGCGGCTTCGTCGGTGGCGAGGAAGCCGACGAGCGGGGCGATGTTCTCCGGCGCCCACTCGTCGAACGGACCGGCGGCCTTGATCTCACCGAACGTCGCCTCTGTCATGCGCGTTCGGGCCGCAGGGGCGATCGCATTGCACGTAACGCCGTAGCGAGCCATCTCCATCGAGATGATCTGCGCGAACGCTGCGATGCCCGCCTTCGCCGCACCGTAGTTCGATTGACCGGCGTTGCCGAGGAGACCCGACGTGGAAGAGGTGCAGATGATGCGGGCGTTGGCGGAACCGCCCGAGGTTTTGGCTTTCTCGCGCCAGTACGCGCACGCGTGATGCGTCGGCGCCGCGTGGCCTTTCAGGTGAACGTTGATAACGGCGTCCCATTCGGCTTCGCTCATGTTGAACAACATGCGGTCGCGCAGGATCCCGGCGTTGTTCACCAGCACGTCGAGCGTGCCGAATTCGTCGATCGCCTGACGGACGAGTCCTTCCGCGCCAGCCCAGTCGGCGACGTTGTCGTAATTCGCCGCCGCCTCTCCGCCGGCGGCCTTGATCTCGTCGACGACCAGTTGCGCCGGGCGCCGGTCGGCGCCAGTACCGTCCCACTCGCCGCCGAGATCGTTGACGACGAGCTTCGCGCCGTTCGCCGCGAGGAGCAGCGCCTCGCCGCGGCCGATACCTCGCCCCGCTCCGGTGACGATCGCGACCTTGCCGTCGAGTGCGCCCATGAAAGACCTCCGAGGCTTCGGGTTGGAAGACCAGGAGGCGTAGTCTGCCATCCGCCGCACCGGCGGCGGAAATCGCCGGGCGGGCTCCGGAGCGGTGCAAGGATGTCGCTATGGATGAGCCGCCGAAGGCGCCGCGCCGCCTGCAGGTGCCGGGCCGCTTCGTTCCTCTCTGGTGGAGACGCGGCGCCGGGACGGAGCAAGATCACGTCGATGCGCCGCTCACCACGCGGAGCCGCTTCTTCTACCGAACCCTCGTCGCCCTCGTCATCATCGGCGGGATCATCATGATCGTCGTTGCTCGCCGTTAGTCGATCGCCTTCGCGTCCGACGGGTGCCAGATGAAGGTCTCCCAGTCGAGCCCTTCGGTCTTCGCTCGCTTGTTGAACTCCTCACCCACCTCGTCGGCGGATTGCATCCAAATGTCGTGGGAGTCCCACTCCTCAAGCTCGAGCACGAGATCGGGGTTGCCTTCCCGGCGGTAGGTGTGGGCGGAGTGAAGCCCTTTCGGTCGCGGCAATGAATGCATCCAACCGACCGTCTCCTTGAAAGCATTCCAGTCCGGAGGGCTGACCGTCATCCAGACGACGACGCTCCTAGTGCCGTCGCTGTGCGCGGGCGGCGCGTCGGACGGCGTCCACACCTCCGTCTCCCAGCCTTCCCAGTCCTGTTTCGCGCGCGTGGTGAACTCTTCACCCAGCTCGTCCGTGCTCTTGTGGTAGGAGTCGTGGTCGTCCCATTCCTCGATCGTTACGACGTAATCCTCATCACCCTCGCGTCGGTACGACCGAGACCAATGAAGGCCGGCCGGTTTGGCAAGGCCGGCGTACCAGTCAATCGCACCCTTGAACGCGCCCCAATCGGAGACGCGTCCACGCATGGTTACCAGAACGGTCATGACTGCCTCCTCGTCTTCGACCTCTCGGCCGACCGTATCACCCGCCCTGCCGCGTGGGTAGGTCGTTCGACACAGAACGTACGGCGAACGTCGGATCCGTTACACGGAAGTCGGTCCGCTGATGGACCCCCCGGCTCTCGCGGCGCTCAAGCGCCGCGCGGGCGATAGCCGCGCAGAGGTCGTGGTGAAGCGATGCAGGCGGGCGCTCCAGTGCGTCGATCAGTCCACGCAGGCGGATCTCGTCCCGGAAGGGTCCGCAGCCGTCCCACATCAGCCCCGGGATCGCCGCGTCGGGGCGACCCAACAACCGGTCCGGCGGCCCTCCGTCCGACCGGTCGGCTGCTGCCTCGTCGTCGAGCATCGACGCGGCCCGGCGGCCGAGCACCACGGCCTCCAGCAGAGAGTTTCCGGCCATTCGGTTCGCGCCGTGCATCCCGCTGGAGGCGCACTCTCCGGCCGCGTAGAGGCCGGGGACCGAGCAGCGTCCTCGAGCGTCGACGGCGACCCCGCCGATGAAGTAGTGCGCAGCCGGCGAGACCGGCAACGTCTGGGTGACGGGATCGAAGCCGCGAGCTCGAGCTCCGGCGACCACCGTCGGGAACCGCTCCTCGAGACGATCGATACCGCGGCAATCGAGCCACGCCCGACCTCGTTCGAGGATCGCTTTCGCGACGACGTGCCGGGGTGCAAGCTCGTCCACGAAACGCTTGCCGCGCTCATCGATGATGATCGCGCCCGCGCCGCGGAGCGCCTCGGTGAGCAGGACTCGTCCGGCCGTACCGTCGTCAAGCGCGGTCGGATGGAACTGCATGAACTCGAGATCGGCCATGGTCGCCCGGGCGGCGAGCGCGAGCGCGATCCCGTCCCCCGTCGCGCCCGGTGCGTTCGTCGTCGCGGCCCACAACGCTCCGGCGCCGCCGGTCGCGAGCAGGACACCCCCGCCCGAGATCGGGCCGTCATCGGTGAGGAGGCCGGCGCAGTGCCCGTCGGAGTCGAGCAGGAGCGCGGTCGCGCGTACGCGGATGCGTTCGGCCCGGCCGGCCGCCGCCGATCGCAGGGCGCGCACGATCTCGACGCCCGTCGCATCGGCGCGGTGGACGCTCCGCGGCACGGCTTGACCGCCCTCTCGAGCGAGGTCGAGCGAACCGTCCGGAGCGCGGTCGAACTCACACCCGAGCGATCCGAGCCAGGCGACCACGCCGGGCCCTTCCGCGCAGACGTCCCGGACGACCGCCTCGTCGCAGAGCCCTGCACCGGCGGCGATGGTGTCGGAGGCGTGGAGCTCGGGAGAGTCGTCCGGACCCACCGCCGCGGCGATCCCGCCTTGCGCGAGCGGCGAAGACCCCGCTTCGGCTTCTCCCTTGTCGACGACGGCGATGCGGGTCCCGGCGGGCGCCGACAGGGCGCACGCGAGCCCGGCGATGCCGCCGCCGACGATTACGATGTCGTAACGCTCGGTCACGGTGCGCCGAGGCTATCGCAGAGCGGCCCGGCCGTGATCTGGATTCAGATACGCCAGGCCGGGCGCAGCCAGGTCCGCCGCCCGCACGACGGGCACCGGATGTACGCGGGATAGCGGCGCGGAGCGGCCATCCAGAACGGGATCGCCAGGCGCGGCAGCTCGCGGAGCCGCACGGCGGACTCTCTCTTGCACGACGAGCACACGAGGATCAACGTCCCGAACCGGCCCTGCGTCCTCGCCCCGGCGGAGAACAGCGCCAGCTTGCCGAGGGGGTCCGGCTCCCGAGCCTGGCGCGAGTAGTGCGCAAGCTGCTCTTCGATGAGCTGGCGGTCCCAGTCGGCGGGGTCAGTGCTGCGCTGCGTCTTGTTGGGATGCGGCGTTTGCTGCATCGAGCAAGCTCCTTGCGATCTGGCGGTAGGAGTCCGCGCCGGGGTGGGACGGCGCAAATTTCATGATCGAGCGGCCGGAGCGCGGCGCCTCCGCGAATCGGATGGACTTGCGAATCGGCGGATCGAGGACGGGCAGCCGGTAACGACGACCGACGTCCTCCAAGATCTCTTGTGCATGTTGGGTGCGTGAGTCGTACATCGTCGGCAGGATGCCGATCACCTCGAGCTGGCGGTTGGTGAGGCGACGTACGTCGTCCATCGTCTCGAGCAACTGACCGACCCCGCGGTGCGAGAGCGCCTCGCACTGCATCGGGATTATCACCGCGTCGGCCGCTGTGAGCGCGTTGATCGTCAGAACGCCGAGCGACGGGGGGCAGTCGAGAAGGATCCAGTCGTAGTGGATCTGGACGTCCTCGAGCGACGTGCGCAGCGCGTATTCGCGCCCGGTCCTTGTCAGAAGGTAGGCCTCCGCGCCGGCGAGGTCGATGTTCGCCGGGATGAGGTCGACCTCGGCGAGCTGATGGATCGTCTTACCGGCCGGCACGCGGCCGACGAGAACATCGTGGACCGTCATGTCGAGCGCATCGGAGTCCAGGCCGAGCGAGTAGGTCAGGCAACCTTGCGGATCGAGGTCGACGAGGAGCGCCCGCGAGCCCATCTGCGCCAGCGACGCGCCGATGGCGAGCGTGGACGTCGTTTTGGCGACGCCGCCTTTCTGGTTCGCGAACGCGATAGTGCGAGCCACGGTCTCCCCGGCTTCCCAGCAGGACGCGCAATCTTCACGCGCGTCGCGGTCTCCGCACAAGACAGTGAAAACGCGAAACGGACGGAACGGGCAGCACCCTCGAGCTACGGTACCGCCCGCTCCAAAAGCTCGTAGCCTTCTTTCCGACCGGGAAGCCATGCGCTCAGTCCTTCGAGCTCCATCAACCGCCGCCAGCGGGGGTCCGAGCCGTCCATCGCAAGCAGCGCCTCCGACCAGCGCTTCGCCGTCTCCGCGTCGAAGTCCGGGAGAGCCGTGAAGTTGCAGTGGTTGTAGGGCTGCGAGGTCCAAAACGATCGCAGGAGGGCCGTGTTCACCCGACCTTGCTCTTGCTCGCGGATCCAAGTGACGTACCCGATCGCGCCCGCGTCCGCTTCGCCGTCGTGGAGCGCCCGCAGGACCTCGAGCTCGCTCGTGCCGGTGTCGCCGTGCTTGCCGACATCGAGGTCGAACCGGATCAGCTCCAGATCGACGTCCGGGTCGAGTCCCGCGTCACGAATCGCGACCAGGGGTACGAGCGCCGCTTGCGCCGAGTCGGCGCTGCCGACCGCAAGCCGTTTCCCTCGGAGGTCGCCGAGCGTTTGGATCCCGGCATCGCTGCGCGCGATCAGCCGGGAGGTGAACCCCAGGTCGGTGTCGCGCATCGCGAGCACCCGGCACCCTCCCCCGGCCCGCCGCTCGGCGCGGACGTAGGCGACGTTGGTGTTCCATGCGATGTCGATCGCGCGCGCGAAAAGCGCGTCGACCTGCGCCTCGTAGTTCGAGAAGAGCACGTAATCGGTCGGCACCTTCGCTTCACCGAAGTAGGACCGCATGGCTTCCCAGATCGGCACGACCTTCGGGTCGTATGCGACGGCGCCGACGATGATCGGACGTTGCGACATCGACCTATCAGAAGAGCGGGAGCCCGGTCAGGATCTTGCCGAGCCACTCGCGCAGAACGTCGTTCGTCGGAGCCATGACGGCGCCTGCGCGTGCATCGCGCCAATGACGCTCGAGCGGAAGGCTGCGGCTGTAGGCCAGCCCGCCGCCGATCCGCATGGCACGATCGGTCACCGACGCGGCCGCTTCCGTCGCCGCGATCTTCGCTTGCATCACGAGCGGGAGCGCCGTCTCTTCGCCCGCGTCCGCGGCCCGGGCCGCTTCCCGGAGGAGACGGCGCGCGGCCTCGAGCGCGATCGACATGTCGGCGAGGCCCATCTGGATCGCCTGAATCTCGGCGAGCGCCTGGCCGGTGGGGTACCGGCGGTTCTTCGCGTGTTCCGCCGTCGTCTCGAGCGCCGCCTGAGCGATCCCGACGTTGACGCCGGCGAGCCCGATGAGGAACGTCGGGGCTACGACATCGAAGACGAGGCTCTGTCCGTCGCCTTCGGCGCCGATGATGTTCTCCTTCGGCACGTTCACGTCGTCGAGCGTCATGGCGATCGAGGAATTCCCCGCCATCCCGATCCCGTCCCACGATCCTTCGAAACCCACGCCGGGAAGATCGGACGTCACGACGATCACGTCGAGGCCCGGCGCGCCGGAAGCGTTCACCAGCACCGGGTACAGCGACGCGTGGCCGCCGCTCGTCACGAAACTCTTGCGACCGTTCAGCACGAACGAACCGTTCTTCGTCGTGGCCGAGATCTCCGGGGCGTAGAAGTGCGCGCCGGTCCCGCGCTCGCTGAACGCGAGCGTCGCGATCGAGCGCCCCTTCGCCGCCGGCCTCAGCCACGCGCTGCCCTGCTCGGGAGTTGCCTTCGCGCCGATCACCGCGGTGCCGCACGCATGCATGAGGAAGCACATCGCCGTCGACGCGCAGCCCCAGCCAAGGGCTTCGCATACCACGGCGAGATCGCTCAGCGTCCCTCCGAATCCCTCGAAGCTCGCCGGCACGAGCACGCCCATGAGTCCCGACCTGCCGAGGGCCCCGAGCCCTTGCTTCGGATACGCGCGCTTGCGGTCGACCTCGTCGGCTTTCGCGCGAAGCGTGCTCTCGGCGATCTCTCGGGCTGTGGTTCCGATCGCTGCTTCCATCACTCCTCCTCGATCGGTCGGCTACATGAAGTTGGGTGTGTGCAACCCGGATATCGCTTCGGCGGTGTCTTTATCGAGCCCGATCTGGAGCATCCTGCGAACACGGTGGTCGTGCATCGAGCGATACAGCTCGTCGGTCTCGCGTAAGCCGTCGGCCAAGCGTCCGCTCGAGCGTGCGGCCAAGACGGCGAGGGCTTCTTTCACCATCGGGTTCGTGCCGCTCGTGGCCTGAAGGGCAGCGGAGCGCTCCTCGGCCGCCGCGACGAGATCGGCCGCGCGTTGCGGCTCGGCTGCCAGGCGCTCGCGCGCGTGCGCGATCCCGTAGGCGACGTGACGCCCTTCATCGAGGCGCGCTCGCCGGACGACTTCCGCGGTGACCGGGTCCGGCGAGTGCTGCTCGATGAACTCGAGCAGATCGAGGAACGTGCCCTCGCCCAGCACGTGCAGGAGGAAGCTCGACCGGAAGTAGTCCTCCTGCACGAGCAACCCGTGCAACGACCACTCCGTCAACGCAGCCGAGTACTGGAGGCCACCGCCGTTGGCGAGGGCGCGCTTGGTGAAGGCCTCGATGTGGCGTGCTTCGTCCAAGATCATCGTGCCGAGGAACAGGATCACTTCGACGTACCGCGCGTTGATCCGCGGGAGGAACTTCGCCGGGATGTAGAGCGCCGCGTACTCGTTCTCGGCGAGGAACGTCATCAGCTGGCACACGGCGCGCTCGATCTCCTCGGGGAGCGGTTCGAGCCGGTCCCACGGGATGTCGGTCGTCGCGTTCCACTGCTGCGCCTTCGCCTGTTCGTAGAGATCGGGAAGCGAGGACGCCCACACGTCTTCCTTACGGTTCAGGGAGAACGGAAACGACGGCATCCCCGGCTCGGCGACCGCGCCGCGCGGAACGAAACCGAGGTACGTGGGCGCTTCGCCGGGTACCTCCCCCGCCCGGCCGGCGAACCAGTCGCGGACGTCGATCCGGGCGCCGTCGCGGTGCGGAAGGCGGATACCCCAGTCGGGATGTTCCGAGCCGCCCGATGCGACCCGCACCAGATACCGCGTGTGATCGCCGGCGTCGAGGCTCACCAGATCGCAGCGCGAGAGCCTGCACCACGCGGCGAGGTCCTCCGCCGCCGATGCGTCCGCCGCTCGTACTTCGATCACGTCGCCGGGCCGCGCGCGGCCGACGGCGTTGCGCACGAGCATCAGCAGCCCGGTCATGGAGTCGAGGGCGCGGCCGTCGACGAGAGCGGCCGGCGTGATCTCCGTGGAAAAGAGATCGGAGGCGCTCAAGCGAGCGCCTCCGACGTTGGGAGACTTAGTGGTTGAGGAACGAGCCGTTCTGCTCGTGGCCGAACTCGGAGAAGATGTTGCCGTCCCCCGTCGCGGACCCGGTGAACGAGAAGCCGTCGGCGTTCGAGCCCGAGAAGGTCGCCGTCGGGATGGCGTCGCGGAACTCGGCCGCGAGGTTGGTCGGGTCCGTCGGGTCCGAGGATCCTGGGGTCAAGTGCCGCACCGGGCCATTGGCCGTCCACGTCACTTCGAACGACACCGTCCCCTGGACCGGGTGATCTCCGAGGAACACGAAGAAGTCCGGCGTCGGAGCGTTCTGCAACTTGTAGGTGATGCTCTGGCCATGGCGGGTTATCGCGCTGGACGGGATTGGGATCGTCCAGAACAGACCCGATGACGCGATGCCGGGCTCGAAATCGTGGAGCTGGTGGCTGAAGCCCGAACCGGGCTCGTAGAGGTCTATTCATATGAAGCCGAACGCGCCCTGGTGATGCGAGCCGTCCGCCGCCACGTACTCGCCGTCGAATACGCGCATGTCGAGGACCGCGTCGTACGGGTTCCCCGCAGCATCGACGGCGGTACCGGTGACCAACGCGTAGCCGGAGAGTCCGTTGAAGTTCGTTATCGTGCTCGGCTCGGCGTTGACGCCGGTCAGTCCGAGTCCGGCGCTCTCCGGGCCCGGCGCGTAGACGTGGATGACGTTCCCGCCTCCGAGGTCGATCCCGCCGGGGATGGGCACCGGCTCGACGCTGCCTTTGGGGGCCGCTACAGCCGAACCAGCGAATGCGAACGAAGCGAACAGCGCGGACGCGCTGAGAAGAGCGACGACGACCCTGCGGTAACCCATCTCAACCCCCCGCCCTAGAACCTACCCCCACATATCGAGTCAAGTCTCCCACCCAGGGTGGTCGAACGTCAAGCTGCCGGTCGGCGCGTTATCTCCGCAGGTTCGCGAGCCGCTCCCCCGCCGAGCGGAGGGTCTCGAGCTTCTTGCAGAACGAGAATCGGAGCTTCGTCCTGCCGAGCTCGGGGCGCGAGTAGAAGGAAGAGCCGGGGACCGAGGCCACGCCGACATCCTGGGTGAGCGTGCGCGCAGCGATCACGTCGTCGTCGAATCCGAGCCCCGAGATGTCGGTCATGATGTAGTAAGCGCCGTAGGGCTTGTAGGTCTTGAACCCGGCGCCCTCGAGGATCCCGAGCATCAGGTCGCGCCGCTCGAGGTACTCCGCCGCGAGGGTGTCGTAGTAGCGATCCGGCATCGCCATCGCAACCACGCCGGCCTCCTGCAGCGGCGCCGCCGCGCCGACGGTGAGGAAGTCGTGCACCTTGCGGATCCCGCCGGTCAGCTCCGTCGAGGAGACCGTCCACCCGACGCGCCACCCGGTCACCGAGTAGGTCTTCGACAGCGCGTTGATCGTGACCGTACGGTCCTCCATCCCGGCCACGGTGATGAGCGGGACGTGCCGGTGACCGTCGTAGGTCATGTGCTCGTAGATCTCGTCCGTGAACGCGATCACGTTCCATCTCTGGCACAAGCGCGCGACGGCCTCGAGCTCGGCCCGGGAGAACACCTTGCCCGTCGGGTTGTTCGGCGTGTTCAAGATGATGCCGCGCGTGCGTTCGTTGAATGCGGCGGCCAGCTCGGACTCGTCGAAGGTCCAGTCGGGCTCGTGCAGCGTGACGTAGCGAGGCGTCGCGCCCGACAGGATCGCGTCGGGCCCGTAGTTCTCGTAGAAGGGCTCGAAGACGACGACCTCGTCGCCCGGAT
>Ga0070708_100004606_pt1 | contig 10858 bp, 18 predicted proteins | sample KBSK5503metaG_FD_65469 | JGI IMG/M metagenome (GOLD analysis project Ga0070708, IMG submission 65469) | Corn, switchgrass and miscanthus rhizosphere microbial communities from Kellogg Biological Station, Michigan, USA - KBS K5-50-3 metaG | ecosystem: Host-associated > Plants > Roots >...
GCCCGCAGCCGCATGTGGACGTCGGCCAGGGGGAAGGCCACGCCCTGGTTCATCCCGATCGGACGCTGGAAAACCGTGCGTTCGTTGGCGTACTTCACCGCCTTGCGCAACGCCGCCCAGCCGATGCCGAGGGCTTCGGCGGCCACGAGGATGCGCTCGGGATTCATGCCGTCGAGCAGGAGGTGAAACCCCCGGCCCTCCTCGCCGACGCGGTCGGCTTCGGCAACGAGCAGATCGTCGTAGCGCACCTCGCACGACACCACCGCGTTGCGTCCAGCCTTGGGGATGGGGCGGATGTCGACCTCGGGCCTCTGGAGGTCGGCCAGCAGCAGCGTCATGCCTTCGGTGCGCTTGGCGCACTCCTCGAGCGGCGTGGTCCGCACGAGGAGCAGCACCTTGTCGCAATACGGCGCCTTGGTCGTCCAGATCTTCTGACCCCGCACCAGGTAGCCGCCGTCGACCTTCCGGGCGAACGTGCGGATGTTGGTGGTGTCGATCCCGGCGTCGGGCTCGGTCACGCCGAAGGCCACGTGAAGCTCGCCCGATGTCACGCGCGGCAGGTACGCCTGTTTCATCTCCTCGGACCCGTGCTTCACCACCGGGTTCATTCCGAAGATCGAGAGGTGGATGGCGCTGCAGCCGTTCATGGCCGCGCCCGACGCCGCCACCTCCTCGAGGACGATGGACGCCTCGGTGATGCCCTGGCCGCCGCCGCCGAACTCCTCGGGGATGGCCACGCCGATCCAGCCGCCCTCGGCCATCGCCGTGTAGAAGTCCCACGGGAACTCGTGGGCGTCGTCGCGCTCCCGCCAGTAGACGTCGTCGAACTTGCTGCACACCCGGCGGACGCCGTCGCGCAGCTCGGCGAAGTCGTCGCTGCCCGGCGTCACGCCGGCGCGCCGGCCGCCGCCTCGCGATCCCACGAACTTAACGTAGCGGGGGAACGAGGTACCGGCTGAGGTCGAGACAGATTTGGACGCGGAGATCGCGTCGTGATCGCGGTCAAGTCGGCTCGATTACGACGCGTACTTCGCGTCCAAACTCACAGGAGCTCGGACTCCAACACCAGGTCCTTGATGAGCGTCTGGTACTCGAGGTGGGTCTCGTGTTCGACCGTGTGCCACTTGGTGCCCTCGTGCTCGAGCATGTAGGCCCGGTACTTCGGCGCGCCCGGAATGCGGACGTTGTCGGCGACCACGATCGATCCCGTATGGAGCCATCCGGCGTCGAGGATCCGCTGAAGGTCGGGGAGATACGCACCCTTGTCGTGGTCGACGAAGACGAAGTCGACGTTGCCTGCGGCGAAGCCGTGCTCGCCGGCCAGAGCGGCCATCGTCGTGCCGCCGTCGCCCAGCGAGCCCACCACGACGGTGGCGCGGTCGCCGACACCGGCGTGATCCCAGATGCGGCGAGCGATGGCGGCGTTGTCGGCGCTGAACTCCACCGAGTACAGGTGGGCGTCATCGGGCATGACCCGCACTTGGCGCATGGCGCTGTAGCCGCAGTAGGTCCCGAGCTCGAGGAGCCGGCGAGGGTGGGCGCGCCGGACGGCGGCGTCGAGGATGGCGCCCTTCTCGTCGCCGACGTTCATCATGATCTTGCGCGTGTAACAGAACTCGTCGACCGCGCGGATGGCGTCGTCGAGGTCGCCGGGCCGGGCGTTGGCGACGATGTACTCGGCCAGCTGCTCCTCGCGACCGTCGCCGACCTGCCACTTGGTGGTGAGCGTGCGGGCGCCGAGCGCCATGCGCACCGCCGACCACCGCAGAAACGGAAGTTTCCGCCCACCGATCTCCAAGAACCGCGCCATGGCCAGAAGGATATGGGCGTGGCGGCCGTTCCTGGGTAGAGAATCCTTTGACCGCGCCGGGGGGCGCGGCAAAGGAGCCTCAGCCATGGCAGAGAGCGTGTACAAGGTCATCGAGCTGGTCGGAACCAGCACCGAGTCGTGGGAGAAGGCAGCCGCGGCGGCGGTGAGCAGGGCCTCACAGTCCCTTCGCGAGCTGCGGATCGCTGAGGTGTCCCAGCTCGACCTGCAGATCGAGGACGGCCAAGTGCGGGCCTACCGAGCCAAGGTGAAGGTGTCGTTCAAGTACGAAGGCGGCGACTGACTAACAGCAAGCCCCGCTTCAGGTCGCAGACGTCAGTCGTCTTCGGCGTAGACCACGTCGAGGTTCAAGAACTTCGGCGGGCCCGATGCAAGCTTCTGCATCTTCTCGGCCAGCGCTGCCGTCTCGGGTAGCTCGTTGTTGCGCATCGCCTCTTCGTACGACGGGAACTCCACGATCGTGACGTAATGGTTCTCGCGGTCCCTGTCCTTGCCGGTGCGGGCGCGGGCGGTGGTGCGCTTGCCCTCGGTCGCCTTCCTGTACTCGTCGACGGCCGCCTGCATCTCGTCGTAGTTCGCCGCATCGAAATCGATGATCTGGATGAAGGACATGCGGATGCTCCTTTCAGCTGCGTTGTGTGTCTACGGCTTCCAGTCGGGGGCGCGGCCTGTTTGGGCGATGAGCTTGTCCTGGGCGTCCGCGCCCGGGCCCGGATCGGCGGCGGGGCCGAATGCGCCCGCGCTGCGCCAGGCGTCGATCTGGGGGGTGAGGAACTCGTCGACGAACTGGACGAGGACGGGGTTGATCTGGTCGTCGGCCCCCATGGCGCGAGCGAGGTCCCAGCAGTGGATGACCAGGTCGGACGTGACCTGGCCCAGGTAGTCGCTGCCGGCGAAGTCGCCGAAGGACAGGTGCACCGTGCGCTCCTGCGCGTCCGGCTGTGACGCCGCCACCTGTGCGTCGGCGGCAGCCGACGTCCACGTGGCGTGGGGGTCGTCACCGAGGACGTCGCCTTCGAAGCGGTCGCCGACGTCGGCGATCGTCATGCCCTCGAGCATCGGTGGCAGCCACAGCAGCTCGCCGACGACGTGGTTCACGAGGGTGCGCACGTCCCAATCGGAGCACGGCGTCGGCGCCCCCCACCGTGACGCGTCCACCGCGCCCAGCCGCTCCCCAAACCCCTCGATCGCGTTCGTCACCAAAGCCAGGTCCATCTGCTCCTCCTTGCTTCCCGCACGAACGTAGTGCCGGAGAGAGCACCCCACGGACCGCCTATACGTCGTGGCGTCGCGCCGCTAGGAGCCGCCTCTCAGCCGCTGCATCTCGCGTTGGATGTCGGTTTCGGTGATCCTTGGGCCCTGGATCGACTGGCGGTGGAAGAACAGGCCGATGCCCCAGCCGGCGATCGGGAAGACCGGCCACGGGAACCACGCGCCGGCGCCGATGCCGACCGAGAGCCAGACGACGACGAGCAGCGCGTTGACCGCGAGGTAGATGTTGCGGTGGATCAGATAGGCCTGCCGCCGCCGCAGGCTGGCGATCGCCTGGGCCCGCAGGAGCACGTCGTCGCCGCCCGTGGGCCCCGCATCCATCGCCGCCATCCTCCCACGGGGATGGACGCCGCTCACGCGGTGGCGTCGAAGTTCTGGGGCGGACAGATGTCGCTCGGCGCCTCGGGCGCCGTGGCCGGGGCCTCTGGCACCTGCTCCTTGAAGCGCACCCGACGGTGGGAGTTGTCGCAGAACGGGCTGTTGCGGGTGTTGCCGCAGCGGCACAACGCCAGGCGGTTCTCCTTGGTGAGGACCTTGCCGTTGTTGGCGTCGACCACCTCGACATGGCCCCGCACGAGGAGCGGGCCGTTGGGGATGGGCACGAGCGTCGTGTGTTCGTACGGCGGCTCGGGCTCACCACTGAGCTCGTAGCGCAGCGCGCCCGTCGGACAGCTGCGTACCGCGTCGACGATCTCCTCGAGCGTGCCGTTCTCGAGCATCACCCACGGCCGCCGCCGCACGTTGAAGACCTCGGGCTGCGCCCGCAGGCAATTGCCCACGTGGATGCAGCGGGAGGAGTCCCAGAAGACGGTGATCTCGCCCTCGGTGTACGTGCGCGTCGTCACGCTCGTCACGCTACCGGGGGTCGGGGTGCGCCTTGGTCGCCGTCACCTTGCCCGACGTCGGCAGAAACAGCACCGTCCGCGAGCGCCGGACATCGGTCATCGCCGGCGCCGCCGCGAGCTCGCGCTCGTAGAGGTTGGTCTTGGCTATGTCGACGATCGCCACCCGCCCGCCGGGCTTGAGCACCCGCGCGATCTCGCTGATGGCCCGGGCCCGCCCCTCGTCGCCCGGGATGTTGTGGATCACGAGGCTCGACACGACGACGTCGAAGGTCTCGTCCGGGAAGTCGAGACGACGAGCGTCGCCGTCGCGGACCTCTACTCGGTCGGCGACCCCCGCGCGGCGGGCGTTTTCGAGGGTCGCCTCGGGGCTGTTGTGCCACTGGTCCTTCTGGCTCCAGACGTCGATGCCCACCGCCGTGCCGGTGGTGAGACGTTGGGCGGCGTTGATGAGGAGAAGGCCGTGGCCGCAGCCGACGTCGAGCACGTGTTCGTCGCCCCGCCACGGGATGCCGTCGAGGAGCCGGGCGGCGTCTCGCTGCTTGCCCCGCTTGCTGCTCCAGAGATGGAGGGCGGCGTAGCCGAGGCTGGCCACGCCCGACCCGATGACGATTCCGGTCCACCAGCCGTCGAGATCGACGACGTTGACGACAATGCCACCGGCGACGGCGACGACGCCGTAGACCGCGGTGATGAGGAACGCCGCGGGGGCGTCGAGGCCGTAGTCGGGCGGCTCGGGCGTGCTATCGCTCCCGGTCAGGCCGCCGGGGAAGTACGCAGCTTGAACAGGGCGCCCGTGGAGTCGGCGGCCTGGGCCAGCCGCCCATAGGGGGTGTCCTCGCCGGGCCTGATGATCGAGCCGCCCAGCTCGACCGTCCTCGCCAGGGCGGCGTCGACGTCGTCGACCTCGAAGTAGATCGACCAGTGGGCGGGCACGCCCTCGGGCAGGAAGGCGGCGGCGTCCATGACGCCGGCGAGCATCCCACCGGGCCCGTCGGCGCGGGTGGTGTAGCGGAACTCGGGGGCGTCGGCGACGACAAAGGTCTCCCAGCCGAACACCTTCTCGTAGAAGCGCACCGATGCGTCGTAGTCGCGGGTGTGCAGCTCGAACCACGACGGCGTACCGGGCTCTTCCAAAAGGCCGAAGCCCTTGTGCTCGCCCGGCTGCCAGGCGCCGATCATTGCGCCGCCGGCGTCGGCCAAGACGGCCATCGTGCCGAGGTCGGCCACGTCCATCGGGGGGACCGACACCGTGCCGCCGTTGGTAGGCACGTCGTCGGCGACCTGCTTGATGTCGTCCGTGCACAGGTAGACGGACCACAGGTCGGGGATCTCGCCCATCTCGGGCGTCTTGTTCATCAGGCCGGCGATCGGCAGCCCGTCCTTGGTCGCATTGGTGTAGCCACCGAACTGCTCCTGCGCCTCCCCGAACTCCCAGCCGAACAGCTCGCCGTAGAAGGCGCGGCTCTTGGCGGTGTCGGAGCTGACGAGGTCGATCCAGATCGGGGCGCCGTTGGGGGTGACGTCACGCTTCGGCATCGGGTCTCCTTGAACTCGGGGAACGCTGACGAATGTACGACGTCGCGCGCGCGCCGAACTCATCGCTCCAACGTCGGGAACGTAGCCAGGCTCAGGCCGCGGTCGTGACGGCGGCCCGGGCTTTGCGGGGGGCGCCGGGGCCGGGGAGAGGGCGGATGTCGCGGGCCGTTACCCGCTCGCCGCATTCGCTGCACGCAACGGTCAACGTCGTCTCGTGCCCGCACGCCTTGTGCTCGAGGGCCAGCGCCGGGCCACGGCGGCCGGCGAGGTGCTTGTCGCCCCACGCCATGAGCATCATCAGCGCGGGGTAGAGGTCGATGCCCTTCTCGGTCAGCCGGTACTCGTAGCGGGGCGGACGCTCCTGGTACTGGCGCCGCTCGAGGACGCCGTGGGCGACCAGCGTGGCCAGCCGGTCGCTCAAGATGTTGCGGGCGATGCCGAGGTGCTGCTGCATCTGGTCGAAGCGACGGATGCCGATGAACACCTCACGCAACACCAGCAGCGCCCACCGCTCACCGACGATCTCGAGTGAGCGGGCGATCGAGCATCGGTCGTTCTCGAGCCAGTCTCCGGGCTTCACGGCGGTCATCGTACCTAAAAGGGTTGCAAAATGAAACCCACTCACGTAGAGTGAGTTTCAGATTGCAACCTACCTAAGAGCGGGGGTGAGCAATGCTGCGGACCAGGACCAGGCGTTGCCCCGAGCTGGCGGACATTCCAGCCTTCAGTCCCGTCCACGAGTTCACGCTGCGGCGGGTGGAGCGGCGCTTCGAGCGGCGGTCGTTCGGTGCCGGTGAGGTCGTGATCACCGAGGGCGACTCGGACAACGACGTGTACGTGATCACGTCGGGCCAGGCCGTGGTCGCCCGATGCGGCGGCACTCTCGCCACGCTCGGACCGGGCGACTGGTTCGGCGAGCTCGCCGCCCTTCTCGACCTCCCGCGCAACGCCACCGTGCGGGCGATCACACCGCTGCACACGCTGGCGGTCGAGCGCGACGACTTCTTCGAGCTCCTCATCGAGGTCCCCGACCTCTGGCGTCGCATCGCCGCCATGCTCGCCCACCGCCTCCGCGAGGCCGACCTGGCGTCGTAGGAATGGTGGGCGTGCGTGCGCGGTTGTCCCACCCAATGAGCGCATTCAACGAACAGGAACTCGCCTACCTGCACGGCGACCGCCGTCTTGGGCGTGTCGCCACCGTCGGCAAGGACGGCACCCCCCATGTGGCGCCCGTCGGCTGGAGCTACAACGCCGACACCGACACCATCGACATCGGCGGCCGCAACTTCGCGGCGTCGAAGAAGTACCGCGATGTCGCCCGCAGCGGCCGGGGGGCCATCGTCATCGACGACCTCGCCACCGTCGACCCATGGCGTCCCCGCGGCATCGAGGTGCGAGGCCATGCCCAGGCCCTGAGCGACCCCCCGCTCATCCGCATTCATCCCGACCGCGTCATCTCCTGGGGCCTCGAGACCTGACGGCCCACAGGTGCGGCACTGCGCCGCCCGACGATGTCGAGCAGGTCATCGGTCGCATCTACGGGGCGTTCAACGATCGCGACGTCGACTCCGCTCTTGCCGCCGCCCACGATGCCGTGAACTGGCCCAATATGATCGAGGGCACCCGCCTGCACGGCCATGACGTCGTGCGCGCCTATTGGGAGCGGCAGTTCGAGTCGACTGATCCCCACGTCGAGCCGACCGCGATCGCCATCGATGACGAAGGCCGGGTCGTGGTCGACGTCTACCAGGTCCTACGAGCCAAGGACGGGACAGTCCTCGACGCCCGCATGGTCCAGCACGCGTACACCTTCCGCAACGGGCTCGTAGCCCGCATGGACGTGCTCTAGGCCAGCCTGGCGTCCGCTAGTAGGCCGTCAATCCGGCGGCCGCGTCGAGGTACTGCAGGAGGTCGTAGGCCGCTCGTTCGACCGCCTTGTGGCGCCACTCCGCCGCCCGGTAGATGCAGGCGATCAGCCCGCTGCGGTGGATGCGGCGGAAGTCGCCGCAGACGAACGCGTAGCGGGCCTTGGTGTGATTGGGGGCACCCTCGGTCAGGCCCAGGTGCCACGCGGCGTACTCCTCCCACGAGTGCGAGGCCAGGAACTTGTTCTTGGCGGCGGCGTCGGGCTGCCGCCGGCCCCACTCGCTGCGAAGCACGTACTGGCGGGCGTCGATCAGCTCCCGGCAGTGGGCTACCCCCGCCTTGTTGACCGTGTACTTGGCCATGGGCCCAGTCTTCCCGTCTTAGGCTGCGCTCATGAGTCCGCAGCTCAACCACACCATCGTGTGGTGCCGCGACAAGAAGGTCTCGGCCTGGTTCCTGGCCGACATGCTCGGCCTGCCCGAGCCCAAGGCGTGGGGCCCGTTCCACATCGTCGAGGTCGACAACGACGTGTCGCTCGATTTCCACGAAGTCGACGGCGAGGTCGAGTCGCAGCATTACGCCTTCCTCATCACCGAGCCGGAGTTCGACGACGTGGTTGGCCGCATCCAGGCCCGGGGCCTCGAGTACTGGCCCGACCCCGCCCTTCACCGGACCGGCGAGATCAACCACCACGACGGCGGCCGCGGTGTCTACTGGCGCGACCCCGATGGCCACATCCTCGAGGTCATCACCCGCCCCTACGGCAGCGGCAACCCGTGAAGGGGCTCGCCCTCCGACCGCTCGTCGAGCAGCTCGACGTTCACGTCCTCGATTGGTGAGAGCTACGTCACCTTGGCGGCCGCGAGGACGAGTCCAGCGAGGCCGATCATGCTCAGATAGTTGTTCCGCGCGAGCTTCGCCAGCTCGGCCTTCATTTCGCCGCGCAGCTGCGCGATTTCGCCGCGCAGCTCGACCCGTAGGTTCTCGATGTCGCCCCTGCGCGCGACATCGCTCCATCCGACCGGCGGCAGAAGCTCCATCATGGTGTCGGCGCCCGCTCGCCCGAGCGACCGCACCAGCTCGTCGTAGAGGCCGCGTCGCTGCGCATCGGTGACCATATCGATTCCCGTCTCTCGCGTTGGTCGCGGGGGAAGCGCATGGGCAACGATACTCCCGAGGTGCGACAGCTCAGCTCGTTCATCGATGGCCCGAGCGGCGTGGTTGGGGACTTGGTGCGGCCGCTGACCGACAGGATTCCCGACCCGTTGCGGCGGGGCCGGGTGCCCGACGACCTCGAGTCGATCACGACGGTGCGCGCCGGCGCCGAGGTCGACCCCACCGAGGCGGGGATGGCTCCCGACGGCCCCGAGCGCATCTGGCGGGCGGTCGAGCGCGTCTACCGCCATGGCGTGCACCCGGCCATCGCCCTGTGCGTCCGCCGGAACGGGAAGGTGGTGCTCGACCGGGCCATCGGCCACGTCTCCGGCAACGGCCCCGGCGACCCCGTCGACGGTCCCAAGGTCGTGGCGACGCCCGACACGCCCTTCGTGCTGGCCTCGGCGTCGAAGGCGGTCACCGCCATGCTCGTGCACCTGGCCGACCAGCGGGGCCTGCTGCACGTCGACAACCCCGTGGCCGAGTACATCCCCGAGTTCGCCGCCCACGGCAAGGGCGCCATCACCATCGCTCACGTGCTGTCCCACCGCGCCGGCGTGCCCACCCTGCGCCGCGAGGTCCTCGACATCGACCGCATGATGGACCGCGACTTCGTGCTCGCCACCATGTGCGAGGCCACGCCCCAGTGGCGGCCGGGGCGGGTGGTCGCCTACCACGCTGTGAGCGGCGGGTTCGTGCTGGCGGAGGTCCTCCAGCGGGTCACGGGCATGTCCATCCGCGATTTCCTCGGCACCAACGTCTGCGCCCCCCTCGGCATGCGGTGGGGCAACTACGGCGTGCCCGCCGCCGACCTCGACCTCGTGGCCCGCAACTACGCCACCGGGCTCCCCACGCCGCCGCCGCTGTCGAACCTCTTCGAGCGGGCCCTGGGACTGCCGCTGGACGAGGTCACCGCCGTGCTCAACGACGCCCGCTTCCTCACCGGGGTGGCGCCGTCGGCCAACGTCGTCGCGACCGCCGACGACCACTGCCGCTTCTACGAGCTGCTCCTGACCGGCGGCGAGTTCGACGGCGCCCGGGTGTTCGAGCCCACCACCGTGCGGCGGGCCATCGCCGAGAAGAGCTGGATCGACGTCGACCTCACCCTCGGGCTGCCGCTGCGCTACTCGCTGGGCTTCATGCTCGGCCGCCGGGTGCTGTCGTGGTACGGGCCCAACACCGAGTACGTCTTCGGCCACAACGGCTTCACCAACATCCTCGGCTGGGCCGATCCCCAACGGCGGGTGTCGGCGGCGCTGCTGACGAGCGGGACGCCGGTGATCAGCACCCACGTCCTCGACTTCCTCGCCGTCCCCCGCGAGATCGCTCATCAGAGCCCCGCCGACGGCCTAGAAGACAGCCCGCTGTACCGGTTCTGACGGCGGCCATGCGGAACTCCGAACTGGAGAAGCTCGACGTGCTCGTCGGCGACTGGACGCTGCGGCTGTGGAACGCGTGGTTCCTCGACAGCCTCGACACCGAGGTCCACGGCTCGGCCACCATCGAGTGGCTGGGCGACGCGTTCGTCGTGATGCGCTCGAAGTTCGGCGGAGATCCCGGGTGGGACTTCGTGTTCGGCCGCAGCGATGCCAACGATGCCTACGTGGCCCTGTACCACGACGAGCGGGGAGTGTGCCGCCTGTTCCAGATGACCTTCGGGGACGGGCACTGGATCCTCACGCGCGAGGACCCCGACTTCCACCAACGGCTCGTCACCGAGGTCTCGGGCGACCGCATCACCGGCCGAGCCGAAGCGTCGGACGACGCGGGCCGCACGTGGCGCAAGGACTTCGACCTCGCCTTCGAGAGGGTGGGGGAATCGGCGCAGGTATCGGAACGTTGACCGACCCATGAGCGAAGGACATCGCATCACCATCGAGCCCACCGACCAGCACGTCGTCGTGCACATCGACGGGGAAACCGTCGCCGAGTCCGACCGGGCGACGGTGCTGAACGAGACCGGCCTGCCACCCCGCTACTACCTGCCCCGCGACGACATCCGCGTCGAGCTGCTCCAGCCCACCGACAAGGCGACGTCGTGCCCGTTCAAGGGCCAGGCGTCGTACTGGTCGGTGGTGATCGGCGACACCGTCCACGACAACGTCGCCTGGACCTACGAGGACCCGATCCCGCGCTCGGAGGCCATCCGCGGCCTGGTGGCGTTCTACAACGAGCGCGTCGAGCTCACCGTGGGCGACACCGTGCCGTTGGTTTAGCTCGTCGGGCGCCCGAGAAACGACACGAGCTCGTCGGTGGCATTGGCGTTCGCCGGCGCCGCCAACTCGGGGCCGAAGCGCCCTGACCGGATCTCAGGGGTGATGATCTGGCGGCTGGCCTCGAGGGCGGCGCGGGCCAC
>Ga0070708_100004607_pt1 | contig 10858 bp, 6 predicted proteins | sample KBSK5503metaG_FD_65469 | JGI IMG/M metagenome (GOLD analysis project Ga0070708, IMG submission 65469) | Corn, switchgrass and miscanthus rhizosphere microbial communities from Kellogg Biological Station, Michigan, USA - KBS K5-50-3 metaG | ecosystem: Host-associated > Plants > Roots >...
CAGCCGCCTCAAGCACCACTGGGTTAATCTTTCTGGCGAGCCGGTCAACTGGATTGACGCGAGAAATACCGCGAGGACGTTGAGCCGCCATTTTGGGTACAACCGGAACCTACGAACAGGCCCGAAGCCTCCGCATCTTTTGTGGATTGGCTTAAGATTAGACGCCGAGCTGCAGCGTCGCGCCGCCGATCACGCGATCGGCGAGACGCTCGGTGATCTGGTAGCGTGCCGGATGCGGCAGCGGCCGCATCACGATCGCATACAGCCGCAGCGCGCGGCGTTCGCCCGCAGGCAGCGGCAGGCTGAGGCTCGCTTGGTGGGGGTCAGTGATCTCGAGCAGCGGCAGGCCGTTTAGCACGACCGGCCTGAGCCCGCGCATCGCGTGGCGGTGCTCCAGCGCGCGCGCCGAGCCGCCGACCCGGATCCGCACGTCGTCCTCGAGCCGCAAACGCAACCCATCGACGCCGATCTCGGTGCCGCGATCGATCTCGATCACGAGCCCATCGCCACCGCCGCGCGCGTGGCCGATCACCTTCGGCGGGTGCGACGCATCGATCTCGACGACGCCGCCCTCTCCCGACGGAATGCGCGACGGATCGAGCGGGATGTCCCACGCTAGCTTGGTCGCATGATCCGCGATGTCGACCAGCCCGCCCGGATCGAGGAACAGGTGCACGTCGGAGGTGTGGCCCTCGGCCTCGATCTGGAGGTGCGTTCCTACCGCCCGGCGCAGGGGGTGGCCGATCACGAACTCGAAGTTGATGAGGAGGCTCTTCTTCATCATCATCATCATGTCGATGATCGTGACGTTCTTCTGCGCGAGCTTCCGGTTGTCCCAGACGTGATGCAGCCCGCTCGGCGTGATCTCCATTGGGATCACCTCGACGAGCAGGCATGGGTGCCAGCCCGCCGCCGGCGGAATCTGCGCCGCGGGCCACAAGAACTTCGCGATCGCGGTGCCCTCGTTGCCGCCGCTTGCGGCCGGCAACGACGCGATCGTCGCCGTGCCGATGAGATTGTTCGGCGCCCAGTCGACCGGGTACAGGAACTCGGTGCCGACGAAGTTCTGGAGGTAGACGTTGACGGTGACGTTCGCGTACGCCGTCGTGCCCTTGTTGCGCACGCGCACGTAGATCCAGTTGTCCTGGTTGCGGATCACCGGCTGGTCGGCGAACACGTTGTCGTCGGCGTTGCGCGTCACGAGGTCCGGCGTCTCCCAGAACGTGCCCGTGCTCGAGCCCGTGCCGGCGTCAGCCGCGTTGTCCTTCACGTAGATGTCCGTGAAGTTGCCGCGCAGTAGGCTCGTGTCGACCATCAAGCGGCCCGACGTGACCTTGCGGACGTTCGCCGTGTGGGCCTGCCGCCACGTCTCGCTGTTCGTGATGAACGTTGTCGCGGTCGAGGTGTTCTTCGTGACGACCACAATCGCGTTGTGGAACACGCGCTGCGATGACAGGTAATCGGGATTGCGCGGTCCCGAGAACACCGGCGACGGATCGTCCGACTTCGGGTTCTGGATTTGGGCGATCGTCACGGTCGCCACCCCGGGATTCGGGGTGTACGGACCCGTAGCGACGTTGAACGGTCCGCCTTCGGTCGGCGTTGGAGACGGGTTCTGGATAATCTTGAGCGGCGCCACATCGGAGTCGGGGACCAGACCCATCAGGTACTGGTCGAGCGGGCAGTAGCCGAACCACGCGGCCTGCGCCGGCTGGGTCGTATCGCGATCGATGCGATTGTACGTGCCGTTGCCGTTGTCGATCCACTCGGCTTGGTCGTAGTCCATCGACGAGTTGCCGTCGTCGAACCAGCGACCCCAGTGCGCGCCCTCGCCCCCGGGCGTCCAAATCCAGTCCTGGTGCAGCAGCGTCTGACCCGGCGTGTTCGGCGTGGTCGCATACTTCACGTAGGCACCCCAGCGGTGACCGAACTCCTGGAGGAGCGTGACGAGGTCGAACTGGCTGTAATACGAGTAGTGCTGGAGCCTCGTCGAACTCCATTGCGAGCGGAAGTCGTACGTCCAACTCCCGATCCCGCTCACGTCCTGATACACGACGCCGGCGGCCGAGCCGAGGTTTAAGACGCCGCTGCCCGTGTCGAGGTAGCAGCTCATCGTGTCGTAGTAGTCCCCGGAGTTGGCCTTCAGTAGCGAGAAAATCTGCTGGAAGTTCAGCGTTTGCTGGCCCCCGATCGTCGTCACGAGATCGCCGTTCGGGTCCATGACGATGAAGAGGTCGCCGACCAGTGCCGTGGTGATCATCGCGGCCCCCTCGGAGGGTGTTGCTCGCGCCACATCCGATCGAGCTTTTGCCAGTCGATCCATCGCACGTCGGCGGTGAGGCAGCGGTCGCGCGCTCCTTTCGGATCGGGCACGAGCCTCGGCACCCGCACGTCGCTCGGATAGCCCTCGAACGTGGGCGGGACGTGCTCGCCGTCGCGGATCTCGGCGGCGGGCAACTTACGCTCGACGAAGACGATGATCGCGTTCTGCGTGACGACCTTGCCGCGCGTCACCTTCGGCCCCCACCCGACACCTACCACGCCGTGAAACGGCAAGAATGCGCGCCGCGCGCGCAACCAAACACTGTCCGACATCAACATGATCCAGCGCCTCCCCTGCGGATGCGAATAGCGCCGCACGCGTGCGCTCGAAGTCAAGCCAGAGGACGATAGGAACGGGAGTATACACCTTTTGAACTCCTCTACTTCATCAAATGCACGTCTGTTCTAAAAACGGACAAGTGTTTGGCGCGCATGTCTGTTCCAAAATCGGAACAAGATTACTTTTTTTCTTGCAACAATTCTGAAAATGGTATAGTTCGCCCGTCCAAAATCTCCCGCTCCTTATTCTCGCTTGGGCGTAACGGAACAGCCTACATCTGTGCTCGTGGGCGGCATGCATGAGCGGAGCCAACAGAAGCGTCTGCCTTGTTCTGGCTATCATTTGTGTTCAGCCAAGAATCGCGCAGTCCCACGCAAATGCGAGCAACCAAAACGGGAGTTGCCTCGCGCTTTCCAGCTGGTTTCCGATAACGCCACCTCCCGCAAATAAGCGGCCGAACCCGAATTCAGATTGTGACTTTTATAGATGGGCTTGGCAGACGTTCCTGTTTGTTACGCAACCTGCCCCCGGGCAAAGAGGCGCGGCGCGATTCCTAACATTTCAGACCCCCTATGAAATGTTCGGTTCAGCGCGGAGCCACAGTCATGGCCCGGCGGTATTCATTCCAGGTAATCTCGACGCCGTGCTCCAACCTGGGTCGCTTGCCATTTTGGTCGACCAGAATGGGAGAGCGGTATATTACACCAGTCACTTGAATTCCCAGTTCGTCAGATTTGTTCGGGAGAATGGCTATACAGACTTTGCCAAGCTCAAAAAGGCTCCCATTGGGCAGCAGTTCCCCAAAGGGAGTGTGGAGTTGAAGTCGTCGTGGAAAGTTATCGCTACAGGAGAAGATGCTCGCAGCTTTTTCACAATCAGAGCTCGCATACCTTTATTGACCACAGCAGCGAACGGAGCGATTGCGATAGACCCTCTCCGAACCCGTGAGCAGACTCTCGCTCTGATTGGGTTACACGTTGTTGGAATCGTTGAAGGACATCCAGAGTTCATTTGGGCTACTTTTGAGCACAACGACAACGCACCCGATCTCCCTGCCTCGTTGAAGCCGGACACTCGGGAGCCAGTAGATTCTGAAAAGACATGGACCTTGTACTCGAGAGGCGCGAACGCTGGAGATTGCAACAAAAAGCCGAAAGCGCTCAAGCTGCTAGACCACAAGAGGCAGATCCTGGATTCGAAAGTTTCTGTTTTTCGAGAGTTTGCTTTTGGCGGAGACGATGATCCGGATGTCATAAGGGACTTGAACGACAGCGTCCACCGTATGCTTTCCCCGAATTCAGTTTGGAGAAATTACAGCTTCATGGGCGCCATGTGGTTGAACGATCCTGAACGTGACTTCAAGGAATACTCGGATTTCAACCGGACGGCTGCGGATCTGGCCGGGACGAAGGTTCTCGGCGGAGACGCGAAGCTCTCGAATACCACGATGGAGACGTTTACCCAGTCGAACGAAAATTGCTTCAGTTGTCACAACACTTTGGCACAGAGTGTCGGTCATGGAGATAGCATTCCGGGGAAGAGATTGAATATGAGTCATGCTCTGTCTGCCGCCTACATGTATTTGCCCTCCCACAGGGGCAAGCGCATACCTAATGCGGAGTTGCTGGCCGGCACTGCCGAGGTTGACCCAAACAAATGAGGGTCCGCCGAGTGGTCGAGGTTTTAAAAATTGCTACGGGATGAAATGGGATAACAAGGGTTCAATGGGATCTGGGTCTGCTGTATGAGAAAAATGAGAGGAGGGTCCAATGAAAGACTCCCGCAAATTTCATCGAAGCGTGTTCTTACTTCTGTTGTGTGTATCCATCGCCGCAACCGGATGCCACAAGTTCCGCCCGCCGACCGCTGGTCACGGTACTCCGCCCCCTATTGTTCCGCCGGCAGCGGCCAAACCTTCCCTTGCGAAGGTAGATCCATCGTTGCTTCCGCCTGGAGCACATGCACAGCTTCCAGCGTATGATGGCGACTCCTTTTTCGTCAGTTTGCCAGTGCAGCAAGTCAACACTTTGAGCTCATCCGAGGTTCGTGATCAAGTGATCGGTCCGATCCTGAAGGCTGTGGGATTCGAGCGAGGAATGAAGGGCCTTGCCATGCCTCCAAACAACGGCCTCGATCAACCGAGGGGTAATTTCAAAGGTTTGGCACAAGCAGTTGCTTTCGAGTACGCGAATCATCGTCAACTCTTTCGTCCCGAGACCCAGGAAATGCTAGATGTCTTTCTAGGCAAAACGCCGCCGACCGAGGACATTAACAAGGCGATCGAACTTGGCGAAGGCATGAATTTCGCACAGTTTGTGGCCGGCATCGAGCGCCTTGAAACTCAGTATCCCTTCCAACAAGTGGAAGGTAACGTGCCGATTGAGCACACGTTACTGATCGCTTCTCGCTGGGAACAGCAGGGGATTACCTCAGTCTGGGGTGCGCTGTTCAACAACTACACAATTGCAAACAACCGGCGACTGAGTGCGACTGACGCAACTCGGCTGGTTGGGCGGGCGTTACGGGTAGTTAAAGGGATTCGTCGAGTTTCCTCATGTGAGCCGCGTCCCGAAATCACCACCGCCGAGAGAACTGCCACTCAAAGAGGTGCAGCAACGGGTGGTCAAAAAGGTTCGGTAGCGACTACTCCTGGCTGTAGGGTGATTGATGGGCCCTACCTCGTGCTATTTCCCTACAGCACAGACTCGAGTGGGAAGGTGCTGCTGCGCTATTCTTACCGCATGATCGTGAATGCGACGTGGTACACGCAAACCGGGCCCTTTTTAGTGTGGCTAGACGCTGATGACGCCAAGGTCATTAGGATTGATCCTCTTATCGCTGATAGCGTCGGTGCTACCGGCGCGGTTTACAATCGAGACCCGGGTGTTGGAGAGACCACAAGCTTCTTTCAAGTCGATCCTTCCTCCGGTGGTCAGTATACGTTGCAACTATCAGGAGTACTTAACCGCGTCGATTACCAGGGAAATGGCTACGACAGCCTCGACGTTAGCATCTCGGATAGTACAAACGGGAGCTCCAGTACTTTTGCTAATTTCAACCAAGCTCCAATTAACGACGCTAGCCAGGCGTTATGTGCGTCTGGGACCAACAAGGCGTTTCAGCAGGTCAGTTTCTACGGTACACTTTACCGCTACTATCAAACGGTGCTGAGCCAGGGGATCTTCATACCCTTTCCGACCTCTCCATGGAACCCTAAAGTTGAATCCGCCAGTGCTGGTTGCAACGCGTGGTCAAGTATGGATTACGGCGCTTGCCAGGGCTACTTCGATGCCACATGTCCTAATTATGTGGGGCCCGGGAATCCATGGATGAATTTTGCTCACGACAATACCGTAGTAGGCCACGAATTCGCTCACAGCATCACCCCTCGACTTACTAACGCACGCCCTGCGGACTGGTGCGGGACTCCGCCCTGTGCGATTCCAATCGGGTGGGGCACGCTTCATGACCTTGCTGACTTTTGGGCAGACCACTTCGAACAGACCAATTGCACTGCTGGATGGGTTGCCAAGAATACCGGCGGTTCGGTGGATCATAGCTTGAACTGTGCCAGCACCGATGAGGACGGAGGCCTTCCGAGGGACCACCTCGTTACGGTTCCGTTTAATCCAGCCGCTGCTAACGATCATTTCCCAGAACATCGGGCACTCGGCAACTTCGGTGGAGGCTATGCGGATGGCCAGATTGGGGCAGCAGCACTCTGGCAGGTGAACGTCGGAATGCGTAGTAAGTGTCGTCCGTCTGGTTGGCCTCAGTTCGGGGTCCGCTTTCAGCGCGCACTCAAGAATACCGGCTTTACGGGCTTTTCCCCATCATCTCCCGCTACTGACACTGACGTCTATCGCCTGCTTTACGATCTGGAAGCCAAGATGGTCGATCAATGGGCCACTTCAGGATCACCAGGAGGACCACCCGCCTTTGCGCACAACGGCCCGCATACGACAAACAAAGTAACTGCTGGTTTTGCGAAAACCGGCATATTTCTGCTCCCATATCAATGTCTGGATGGAAACACAACTACCACGGATCCGACATCGTGTCCGACTGGAGAAAATGGTGGGGACTCGGTCGTGGACATCGACGACAATGACGCCTCGAATGACATCACAGTCAATGGTGTTTCTATGTACACCCACGACTTCTTGAAGCTGGGGGGTGTCCCGGCCACGTTCCAAGTGTGGACCGGACCACGTTACAAATTAGACGGTACGTCTGGCGCAAGCACGTTGAATAATCCGTCACCATGCAACAGGAAGTTCAGTGTGGAGGTCTCAACGGATCCTTCCTTCCCTGTAGCTTCGACGATCGTAAGTCCCTTTACCAATGTCAACATTAACCCAACTAATAACGCTACACCCCAGTGCTTTGGAACCTGGACGCCGAGCAATGCTGATTGGACAACGCTGCAGGCCGGCGGCGCCGGAACGCGCATCTATTATCGTGCGCGCACACGTGATGCCTCCAACGCTAATGAGCGGTTATCAACGCTGCCCGGAGCTGGACTATGGACTGTTCCGCCTCCGTATGCAGTGTTCACAACGGATGGCAAGTCTGATTACTAAGTGCCATTCCCCGAGAGAACGCGTTTTCGGCTGCTGCCGGGCATCAATCTTACTCGCGTTGATTTTGGCAGCGGTCTTCGTACCAGCGAAGGCCGCTTTCTCCAATTCGGAGTCCCCTACGAACCAAAAAAGTGGTGTAGCCGCCTTTGCGGCTGTTCGTCATTCGGACACGATCGAAACGAGAACTCCATATCAAGTCGCGCTCAGGCAGCTCTCAGGACCGCCTGCAGTTGGGGGCTACATTGAATATTCAGTTTGGAATTCACGTAGCAAACAAAGCGGGTCTAAACGAGTCACGCTATCTAAGTCGAACTCCAATCCAGAGCAGTGGACCGCGGCTATTCCAGGTCAACAGACCGGCTCAGTCATCAAATATCACTACGTACTGGCGAGCGGAGCGGGGGTGAGTCTCCGGCATCCTTCTAATCCGTCCGCGGACTATCGATTTCGCATTACTGAGTTTCAGCTGCTTTCAGTGCGCTTCCAAAAGAACGAGATGGATGCGGGCAATACGCCTGAAATAACACTCACTCTTATTACGACGGACCCGATGAAAGGAGAAACTGTTCTCCGAATGCTGCCTCCATCATCGCGTGAGCCGACAGACGTTCATATCCATCTGCTGACGGACAACGGAGAACATCTTGTGGAGGGTCTTCGTCAAACGATGCGCGCCAAACTGCCAGCTCTGGCACCAGGGCAAGTGGCAGACTTTTATTTCCAATTAAGAAACCAGAACGGAGAAGTTCAAACAGTGCCCGCGAACGCACCTGCTCAACTCTTTTCGGTAAAAAGACCGCTGAGTCCGATTCGGTGCATTTCTGTCAGTGATCGCTTCGTGCTAGGCATTATGGCTGCTGGAACAGAGCGATGGATATCTCTCAAAGGGGGAGGCACATGGGGCGGAGATCCCAGCGCAGGCCTGGAACATTGGGACACATGCAGGGGCATCCTCTCTAATATTTCGAGATTCGCTGCTGCCGGCGGGCCGTCAGACCGTACTTATATCGGCAATGACCACGGGGTCTTTGGCGTTAGCAAGGAGATGGACATTCCATCAGTTCTTTTGCGTCCGGAACCATCAGCGTGGGGTAAGAATCCGCTGATCACTATGCTCGGACGGTCAATGCGGGCTGGTCCTGCTGCCTCATCGCCCCTCGATGGAGTTGTCTTATTCCAATACCAACAGGAACAAGTTCTTGAGCAACGATTCCCTCAGGCAGTTTTCCTGCAGATTGATTCAGGCAAACTCGCGCAATACTCTTTTCCCACTAGTGCGTCCAAAGTCGTTGGGCTTTCATCAGCTTCCTTTGACGCTACAGACGGCTGCTGGTTACTGGGTGCGTTTGTCATCGATGCGGACGAGAATTTAGCGCCGGCCATACTGCGCCGCTGTGGAGATTCTGTCGTGCAGATTCGTCTACGAGAATTCGAGGCCGGGAACTCCCGTGCCGAGCCGCAGCGAGTGATTGCCTCTGCCACAGACCCCGCAACTGGCAACCTACTTATAGCTCTGGAATACAAGACGTCGAAGGATCAAACCGCGAGTGCCTACGGTGTTTTTCGCGTTCGAGAAAAATCTGGTCAATTGGCAGCACTAGCTCCTGGGCTGGAGCACTCGACAACGGAGATCACCGCCCTCGGTACGGATTGGATTAAACAACGGATTTTGGTGGGCACGTTCGGAAAGGGGCTGTGGCAAATAAAGGATGGAAAAGCTGAGCAGCTGAAGTCTCCAGAAAACTTGCCCAGCGAGATCACCGCAATCAGCGTAGATGATTTTAGCGGTGAAGCATTCATTGGGACGTCGAACGGCGCGTTTGAAATCAACGGTGCGGATCATGTCTCATCGATGTTGTCAGTCGCCAACGACGCTTTGCCGGCAAACTCGCTACCGATGGATGTGAAAGCTGCGCCTCAGGAGGTCCTTTTTTCTTCATATTCCGCTGGGCTGACTGAATTTGAGCGGAACGGAACGAATACTTGGCACAGGCACGATGTGGATCTACCGCGAGCCCAGTTCGCGGGCGCCCTTTTCGGCGACGCACAGTTTACGGCGAATAATGGAATTGCGGCAGTGCTGTACTCAAAGGGATTGCTTCTCGCCGACAATAAGGAGGCACGAGTACTGGGACAAAAAGAAGGTTTATATAGTACCGGCCTGTTCCGCATCCTCGCCCTCCACTCTGGAGAGATTTGGCTGGCATACAGACCACTTCCGTTCGGACGGCAGTCGCAGGGCGCTCTTCAACTTTTGAAGAACGGCGAGGTGCTCGGAACATTTAAAATGCCCGACCGCGGATCGGCGACCATCGCGCGTTGGATTGAAGTGTCTGAAAGGAATTCTGTTCTTGCAGCGACGCCGGCTGGAATAGTTGAGATTCGAAAGGATGGATCAGTGACAGCGGTCTCATCTAATCCCGTCTCATCAATCGCTCGGAGTTCACGCACTGGACTCATCGGCGCCGTCGGCAGCACGATTGAGCGCTGGGACGGTCAGAAATTCGTTTCGGTGCTTTTCCAAGTTGACCATCCGAGGTGGTCAAAGGGCACTTATTCGCCTGGTTCTCCTATCGATGTTGCGATCGACAATAACAACGTGTGGTACGTCCTTTACAACCGTGGAATTGTCGCTATTTTGAATCCAGAATTGCAGTTCGTAAATGTATTCGATCCTGAAGATGGTGTTCCCGAGACAGCTCAAAAAGTGATAGCAGTTCCTGGAACCGATGAAGTCTTCGTCGGAAGCACCGCAGAAGGTGTTGTCGCTCTCAGGTCGCCAAAGTGAGACGCGTGACTGATCCCCTCTTTCCGCACAAAGCTGAGTATGATTTTCAGGGAAAGGAAGGGGAAGGGGTATGTCGAGGAGCAGGCACACAGAGGCGCAGATGATCGGGGCGCTGAAGCAGTTGGAGGCGGGCAGGAAGGCGGAGGACGTGGCGCGAGAGGTGGGGGTGTCGAAGCACACGATTTATGCGTGGAAAGCGAAGTACGGTGGGATGGATGTGAGCCAGGCGCAGGAAGCGAAGCAGCTGCGGGATGAGAACACGAACCTGCGGAAGCTGGTGGCGGATCTGAGTCTGGGCAAGGAAGCGCTGCAGTCGGTGATCCGAAAAAACGGCTGGAGCTCGTAGCGCCAAAGGCAGCTATCGGGCAGATGCGGCAAGACTATGCCTTCAGCGAGCGGCGGGCGTGCGGCCTGCTGACGATGGCGGTGTCGAGTTACCGCTACGAGACGAGGCGCAGTGACGAACCGCTCCGCACGCGGCTGGTGGAGTTGGCGCGGGCGAAGCCGCGCTTCGGATATCGGCGGCTGCAGGTACTGCTGCGGCGATGCGGAGAACGGGTGAACCACAAGAGATTGCATCGGGTGTACCGAGAGGCTGGGCTGATGATTCGACGAAAAAAGCGCAAACATTGCGTGCGCGAGGGAAAGCCGCTGCTGGCACGGACTTCGGCGAACCAGGAGTGGGCACTGGACTTTGTCCACGATGCCGTTGAGTGTGGGCGAGCAATCCGGGTGCTGAGCGTGGTGGACGCCTACACGCGGGAGTGTTTGGCGCTGGAAGGCTACGAGCTTTGCCAGCCGGAGAGTGACGCGCGTGCTGGAAGCGATCGTGGCCGAGCGCGGGCAGCCGTTGGCGATTCGCTGCGACAACGGGCCGGAACTGAC
>Ga0070708_100004609_pt1 | contig 10855 bp, 11 predicted proteins | sample KBSK5503metaG_FD_65469 | JGI IMG/M metagenome (GOLD analysis project Ga0070708, IMG submission 65469) | Corn, switchgrass and miscanthus rhizosphere microbial communities from Kellogg Biological Station, Michigan, USA - KBS K5-50-3 metaG | ecosystem: Host-associated > Plants > Roots >...
CGGGTCAGTCAGCGATCTTCGTCCTCCTCAAGCGCGGACAGGGCCGCGAGTAACGCCTTGCGAAGCACCTTGCGTTGCTCGGGATCTGCGGCTGTTGCGAACTGGAGCGCGGCGAGCGCGTCAGCGACGGTGATCGGGCGGCTTGGCACGTTGACATCCGGTTCGGCCCGATTGGGCTCGGGCCGGTCGGCGCTTGACGCCAAGCAGGAGGCCGCGTAGCGATCATGACCGCCCGCCGCTCCCACTCCGAAGCTCCACAAGAGGCGGAACCACGCGCATATCGAGTGCGATACCGGTAGTCTTGTACAGTTTCTGGCGGGCTCCAGCACGAAGAGCCTCATTGAGCCCGGCGATCACCTTCTGAGAGGACGGATGCTCGTCGTCCATATGAACGGCTACGGCCGAGATCCTGCCATCGGCAAGCATCGCTGCACCAATTGGGAACATCTCGCCGTTCTGCTCCAAAAGGTGCGTCGCTGCTGGGACCAGCATGTTCAGTACGGCTTCGGCTTCTTCTTTGGCGTGCGCCACGGGTGTGGTTGGCTCCTCGGTCTTGTGTGGAACGGCGAGCACTCTTCGCAATCCGCTCGTTGAGAGCACCAGAAGGGCAACCGTGCCGACCACGACGTACCTGACCATGACTAACGCTATTCGCGCCGACGAAGAACAATCACGGACTACTTGCCCCTGATCTGGAGTCAGCTCGTTCGCGTCAGCACAAGGACGAAACGCCGTCCTCTTCGAACAACGCGAGCAGGACGGTGCCCTGCGCGGCGGGTCCGTCAACCGCCCGCGCGCTGCTTCGGGTAAGCTGCCCGCCACGCGCGGGGGACGGAAGTGGCGATGATCTGATCGCGGCGAATGGCAATGGCTTCAGCAGAGGGTTTCGTGGGATCGGCCGTGAAAACCTTGCCGTTCAGCAGAATCAAATCCGGCGGAATTTGCGGAGCCTGAGCAGCGATTGAAGCCGACAGGCCAAGAAGCACGGCAGGTATCGCTCTCATCGCACTCTCCAGGACTGTGCGGCGCTGAAGCAGCCGCAAGAGAACCATTGCCGACGCGCCCTCCCCTTTCCGGCAGCTCTCTATCAGGGAGTTGACGTCTTCACCCCGGATTCAGGTGGGCAGGGCTTGCGATCCAGGGGGGCCAACCATAGCCGTAAGAGGGCCGATCATCGTCGTAAACGGCTAGTCAATGCCGAGGTGGGAAAAATGCGGAAAATTCTGGTGGGTGCGTGGGTCGTCTCCGGCCTCGCCTATGGAGGAAACGTGCTGGGGGGCGTGCGAGCCGCGGGGTCGCCCGACTCAGGGTGGTCCTGGCAGAACCCGTTGCCCGTGGGTGGTGCGCTGGGGGTTTCTTCGCCGTTGAGCGCGGGTGTCGCCGCCGTTGACGACCACACATTCGTTGCCGTCGGCGGCGAGGGTGCGATCGTGAGAAGCGACGACTTCGGCTTGAGTTGGAGCGTCATGCCCAGCGGGACGGTGGTAAACCTGACAGCAGTCGCCTTCGGCGATACGCAGACCGGAATTGCCGTCGGCTTTGACCAGATCGTCCGCACCTCGGACGGCGGACTGAGTTGGACACCGCAGATCCTGGAAGGAATCGGGGCCGTGAACGGCATCGTGTTCGCCCACCCGAACACCGCGATCATCTACGGCCGCTATGGTCTCTTCCGGACGACCGACGCCGGCGTGACCTGGACTCGGCCCGTCGGCGGGGATGGATACTTTCAGGGCGTTGCCTTTGGCAGCCCGAAGGTGGGCCTCGCGGTCGAAACCGTCGCCGGGAACATTCTTCGGACGGCAGACGGAGGCGCCACCTGGGATATCGCGCTGCACCAGGACAGCGCCTACTTCGAAGCTGTCGCGTTTGCCGACGAGAACACCGCCGTGGTGATGGGGGATGCGCCGCGACCTCCGACGTACGCGTACCGGAGCACCGACCAGGGGATTTCCTGGACACGCAATGTGGTCGTCGGGGCCGGAGTTTTCTCCGGTATCGTGTTCGCCGACGCCAACAACGGATTCGCACTGCCGGGTTTTTTCCGGACCTCAGACGGCGGAGTCACTTGGTCGCCTGCGACACGGCCGGGTTCGGTCGATGCGATGGCTTTTGCGAGCCCCCAGGTCGGCGTAGCAACCGGATGCTGCGGAGGCATCTTCGCAACGGCGGATGGAGGTGACGCCTGGACGCGGGTGGCCCCACAGGGAACGACGGTAGCTCTGCACAGTGTTTCATTTGTCAATGAAACAACGGGAACTGTCGTCGGACAAAATGGAGCCATTCTGCGCACCGACGATGGTGGCCAGAGCTGGCGGCCGCAGGACAGCGGAACGCCCGCGTTACTGCTGGGTGTCTCTTTTGTCGACGTGAACACAGGTTGGGTGGTCGGTAGCGCTGTCTCTGGGGGGATCATCCTCCACACCATCGACGGCGGCGAGAGCTGGACGCGCCAGGTCAACCCCACGACAGCGGGTCTCTCGGCAGTCTCCTTCGTGAACGCCCAGATCGGGACCGCCGTGGGCTCGGGTGCAACGATCCTCCGCACGACCGATGCCGGCGAGAGCTGGACGATGCAAGAAAGCGGGACGACCGCGCCATTGTTCGCGGTGTTCTTCGTCGACGAGAACATCGGGACGGCGGTGGGTCAGTACACCCGCTCTACTCTCGGCGATTACAACACGATCTTGCGGACCGAGGATGGCGGCGCGCACTGGGTCCTCCAGAGCGCACCTGTGAATTGCGATCTCACCGGCGTGTTCTTCACCGATGCGAACACCGGCACGGCGGTCGGGATGCAGGGGAAGATCCTCCGAACCGTGGACGGCGGCGCCACCTGGAGCCCCCAAGACAGCGGAACCCTGGTCAACTTACGGAGCGTCTCGTTCGTCAAAGCGAACGTCGGCATGACGTTCGGTGAGACAGTGCTGCGCACCACCGACGGCGGCGCTACCTGGGCGCCGCGCCAGCGGAGTGGATATCCGCTCTACTACGCCGGCACTCTCCTCGATGAGAACACCGCGACCGCGGTGGGTGTCGACGGGAGCATCCGTCATACGGTGACGGGCGGGGAGGATCTAGGAAGGTGAAGCTCAGAGCCTCCGGAACTAAAAGTCGCGCCATCGCTCTTATTTCAGACTCACTCGTGTCTCCAGTATGTCTCCAAAATTCAGGTCGACTGATGGACTCTCACGAGGCTTAACGTGAACAAACTCTTTCGACCCAAACCCCCGCTCGGCAAAGCGAAACAGCAAAAAGGCGTGCGCCGTCGCATGTTTAATTTAATTGCTGAAATAGGGTTCGAATCCCGTCGGGGACGCCTTTTCTGGGCTCGTTTCGCGGTGTTGGCCGCGAGCACTGCTCCCGTTGCCGTCAGGTTGCCGTAACTGCGTCGATCCAGCAGCTGTACCGCGTCTTTTTTCACGTCCGGGCTCAGATGGGCGTAGCGCATCGTCATCTCGATCGTGGAATGGCCCATCAGCTCCTGGATGGCCTTCAGCGGAACGCCCGCGCATCGCCAGGTGGCTCGCAAAGGCATGGCGCAAGGTGTGCCAGCCAATCTTTCGCAGCCCGGCCCGTCGGCACGCCCTCCTCAGTGGGTCTCGGCCCGCTTCGTAGGCAAGCCAGCGCGCTCCCGATGATTGGTCCGTCTTGCGCCACCCGCAGCATTAACGCCTTCATCGGCATCATGTCCGGCGTCGATTTTTACGATGTATTACGCTTAAATTTCCTAATTGTCGGATAGGTGGTTAGGACGTAGAGGAAATGGCAGGGATGAAAGTTCTCGTTTATCTGGGTCCGGGTGACGTCCCGACTTGTCAACCCGGCCGGATTCTAGGTCATGAGGGCATAGGAATCGTCGAAAAGGCTGGGGACCGCCGTGACGGCGTTCAAGCCGGTGACTGAGATCTGATCTCGTGCGTCAGCGCCGAGTTCATCCGCATTTCATATGCAGATATCGCAAATGAAGATATTGAATAAATGAGGCAGGAAACAACCATGAAGCGAATAATGCAGATTTGTTTGTCACGGATTGTCATATCCCTCCAAGCCTTGCTGCTCCTGGTGGCGCAGTTCGCCACTGGGACGGTCGCCGCGCAGCCTGCGGGCCCGCGCGTCTACGTAACCAACAGCGTGAGCGGCCCGGACGAATACAGCGTCTCGGTGATCGATGCGGGGGCGAACAGACTGATCGCTACCATCCCCGTCGGTCACACTCCCAAAGGCATCGCGGTCACCCCGAACGGCGCCTTTGTCTACGTGGCCAATGAGGGCGACCTCGGCTCCCCTAGCGATACCGTCTCGGTAATTGAGACGGCCACCAATATGGTGATCGCCACCGTGACTGTAGGGCCAAGCCCCTTGGCCGTAGCGGTCGCCCCCGACGGCAGCCTCGTGTACGTGACCACGCGCGGGGGGCCCCCGGGTCGCATCGCGCTGATCGACACCATGACGAACACCGTGGTGGGCAACCTGCAGATCGCCGACCCCACCGGGGGCCTGGCATTCACACCGGACGGTGCCACCCTATATGTGAGCCACTCCAACCGTAGTGAGGTCTCGGCCATCGACACGGCCACCCAAACGGTAGTGGCCACCGTCTCGCTTCCGTTCAGCCCCACGGTCGGCGGTTCCCTGGCCGTCACCCCGAACGGCGCCTTTGTCTACGTGGGCGGCCGGAACGGCGAGGTCTGGGTGATCGAGACCGCTACCAATACGCTCGTGGCGACCGTACCGCTTAGCGTCAACACAATCGGGGGCCTGGCGGTCACCCCGGACGGCACCCGCGCCTACGCGACTCACGTGCAACGGATCTCGGTGATTGACACAGCCACCCACACGGTCGTGGCCACCGTGCCGGTCGAACTCGTCCCCGGTGCCATCGCGTTCACATCGGGGAGTTGCGTGCGCGGCTACGTGACCTACTACGGCGCCGTTCAGGTTCTGAAGCCGGCTCCCGTCGACTTCCTCATGGGCAGCGTGCCTGTCGGGCCCATTCCCGCTGGCGTGGCGGTCAGCCCGCCCGCGCCCAACATCGGCACCTGGACCGTCCAGGCACCGATGCCGACACCGCGTGCTGAGCTGGCGGCGGCGACCGCCGTAGGCGCAGATGGCCGGAGCAGGATCTACGCTATCGGCGGCCGAAACGCCGACAGCAGCGCTTTGAGCACCGTCGAGGCGTACGATCCGGAGACCGATACCTGGACCCCCGTTGCTTCGATGTCAACGCCCCGCTCTCGACTGGCGGCCGCGACGGGACTGGATGGAAGAATCTATGCCATCGGCGGCCAGGGTCTGTCGGATCTCGCCACGGTCGAGGCGTACGATCCCATCACCGACACCTGGAGCACCGTCGCCCCGGTGCAAGGTGAGTGTTGGGAGGGCCAACCCTGCCGTAGCGGACACGCGGCGGCTACGGGTGCGGATGGGCGAATCTACGCCATCGGGGGCTTTGGCTTTTTCTCGCCCAGGATTTCCATGGCCGTCGGTACCGCCTCGGTGGAGGCCTATGATCCAACCACGGACGCCTGGAGCTTTGTGGCCTCGGTACCGCACTTCGGAGTGGGACGCTACTTACTGGCAGCAGCGACCGGCCCAGACGACCGCATCTACGGCATCGGTGGCGCCGTCACAGACGCTGACGGGTTCGAGCTGCCTTATAGTGCGGTTTCAGCCTATGATTCGATCACCGACACTTGGAGCGGAGTGTCGCCCCTGTCTTCGCCACGCTTTGACCTGGCGGCGGCGACCGGCCCGGACCGCAAGGTCTATGCTATTGCTGGTATGTCCGAAACACCTGCCGGTCGTCGAAGCGTTATGGGACCTGATGGAGGCGTACGATCCCATCGGCGATAATTGGACGTCAGCCGGTTGTCTACCGACGTCCCTCCGCTCCGGGCTGGCGGCCGCGACGGGCTCGGATGGCAGGATTTATGCCATCGGCGGGCGCGACCACAACTTCAATTATCGTGACACGGTAGAGGCCTATGCGCCCTGAATTAGCGCTCGGCGCGCTCTTCAAGCCCAGGGCAAGGGCGACGAGGCTCGGACGGCATTTCGCTCCGCTGTAGAACACATGCAGAGCGCGCTCGGTCCCGAGAATGCCGAGACGCGAGTCGCCCGCCAGCTCGCGGAGGAGGAGATTCCGCTAAGTTCATACCGCCCCATGGTCGAGGTCTGTCGACCACCCGCCAAAAAAGAGACGCGGGCGGAGAAAAGGGGCCGCCCAAGCGGTCCGGCACCGCAAGGAACATAAGCAACGACCACTCAGCTACCTTCTAGCTCCCGATACCCCAGCGCACGACAAAATTTTTCTGGTTTTCCGTCCCCGAATTTGATCTAAGGTTCCTATGGGAACAAAAGCGATTTCTTATCTATCGATTTCCTATCTATTGATGACGCTGCCTGGAATCCTGGCCGCGTGTGGTTCACGACCTCCGGAAGAACACGCTGGCCATCTGCAGAGCGCCCTCAGCAGTGAGCCTGGGACGTCTACGATGTTCGACGCCCCCGCTTCGATAGCCACCATCGCGAGCTCAATCAATTCGGCGAGTTTCATCGGGGGCCGGTTCACAAGCCCAGGTGGCCGCGTACATGGATTCATCCTGGACACAGACGGTAATTTCACGACCATTGACAGGTCCCCGTCAAACAGACTCACGAGTCTCTATGGCTACAACAATCGTCGGATTGGCGCAGGGGGATGGGGCCAGAACAACGGCGCCGGATGCAACGCCCCGGGAACAGGCGAGTGCACCGCGTTCCTCCTCTATCCGGATGGCTCGTTTAGAGACATCGTCTTTGACGATGCGATTGAAACGATGGCATTTACAGCCAGTGATCGCGGAGACGTTGTCGGGCAATACACCACTGCCAACGCGAATGGGACCACGCATGTTCACGGGTTCCTCGCGCGAGGGTGCGCGCGCGGCGACGACGAGAGCGATGGGGAGGATGGCGATGGCGAAGTCAAGGACCGATGCGGCAAGAGCAACCGCATCACCCTCGATCCGCCAGATTCCACGCTGACGTACGCAAAGGCGATTAACAACAGGCGTCAAGTCGTTGGCCACGCGTTCATCGCCACGGGCGGCCAGATCCTAGAGCGCGCTTATTTGCACGATGCCAACGACGCCTCGTCTCCGTACGTAATCTATAACGTCCCTAACGCTAGATCGTCCGTATTCAACGGGATCACCAACAATGGATATGTCGTCGGACAATTCGTGGACGCAGCCGGTGGACAGCACGGATTTGTGGTCCGTTACCGCCACGGGCAGTTCTCACAAGCTCAGCAATTCGATGTCCCGGGTGCCGTCAAGACCATCATACGTGGCAGAAACGATGATGGGCAGATGGTCGGTCAGGCGATCACCAAAGACAATCTATCGCATGGGTTTCTCTACACTCCCTAAGATGACGACAACGACGATGGTGAAGATCACAACGGCAACGACGACGGCGTGCACCATGACGAGAGCAACGACAACGCTGACAACGGCGACCAATAAAGACATCGGCCCCCAATAGACTCGTAACGACCCGCCAGTTGAGTCCGAATTCATCGAGGAAGACGAACCTCTCGACGGGGATGCGGCGCACGATTGCCAAGCGGCGCCTCCAACTCGTAGCGCCTGTTGCCGTCGCGCAAAGGCAAACCGCCCGCCTTCGAAGCTTCACCCGCTCGAAAGCGACTTCAGTTTGGCCTCGACCGAGCGGCCAGGATCCCCAAGCAAGGTGAAGCGAAAGGCCCAATACCGGATCTCGAACTTAGAGCCCTTGAACCAACCCGGGGGGCCCTCGGCGTGAGCGCGGATGCAACTGAGTTCTTCCCAGGGGATGCACGGGATACCCCTGAAAAAGAGGGAACGGAACAGGGCGTTTGGTGCGAGGTGACATGTTCTCTCTCGGCGCGCGCCAAACGCCCTTCTCGTCATTCAGGGATCTCTGGGTCGTCATTGCCGTGCCGGACGAGCCGGTCTGCAAACTGGAAGTACCGTCCCGGGTGAGCTGGCCAGTCCTTCGAACTTGACAGCGAAGGCGATGTTTCGTATGCGCATCGGTTCACCAGGGGGCGTCCCCAGCAGGATGATTCGGCGCGTGCGCAGAGAGCGGAGCGGTCCGGCCAAGGCTTACCTGGCCAGCGCGATTGCGTTGCTGGCTCTGGTGGGCCAGCTGTCGACCGCCGTTCACCTGGCTTTGTTTCGGCACGTCGTCTGCCTACAACACGGGGAGCTGATCCACCTCGATGAAAGCGAGGCGGGCACACCAGCGTTGGCGGAGACGCCTCCGCATCGAGGGCCGCCGGAGAGAGTTTCGTTTCAGAGCCGGACCCAGTCGGTCGATGACGATCGACACGATCACTGCTTTCTCGCCGCGCATCGTCGAGAAATCGCTGCAGCTTCACGGGCGAGAATAGCGGCTGCCAAGCTGCCGCCGGTTTTGCGAGGGGCGCGCATCCCGAAAGATGTTCGACGTCCCGCGCCGGTCGCGCTGTTTCTCATCGCGCCCAAGAATTCGCCCCCATCCCATTCCTAGAAGCCGTGGCTGGGCGCGGTGGTGTTTGCGCGTCTCGTTTGTGTTCGTCGTCTGAGCTGCGCAAATCCTGACGTTGCCGCTCAAACCGCGCGCATCGCACACGGCTGATCTCGTTTCGTCCGCAAGGCTCGCCTGTTCGGAATGCGTTTGCGCATTCCGCACCGGCGGCGCGCCTGCGATCAACCGATCCGTTCATTCGAGGGGTGCCGAGCAGTGGAACTGTTACACCAGGCGTCAGCGGTCACAGAAACGGTCTGGGTCGCCCGCGCCATCGCGCATGCTGCGTCCTGGCTGCCGGGGTTGGCGGCTCTATTGGCCTGCCTGGCGCTGATCGATGCGGGCGCGCAGGAGTCGCCCTCCACTGGCGCGATGACGCCGCCCGAAGTGGTCGAGCGGGTGGACGCGGTCTATCCGCCGGCGGCATTGGCGGCCCGCCAGGAAGGAACAGTGATGCTGGTCGTCACCGTGGGCGCCGACGGCAGCATCAGCGACGTATCGGTCCAGGACAGTCGGGGAGAGATGCTCGATCAAGCCGCGATCGAGGCAATGAAGCATTGGCGATTCCGTCCCGCGCACCGGGGCGACGAGGCGATTGCAGCTCGCATTCGCATTCCTTTTCTCTTCGCGCTGCCCGCCTCTCCGGCGCCGAGCACGACTGCCCAGGAGACCCCGGCGCCCGCTCCCGAGCAACCGGCCGCGGCCGCCACCGAGACTGCGAGCGACGCCGCCGGCAACGAAGCCCCGATCGACGTCACGGTACGAGGAAAGGCGCGCCCGGCAAGCCGCGGAATCTCCGACTTCCAGATCGACGTCGGGGCCCTGGCCGCCGTCCCTCGCCAGAACGCGACCGATTATCTCAAGCTGGTTCCGGGCGTTTTGCTCACCAATGAAGGCGGCGAGGGGCACGCGGAGCAGGTGTTTTTGCGCGGCTTCGACGCGCGCGAGGGTCAAGACATCGAATTCAGCGTCGAAGGCGTGCCGATCAACGAGAGCGGGAACATCCACGGCAACGGATACGCCGATACCCATTTCATCATCCCCGAATTGATTTCGTACCTCCGCGTCATCGAGGGCGCCTACGACCCGCGCCAGGGAAACTACGCGGTCGCCGGGAGCGCGGACTACGAGCTGGGCTGGGGCACGCCCGGCATCACCACCAAGTTCAGCGCCGGCTCGTTCGATACCAAGCGGCTGCTTTTCGTCTGGGGCCGGGGGCAACCCAATTCAGACACCTTCGCCGGGGTAGAGCTGTATGAAACGAAGGGCTTTGGGGAGAGCCGTTCCGGCGACCGAGCCCGGGCGATGGCTCAGCTCGCGGGAGACGCCGGGCCGCACCACTACCGTCTTCTCGCCAGCGGATACATCGCCAGCTTTCACAGCGCCGGCGTGCTGCGGGAAGACGACGTCCTAGCCGGAAGAAAGCGTTTCTATTCCACCTACGACCCGTACGAGGGCGAGGATGCCTCGCGGATTTCGCTCAGCGGCCAGGTGGTCTCCCGCTTCGGGCAACTGACCCTGGACAACCAGGCATTCCTGATCGCCCGTCCGATTCGCTTTCGGGAGAACTTCACCGGTTTCGTGCTCGACCACCAGACCGACCTGCAGCGCTTGCATCCGCAGCGCGGAGACCTGCTCGACGCCAGCTCGAACCAGTGGACCCTCGGCGCCCGCGGCTCGGCCCGCATCACCAGCCAATTCTTGAACCAAACCCAATCGTTCGAGAACGGGTACTTTCTTCGCGGCGATTTCGTCTCCAGCCAGCAGTCCCGGATCGACGCCGGAAGCCATCATCCCTACAAGATCGAAATCGACGAGGATTCGCGGCTCGGAGACATCGGCCTGTATTTCGACGCCAATCTTCGCCCGCTCTCCTGGCTGACGCTGCGGGGCGGGATGCGCGGCGATTTGTTGACCTTCGACGTGACCGACAATTGCGCCGTTCACACCGTCCTTCATCCCTCCCAGAGCAACCCCCCCGGAGATACCTCCTGCTTAAACCAAGAGGAGATGGGCATCCACCGCGAGCCATTTCAGAAGTCGTCTTCGTTTGGCTTGGTGTACCTGCCGCGCGGATCGATCCTGGTCGGGCCTTTTTTCGGGCTGACCGGCACCGCCTCCTACGGCAAGGGCGTCCGCTCGACCGACCCTGTCTACGTGGGACAGGACCTCCGTACCCCCTTCGCCAGCGCCCGCTCCCGCGAAGTGGGCCTCGGCTTCGAGCGACACCTGGGCTTCGCGGAGTTGGCCCTGAAAAGCGTCTGGTTTGAAACGAAGGTGGACAGGGACTTGATCTTCTCGGAAACCGCCGGCCGCAACA
>Ga0070708_100004610_pt1 | contig 10855 bp, 6 predicted proteins | sample KBSK5503metaG_FD_65469 | JGI IMG/M metagenome (GOLD analysis project Ga0070708, IMG submission 65469) | Corn, switchgrass and miscanthus rhizosphere microbial communities from Kellogg Biological Station, Michigan, USA - KBS K5-50-3 metaG | ecosystem: Host-associated > Plants > Roots >...
GCGCACGCCCACTGCACGCCCATCCCCGCAGCGCTCTGTGCGCGGAACCGCCGCACGGCGTCCTTCCAGGTCCGGGCCCAGTCCGCGTCGCCCGTCCATCGATGCGCTTGCGCGAACCTCCAGAGGAACTGGAGGCGTCCCAGCTCCCACATCACCTTGGCGTCCGCGCCCGGCTGCAAGAGATCGACCTGTTCCGCGCTCTGGGAAGGGTCGTACCGCAGACCGGGAACGAACGGATCGCGGTGATAATCGATGGGGTGGCCGCAGTCCTTCCACTGGCCGAACAGCAGCAGCTCACCCCGCCGCGCGGCGTCCGCCTCGCGCAGGATCGCCGCAGCCGCAGCCGCAGCCGACTCCGAGGCCGCCATCTCGACCTTGGGCGGAAAGAGCGCCGGGCGCGACTGCGTCCGTCCCGACAGCGGCCGGCGCCGCCCTTGCGCTTCCGGCACCTCGAAGAAGAACGGCCTGCCGCCGAGGAGAGCGCGCCGGGCGCGGACGGCCAGCGCCCGCGCGATCTCGCGGGGCGGAATCGTCCGCGCCAAGTAGCGGTAGTACGCCAGATCCATCAGGCGGCCTTCTTGCGCGCCACCAGCGCGGCGGCGACGAGCTCCTGCATCTCCGCGACGCGCGCCTCCCACCCTTCGCCCAGCATCAGCGCCGCCCGCACCTCGCTGGGGCCGGGGCCGGCGGCGATGGCCGCCGCGATCTCGCGGACCACCCCGTCCGCGTCCTTTCCAATCCGGCAGACGCCGAGCCGCTCCACCTCGGGAATGGCGGTGGAGATGACGGGCAGGCCCGCAGCCAGGTACTCGCGGACCTTCAGCGGGTTCGCCGCGAGCGTCAGCTCGTTCACCTTGAACGGCATCAGGGCCACGTCGAACGCCCTGGCGTAGCGGGGCAGATCCGCGTACGGCTTGCGCCCGAGGAAGCGGATGTTGCGGGCGCCGTCCAAGGGCTTGAGGTCGGCGGTCGAATTGCCCAGCAGTACCACCGTGCCGCCCGAGAACGCGTCGGCGACGTGGCGGATGAGCTGCAGGTCCACCCAGTCGGCGAGCAGCCCCCAGAAGCCGATGATCGGTCCCGGCGCGCCTCTCAAGTCGTCGGGGATCGCCGTCCCGGGATCGTACGCCTTGGCGAAGTGGGCCAGGTCGACGCCGTGCTGCACCAGGTACGCGTTCGGGTTCACCCGGGCCTTGTCGGCGCGCAGCTTCTCCGACGAGCAGATCACCACGTCGGCCTTCAACAGCAGCCGGCGCTCCAGCTCGCGGATCTCCCGCGCCGGAGCGTCGCTGAAAGCGCTGAACTCGTCCACGCAGTGGTACACGACCAGCGACTCGCCCAGCGTGCCCGAGACCGGCGCCGAGCTGGGCAAGAAGCTCCAGGAGATCACGTCCTCGAACCCGAGCTGCTGCATGGCGGACTCGATCTGGAACCGGAGCAGCGCGCCGTTGGCCGCGCGGACCATCTCGCTGCCGTAGAACGGGAGCGCCAGCGGCGTCAGTACCCAGAGATTCGGGTGCCGCTCGCGCAGGCCCTGCATGGCGCCGGAGAGCTTCTTGAGAATCCGCTTGGCGTCGCGCGCGGTGGCGGTGGGCCGCCGGTTGCCGATGCTGTTCACCCAGAGCACGCGGTTGTCGCGCGCCAGGATCTTCATCGCGTGCATCTTGGACAGCGGGTCGCCGTCCCAGTCGTTGGAGAAGCAGACGATGTCACGCCCTCGCAGAGCGCCCATTCCCGTTCCCTTTCGCCTTGCCGCGGTCTGCACTTCCGGCGCGGACTGCCGCGCCGCCCCGACTTCGAATCGCTTCCGCCACAGCTCGAGGACCCAGAGCGAGTACAGCTCTTCCTTGCGGTCGCTCTTGCCGCGCAGGTGCTCGTCGAGGAGCCGCCGCACGGCCTTCTCGCCGAACCGGTTCCGGGCCAGCGAGTCGGACGCCAGGAGCGCGTCGCGGAGATCGCCGTGCAGCTGCTTGCGGAACCAGTTGGACACCGGCACGGTGAACCCGCGCTTGCCGGGCGCCGTGCACTCGACGGGCAGCCGGTCGCGAGCGGCCTCGCGCAAGAGCCACTTGCCCACGCCCGATCGGAGCTTCACGCCCGCGGGAAGCCCGGCGGCCCACTCGATCAGGCGATGGTCCAGGAACGGCACCCGCAGCTCCTGGGAGGCGGCCATCGTCATCTTGTCCGCCTTGACCAGCAGATCGTCCGGCAGCCAGACGCGCCGGTCGAGCTCCAGCATCCGCTCCAGCGGCGGCAGGCCCTCCGTCTCCACCCATTCCTGCGCCAGCCGCTCCACCAGCCGCCGGCTGACGCGCTTCGCGGGCAATCCGGTGAGACGCGCCTTCTCGTCGTCGGTGAAGGCGACCGACACTCCGCGGTAGCGCTGCGTGAGGGGTAGCGTGGCCCAGCGCAGATACTTGCGCGCCTTGGGATGGCGGACGAACGGCAGCGCCGCCGAGGCCAGCGCGGACGCCGGGCGCAGCTGATCCAGGAGCAGCATCGTCCGGTAGATGGGATAGCCGGCGAGCACCTCGTCGGCGCCTTCGCCGGAGAGGACCACCACCACTTCCTCCCGCGCGCGCTTCGAGAGGTAGTAGAGCGGCACGCAGGCGGCATCGGCCACCGGCTCGTCCAGGTGCCAGACCAGCTCGGGGAGGAAGCGCTGGAAGTCCTCGGCCGTCACCACCACCTCGCGGTGCTCGGTGCCGAGCGCGGCGGCGACCCGGCGCGCCTGGTCCAGCTCGGAGCTGCCGTCGTCGGCCAGGTAGCCCACCGAGAACGACTTCACGCCGCCTTCGCCCCGCTCCTTGCGCAGATCGATCATCTGGGCGGCGATGCAGCTCGAGTCCAGGCCGCCGGAGAGGAAGACGCCGACGGGCACGTCGGCCATCAGCCGCGCCTCGGTGGCGTCCTTCAGACGCCGCCAGAGCTCGCGCGCCAGCTCGGCATCGTCCCGCCCGTCGGCGCGATCGGGGAACTCGCACTTCCAATAGCGCCTGATCTTCAGATTGCCGTTCTCGTACACGGCGCACGATGCGGGAGGGAGCTTCTGGATCCCGGCGAACATCGTCAGGGGCGCCGGCACGTAACGGGCGCTCAGGTACAGGTCGAGCGCCTCGTCGTCCAGCTCGCGCGGGACGGAAGGGTCGCAGAGGAGCGACTTGATCTCGGAGGCGAAGGCAAATCGCTCGCGCCCCAGATGGTAGTAGACGGGCTTCTTGCCCAGGCGATCGCGGGCGAGGAACAGCCGCTGCTTGCGCGAGTCCCAGATGGCCAGCGCGAACATTCCCGCCAGTCGCTCCGGCAGCGCTTCGCCCCACTCCTCGTAGCCGTGCACCAGCACTTCGGTGTCGCAGCGGGAGCGGAAGACATGTCCCTTGGCGAGCAGCTCCTCGCGGAGCCCGAGGTAGTTGTAGATCTCGCCGTTGAAGGTGACGCTGACCGCGCCGTCCTCGTTGTGCATCGGCTGGGCGCCGTTCTCCGACAGGTCGATGATCGACAACCGCCGGTGCCCGAACGCGACCGGCCCGCTGACGAAGTGGCCGCTGCCGTCGGGCCCGCGGTGGGCGATGACGTCCGTCATCCGGCGCAGCAGCGCCTCGTCAGCAGGGCGATCCTTGTCGCGATTCACGAAGCCGCTGATGCCGCACATGCCTTGACCCCGTACAGGGAGAGAATCCGTTCCAGGCTGTCCACCGCCCCCGCCGGCGCCGCCGCCCGCGGGCAGGTCTCGGCCAGGGCGACCAGGGCGTCCGCGAGCGCGCCCACGTCACCGGGCGGGACCAATCGGACCTCTGGCGGGCGGTGTCCCACCGAAGTGGCCACGACGCGCAGGCCGAGCGCGAGCGCCTCGCGCACGCTGACCGAGTCGCCGTCCGACAGCGTGGGCCGCACGAAGACGTCCGAAGCCGCCATCAGCCCCAGCGCCCGCTCCCGGTGCAGCTCGCCGAACCCGAGCACGCCGTCCTCGCGGACCGAATCGCTGCCCGGTCCGTACAGGGCGAGCGCGGCGGCGGGAAGCTTCGCGCGGGCGCGGGCGAAGGCGGAGAGGAGGACGCTCTCGCCGTACTCGGCCCGGGGAGCGACCATCGCGCAGTAGAGCGGCGCGGCATTGGCGCGGAGCGCGGCAAGACCGTCGGGCGGCTCGCCGGGATGCAGGAACTGGCGGGAGAACGCCGGCAGCACCTCCACACCGGAGACGCCGCACAGGGCGAGCGCATCGCGGATGGGCGCGCTCACCGCGATCACGCGAGCGAATTGGGCGAGCACCGCCCGCGCCATCGCCCGGCGGGCCAGGTTCTCCAGGAGCCACCCGGGACCGAGCCCGGAGTGCAAGGTGATGAGCGCGCCGCCGGACAACCTTCCCGCGGCAGCGGCCGCCTGCGCCAGCAACCACGACTTCGGATTCGCCCCGCTGGTGTGGACGTGGATGCGGTACCCGCGCGCTGCGTACGAGGTCAGCAGCCCGGAGAACCGGGCCACGCTGCCGGCGGGGATGACGCCCTGCGCCGGGAGCTGGCCCTTGCCGATGTCCAGCACCTCACAGAGAGCGCCTCGAGCGCGCATGGCATGGAAAAGTTCTTCCACGTGAGTGGCCACGCCGCCGGTCGGAGGCGGATAGTCGCCGACCAGGAGGACCCGGGTGTCGCACAGTGGGGCCATGGACCTGGCAACCGTGCAAACGTCAGGCCCGCTCCAGACGGCGCGGCTCCGGAATGTAGAGGCCGGTCGTGCGCTGCGCGGGAACGCGCGCGATGGCCGCGTAGCACCGCACCAGCTCCTGTGCGACCGCCCGGGGCGCGGCCAGCTCCCTCGCCACCTGCCGGGCGTTCTCGCCCACCTTCCTCGCCGCAGCGCTGTCGTCGACGATCTGGGCCAGCCTCCCCGCGAGCGCCACGGGGGCGCGGGGCGGGACCAGCCAGCCCGTCCTGCCCTCCCGGATCCAGGTCGGGTGCGCGCCGGTCGCGGTCGCCACCACGGGCGCACCCACGGCGAGAGCCTCGGGGATGGGGTCCGGCGAGCTCGCCGATCGGCTCGGTCCCACCACCACCGCAGCGCGGGCGAAGACGGAAGGAAGCTGCTCGAGCGACACCGGATGGACCACCACCCGGTTGAGCATTCCTGCTACCGCGGCCTGGTCGCGCAACTGGCGCGCGTCGCAGCCGGCCCCCGCGATGAGAAGCTTGAGGCGGGGGCGGGTCCGCGCGATGGAGAGGAACGCGAGCAGCAGATCGTGCAGCCCCCGGTCCGCGCCGTCGCAGGGTGACGCCGCCACCACCCAGCGGATGGCGGGGTCGAGCATGGGCGGGAAGACGGCGGCGGCGCGCAGGTCGGCTTCGGGATCGAGCAAGCTGCGCATCACGCAGATGCCCGGCGCCGGCGCTCCCTGGGCGATCAAGGCCTCGCGGACCGCTACGCCAGCGCAGATGGTGCGGCTGGCCAGCCGGGCCGCGCGCGCCGTGAGCGGCCCGATGTGCTGTCGAGCGACCTGGACCAGCACCGGGACGTCGAGTAGCCGGGCCACCACCGCGGCTTTCAGGTGCCCTTCGCGGGCATGGATCATCGCGGGCTTGAGTCGATACAGGTCGCGCGCGACGCCGATGACGCTGTCGCTCTCGACGCCGTCCATCCGATAGCCGTACTCGCGCAGGGCCTCGGACACGTGAAGGTCCGGGGTCCCGACGAACGCGATCCTGCGCACGACGTTCCGCATGTCCGCCCCTCCGGCGACGCCCCGACCGAGCGCCTGCTCGGAAACTTGGGGAGCCCGTCAGGGCCCGGCAACCCCGAGGTCGGAGATCCGGGGACACCATACGGAACCTTTGTCGGAGCGTTGACGATCAGGAGTCTCGCCTACCGCTTCTTGCAGTAGGTGACGAGATCGTTGGCGATGCGCGTGGCGCCGTCCACGGAGTCAGCCATGGGATGGGCCGCGTTGGGCACGCAGTCGATGGTGTGCAGCGTGGTGATTCTCGAAGCCCAGGCAAAGCCGAGGGGCGCGGCTCCGCCGGCGGTATCCGCGCCTCCGAAGAGAACGTGAACGTCCGTGCTCGGGTAGGCATAGACCGCGTCCGGCGCGGCGACGCTGTCGCTCCAGAAAGCGCTGGCGTGGGTGGAGTCGTGCGAGCTTACGGCGGTCGAGCACCAGTCATTGCCGTAGGCCATGTCGAGGATCGCTCCCGCTCCGAAGTAGCACTCTGCCTGCGGTGCGCCGCAGGCGACCGGAGCGGGTGGCTGATCACAGATACAGCCATGGTCGATGCGGCCCATCGGCGGGCCGCTGGTGGGCTCCACCATGTCGAAGATCGAGCCCATGTCGTAGAGCGCCAGCGCATAGGCGATGGCTGCGGAGCCGCCGCTGTTGCCCGTGGCGCAGAACGGCGACTGCGTCCCGCCCTGGTGGACGTGGTCCCGGATCCATTGCGCGGCCGTGGCGTATCGGCAGGCGAGCTTGCGCGGCCCGCCCGGGCCCGTGAGCCATCCGCCCTGGACGGGGCCCTGCGGCGGGGCCCAGCTCAAGTCGACGATGGTATAGCCGGCCTGGAGCACGGTGTTGGCGAGGTCCATGCCGTGGGCGAAGCTCGACTCGTACCAGCCCACTCCGCCGCCGCCGTTCTGGAAGATGACCGTCCCGGCCGGCGCGGCTGCGGGGCTGACCACCTTGATGGTTCCGGTGAAGTCGGCGATGCCGGGGCAGGACACGGTGAGCGCCTGGCAGATCCCGGTCAGTCCTCCGGGCGGGCAGCTAGCGGCCACGGCCCGCACGGTGCCGAGCGGATCGTGCGCCGTCCCCGCGCCTCCGTTCCCGCCGTCGGGTGCGCCAGCGCCGCCGGCAACGCGTTCAGCCGAGCACCCGGCCAGGGCGACGCCCGCGATGAGGCAAAGCACGGTCCTCTTGACGACCGGCGAACCGCCGGCCCGCGAGCGATCGCCCATGGCCGGAGTAGACCGGTCGTGGCGAGTCGACTCAAGCCCGCCGGCGTCATTCCCGGCGAGGGTGAAAACGTCTTCGGTAGGCGGGGGTGTGTAGAACGGCGCTGTGTCCCCAGATCTATGCAGTGGCTGGGGTGTGGCCCAGCAGGACGCGGCGGATCCGGGACAGCGCCGACCCTTCTCCGGGCATCATCGCGATCACGGCCAGGTACGCGACGCAGTACAGCACCCCCGCCGCGACCAGCGCCAGGAACGGCCGCGGCGCCGACGCCGCCATGCGCGTGATCGCCAGCGCCGGGATCGCGGCGACCAAGGACGCCACCGCGATGACCGCGAGCTGCCGCCAAGGCAAGACGTCGCGCCAGCTGGCCTCGAGCTCCCGCCGCACGCGGTCCAGCATCGCGAAGCGGACCGCCGACTCCGCGACGGCGTGCCCGGCGATCGCGCCGATCATCCCGAACAGCTTCAGCCCCAGGAGCACGCAAGCCGCCGTGACCAGGAGCCGCCAGAAGAAGATCCGGAACAGGTATCGGGTGTGTCCGGTGGCCCGCAGGACGCCGTCCAGCGGCAGCGCGGCGAACGGCGTGAGCAGGATGGCCACCTGGAAGATCGGCACGCTCGCGTCGTACAGGTGGGTGAAGAGCGCCGGAATGAACAGCGAGGCCGCCGCGATCATCCCCGCGGTGAACGGCAGGAAGACCGCCGCCAGCCTCAGATTCGCGTCGTGGAAGAGATGCAAGCGCTGATCGCGCGCCGAAGGGTCGGCGAGCCGGACCTGCAGGATGTCGCTGATCGGCGCGTACAAGAGATTGATGATCGGCACCTGGAAGCAGCCCTGCGCGTAGATGGCGAAGGCGGCGGGCTCGACGCTCCATCCCACCGCCCACTGGTGGAAGGTGCGCTGCGGGATGTCGAGCAGCACCGCCGCTCCGAAGGGCAAGGCATACGCGAGCTGCTCGCGCATGAGGTGCCAGTCCAACCGCGGCCGGCCGCGCCGGAAGAAGAACCAGCACTGCAGCCCGAAGCGCACCGCGGCGTGCAGCACGTAGGCCCAGAAGAAGCCGTGCAGCCCCATCCCCAGGAGCAGCGGCACGACGCTCGCCGAGACGCGGACCGCGTCGGAGAGGAAGATGATGGCGGCGGCGGTGCGCACGCGACCTTCGGCCGTGAGCGAGATCTCGAGCGGCGCGGCCGCGATCATCAGCCAGGTGATCAGCGCCATCGGCAGCGCGAAGCCGGCGAGCTCCGGGTTCGCGAACTGGCGCGCGAGCACGAAACGCGAAGAGTAGAGGATGACGGCGCAGACGCCTCCCAGGGTCACGAGCGACACCGACGCCTGCGTCAGCCACGCTTGCTGCCGCCCGTCCTTGCGGGGGATGAAGTAGTAGAGACTCTGCGAGAGCCCGAGCTGCAGCATGAAATAGGCGGTGGTGACCACCAGCCAGACCTGCTTGTACGTGCCGAACTCCGCCTGCGGGAGCAGGCGGGTGAGGATCAGGGGCAGCGCGAACGCGAGGACGGTCGCGCCGGTCCGGCCGAGCATGAGCGGCCCGGCCTGCCGCAGGATTCCGCTGGACTTGCCCATCGCTATCCGTGCGCGGAGATCCCCGGCTCCGCGCCCGGCCGGTCGGCGGTGCCGAAGTTGGTCGGCCGCGCGCCCATCACGGGCTTCTGCAGCGCGAGCATCCCGAAGGTGTCCTCGAACTGGCAGGCGACCAGCGGCTTCGAATAGAAGCCGAGCACGCCGGCGGAAGAAGCCTCCCAGAGCACTTTGCGCTTGAGCGCGAAGGGATCGATCCCGGGAGCATTGGGCATGTCCTCGGTGGTGACGGCACTGACGAACCCTTCCGCCTTGAGCGCCTGCGCCACCCCGGCGCTGTAGTAGCCGTTGCAGTAGGCGAAATGCCGGACAAGCTTCTTCAAGCCCTTCTCCAGCGCCGCCTTGCACTGGGCGATCTCCCTGCGGGCGTCGTCGAGCCGCTGGTGGGTGAGCACGGTGTGCTCGGCGCTGTGCGCGCCCGTGATCACGCCGTGCGCGTCCATCTCGCGCAGCATCTCCCAGCTCATCGGGAGCTCGCCCTCGGAAGGCTTCCAGGTGCTCAAGCCGAGCCGATCTTCGAGCGCATCCGCGAGGCGCAGCAGGCCGGGCGTGGGATAGCGCGCGATCAGCCGCTCCAGGGCGACCTCCGGCGGAGCGCTGCCTTCGAAGGCGTCGATCAGCCAGCGCTCGCCGCGATTTCCCACTCCGACCGCCATCGGCGCGATCCCCCGGTCCGTCATCCGGCGCAGCGCCGTGAACAGGCGGTCGTGCCCCAGCCGCCGCAAGGTCCCGACGTAGCTCGAGGGCACGTACACCACGCCGGGGACGCGCAGGTCGCACATCACCGGAAAGGCGTGCGCGTAGACGTCGCGATACCCGTCGTCGAAGGTGATCACCGCCACGTCCCGCGCGGCCTGGCGGGTACCGTCCAACACCGACAGCGCGTCCTCCAGCGAAACGACGTCGTGGCTTTCCTGGAGCACTTCCAGGTGCCGGCGGAACGTCTTCTGCTCGATGTTCAACGTGTACAGGCTCCGCTTCGCCTCCTCGGCGAAGTCCGCCACCACCCGGTGGTAGCTGAGGATCAGGACGCGCCGCCCTCCCACGGCGCGCCGCTGAACCGCTGACAGCATCTCGCGGATCCCGGAGTAATGGAGCGCGAGCGCGGCGGCCCCTTTTCCCACCCGACGTGCGACCTGCACTGCTCGCTCCTTCAGCCGGTCCATCTTCGCCCTCCGCCGCCGCGTCGCGGCGGGAATGTGTGCACTCCCGTCCCTCACGGCTCCTGTAGAATCCGCAACGCCGCCGCCACCCGCGATTCGCCTTCCGGGCGGGGCGCACGAAGCAGCCGGCGCGTCTTGCGCGCCGCGCTCACCAGACCCCGCGGCAGCGCGGCCTTCACGGCCTCGCGCGCGAACAGGCTGGCTCCGAGCGCCGCCCGCGCCGCGCGGCCCCGCGCAGAACGCCAGAGCCGCAACTGGATGGTCCAGCGCTCGCCGCGCGACCACTCCGCCTTGTAGCCCTCGTTGCCGCGCAAGAAATCGAACTCGCGCAGCCCTTCGCCGAAAGCGTCCTGGACGGTGCGGGCGAGAAGCACCAGGCCCACCGACTTGCAGGCCCAGTTCGGATCGTATCCCGACTGGTAGTAATTGAACTTGCCGCGGTGCACGACGCCGTAGACCGAAGCGACGGGCCGCCGCGCCGCGAACAGCGTGTACATGCGCAGCATGCCGCTCGCCGCGAGCTGCTGCGACGCCTCGCGGTGGAACGCCTCGTGGCGGGCGTCGGTCAATCCGTCGGAGCCGCCCTCCACCGCCCACCGCGCCCGATGCAGCGCGAGGAAGTCCTCGGTGGCCCTCGCCCCTGCTTCCGGATCGCGGGCGCAGCTCACCGACACCCCGGGCTGCCGGTAGAGCCACTTCTCCCGCCGGCGAAGGTTCTCGCGGCGCCCCAGCGTCGACGCGTACTGCTCCCAGCCGCCGGAGAGGGGAATGTGCGGACAGACGAATCGCAACCGCCCGTCCCGGACCACCGAGTCGGAGACCCTGCCGGGAGGAAACCGGCGCGCGAGCTGGAGCGCGGTGAAGCTCTCGCGCCAGAGCCCGTCCAGGTCGCAGACATCCCAGGGCAGCTCCATCAGCCGCGAAAGGCATTGCTCGAGCACGTCCCGCTCGCGTCCCGGTTCGGCGAGGACGTCGAGGTAGTCGCAGCCCGTGTCTCCGTCGCCGAGGAATGCCAGCCGCCGCACCTCGACCCCGCCGAGGCGCGTGCGCTCCAGGAACAAGGGAAGCAGGCCGATCAGGCGTCCGCCTTCTCGCACGCAGATGGTCGCGAGATCACGGCCCTCGCCGAAGTGCGTCCACCAAGGCAGGAGCCAATCGG
>Ga0070708_100004611_pt1 | contig 10851 bp, 9 predicted proteins | sample KBSK5503metaG_FD_65469 | JGI IMG/M metagenome (GOLD analysis project Ga0070708, IMG submission 65469) | Corn, switchgrass and miscanthus rhizosphere microbial communities from Kellogg Biological Station, Michigan, USA - KBS K5-50-3 metaG | ecosystem: Host-associated > Plants > Roots >...
ATCGGCACGCGGATCGGGCCGACGGGTATGACGGTCCTGCTGCAACTCTCGGCGTTCATCACGCTCTGCATCGGTGTGGCGATCTCCTGGGCCGGCATCCGCTCGCTGCTCGGCGAATTCGGTATCGGCGGATCATGATTCCGCTCCCGACCGCGCCATCACCGCTTGGACCGGAGCTCCCAGGGCGGCGGCGTCATGCGTTCCTGCAGATGCTCCACGAAGGTCTTCACCTTGGGAGACAAGTGCCGGCTGCTCGGATACACCACCTGGATCCGCGTGGGCGGAGCGCTCCAGTCGGCAAGAACACGCTCCAATCGGCGAGCGCGCAGATCCTCCGCGCAGTGGAACTCGGGAAGAAGGGCGATGCCCAGACCAGCGGCCGCCACCGCGTGAAGGACGTCCATGTCGGTGACCATGAAGCGCGGGGACACGGCGACTTGCACGGACGTGCCGGCTCGTTCGAGGCGCACCCCTGCGCCGCCATCGATGCCTGCGCCAAAGAGCAGGCAGTCGTGCTTCTTCAAACCCTCGGGTGATCGAGGACGTCCACGTTTCTTGAGGTAAGCGGGCGTCGCGACGAGCAACCAGTCCACGGAGCCGAGGCTCCTCGCGATCAGGGTGGAGTCCGCGAGCGTTCCAGCCCGGATGCCCAGGTCGAAGCGTTCCTCGACGAGGTCTACTGCACGCGCGGTGCAGAACAGATCGAGACGGACTTCCGGGTAGCGCTCGAGGTACTCGGCGACGATCGGGCCGAGGAAGGCGACGTTGACGGGCGCAGTCACGCGCAGGAGCCCGTGAGGACGCTCTTGCAATCGGCTCACGGCGCGCTCGGCGTCTTCGATCTCGCCCACGATCCGCGCGCAGTACTCGTAGTAGGTGCGGCCGGCGTCGGTGAGGCTCAACTGGCGGGTCGTGCGCTGCAGGAGGCGCGACCTCAGCCGTTCCTCCAGGTCGGACACCTTCCTGCTGACGGTCGACTTCGGCATCCCGAGCTTCGCCGCGGCCCCCGTGAAGCTGCCCGCCTGCACGACCCGGGCGAAGACGAGCAGCTCGTTGAGATCCATGACCGATTATTCCATGGATGGAACAGTGCTTCCAAATCGGACATCTGCTCCTATCAGCGGAACGATGCATCCATAGAGTCATGTTGGCCCGTCAAATCGAGCGGCCTGTCCGCGAGATCGTGTACCGCACCCGCGGACTGACCCATGGCCCCATCACCCGGCTGGTGAGCCCGTCCGACCTGGGCAAGCTCATCAAGCCCTTCGTGTTCCTCGACCTCTTCGACTTCGACGGCCGGACTCCGCCGGCACCGATGGAGTTCGGCTGGCACCCGCATTCGGGCATCGCCACGGTGACCGTGATGTTCGACGGTTCGGTCCGCTACGCGGAGACGACCGGCAAGGCCGGTGTGCTGCCGCCCGGAGGCGTCGAGTGGATGCGAGCCGGAAACGGCGTCTGGCATACCGGCGCTCCCGAGCCGGGGCGCGTGAAGGGGTTCCAGCTCTGGGTCGCGCTGCCGCCCGAGTTGGAGAACGCGGCCAACGCCAGTCACTACGTGATGCCTGAAAGGGTCCCCGTCGAGGATCCCGTGCGCGTGATCCTGGGCGCGTATCGCAAGGCGCAAAGCCCGATCGCCGCGCCTCCGATGAGCTACCTCGCCGTGAGCCTGAAGGCTGGCGAGCGTTGGTCCTACCAGCCTCCTCGAGGGCACACGGTGGGCTGGGTCGCCGTGCTCGACGGGGCGCTCCGGGCGTCCCCGCCCATCTCCAGCGGCGAGATTGCGATCTTCGAGCCCTCCGACGAGTCGATCGACTTCGTCGCCGAAGGCAACACGAGGCTCGTGCTCGGTTCGGCGGCCAAGCATCCGCATGACCTCGCCCTCGGCAATTACTCCGTGCACACGAGCGCGGAGGCGCTGCGCCGGGGCGAGACGGAGATTCGTCGCATCGGCCGGAAGCTCCGCGCCGAGGGAATCCTGGGGAGCTGAGGACAATGGCAAAGGACATCATCAGCGTCATCGGTGGAACGGGTCTGCAAGGTGGCGGCGTCGTGGACGCGTTGCTCGCCCGGGGCGAGTTCAGGGTACGGGTGACGAGCCGGAATCCGGCGAGCGAGGCCGCGCAAGCGCTCGCCGCCCGAGGTGTCGAGGTGGTCCACGCGGATCTGCTCGCTCCGAGCAGTCTCGTGGCTGCATTCGAGGGCGCATACGGCGCATTCGTGGTCACCAGTTTCTGGGACCCCGGTCAGGGAGCGCGAGAGGCCGAGCTCGGCGCCGCTGCAGTACGGGCCGCACGGGAGGCCGGGGTCAAGCACCTGATCTGGTCCACACTGCCCGATGTCGAGAAGCTGAGCGGCGGTCGCCTCAAGGTGCTGCACTTCACCGGCAAAGCGCAGGTCGACACCGTGGTTCGAAGCGCCGGTTTCGCCCGGCACACATTCGTAGAAGCACCCTTCTACTTTCAAAACTTCCTCACCTCGCTGGCACCACAATCGCTCCCGAACGGTGGACGCGGCTGGGTGGTTCCCATGGATCCAACCAAACGCGTCATCCACGCGGGGGACATCAACGATGTCGGAAAGGCTGTCGCCGCCGCCTTCAGTGCGCGCGGTGGATTGCCGAACGGCAGCGTCCTGGCCGTCGCCGGCGGCGTCTACTCCTGGAACGATTTCGTCGACACGCTCAGGGCACTGGGGCACAGCCTGGAAGTCGTACAGGTCCCAGCCGAGGCTTATGACGGCTTCTTTCCCGGCGCTCGCGAGATCCGGGAGATGTTCCAGTACTTCGAGAAGCACACTTACTTTGGTCCGCAGCACGAGGCGCATATCGCCGCGGCCAAGGCGCTCGTGCCCGGCGGCTTCACCACGTTCGCAGACTGGGCGCGCACCCGCATGAAGCCGATCGCTGGTACTTCCGGAAGCGCGCCAGGAGATGCTCGCCAACGCGCCGACCGAGGGTAGGCTTCACCTGGTCGATGCGCTACGTGCGCTCCGCGCGCGCGGGATCGAGGTGCGCGTGGATCCACGGGCATTGGGCAAGGAGGGAGCTTGCAAATCCCTTGGCACAGCGCTGGCCCCCGAATGCCGCCGTCAGGGTTGCTCGACGCAGTAGATCCAGAACTGGAAAACTGCGCAGCCCACCAGCCCGCTGCCGAACGCGTTCCCGTCCGTGGCGGTGGGATTGGCCCAGCGCCCGCTCAGCGAGTTCGTCATATCCGACCAGCCGTTGCAGGACTCGCCCGCCGTGAAGTCGCCTGAGTTGGCGATTCCGGTCCACACCTCGGTTCCCGTATCTGCCGGCGAGATCCCGATGGCGTTCGTGAGCGGTGCGAAAGCTGCGCCGAAGATGGCCGCGCTGGTCGTCGTGCCGATGACGATGTCGTCCTGCGGCCGGTAGTACGTCGTGCTCGGCTTGAGAACCCAGTCGGTCAGGGCCTTCGCATCGCGGTTCACGCCGTCCACGAGGAGCGCCTTGTATACGTGTGCGTCAGGGCGGTTGAGGTCCGTGTTGCAGAAGTCGTCAGCCTTGTGAATGGCGCTGTCGCCGTTCAGGTTCGGGTCGTTCTTGAAGTCCGCGACGTGCTTGCGCGAGGTGAGGAAGATCTTGAGTCCGCTCGAGACGTGCGGCGTCGGAGTCGAGCTCGGCTTCTCGTGCAGGCCATCGCCGCAGGCGGCGAGCAGCAGGAGCGAGGCGGTCGCGATGCGATGCATGGGGGATCACTCCGGGGCAGGTCCTGCATGTACCAACCCCTCGCCGGGCCGAGTTGCGCAACGCAGGCTCCATCACCGTCCCTAAGAGAGACCGAGGAATGCCGAAGGCAGCGGACGGACAGTGGTTTTCACGCTGTTCACACCCACTCCGCGCAACAGCCAGAGGTCTGTTGCCGCCACGCCACCGAGCTCGGTCAGCACGCGAGCGAGCTTCTCGGCGTCGTCCTGCGCGAACTGCAGGACAGGTTGGCCGTCGGCGCCCCGGTCGTGGCCGACGATGACGGCGTATCGGTGCGTGGCCGCCCCGGCTCGCTGTGCGCAGATCAATGCGACCATCAGGCGAAGTGGCTCCCCCGGCAGCGATGCATCCGGGTCACGGTACCACCTTCTCCACCAGTGCCGACAAGACGACCACGGAGGGAATGGTGACGACCGGCCCAGCCCGAAGCGTCGCCGGCCCGGCGGCGCCCATCTCCCGCAGGCGGGTCAGCACGGGCATTGCGTCGATGGGACGATGTCATGAATGCTCTCTATGCTGCGCTGCCCGTGGAGCGGGAGGGCATCATGGCGAAAGCGCGAGCGAAAGATACGGCGGCCGTCGGCGTCGCCGAGAACGGCAATTCAGCGGTGCTCGTCTCGCTTGCGCGGGGCGGTGAGCTCCTCGATCGGCGACACGTCGAGCTCACTCATGGTCTGCCGACGCACCCGTATCACCACGAAGGGTCGTGGGCAGTGGGGCGCTACGTGAACAACCCATGGGCGCGGAAGATCTCGCTCCCCGAGGCGGTGGCGCTCGTCGAGCAAGTGCGCGCGGCCGCCGCGCGCGGCGCGCGCGAGAGCCTGGAGGCGCTCGCCGCAGCGATGTCGGCGCCGATCGCGAGCATCGCGATTCGCGTGTGCCCGAAGCTTCCGCCGACGACGGAAGAGCGGATCATCGACAATCGCGCGGCGAACGTCGCCGACTCCGTGATGTATCGCGAGGCCCTGGCCACTGCGGCCGAGGCGCGCGGTTGGTCCGTGCATTGGTACGACCGCGAGCGCGTGTTCAACGACGCAGCCGCGGCACTCGCCGGCAGGGATCTCGAGGCTTTCCTGCGCGAGACGGGCCGATCGATCGGGCCGCCCTGGCAGGCAAAACACAAGCTTGCGGCTGCCGCGGCGCTCGCGGCAGGAGCCCGAAGATGACCGCCACCACCGACACGGTGGCGCGGAGTCGCGGTGAACGTCGGCATCGAGGTGCAGGCCGCATGGCTCGCGTTGCTGGCGCAGCGAACCCGCAGCTTTCAGGTTTCCGAGGGAGATCCGCTGTCTGGATTGGAGCGGGAAACGGGAGTCGAACCCGCGACCCTCAGCTTGGGAATGCGCACCCGAGCCAGGCTGCCATTGCCCAGCGCGGAGGGGAACGGCGTTATGCTCCGCGGCGACCATGCCCGCTGAGCCGCCGTCGGCCCGACGAGAGGAGCTGCAAGCATGACGCCACAGATGCCGCTCGGTACCGGTTTCGGCCCTCGAACCACCGCACGCGACGTACTCCGCGATCGGCGGCTCGACGGTCTGCGCGTCGTCATCACCGGCGGGTCGGCAGGCGTGGGGCTCGAGACCACGCGCGCGCTCGCGAGCGCCGGTGCGCATGTCCGGGTCGGCGCGCGCTCGCAGGCAAAGGCGCGGGAGGCGCTCGCGGGAGTCGCGAACGTGGAGATCGACTCGCTCGACCTCGCCGACCCCGCATCGATCGACGCGTTCGCGGCGCGCACCCTCGCCAGCGATCGTCCCGTGCAGGTCCTCCTGAACAACGCCGGGATCATGGCGGTGCCGCTCTCACGCGACGCGCGCGGTTTCGAATCGCAGCTCGCCACTAACCACCTGGGCCATTTCCAGCTCACGGCGCGCCTGTGGCCGGCGCTCGTCGCCGCGCGAGGCGCGCGCGTCGTCACGCTCTCCTCGCGCGGACACGTGCGCGGCGCGATCGATCTCGAGGATCCGATGTTCGTGCGCCGGCCGTACGACAAGTGGGTCGCATACGGGCAGTCGAAGACGGCGAATGCGCTGTTCGCTCTGGCCCTCGATGAGCGCGGCGCAAGGTCTGGCGTTCGCGCCTTCTCGGTGCATCCCGGCGCGATCCTCGAGACCGATCTTGCACGATCCTTGTCGCCCGAGGAGATGGGAGCGGCGATCGAGGCCGCGCGCAAGGTGCCCGCCGGCTTCAAGTCGGTGGCCGAAGGCGCGGCGACCAGCGTGTGGTGCGCGACTTTGCCGCAGCTCGACGGTCTCGGCGGCGTGTACTGCGAGGACTGCGACATCGCCATCGCCGCTCCTGCCGACTCCCCGGAGCCTCGCGGTGTGCGGCCGTGGGCGCGTGATCCGGAGGTCGCCGAGCGGCTGTGGCGCGCGAGCGAGGAGTGGACTGGCGCGCGCCTCGGGTGAATGCTCAACCGTCGTCAGCCGGATCGGTACGCCGCCGGATCCAGCCGGTAGCGGCCGATCCAACGCACCACCTGCGTCCGACCCTTCCCGACCACGCGTGCCACCGCGGCCAGGTTTCCTCGATGTTGGCGGAGGAGCGCGATCAGCTTGTCGCGGTGACGCAGCTCCTCCTCCGTCAGCTCGGGGCAGGCCTCGGCCGGCGGGTCGCGGAGAACCGGAGGCAGGTGCTCGCGCTGGATGGTGCCCACGCCCGAGAGCGCCAGCGCGCCGGCCAGCGCTTGCTCGAGCTCGCGGACGTTCAGAGGCCAATGGTGCTCGAGGAGCAACCTGGCCGCCTCGGGAGCGAGCTTCACCTCGCGACGCTCCGGAGCGAGCTTGCGCAGGAGAGCTGCAATGAGCAGGGGAACGTCTTCCGGACGGTCGCGCAGCGGAGACAACTCCAGGGTCACCCCGCTGAGCCTGGCGAGCAGGTCGCGCCGGAACGTTCCAGCCTGCACCATCTGGTCGAGGTCGCGGTGCGTCGCGGCCACCACGCGGAGATCGAGTCGCTCGGGCCGCGTCCCGCCCACGGGCAATACCTCGCCTTCTTGAAGGACCCGGAGGAAGGCCGCTTGCGCGGCGGGGGGAAGGTCTCCGATCTCGTCCAGGAAGAGCGTTCCGCGGTCGGAGGTGCGAACCAGACCTGGGTGGTCCCGGTCCGCGCCAGAGAAGGCGCCCTTCCGATGACCGAAGAGCTCGGACTCGACCAGGTTCTGGGGAATGGCGCCGCAGTTCACCGCGACGAATGCGCCTCCCCTGCCGGACCAGGTGTGGATGGCGCGAGCGAACACCTCCTTGCCGGTGCCGGTCTCTCCCCGCAGCAGGACTGGCACCCGGCTCGTCGCGATAGCCAAGCCGCGAAGGACCACTTCCCTGAATTGGTGCGAGAGAGTTGCGAGTCCGGCCGGACCCTCGGGCAATTCCTCCCCGGCCAGGTTCGCGGGACCGGATACCCTCAAGTCGGTGCGAAACCTGAAAAACGTCCGTCCCACCTGGACCAGCGTCTGGTCGAGCAGCTTCGCCGTCTGGACGCGCTCCCCATCGACCAGCGTACCGTTCTTGGATCCCAGATCGCGAGCGGTCCAGCTGTCCTTCTCACGGGTCAGCTCGGCGTGGGCCTTGGACATCCACCCGTCCGGCACGTCGATCTCGAGCACGCCATCAGAGACCTTGCGCGCCATCCGCCGCGGGCCGCGGCCCAGCCGCACGCATTCGACTTCGGCGAGCAGGTGTCGGGCAGGCCCCACCGCGGGGCGCTCGCACTCGATCTCGAGAAAGAGGTACGGCGCGAATTGCGGCTTCGCCCCGAATGCCTCGCTCTGGGACAGCGTGTCGCTCTCGCTCGCCACGGCGCGAGCATAGCGCCGCGTATGGACAGGGCAAAGCGGCGCCTGGCCTTGAGCGTGGCAGTATTCAGGGAGCGGCGACGACGTCGACGCCGCGAAACTCGAGCCCGGTCCTCTGTAGCGTCCGGGCAAGGCTCTCGGCCGCGGGAGTCTCGTCGGGCTGTGGCACCGGACGGATGTCCCAGGTCGTCTGTGCGACGACCGACTTGACCCGGAGGTCTGGGGTATAGAGCTCGGCGCGGACCGGAGTGACCGCACGGTTCAGCGTCTGGAACCAGGCGAGCCGCTCCCCGGTGCCCACATCGAGCACCTCGGTAGCGTTGAGCCCATGCACCAGGCTGAGGGCGCGCCCATCCGGAGACCAGAAGATCCTCTCCACGGGGTCCGGCAAGTCGTTCGCAACGCTCCAGATCGTCTGTCCCGTCCTGGTGTCCCGGAGGGTAGTGCTCCGGGTGGTGACGGTCACCAGCCTGGTCATGTCGAGATTGAAGCGCATCCCACGGTCCGCGCCGTCGAGAGGGAGCTCCAGCTCCTTCCCCGAGTCGAGGTCGCGCACGAAGACCGTGTCGATGAAGGTCCAGGCGAGGAGGCGTCCGTCGCGTGAGATCGTACTCTCCGTCCCGACCGACCGCCTGCGTCGGGTTTCCTGGAAGATGCGTCGGTCGTTGCGTGTGTCCCAGACCTCCAGCCCGTCGGCGCCGCTCTGGGCGAACCGCGAACCGTCCTCGGAGACGGAGATGTCCTGGCAGACGCGGCAGGGATGCTGCCAGAGGACTCGATCCTTCTCCAGGTCGAGGAGAACGACGGCGCTGCCGTCGCCGGCGATGAACGCGACCGCCGGCCCGTCTCCCACCAGCCTGGGGCTGGGGCCGAAGAGGTGCACGCCGCTTGCGAAGAGGGTTCCGGCTGGCTTGTACAGTTCGAAGCGCCCGGAGACTACCTCGAAGAGCACGGCGGCTCGTCCGCTCGAAGACTGGAACCCCCCAAACCACCACCGCGGTGTTCTGGGTGTGTCGTCGGGCGGCAACCGCCACCCGCTCAGCACGGATGCATTGTTCATTCCCGCGGCGAAGATACGCTGCCCATCGGGAGAGAAGGCCAGCCGTGGCCAGCCCGACGGGTAGTGGAGGACCGCGCGGGTGCTGCGGCTCCGGAGATCCATGACCATCGCCTGGGTCGCTCCCTGGTGCGCGGCGACCGCCACCAGCTCGCCATCCGGAGACACGGCGCTTCCGCCGGGCGGGAGCCGCGTCGAGCTACCAAACCTGGCCTCGGGGAGCTCGATGCTGAAGTCTCCCTCGCGGCCGCCGAGCACGTCGAGGCGTCCTTGCCGGAAGACGACCAGCCCGTGGCGGCTGAAACGAAGGTTCAGGGAGGGCTCGAACTTGCGACGGGCGAGCTCGCGACCATCGTCGAGGGCGACCAGGTGCAGATCGCCGGAAGCGTCGTGGTATGCGACCTGCGAACCGTCGTCGGAGACGACGCAAGGGTCGTAGGGGGAGACGTCGGAGGCGACGACGCGCGTTTCACCGCCGTTCGGCTGATGGAGAAGTTGCCGATTCAAGATCGCGGCTCGCGGGGGATAGGCCCCTGCACAGGGGAGGCCCGACGAGCGAGGCCACGTCAAGAGCTCGCGACCTGTCGCTCCGTCGTGGAAAGCCCAGCCCCCCGCGTGCGAGAGGCGGAGCAGCCCACCGGGGAGAAGCACGGAATCGAGTACCGGTTCGCCGGCGCGGGCCCACAACGTCTTTCCGCTCTCGACCTCGCGGATCTCGACCCGGTCCGAGGTGCGCCCGAGCGCGATGACCCGCCCGTCGGGTAGCACGCCCACGTCGCTGAGCGACTCGGCCGGTCCGTGCAGCGAGAGGATCCGCTCGGTGATCCGCTCGTTGGCGGCCGCCAGCCCCCAGCGCTCCTCGGTCGTGTCGTGCTGTGCGCGCGCGGCGGCGAAGTAGGCGGCAGCCTTCGACCAGTCCCCTTCCTGCTCCGCACCGTAGGCGCGCTGGAGGAACGCGCTCGCCAGGTCCACCCGCGTCTGCTGGAGGCGCACGGCCACGAAGACGCCGGTTGCGAGCAGGGCAAGGGCGGCGATGGTCACCCCGGTCAGGACGGCGCGATGGCTCGAGGCGAACTTCCGCAACAGCTCCCAGGTGCCGTACTGGTACGCACGGACTCGTCCGCCGGCCACGAAGGTGGACAGCTCCCGGGACAGCGCAGCGCCATCTTCGTAGCGCTCGGCGGGATCCGGGCGGAGTGCGCGCTCGGCGATCGCCGCCAGCTCGGAAGGCGCATCGGGGGTCAGCACCCTTACCGGCGCAAACCTGCCGGCGCGCACGTTCTCCATCACGTGCTCGGCCGTCGCGCCCTCGAAGGGGGGGCGCCCGGTGAGCACCTGGTAGAGGATGGCCCCCAGGCTGAAGACGTCGCTGCGCGCATCGATGGCCGCGATGTCGCCCCGCGCCTGTTCCGGGCTCATGTAGGCCGGCGTCCCCAGCGCCGCTCCCGCCATCGTCAGCCCCGGCTCTGACGATGCAGCCGACCCGGATTCGAGCACCTCTTCCTCGGCCTCCTCGAGATGCTTCGCGAGTCCCCAGTCGACCACCACGGTCTCGCCGTACTCGCCGACCATCACGTTCGACGGCTTGAGATCGCGATGGACGATGTGCTTGGCATGCGCGTACGCCACGGCCTGGCAGGCATCGATCACGTGCCGGAGAAGGCGGAGGCGATCGTTCAGCGAGCCGCAGCGCGCGAGCGCGGCCTTCAGCGTCTCTCCCCGGATCAGCTTCTCCGCGCAGAAGAGATTCCCGTCCTCGCGGCGCGCGAGCTCGTGGATGGCGATGATGCCCGGATGATCGAGCGAGGCGATCAACCGGACTTCGCGCAGGAAGCGAGTGATGGCGGCGCGCGACGGGGGGGTGTCCGGCGCCGCATCGGGGACGGACGAGAGCTCCTTGAGCGCGACCTCGCGTCCGACGATCCGGTCGCGCGCTGCGCGGACGACGCTCTGGCTGCCGCGCCCCAGCTCATGCAGCCGCGTGTATTGGCCCGGGCGCTCCAACGGCACCTCGGTCGCCTCGGTGCGTGTCACTTCCGTCCGCGGCGCGATCTCCCCCGCCGCCGATTCGAGTGTCTCGAGCAGCTCCGCGCCTCCGAGCGACGCGGCCACCGCACGCGCGTCGCCCTTGCGCGCCTTCAGGGCCGCCTCGGCGACCGCCTCGAGAATCTTCCGGTGCTCCGCCGTGAGCGTGCCGGTCCGTTCCAGTCGCGTGAGCAGCGAGTCCGGCTCCGCATCGACCAGCCCGGCCGCCGCCGCGCTGAGCACCTGCGC
>Ga0070708_100004612_pt1 | contig 10850 bp, 11 predicted proteins | sample KBSK5503metaG_FD_65469 | JGI IMG/M metagenome (GOLD analysis project Ga0070708, IMG submission 65469) | Corn, switchgrass and miscanthus rhizosphere microbial communities from Kellogg Biological Station, Michigan, USA - KBS K5-50-3 metaG | ecosystem: Host-associated > Plants > Roots >...
CCGGCCCAGATCAGCTTCGGACGCTCCTTGCGCGCGAGATCGCGGACCTCGTCGTAGTCGATATAGCCGGTGTCACGGCGCACTCCGTACTGCACCGACCGGAACCATTTGCCGGTGATCGAGACGTTCCACCCGTGCGTCAAGTGCCCGCCGTGCGGAAGCGCCATCCCCATCACCGTGTCGCCGGGCTCCAGGAACGCGAGGTAGACGGCGAGGTTGCAGGGAGATCCGGAGTAGGGCTGGACGTTCGCATGCTCGGCGGCGAACAGCGACTTCGCGCGGTCGATCGCGAGCGTCTCGATCGGGTCGATGAGTTGCTGGCCTTCGTAATAGCGCTTTCCCGCGTAGCCTTCGGAGTACTTGTTCGTCAGCACCGAGCCGGTCGCGGCGAGGACCGCGTGGGAAGCGTAGTTCTCGGAGGGGATCAGGCGAACCTTGTCCCGCTCGCGGCGCTCCTCGGCCTCGATCAAGCCGGCGATCTCCGGATCGGTGGCGCGGAGCGCCTCCCAGGCGTCTACGCGCTTCATGCCCCGTACTCCTTCCTCAAGCGTTCCTCCAGAGCCTTGATGTTGGCGATGCGGGTTGCGTGCCGGCCGCCGTCGAACGGCGTCGTCATCCAGATCTCTAACACCTTCATCGCGACGGCTTCGCCGCAGGCGCGCTGCCCGACGCACAACACGTTCGCGTCGTTATGGCGCCGGGCCATCTCCGCCGTGTATTCATCGTTGCACACCGTCGCTCGGATGCCGTGGATCTTGTTCGCAACGATCGCTTCTCCGTTGCCGGAACCGGCGACGATGATTCCCCGCTCGGCCCGGCTCTCGGCCACGGCTCGGGCGACGGCTTCTGAGACTTCCGTGTAGTCGTACGGCTCGTCCTCGGAGGTCGCGCCGAGGACGTCGAGTGAGTGCCCGGTACCGCGTAGGGCCCGGTCGAACAGTCCCCGGTACCGGAACCCTGCGTGATCGGACCCGAGCGCAAGCTTCATGCCGTACTCCACTCGAGGATCTCTTCGACCAGCGAGGGGATATGGCTCTCGATCAACGCCGCCGTGCGTTCGTACATCTCGGGTCCGGCACCGATCGGATCGGGGACGCCGTCGCCCATCAAGACTACCTTCGGAAGGTCGCCGACCAGGCGGCGGACCGCCGTAACCTGCTCGGGCTCCATACAGACAATCAACTCCGCTCGGCGGGCGATCGCCGGGGTCAGGTAGCGCGCGCGATGGTGGCGGAAGTCGATGCCCCGCGCGGCGAGAACGTCCTTGGTTCCCCGGGATGCGACGGTCCCGTCCGTCGCGCCGATGCCCGCGCTGGACACGATCCAGTCATGTCCGTCGCCCAGACGAGAGTCCAAGGCCCGCTGTAGTAGGGCCTCCGCGATGGGGCTGCGACAGATGTTTCCGTAGCAGACGAAGACGACCTCCGGCACCGGCGAGAATCATATCCGAGGGCCGCCGGAGCGTCGTGCGTTTTGGGACCCCCGGCGCGATGTGCCGGCACCTGGGAGCACCTGGACATTCAGCGCGCCGCCAATACCTCCTCGATTGCGCCGTTCCTGATGGCCCCTTCCCGGACGATCTTCGCCCGCCATCGGGTAAGGTCCACGATCGTGCTCGGCACGTCCGCCTCAGCCGGCCCTCCGTCCACGTACAGACCCACCCCGTCACCCAGCTCCGCGCGGATCTCTTCGATCGTCGATGGAGTCGGCGATCCCGAAAGGTTCGCGCTCGTCGCCGCAAGGGGTCCAACGCTCGCAATGAGTTCCAGCAAGTCGTCGTGAGCCGGCATGCGCACCGCGATCCGTCCGTACGAGTCGCCGAGGTCGAGTGACAAGCCGTCGGCGGCCGGGAGGATCAACGTGAGCCCGCCGGGCCAGAACGCCGCCACGAGGTCCGCGGCGCGGCGAGGAACCTCGCTGCAAAGGGCCCACGCCTGACGCGGCCACGCCACCAAGACGGGCAGCGGCATCGAGCGCGGACGCTTCTTCACCTCGAAGATCCGCTCGGTGGCGAACTGGTTGAACGCATCGCCACCGACGCCGTACACGGTGTCGGTCGGGAACACGACGATCCCGCCTTCGCGGATCTCATTCGCCGCCGAGTCCAAGGCCGATCCGCGATCCGCGTCGAGCGAAACGATCTTAGACACCGATCCACCGGCCTTCGACCACGCGCTCGCGCCCGGCGAGATCGGCCGTCACGACCACGTCGGTGTACCCGACGACGCCGAGTAGCTTGGCGACCTTTCCGGCCTGCGATGCATCGAGCTCGACGATCAACCAACCCCCAACCGCGAGCCAGCGGGGCGCGTCTTCGAGCAGCCGGATCAGAACGTCGAGCCCGTCCTTGCCGCCGCACACCGCCTCGCGAGGCTCGTGGTCACGAACCTCGGGCGGAAGCGACTCCCATTCCCCGTCGGGTACGTAGGGAGGATTCGACACGATCACGTCGACCGCGCCCCCAAGCGCCGGGTGGAGCGGGTCGAGCATCTCTCCCGGCAGCAGCGTCACGCGCAAGGCAGTGCGGGCCAGGTTGCGGAGCGCCCAGGCGCGCGCTGCTGCGGAAGGTTCGGTCGCGAAGACGCGCGCGGAGGGAACCTCGGCGGCGACGGCGAGCGCGATCGCGCCGGAGCCGGTACCGACGTCGACGACGGTGGCCCGGCTTCGCTCGTTCGCGCGCTCGATCGCGCGGCCCGCGATGACCTCCGTCTCGGGCCGGGGGATGAGAGCGCCGGGCCCGACCTCGAGCTCGATCCCCCGGAAGTTCATCGTGCCGACCACGTATCCGAGCGGCTCGCGCCGGGCTCGGCGGGCGACCGAGAACTCGAAGGCGTCGCGCTTGTCCTCGGGAAAAGGACGGTCGGCATCGACGAACAGCGCCGCGCGCGACATCCCGAGCGCATACGCGGCGATCCACTGCGCGTCGCCGCGCGGCGTTGCGCACCCCGCGATCTCGAGCAACCGCTCGGCCGCACGGATCGCCTGACCCACCGTGGAAGGGCGGGTGGCAGCCGCGTCAGGCCCCTGCGCCATCGCTGCCGAGCCTGTCGGCGCGTTCTTGAGCCACGAGCGCGTCGATGAGGTCGTCGAGGTCGCCTTCGAGTACCTGCGGCAATTTCTGGAGCGACATCCCGATCCGGTGGTCCGTGACGCGGTTCTGCGGGAAATTGTAGGTGCGGATCTTCTCGGAGCGGTCACCGGTGCCGACGGCGCTCTTCCGTTCCGCGGCGATCTTCGCGCGTTGTTCACGCTGCGCACGCTCCAACAGCCGCGCGCGCAAGATCCGCATGGCCCGTTCCTTGTTCTGTAACTGCGACCGCTCCTCCTGGCAGGCGACGACCTCCCCGGAAGGAAGGTGCGTGATCCGCACCGCCGAGTCGGTCGTGTTGACCGACTGCCCACCGGGCCCGCTCGAGCGGTAGACGTCGACCTTCAGATCGTTCGGGTTTATCTGGACGTCGACGTCCTGGGCTTCGGGGAGCACCGCGACGGTCGCCGTCGAGGTGTGGATGCGGCCCTGGGACTCCGTCGCCGGGACGCGTTGCACGCGATGAACGCCGGACTCGTACTTCATCTTCGAATACGCGCCTTTGCCCTTGACGCCGAAGGTGACCTCCTTGAAGCCGCCGAGGTCTGACGGGCTGGTCGAAAGCGGCTCGGTGCGCCACCGGTGCCTCTCCGCGAAGCGTTGGTACATCTCGTAGAGATCGCGCGCGAACAACGCCGCCTCGTCGCCGCCGGCGGCAGATCGGATCTCAACGATGACGTCGCGGTCGTCGTGCGGGTCCTTCGGGATGAGCATCTCTCGCAGCTCGTGCTCGAGCTTTCCCAACCGCTCTTCGAATCCGGCGATCTCGTCGCGAAGGAAGGTTACGTCCGCGCCCGAGGACTCCTTCAACATCTCGCGCGCCGCGGCTACGTCTCCTGATACCGCCTTGTGCTCGCGGTACGCCAGCACGACCGGCGCGAGCTCGGAGTGCTCCCTGCCCAGATCGCGCAGCCGATTCTGATCGGAAGCAACAGAGGCGTCGCCGAGCTGCCGTTCGATCTCTTCGAAGCGGCGCTCGATACCGGCAAGTTTGTCGAACATAGCGGTCACGGAAAGCGAGTCTAGCAGCGGCCGAGAAGCCCCTTCAGCGAGTGGCGACGGAAGAAAGCAGCGTCAAGAAGCCGTCGTTGGCTCTCGGCCTACGGTCGGCGAAGGGAGCGCCGGAACTTTGCCGCGCTCCTCTTGCGGAAGCACCGCTTCGAACGCGCGGATCGCGACCTCGATCTGATCGTCGGTCGGAGGCCGCGTCGTGATCTTCTGCAGCCACAGGCCCGGCTTCATCATCGCGCGCACGAGCGGGTTCCGGCCGTGGTTCGCGCCCAAGCGGATCCCCTCGTAGGAGATCCCGGCGATGACCGGGATCGCGATGATCCGCTCCACGATCCGCAGCCAGATCGCCGGCCGGCCGAAGAACGAGAAGACGAACACCGTCAGTAACATGACGATGATCAGGAAGTTCGTGCCGCAGCGCACATGGAGCGTCGAGTACTTGTCGACCGCGGTCGGCTCGAGCACCGGCTCGCCCGCCTCGTACGCGGCGATCGTCTTGTGCTCGGCGCCGTGGTACATGAACACGCGCCGGATCTCCTTCACGAAGGAGATTCCAACCAAGTAGCCGATGAAGATCGCAACGCGAACGACACCTTCGATCAGGTTGTACGTCACGGTATGGTGGATCTTCTTCGAGAAGAAGTTCACGCCGATCGCCGGCAGGACGATGAACAGTCCGATGAACATCACGAAAGCGACCGTCATCGACATCGCCATCTGCTTCGTCGAAAGCTTCTCTTCTTCCTCGAGTGCCTGGTTCGCCGAGATGGTGAGCGCGCGGACGCCGATCGACATCGCTTCGCCGAGCGCCGCAACACCGCGGAAGAGCGGCTTCCGGAACAGCGCGTACTTCGCGGCAAGGCCTTTCACCGGGTTCTCCTCGACGTAGATCTCGGAGCCCGGGCGCCGGACGGCGATCGCCCACGTGTCCTTGCCGCGCATCATCACACCCTCCAGGACGGCTTGGCCGCCGTAAAAGTGCTGACGCTTCTGTTCTCCCGCCATCGGGGCGCCGGTTACTTCTTTTTCGGCGTCGGCCGGTTCCCGTACCGGCGCTGGAACCGCTCGACGCGGCCACCGGCGTCGACGAGCTTCTGCTTGCCCGTGTAGAACGGGTGGCAGTTGGAACAAAGCTCGACGTGCAGTTCCGCCTTCGTCGAACGCGTGGTGAACGTGTTGCCGCACGAACAGCGAACGTTCGCCGTCACATATTCGGGATGGATGCCTGTCTTCATCGATACGCTCCTTCCGGCGTTGTCGCGAGACGCCCGGCGCCCCGCGAGCCCCGGTTCTAGTCGTTGATCGGAACCTTGTTGATCTCTTTTAGGAACTGGTCGTTCGACTTCGTGTTGCCGATCTTGTCGCGGAGCAGCTCCATCGCGGCGCCCGACGCGAGCGCGTGCAGCACCCGGCGCAGACGCCACACAAGCGCGAGCTCCTCCTTTTCGTACAGCAATTCTTCCTTGCGTGTCCCCGACGCTTCGATGTCGATCGCCGGGAAGATCCGCTTCTCGGAGAGCTGCCGGTCGAGGCGGATCTCGGAGTTTCCCGTGCCCTTGAACTCCTCGAAGATCACCTCGTCCATCCGCGAGCCGGTCTCGACCAGCGCCGAGGCTACGATGGTAAGGCTTCCGCCCTCCTCGATATTCCTCGCCGCCCCGAAGAAGCGCTTGGGCGGGTACAGCGCGGTCGAATCGACACCACCGGACAGGATGCGGCCGGAGGCCGGCGCCGACAGGTTGTAGGCGCGGGCCAGCCGCGTGATCGAGTCGAGCAGGATCACGACGTCTTGCTTCGCTTCGACGAGCCGCTTCGCCCGCTCGAGCACCAGCTCGGCAACCTGCGTGTGGTCCTCGGCCGGCCGGTCGAACGTCGAGTAGACGACTTCGGCAGCTTTGACGGTCCGCTGCCAGTCGGTGACCTCCTCCGGCCGCTCGTCGACGAGCAGTACGATGAGATGCACTCCTTCGGTGTTGGCCATGATCCCGTTCGCGATCTGCTTGAGGATCGTCGTCTTGCCGGCTTTCGGCGGCGAGACGATCAGTTCGCGCTGACCCTTCCCGAGCGGCGCAACCAGGTCGATGATCCGTTCCGTGATCGCCTGCGGCCCCCATTCGAGAAGGAAGCGATCGTTGGGGAACAGCGGCGTCAGCTGCTCGAACTTCGGACGCGAACGCGCGGTCTCGGGGTCGAGTCCGGCCACGGTCTCGACGCGTACGAGCGCGAAGTACTTCTCGTTGTCCTTCGGCCGGCGAACGTAACCGGCGATCTCATCTCCGCGCCGCAGCGCGAACCGGCGGATCTGCGACAGCGAGACGTAGATGTCGCTGTGGCCCGGCAGGTATCCGCTCGTGCGCAAGAATCCGTATCCCTCGGGCAGCACGTCAAGGATCCCGGTGCGGACCTCGGCCTCGACGTTCTGATCCGCCGTGTCGGTCGGCTCGGGGCGCTCGCGACGCTCCCCCCCGCCACCGCCGCCACCACTACTGCTCCGTCCTCCGCGGTCGCGGTCGCGATCGCGATCGCGGCCCCGGCGACGCCTTCCGCGTCCCCGATCCCGGTCGCGGTCGCCGCCCCATCGCTCCTCGCGCGGTGGCGCGATCGTTTGGGTGCCGACGCCCGACGGCGCGCCGCCGACCGAAGACGCATCGCTTCCGCTCGAGGTTTCACCATCGCGCGATGAGTCGTCTCCGCTCGAAGACGCCTCGCTGCTCTCCGACGCCGCGCCGGCGCCGGACGCTTCACCGTTACCGGACGCGACCGGCGCTGCGGGCTCGGCCACCGTGGCGGGCCCTTCCGGCGGAGCCATCGCCTCGGCGGCCGGGAGCGCGGATGCGCGCGCGCCATCGCTCCCGCCCTTGCCGTCTGGCGTCGCATTGAGGATCGCCGAGATCAGGTCGGACTTCTTCAATCTCTGCGTTCCCGAAACGCCCAGTCGAGACGCGATCTCCTGCAACTCCGTTACGACTTTGCCTTCCAATACCTCGCGCTCGAGTGTTCTCGTTTCGGCCATGTACGTCACCTTCTCCTAACGGCTCTCAACCGTTGAGCGCCTTCTGATATTTGTTCCAGTCTTCCAGGAAGCGTTTCAAACCGATGTCGGTTAGCGGGTGGTTCGCGAGCTTGGAGAACACCTCGAACGGCATCGTCGCGACGTCGGCTCCGATCTTCGCCGCTTCGACGACGTGTTGCGGATGTCTCAAGCTCGCCGCGAGCACCTGCGTCGTATAGCCCTGTGCCCGGTAGACCTCCACGATCTCAGCGAGCAGGGCGAGCCCGTCGCTCGAGATGTCGTCGACCCGCCCGAGGAACGGGCTGATGTAGGTCGCGCCGACCTCGGCGGCGAGCATCGCTTGGTTGGGGCTGAAGCAGAGGGTCATGTTGGTCTTGAGGCCTTGACGTCCGAGTTCCCGGACCGCGGCGAAGCCGTCGGGGGTGACGGGGCACTTCACGACGATATTCGGCGCGATCTGCGCGAGCTTTAGTCCCTCTTCTATCATCCCGTCCCGATCCGTCGCGGTGACCTCCCCCGAAACGGGCCCGTCGACCTCGGCGGCGATCTCCTTCAGGTGGACTTCGAACGGCATCTTCTCCTTCGCGATCAGCGACGGGTTCGTCGTGCACCCTGACAGGACGCCCCAGCGGTTGATCTCTCGGATCTCTTCCAGGCTTCCCGTGTCGAGCCAGAGCTTCATCGTGCTCCCTCCTTCAGTCTCGCGGAGAGCGCAGCGGCTCGGGCACTCTTCCTACCCCGGGCAGGTCGGAGTGGTCGCGCGGCGGCGGTCTCGGTCGCTCGAGCGACCACGTGGTCGATGACGGCGGACAACGTCGCGTCGAGGTTGTAGTTCTGCACGATTGCCACGTCGTTACGGAGCGCCAGCGATCGGATGTACTTCTGGATCTTGCGGATGTTCCCGAAGTGCGCAAGGTAGCGCTCTTGCGGTCGCGTTCTCGTTTCGTGCGCGCGGACGAAGAAGTGGGAGCGATGCAGATCCTCGTCGTCGACGCCGACAACGAGATGCACGATCACCGCCTCACCCATCGCGTCGGTCTTGATGAAGCCGGGGACGACGTGCGCGCCCTCGATGATGAGATCGGTTCCCTCGGTGACGGCTCGCTCAATGAGCGCGGTGATGCCGACCGCAACCGCCGACACTTGTTCGCGGAACCCGACGATGACCGGGTCGTCGCCTTTCGGGAGCGGTTCGCGCACGACCTCGTCGGCGTTGAACGACGAGGAGTGAAGCGTCGGCATGATTTCCTTCGAGAACACGCCCTTCATCACTTCGCGTATCGCGTCGGTCGAGATGATGCGTACGATCCCGAGCCGCGCCGCCAGTTGCGTCGCGATGGTCGACTTCCCGACGCCGGTGCCGCCGCCGATCAAGATGATGAGCGGAACGTCGAGCTCGCTCACCGTCTGCCACTTCAGATACGAGCGCGCGTAGCGCTCTCCCGCTTCGGACCGGATCGTCTCGACCACGATCTGGCGCAGGTCGTCGTTCGTGACCGAATCGCGCCCGCCGGCGAGCAACCGCTCCTCGATCACGTGCGCCACGTGGTACGCCCGCGCCGGGGAGAGCCCTGCGGCCATGATCGTGTTCGCCATCAGGCCCTTGGAGTACGGCAATCCGTGCTCCCGATCGCTGATGATGATCGAGCGCGGGGCCTGCTCGTGGCTACGGTTTTCTGGGGTCATCTGGTTCCCGATGTATGGGTGTCGAAACGCGCCGCTGCCTTTTCCGCCAAGGCGAGGATCGCTGAGGAGAGATCCCCCTCGACCGAGAGGGGGAGATTGTCGGCATAGGTCACATCGGCACCGGCTTCCATTGCTTTGCGTGTCGCTACATCCACCGCTCCGGCTTTCAACTCGGTCACCAGCACCTCGTAGCTTCCTTCCGCTCTGGTGAGGTCGGATTCGAGAGCGGAGCGATCTGCCAGGTGATGCGTGATCCCCACGACGCGCGCGCCGTGAGTCCCCTCCAGGTGCTCCTTGATCGCTTCCCCGACGGCGGGCGGAGCGGTGGTTGCGTAGAAGACGAGCCGGCCTGCGACCGGATCCCGGGGAGCGGGCCGGAACACCGTCTTCACCTGCGCAACGCCTCGCGACACATCGTCGATCGAGGAAGTGAGAGAGGAGAGCGCGTGAGTCGAAACGGTGGGTTCCTCACACATTGTAATCACGACCAGGTCTGCAAGCAACAGTCGATAGGGGGCCAGCATCTGCTGCAAGAAGTCCGGCGCGACCCCCCCTCCGACCACGCAGATCGTGGCGTCCGAGGCGACTGGGGGGATCGCCGCTCCGCTACCTTCCAGGAGGATGACGTCGGGGGACTCGGAGTTCGCGACCTCGACCGCCGGGGCGACGTTGTCGAAGAAAGGCGCGCCGGCGAGCCCGGCTCCGGCCCGGCGCGCTCCGACCGCGGGCACGCCGGCGAGCACCGCGTCCTCGTACACGTCGCTCGCAGCGTGCTCGCCTCGCCTCGCGAGGTCGAGCAGCTCGGCAGGAGAGGGCGAGTGAGTGTCCCCGCGCACGAGCCGAGGCTCCGCAGGCCCGCCGCGTCCCATCGCGACGATGACGACGCGCGAACCTCGAGCCGTGAGCGTGCGCGCCGCGAAGCCGGCGATCGCGGTCTTGCCGGTGCGTTTGCCGGTTCCGATCACCGCGACGGACGGCCGAGCCGCGATGCGTTGGCGGTGCGGCGGTTCGAAGCGGAAGTCGGCGCCGTGGTACGGCACGCCGCGGGCGAGAGAGACGCTCGCGAGAAGCGACCGCCGCGACGCGTCGACGACCGGGTCGTCGGAGAGATCGAGCACGACCTCCGGCAAGAACGACGTGAGCGCGCGCTCCAACGCCGATCGCTGCGTCTCCCCGTGCACGATGGGGAGCCCTCCGAGTTCGAGCGGCCCGGCGAGCTTCTCTCCCCCACCGAGGAACACGGCGGCGGCGATCTGGTATCCGCGCGACTCGAGCGTGCGGATCGCATCGAGGAGCACGGGCGGGTAGTGCTCACCATCGACGAGCACCAGGGCTCGGGTCATGAGTGTACGAAGGCCTTTCTCGTATTACGCGGAGGGTTCGGGTTGGCGCACGACCGATTCGATCTCCCGGTGGTACTCCTCGCCCGTAACATAGTTGAGGTGCGCGATCACGTTCGAAGGGCCGAAGGGGTACTTGCGATGGATCGTCAGCTCTGAGGATTCAACCTCGATGACGTTGTAGCACGGCTTGGTATTGCCACGGAGGCGAAGGCTCGAGCACGTGCCGGCGTTCGCGACGTAGAGATTCTCGATACGCCACACGTACGGCACATGCTTATGACCGGTGAGTGCGAGCCCCACCCCCGAGCGGATCAACACCTCCAGCAGGTCGCCTGCGTCGTAGACGATGTTGCGCTCGCGGCCGGTACCGGGGATCGGCAGCAGATGGTGGTGCTGCACGTATATCTTGAGATCCGTCGGTTCAGCGAACTGTTCGGCTATCCACGTGTAACGCTCGCGGCCGATCTGGCCGTGGTCGAGGTCGGGCTCGGAAGAATCGGCGCCGACGATGACGACGCCGTCGAGCTCCTCGCGCCAATGGCGCGGTCCGATCATTTCTTCGAAGTGGATGTAGCCGACGTTGCGTGCGTCGTGGTTGCCGGGCACGGCGACCACCCGGGGGCGCAGCTGCTGCAGGTATGCGGCAGCGGACTTGTACTCCTGTCGGAATCCTTCGTTCGTGAAGTCGCCGGTGCACACGATGAGGTCG
>Ga0070708_100004614_pt1 | contig 10850 bp, 9 predicted proteins | sample KBSK5503metaG_FD_65469 | JGI IMG/M metagenome (GOLD analysis project Ga0070708, IMG submission 65469) | Corn, switchgrass and miscanthus rhizosphere microbial communities from Kellogg Biological Station, Michigan, USA - KBS K5-50-3 metaG | ecosystem: Host-associated > Plants > Roots >...
GCCATCGAACCAGCCGACGTCGCGCTCGTCGGAGTTGACTTCGCGCCGAAGGCGTTTGCCGTGGGCGTCGTCAAGCCCGGAGCGGCGTTGATCGCACGGGAAGGAGATTTTGGGTTTTCGGCCGAGAATGGCAGTCCGGGAGCCGGCCACGACGTCGAACTAGTGAACTTCAGCCGGCCTAATGAGCCCCTCCAACTCCAGACCAGCCTGTTTGCGCATAACACTACGTTCGAGCAGGCGTTCCCGGACGGCATTCGCGGGATTAATCGTCCCACGAATCTGCGGTTCGGTCCTGATGGGTGCGCCTATCTCGTCGACTACGGTGCAGTGCGGGACTTCGGCCAGTCCGACCCAGCTACCAAGTTCATAGTGCCGGCCGATGGTCCGCTCGTTCAGATTCCTGGGACCGGCGTGATCTGGAAGATCTGCGGGCCGGTCGTGGGGGTCGAGCCGGAGGACGACGACTAGGATAAGAAAGCAACGCTGACCTTAACTCGGGGGGGCGGCCGAGGCCGCCCCCTTTCCTTGCTCCTGACTCACTGCAGTCGCAGCAATTGCCCCACGCACGAGGCGCGAGGCGCTAGCTGTGACGAATCGAGAGGTTGTTCACAGCTAGCGGGGCAGACTGTAAACACGGGTTTAGATCGGGATCTCGAAGCAGAAGCTAAGCGACCTGTTTGCCTGCAGGTGGTTGCGGGCCCCCGCAACCACCGAGGTCGACGCCGGCCCCGTGGCGCACCACCGGCTTCATACCGCGCAAGCAGCGCGGCAGGTTTACCGGTCATGACATCTTGCCAATCGGCCGCATCCTCAAAGCTACATTTGAACGGTCGATATCTATGCAATAACATCTTGGTGGTTATCCCCTCGCAATTTTCCAACAATGCGGGCGCCCGCCGTGCTTCCGGTCGGATGTACCTTACTCGGATAGGTGCCCCATGCCGTACTTTGCCCACATCGCGCCGGCTCGAGGCTTGACCCTCGTTGCCTTGCCGTGCTGTCCAGCGTGCCGAAGGGCCAGCCAATACCGCACGAGGATCCACGCCAGGTAGCCGTGGTCGGTCCCTAACGCCAGCTCAGCCTGGTCCAGTGCGGCTCGGTAACACTCCGCCGCGCGGGCATGCTTGCCCTTCCGCTCAAGCTCGAGCGCCTTCTCGGCCAGTCGGTGCGCCTTGGCCGGCCGCGTGGGAAAGAGGACGTCCGGCCACGCGTCGCAGACCGGTCCGCAGGCCACCTCCGCCGCGCCATGCTCGTGGTGATGCATCTTCATGAGATGGACCAGCGTGTGGTTCCGGATGAACCGGTGCCCCTTGCGCAGGCGTGGATTTCGGCGCAGACGCTTGGCGACCAGCAGATCTGGTTCCGTTGAGTGGCCAAGGAATCCGAATGGGAGCAGGAGATCGCCGAGCAAGCGCCGCCTGATGCGTCTCACCCCGCGTACCTGCTTGAGATGCCAGTCGAGGACCCACAAACACGTGTACGAGTGATCGCTCAACCAGTGGGGACCTCCGGTCATCCAGTCGGTATGGGTCGATTCAAACGCACTCGTATCATGTGGTTGAGTACTCACGAGACGGTCCTTCGCGCGCTTTAACTCCTCCTCCGCCGCCTTCCAGGAGACACTCTGCCGCATCTGTTGACCCCAGACACTCTGATTGCCTAGCAGCCGATCGATCTGGGCGATGAGCGCGTCGCGCTCCTTCCGTGGGCCAAGCGGCACCACTTTCCGCCAGCGGTAGTTCGTCAGGACGAACAGCGCGAATCCGGCATCGCCCCCCTTCTCGCGCAGCTCGGCCAATGCTGGCCGCGCCGGCTCAAGACAGTGATCAAACTCGCCGGGCCAGGCGCTGTTCTTCCGCCCTAGGCGCTCGCGCAAGTGCTCTTCGTACGGAGACATTTCCCCTGCCAAAAAGTCCCCTCCACCTGTCGTTTCGCCGATCTTCCCTGAAGAGGACACTGGAGGCCAGCAGAAAGACGATGGGCGGGGACACCTGGAGATGGGATCTGGAAGGAACAGCGACCTGCTCGGAGAGCCGGGCATGACCAAGCCCGACGTGTTGGAGTACATAGCCGACGCCGGGAGAGCCGATGCGATGGACGTCGCCAACGCCTTCGGCATCACCTACGCGGCCGCCGCCATGGCGCTCTTGCGCCTGACCTGGCAAGGCCTCGTCCACCGCTATCTCGATCCCCATGACGGGCTCTACTTCTACGAACTCTCCGAGCGGGGGCAGGCCCGCTTGGCGTTCTTTCGGGCCCATCACTAACCGCGCGGAGGAATTCTGCATGCCGAGAAAACCACAGGTCCGATCACGACACTCGGGCCGGGGTATCGGGCTGGCCTCGTCCCCCGGCGCCTCTGCGTCGACGCCACGTCGGGCGTCGTCACAACCGCGCGGCGAGCCTCCAGTCTCCTGGCAGTGCCAGTCGTGCGGAGCCCCGGTCGAGCCCGAGTTCGGGGCCGGTGATGACTCCTGGTGCCCGTCCTGCCATGCCGTGGGCACGGTCGTGGGCATGGATGGGCAGTACCCGTCTCCTCCGCTCTATGGCGCCTGGGTCGCCCGGCAGGGGCGCAAGCAGGCGCAGGAGAAGGCCCAGGCCGACCTGACGGAGCTCGTGCAACTCCACCGTTCCCTCACCAAGAAGGAGGAGCTCATGAAGCGCACCAAGACGCACTCCGGCACGTTCCACTGCCCCGCCTGCTTCACCGAGGTTGAACTGTTCAACGAAGAGTCCCTGAAGTGCGACAAGTGCAAGGGCCCACTGGCGCAAGGGGGGCTCGACGAGATCTGGGATGACGAGGATGCCCACGAGGACTAGCCAACCCTGAAGGAGAGTGACGAGAACGGTCGAATCGTATGAAGTCGGACGGGCCGCAGCGGCCGGCTGGGAAGCGCCCGGGTGTAGCCCTGGGCGGGCTGCCTCGGAGACCTGCTGCCTCCGCGTCTCTGCCTGCCTCTTCGCTTGACGGCTGGGTCGTCCCCCCGGATACTCGCCCGCAGCGAAAACGTGGTCGTGGCTCGGGCCGGAGGCCCGAGACCATGACCCAGCAGCTGGTCGAGCTCGTGGAGCAGTTTGGGAATTTCCAACGCAAGCAGCGAGGGAGAGCGACCGGGGGGTGAGAACCTATCGATGGGTATTGGAGCAGTTCCTGGGATTCCTCAAGAATCAGAAGGGACACATCGCCCGGGTCGGGGACCTGACGCCGGACGTCATTCAGGCCTGGATGGACCACATGGCGGCGGCCGATCTCGCGCTCGAGACCATGCGAGTGCGCCAGTCCGTGCTGTCGAGCTTCTGCGGCTGGCTGGTGAAGCGTGGGGTGCTGCCGAGCAATCCGGTGGCGCGGCTGGATCGGCCGCCCCACCGGCGGGAAGCCCCGAAACAGGTGCCGGGCTCCGCCATCATGGACGCGCTCGTGCAGGCGGCCAGACGGCGGGGCCGGCCGCGGGACCTGGCCCTGTTTCTCATTCTCCGGTACACCGGCATGCGCCGGGAGTCGGTCGCGACGCTACAGGTCCGGCATCTCGATAAGGGGTGGGGACTGCGGGGAGTCCGAGTGAAGGGTGGCAAGACCCGGGATATCCCGTTGCCCGACGCGGTGACGCGGTTCTTGGAAACGTACGTGGAGGGAACGTTGACAAAGGAGATGGAGACGGTGACCCCTGACACCCCGCTCTTTTGGTCCACATGGGGTCGGCGCAGTGGCGGCAAGACCCGCGCCCCCATGACTGGCCAGAACATCTGGCGGCTCTGCAAGGTGTACGGGCGGCTCATCGGCTAGCCGATGCTCAAACCACACGATCTGCGGCATGGCGTGGCGCTCGAGGTCTTGGAGCAGCATCATGACCTCGAGCAGGTGCGTGCGCTCCTCGGGCATACGCGCCTGGACACGACGCAGGTCTACACCACGATCCGGCCGCCACAGTTGAAGCGCGCGATGGCCTTCTACGAGGAGAAAGCGCAGCAGATTCTGGACAACGCGTAACGCGATGCCGATATGGGTTCGAGAAACTCTCGAATGTTTCTCGAACCCGAGGCTCAAAACACTAACGAAAACACCTTGGTGGCCCCAACGGGATTCGAACCCGTGTTTCAGCCGCGACCACGTTTTCGTCAATCCGCTCATTACGTTCAGACTCATGTGGTCCTACAAGGAGCGAGGCGACCAAGACGCGTAGGTCGCGGGAAGCGCGGACGGCATCGAGGAGGTGCGGGCGCCGACGCTCAGTACTCCAGGTGAGTCGCCGAGCCGCCGCACCGACCCTCTTGAGGACGGGCCGAGCGCGATCTGCCCGAGCACCAATGCGCTCGCACGGGGACGGTCTGGGTCCTCGGTGCCCACGGTCGCCTCCGTCCCGTCACGGTCCCGCTCGGCCTGACCGACGGCGCCGCCACCGAGTGCTGCGCGAGAGCCTCACGCAAGGTCAGCGGCTCGACCCTCGCCCCCTCTAGCACTCTCCGTTGCCAGGAGGCGCGCCCGGGCCTTGCGAAGCCGCGGCACGCTGCATGACACGCTCCTGTTCGGAATGAGCGGAAGGCCGCCCTTGCCCACCACGCTCCGCCGTCACACCCCTAGCTTCGCGCGAGATCCGAGCGTCCGTGCGGTGCCATCCTCAGGGCCCCCGCCGGCGAGCTCAAGGGTGCCATGCGGGCCAGGCGCCCACCTTCCAGCTCGAGGCAGGCGTCGCACGGAGCCAGCGTGGTGATCCGGTGTGCGATGAGGAACGCCGTGCGGCCTTGCATGAGTCGCCACATCGCTTCCAGGATCACCGCCTCGGTCTCGACGTCGATCGAGCTGGTAGGCTCGTCGAGGATGAGAATCGGGGCATCCTTTAGGAACGCGCGGGCCAGCGCGATGCGCTGCCGCTCGCCTCCGGACAGCCGCATGCCGCGCTCGCCGACCAGGGTCTGATAGCCATCCGGGAGGCCTGCGATGAAATCATGGGCGTTCGCCGAACGGGCGGATTCGACGAGGTCCTGCTCGCCGGCGTCCGGACGCGCGTAGGCGATATTCTCCGCGACGGTCGCCGAGAACAACACGGGCTCCTGGAGGACGATGGCGAACTGGCGGCGAAGGTGCTGAAGTCTGTACTCGCGGAGGTCGATTCCGTCCAACAGGATCTGCCCGGCCGTCGGGTCGTAGAAGCGCGACAGCAGGTTGACGAGGGTGGTCTTGCCGGCCCCGGTAGCGCCGATGATGCCCAGGCGCGTGCCGGGGGGGACCTCGAAGGAGAGATCGTGCAGGACGCGAGCATGGCCGTCATAGGCGAACGAGACATTGCGAAATGCCACGGCACCTGCGGCTCGGACCAGAGGCCGGGCGTGCGGGCGTTCGACCACGTCGGGAGCCTCGTCGAGCAACGCCAAGGCCCGCCGAGTGCCGGCCAGGGAGGACTGCAGCGTGGTCACGCTCTTGGCTATCGCCTGCACCGGCGCATACAGCTGTAGGAGGTACACGATGACGAGGACCAGATCACCGAGCGTGATCAGCCCCGATTGGATGTGGCGCCCGCCGACATAGATCACAACGGCGGTCCCCATGGCCGTCGTGACACCCACGAGCAGGCCGAAGGTGCCCTCGAAGGAGGCCATGCGGATCCGCGCCCGCATTCCCTCTCCTGAGCGTTCCGCGAACCGTCGCTGCTCCCGCTCTTCCTGCCCGAAGGCCTTGACCACGCGAAGCCCCGTCAGCACCTCTTGCAGAACAGAGAATGCGGCGCTCTCGAGGACTTTTGCGGCTTCCCAGCCCTCCCGGAGGCGTTGGCTGGCGAGCCAGGTGATTGCCAGGATGACCGGAGCGAACGCCGCTCCGACCAGAGCCAGCTGCCAGTCGATCCTCGCGGTGACGTAGAGCATCCCCGCCATCATGAGCGCCGCGCTGAGCAAGGGGACGCCCCCGAACACCACCACCCACTGGATCGCCGCGGCGTCGGAGTGGATCCGGTAGATCGCGTCCGCGGTTCCCTTCGAATCGTGGTAGCACAGCGACAGCCGCTGGGCATGCCCGAAGAGTTGGCTGCGCAGGCTCAGGATGAGCTTTTCCCCCGTATAGGTGCCGAGCACCAGACTGACCAGCTTTTGAAGCTGGTCCAAAAGGGCGATGGCGACGAGCAGGCCCCCGGCCACCAGCAGCAGGGTCAGAGAGGACGGGTCCGTTGACGTCGGCGGGACGATCGACTGGAGGAAGCCGGGCAGGCGGGGCGTCCCCGCGATGCTGTCGACGGCGATCTTGAGGGGCAACGGCAGGAGCAGGGCGAGGGGCGTGGACAGGATGCTCAGGAAGAGCAGCGCGCCCACATGGAGCCCATAGGGCCGGAGCTGGCCCAGGAGCTGGGAATACAATTTCGGCCGGCTCACGCTGCTGGCATCCATGCGGAGCTCCTCTGACCCTCAGCGCGGCGCCGACATGGGTTCGTCACGGCCCCCATCGAGTTCCGCTTCCGGAGCTTCCGGCGACGGCTCCACGTTGGTCACCACCGCCACGCCGTAGCCCTGAAACGTCACCGCCCCGTCGAAGACCGATTCCTCCACCCGGTTCCCCCCGCCCGCGTCGAGCTTCAGCACTCGGGAGCCGTTCACCGGACCGTCGAGATGGTCGGACACGACATAACGCGCTGTCATGTCCCTTAGGTGGACAAGGAGCGCGCTCTCGCGCCCGTCCGGGCCGCGCGCCACTCCGACCTCGAGGCCCGCGGCGTGCCCATCTCCCGCAGGAAACGTCACGCAATCGCCGTAGCGAATGTACTGGCCGCACAGCTTCTTCGCGTGGAAGAGCGGCGTCGGGCGCGCATCTTTGTCCAGAACCCCGTAGCCGCAGGCCTCGTCCGTTCCCGTCCAGAGCATTTCGGCATCCGCGCCGCCGCGGATCAGATGGAGCAATGCGGATGACCCGAAAGCGGCGCCCAGCATCGTCTGGTTGAACCGTACCCGTACGAGCGGGGCATAGTGCGAATGCGCGTTCCACTCGCCGCACACATTGAGGACCCGCCTCGAGCCCAGGAGACGGCCGACCTCCTGCGCGCGCACCTCATAGTCCGAGGTTTGGGCCAGCATGAGAGCGCAGTGCACGCCGCCATCCTGCGGAGCCCCCTTCTCCCCGTGATCGCGCCAGTCGGCATAGCGGTGCCAGTTGACGAAACCCACGAGCGATGGATCGATCTCGTTCACGAAGCGCCAGATCCAGTCCAGCCAGAACGGGTCGAAGCCTTCGACGGAGGGCCCCCCAATGAGAGCGGGGCGACCGGCGAGATACGGATCGAGCCAGCGACGCACCCCATGCGCGACCTCCTCGTAGATCGCGCGATAGCGCTCGAAGCTGAGCCCCCCTCCGATCCAGGTGCTGTTGGGTTCGTTCCACACGCACCAATACCAGTCCCGCACCGCCCCGCCGCCCCACTGTTCGATGCACCCCCAAACGATGTCGGCGCACCGGGTGGCGAACCGGCGAACGGCTCGCGCGTCGTCGTGAGGCTCACGGAACGACGCGAAGGTGATCATGGGCGTGGCGCCGACCTCGAGCACGGCCTGGATATAGGACGCGAAAGCGGCCCAGTCCTCGACGGGATCAGGCGTGCCCTTGTCGAACGCGAAGATTCGGATGATCCGCGGTTGGAGCTCGCGGATTCGCGCCCACAGTCGTTCCCGGGCGGGGCCGTGGGCGAAGTACCACCAGCTGTCGGCCTCGTTCAGGCCGTAGTGAAGCTTCATGACCGTCGCGGCCGGCGGCGAGAGGCGCGGGTCGGAGTCACGCCGGTTCATCGTGCGCCTCTGGCGGGTCCGCATTCGTCACCACTGCGACCCCGTAACCCCGGAACGCCACGCTCCCCTCGAAGCCCGCCTCGACGGTCCCTTCACCTCTCTCGCCGCCGAGGATCGAGAGCCGGCGACAGCTCGGCGGCACGTCGATCCAATCAGCGACGGGGTAGCGCGCGGGCTCGTCGGTCTTATGCACGAGCAGGGCGCTCCACCGCCCTCTGCTGCCGTGAGCGACCACGAGGTCGAGGTCGTGATAATCCGGTCCCAGGGGAAAGGACAGCCGGTCTCCGTGACGGACGTGGTGGGCGAAGAGTCTCCGAACGTGGAATCCCGGTGTCGGATTGCCGGCGCCGATCATCAATCCGAAAGGTCCGCCGTCGTCGGTGGCGGACCAGAAGAGCTCGAGGTCGGCGCCGCCCCACGCCAAGTGGAGCAACGTCGAGGCGCCGTATGCCGCACCGAATGTCGTCTGGTTGAAGCGCCGGCTCACGCGCGCCTCATGGTGCGAGTGCGCGTTCCACTCTCCGCATATGTTCTGGATCCCGCGTCCCTGCACCCATCGGCTCACGCAGAGAGCGCGAGACTGATACTCCGCCGTCCGGGCGAGGAGCAAAGACCGAAAGATCGGCTCCTCGGCGGGCGCTCCCCAGGCTCCCGGCTCGCGCCAGTCACCGTACCGATGCCACGCGACGAAGCCAACGAGGGCATTGTCGAGCTCGTGGACGAAGCGCCAGACCCAGTCGTGCCAGAAGGGCTGGAACCCGTCCACGGCGGGACCACCGAGGCGCGGCCTCCGGCCCATGAGATGGGGACCGAGCCGCGAGAGAAGCTGGCTCGCCGTCTCCTCGTAGATCCGCCGATACAGCTCGAAGGTCATGCCGGCGCTGACCCACTCGCTGTTCGGCTGATTCCACACGCACCAATACCACTCCCGCACCGATTCGCCGCCCCATCGGTCGAGGCACCGCTGGACGATCTCGGCGCAGCGCGTCGCATACCCGCGAACCGCCCGAGGCTCGTCATACGGCGGCTCGAACTGGGCGAACGTCACCATGGGCACCGCGCCCGAGCGCAGCACCGCCTCCACGAACGGGGTGAACGTCTCCCACGCCCCCATCAGGTCCGGACCGCGCGGATCGAAGGCAAGGATGCGCACGACGCGGGTCTCCAGCTCGCGGAGCCTGCGCCAGAGCTGCTCACGACGCGGTCCCTCCACGAATGCGCGCCAGTTCAGCGTCGCGTTCACGCCGTGGCAAAGCCGCATCGTCACCGCCGGCACGGCCCTCCCCGCTTCTGTCGCTTGGCTTGTCGACGCCGGCGGGCCGTCGCCCCTCGCGCGATACACCTCCCCCACGCGCTCCGTCACCGTTGCACCATGTCGATCAACTCCTGTAGCCGAACACGGTAAGAATGCTTCTCGGAAAGATGGCGTCGAATCTCGCGCACGACATCCACATAGCGCTCCGGGCGTTCGAGGACGTCCCGAATCTTCTCATGTGGCTGTTCGAGGGGGAGCACGAGCTCCAGGGCGCTGTCTCCATAGATCTCCTGGACGTAACGCTCCTCCGCACTGAAGAGCGGAATCGTGTTGGCGGCAAACGTCTCGAAGGTGCGGCAGGTCACAAGCTGCAGGTGGCTGAAGAGGGGCCGCAAGATGACCGGGTGGATGACTCCCTTGCTCATATTGTCGATCACCTTGTCGAACGAGATGGGCGGGAGCAGCTCTATACCCAGCTTCTTCAGGTAAGTGGCGTCGGAGTAATAGGCGTCCGCGCTGATGCTGGGGTTGGCCCAGGGAGGTAGCGAACCCCACCCGTGACCCAGCATGCCCATCCGGCCGATTCGATCGCGCACCGGTTCCAGCGCCAGCAGCATTCGGAGCATCGCCCGCCACCGGAACCAGTTGTGCCCCACGTAGAAAAAGCCGTACTCTTTCCGGCGGAAGTCGAGCGGCATCTCCCAGGCTGGATCATAGGCATGAAAGAAGCAGGTCGCCACGTTCCGCCGCAGGGGATGGTACGTCGGTTGATAGATCTTGTCGCTCAGGCTGTCGCAGGCGGCGATCCATTGCCGGCTCGCGGCTTCATCGGGATGGTTGTAGTCCCCCACCACGCGGATGGCGTCGTTGTACTTCCCGTCGCAATCGATCACGACGCGTCGCCTCCGCGGCGTGCGAGCGACGAGGCGGGCCAGATCCAAGCGGTCGCCGAACTGCAGGGCGGTCGTCCACTCGAAGATGAAGATCACCGCATCCGCCGACTCCACATCCATCGAATAGTTGAAGGGGGAGTTCGGATTCGGGGGCCCGTACAGGGCCACCTCGTGCCCGAGCGTGTTCGCCGTCAGGGCGAATCGATGCACGTCCTGGGCGCTGCCACGGTCCGCCAAGAGATAGTGGACGAAGAGGAGACGCATCAGCGCACCAGCCCTGTCCGATCTCAGCTCTCGACGATGGAGATCAATTCCTTGAGCCGGACGGCCTGCGAATGCTTTTCGGCCAGATGACGCCGGATCCCAAGGACGATGTCGGTATAGTGCGCGGGCCGCTGGAGGATATCCCGGATCTTCTCGTGCGGCTCCTCCTCCGGCAAGATGAGCTCGCATGCCCCCTCGCCGTAGATCTCCTGTACGTGGGCTTCGTCCAGCCCAAACAGGGGAATTGTGTTGGCGGCGGGAGTCTCGAAGAATCGGGGGGTCACCAATCCCATGCGGGTGAAGGTGGGCCGGCTGATGACTGGATTGAACGCCGCCTTGCTCATCCACGTCACGACGTTCTCGAACGGGACGGGTGGTAGGACTTCAACGCGAAGCTTCTGGAGGTACTCTGGATCCGTGTAGTACGCGTCCTCCATCTTCAAGTGGGAAGCCCAGGACGGAAGCCGGTTCCATCCGTGCCCCACGACTCCGAGCCGACCCGTCTCCTCCCTAATCGGCTCGACGGCCCTCAGCACCCTCGCCATCGGTCGCCAACGGAACTTGCTGTGCCCGACGTAGAGCATCGAGAACTCTTTCGCGGAGAAGTCCAGGGGCACCTCCCAGGCGGGGTCATACGAGTAGAACAGGAAGGTGCGCACATTCGGCCGCGCCGGGCG
>Ga0070708_100004616_pt1 | contig 10846 bp, 3 predicted proteins | sample KBSK5503metaG_FD_65469 | JGI IMG/M metagenome (GOLD analysis project Ga0070708, IMG submission 65469) | Corn, switchgrass and miscanthus rhizosphere microbial communities from Kellogg Biological Station, Michigan, USA - KBS K5-50-3 metaG | ecosystem: Host-associated > Plants > Roots >...
GGTTTCGTCCGACCTACACGGCGAAGGCGAAATTTCAGGTCGGGCTAAGCCTGTAGGATCTCCCGTAGGCGTGCTTCCGGACGTGGGTTCGACTCCCACCGCCTCCACCATGTTTCAGTGGGTTTGTAAGCAAGTGGTCCGTCTGGGCCCATGATCGGCGCTGGCGGAGCTGGCGGCCCCCCAAGCGCAGTTGTGACCGCACGCTTGCCCATTCCACCGAGTTTCATAACCCTCTCAGACGAACATCGGCCGAACGCGACTATCCGCACGGCCGACGAGTCCGCCTCGGGCGCTGCGGCACGAGTCATGCTCACAGCCGTCCGGTACAAGAATATGTCGTCTGCCGTTAGAGGGCCGCACGGGCCAACGACGATTCGGGAGCCGATGGACAGAGTACGGTGACGGTTCCCCCCGCACGCCCAGGAATGGTCCCGCCGCTTTACGATCTCGGCGACGACATATTTGAAGATCTCTGTCGGGAGCTGGCGCAGGAGGAAGAAGGCGTAGATAACGTCGAAAGATACGGGACACGCGGCCAACGACAGCTAGGCGTCGATTTGCTGATTGAGTTCAAGGACGACTCGCTCGCGGCCGGACAGTGCAAGGCCCACCAACACTGCGATGAAGCGCTCATCAGGACTGCTTGCGACGAGTTCTTGAGACACGCGGAACACTGGCGAAAGGAGGGCATTCGAACCTTCATTCTGTTCTTGGCCGCTGACACCAGACGAACGCAGTTGCACGACGAGAGACTCAGGCAACGCGGACGGCTCCGTCAGGAGGGCTTCTCGTTCAAGGTTTGGTCCGGGGCCGTATTTAAGGCCAAGCTGCGTAAGCGACGTCTAATCGTTCGACACTTCCTTCCGCTGCTCGAGACCTACATCTGCGGCCCTTCAGCGAAACTCGACTTCCAGTCGAGTTTCCAAGAGGCAACCATCCTGGCGTTGGCCCGGCAACTGGGAGAGGTAGCTGAGGGAGATCAAGCGGAGCTGAGGCAACTCTGGCGCGATGGCCATCCGACTGCCGCACTTTCGAAGCTCCGTACCATCAAGGCCGAGACGCTGACGTGGGCAGTACTGCCACCTCCAACAAAGAGCAAACTCCTCTGCCTCGAGGGCCGCCTCGTGTTGACCACCGGCGACATTGCAACCGCCAAGCGCTTGGCTTCCGAAGCGGATCAGCTTGATGGGTCAGGTTCGGGAAGGGCGAGGCTGGTCGCAATGATCGCGCAGGCAGAAGGTCGCCTCGACGACGCGATCGCGGCGCTTGAGCACGACACCGATCCCGACAGCCAAGCTCTGAAGGCCGCCGTGCAGATCCAGGCCGGACAGATTGACTTGGCGCTCGAAACGCTGTCATCCCTTGTGGATCACCCCGACGCCCATCGGCTCCGCTCGCTCGTGTTTCTCAGCCGACGTGAAGGCGCGAAGGCGAAAGCGGAGGCTGAAAAGGCGCTTTCCCTGGCGCCCACTTCGTATTGGATACGTCGTACCGCAGCCACCGTGCGGTACCTCGCAGGCCTCTCTCCAATCGTTCTTCCCAGAGGATTCCCCGATTGGCCCGAACCAATCAATCTAACCTTCGTACGCCAGGATGATGAGAGCGTAGCCGCCAGGCGCTCTGCCGCGCTGGAATTCGAACGCCTCTCCGGTCCTGAGTTCGAACACTCGGCGGATGACCTGGCCTGCCTTCAGTCTTGGCGCGTCGCGTGTCTCGCCGATAACCCTGACTCTCGCCATGACGCTACCGAGCTCGCGCGCGCCGTGCTCGACACAAATCCCTCGAATTACAGAGTGATGACGTGGGTACTTGGGCGCGCGCTGGATGTCTCAGTCGATTCAACTGTCGGAGTACTTGAGGAGCGGGTCGCTCATCACCAAGCCAGCGTGGAGGAAATCCTTTCGCTTGTGGCTGCCTACACGACTGCGGACCGGTTCCTCGACGCAAGGGCAGTACTGGAACAGACAAAGGACGTCTTCAATCGCGATTCGGCCCAACGCCTTTGGGACTACTGGCAATCACAGTTGGCCGCGATTGGGACCGACGCAGAGGGGGCTTCGCCAGTCACCGCTGAAGCGCAGGTAGAGCAGGTCATAGCCCGCCTTCGAAGCGCGGAAGCCACCGGCGAGCGCGAGGTGAGCTGGCGCCAGTGCATGCTGCTGGCACAATTGGGTCGCTGGGAAGAGATCGCGCCGCGAGCGGCGGAATTGGTGGCGTCATTCCAAACTCCGGATGCAGCGCGGATTGCTAGCCATGCCCTGTACAACACGCGCGATTTCCTCGGCTGTCTCGCTATCATCGACCGAGCCCCAGCGCTCTTCTTCAAGGGTGAGTTGCCGCCGGATCTTCGTCGCTTGCGCGTTCTCGCACAACGTGCAACCGGAGCGCTACCCGAGGCGATACGGGCCGCGCGCGAAGTGTTCGAACAGTCACCTACAAGAGATGCGCTATTAGAACTAGCGCGGTTGTATTACCAGGTCGGTGACTTCAAGAGCCTCGCTATTGTTGCTCGGCGACACGCTACGCTCATCGATCTGTCGGCAATTGACTATCTGACGCTTGCGTTTTACGTCACCATCGAGGATCCGAGCATTGCGCTTGCTCTTTGGCGCAAAGCAGTAGCCCAAGGTATCGATGATGACCACGTCGGAATGGCTTTCGAAATCGCCAACAGCCTGGCGGTAGGCGTTGAGCTAAAGCCATTAGCTCAAAGGATGGCGGTACTTGGGCGAGAAGGGAGAGGGGGCGTTCAAGCGGTAGGACTCAAGGAGCTTATCGACTGGTCAGTGAGGCGCCGGGAACACCTCGAGCAGGTCTGGCAACAGCTTCGGCGCGGCGAGGTACCGAATCACACCGCCCTCCACATAATCGGTATTGGGTTAGCGACAGCGTTCCATCGAGTGCCCCTGATTACGGCTGCCCGAACCGATGGGACGTCGGCGGGCGCCGTCAATCAGCGGTTTGGAGGCAGGATCACCGGTTCATTGCCCGTGGCATCTGGGCAGAGGTGGCGGCTCAACGCGGATGTCACAGCCATTCTGAATGCAGCAAACTTCGGTCTGTTGCCGCAGATCGAGACTGAGTTCGCTCCAATCCGCGTTCCGCAGAACACCATTGTTGCGTTGACGGGGATGCAGAACAGGCTTCGGCCGAGCCAACCTGCACACCTTGAGGCAAGACGTCGAGTCCTAAGCGCCGTGTTGGCAGGCCGGATAACTCGTCTAGACCTTGAGCCGATCACGGCTCGCCAAGAATCAGACGGTGACGTCGCCACGGACGTGTTGCAGATACTCCACGATGCCGTCGCGAATGACTCGTTGGTCCTGGAGTTCTTGCCAGTCAGAGCGATGGATCCTATGGAAGCCGCGGTGTCGCTTCCGGCCCATTACGCGGTGATCCTGAGGGATGCGCATTCTGTCGTGGATGCCCTCGAGCACTGTGGCGCGCTATCTGGCCCCGAGCATCTCAGAGCACGCGAAGCACTCGGGGAAAGGGGCGGTCTGCCAACGGAAGCAGCGATCCCCCCGGGCAAGAGACTGGTCTGTCGAACTGCCGTGGTCAAGCTGCTTGCCCTGGCCGGTGTCCTCGAACTGGCCACAGCGACGTTCAAGCTAGTCATTCCCACAGATGAACTGGACCGCGATCAACGCGACGTCGACAACGCCGCGATCGCGGACAGTGACGCCGATTGGGTCGGTGGACTTATCGACCGCATTCGCGAAGGTCTGACGACGGGCACGTATGCCATTTTGCCGCAGACGGCTCCAGGGAAGACGCGACCCACTGAAGGGCGTGAACCGACGCCGGAAGAAACAGTGCTTCTCGACCTAATGCAGTTTCCTGGTGGTGACTTGGATGTCATCTGGACCGATGATCGCTGGACTAGCTCGCATGAGCATCGCGACGGCATACGTATTGCCGGCACCGTCGACTTGCTTTTCTGGCTTAGGGGTGCGGATAGGATAGCGCCAGCTACGTGGGCGGACGCCCTTATCAATATGCGCGCTGCCGACGTGCGGTTCATCGCATTCGACGCGGACGAACTTCTTGCAGCATTGCTCGAAGCTCCGATCGAGCACGGTAAGCTGGTTGAGACCAAGCCGCTGCGAGTTCTCCGACAGTACTACGCTCGTTGCCTCCTCGAGGCCGACGTCCTTCGCCCCCCGACTGCCACCGCTGGGCTTCCGCTCGCTGCCACTGAATGGAATTATCTCCTTGGGTGTGGTCTCGCCGTCGTGACAGCCATGGTGAGAGTGTGGGAAACAGGACCGAATGATCACGCCATGGCGCGCGCGGAGTGGCTTTTCAGGAACATGTACACTGACGATCGCGGTATCCATGGAACGGCGGCGCCGCGCACCGAGGGCAATGACGCGTACCGCACGGGTGTGTCGCTCGTCAGTTTGATCGCGACATCCATTCGCCTCGATGGGCAAGAGGATTTCCGTCAGGCGCGACGAGACTATCTCGCGTGGCTATACCAGCGTGGCATGCGAGGACGATTTGCCGCGGACCGTGATCTCGCTCTCGCTGTAGTCGAACAACTCAAGGCAACTCTCACGCAAGGGCTAGAGAAGGACGATACAGCGATGGAGGCGATCACCCTGCGTCTGATGGGAAGGCTGTGGTCCGACCTTCCGATGGAAGTACGGAAGCTCATGGAGCCTGACGAGGAGTTTCTGCAAGCGCTCAGGGTGTCCATGAGGTCGATTGTGGGAATTGGCCCGCTACGAGTCGACCGGCACCGATTCTGGGACAGCTTGTCCCGAATCTTGAGGGATCGTGCACCTGCGGACGTGGCGACTGTGGACGGACACGTGGTCCGCCTTGAACTCGTGTCGGACAATCCGCCGATGGTCGCCGCACGGTGTGACGCCCTTCAGTTTGATGGTCAGATTGGGGGGCACGAGTTTGGCTTGTTATCTGAGTCGTTTGCCGAGCGCGAGACGAGCGCCGCTCGTTTAGCGCACTGGTTCGACGTACCGAAGAGTCGCCGTCAGGAATTGACGGCCAGGATCATTGGCGGCCAGGATCCTGGTACGAGAATCGAATTGGCCACTGATGCTCGTATGGCCAGCGGCGAAGATTTGTACCGGCGCCTCTTCGAATCCATCACCGCGGGTGCAACGTTTAGGCCCATGGACGCGATGCCCTCCGATCCGCGTGTCCTCATGGATCATTTGCGGATCAATGAAACTGATACGTCGTCAAATCGATGGGCGGAGAGTGCGGAGGAACTAGTCGGTGACGTAGGCGTTGTGGCGGCGGCGCAACGACTTGGGGGACTACCGATAGCGTTGCCTGACACGTTCGTCAAGGCAATCGTCGCCTTGTCGGCACAGGAGCGACGCCGCGCACTGCGGACGATTAGAAGGATCTGGCTCGGGTCGCCGGTCGGTCTCGTGCAACTGGCCGACCTATGGAGGCGACTGCCTCACTACGATCGACACGTTTCAAAGCTCCGCATTCGGCTGGCGGGAGCCTTGTGCAACGAAGGCCTTCGACCAGAATTCGACGCTTGGCTTGCGACGCTGCAATGGGTTGATGAACAGTTTGGTTTCAACGAGTCGATGCGCGCGTTGCCCAACGACATCCGCGTGGCTCTCGTGTGGACCCATGCGGACCGGCTATTTCGAACCCTCCTATCGCGTGGCCTTACCGCTGAATGGATTGGGCATGCCTTCGGGCAAAGTGAATACGCCGTGGCGCCAGAACTCGTGTTTCCGCATGTGGCGTACACGGGCGACGTCGCAGCGCCGCGGCGCCTGCGCGCCGAGGCCTTCGCCTTGGCGGGACTCGCGGTGATTTGCATCGACGAAAGCGTAGTGAAGCCCGTTCAGGCAGTGTTGGCTACGACGCTCGAAGGAATGAATGAGTTGGGCCGTGCAAAGCTGTTCCGGGCGATGATGGTCGATTCGGGTGGTGCCCCCAACGTTCTGGGAAGTTGGTTGGCGAACGAGCGGCGGTGGTTGTCGGTGTTTCCGGAGGACATCCGGAAGAACTTTACGTCGGAAGCAATCGCAGGAATCGTCGATGAGGCCTGCAAGGGCATTGTCGGCAAGATCGGCGAGCGGCCAAGTTGGTTCAATCTTCTTGCCGTTCTTGGGGAGGCTCCACCTCCTGAATCCACGAGACTAGCACTGGAGAAGGTGCTTCTGAGTGTGAATCTTGCAGACTACGTGAGCCAGGATGGGTGGCTTGCAGTCGCAGCGCTAGACCTGATCGGCTCTCAGGCGCGATACCTGAGTGCGGAGAGCAGAGCGAGGAGCGAGACACAACTTCTCGAAGTCGCGGCCAAGTGTAGCCACGTGAAGCTAGAGGCAGAACTGCAAGAAGCATTGTACGATTCGATCCTCACGGGACTGATCGGGTGTACTTGGTGGAAGCCTGATCGTGACGGTAGGGCGGCGGCTCTTGGGAGCCTGTTTGAAAGGCTGGCGTCAGGCGACTCGTCGGCTGTGTTTCTGCGGAGCGGTCGATTCATTCTCAGGTTGTGCGATGCACTTCCGGTGAGTCAGGCCCGACACCTTTGGCGTGCACGCGACCTGCTGCGGCTCGGGACGCGCCTTTGATGCCGGGTTCCGTGGAAGCGGCGCATTAGTCGTACAGAGCGTCCCGGATCCGGACTCTCGGGTCCTCTTGAAGGCGTCGTTGTCGGGAATTCTCGTAGACCTGCTCGGCGACGCTGATGCGGTTGCGTGCGGGGCGCTGGCTCACCCCGCAGGTGGTTCGCATGCCGGCGCGTAGTCGACGCCGCCTTTGGAGGAGACATGGGCAAGCCCGTCGCCGTCACGAGGCACACGGTCGGTATGGCCAGTGGCCTCGTTCTTCTGCTGATGGCTTTGCCCACGTGGGCGGCCGAGCCCGCGCCCGTGCGCCTGGCCATCGTCGGTCTCGTCCACGGCCACGTGCGCGGGTTCCTCGATCGCCTCAAGGGGCGGACGGACGTGCAACTGGTGGGCGTCGTCGATGCGGACGCGTCGCTCCGCCAGAGCTATCGCGAGCGGTACGCCCTGGCCCCGGAGATCTTCCACGCTACCGTCGAAGCCATGCTCGACGCGGCCCGGCCCCAGGCCGTCGCGATCTTCACCAGCACGTACGATCACCCGCAGGTCGTCGAGGCCTGCGCCACGCGCGGCGTCCACGTCATGATGGAGAAGCCGCTGGCCGTCTCGATGGCGCACGGGCGGCGCATCGCGGAGGCGGCCGCGCGCGGCCGCATCCAGGTCCTCGTCAACTACGAGACGACCTGGTACGCGAGCAACCGCGCCGCCTTCGACGCGGTGAAGGAGGGCACGCTCGGCCCCGTGCGCAAGATGGTGGCCCACGACGGGCATCGCGGTCCCCAGGAGATCGGCGTGCAGCCGGAGTTCCTCCGCTGGCTCACCGACCCCGTCCTCAACGGCGGCGGCGCGCTCACCGACTTCGGCTGCTACGGCGCGAACCTGTTCACCTGGCTGATGGGCAACGCGCGTCCGCTCTCGGTGAGCGCGGTGACGCAGACCTTCAAGCCCGCCGTGTACCCTCGCGTCGACGACGAGGCCACGATCGTGGTGGCCTGGCCGCAGGCGGTCGGCATCATCCAGGCCTCCTGGAACTGGCCCTTCGACCGGAAGGATCTCGAAGTGTACGGAAGCCGCGGACAGGCCCTCACCGTGCGCCGCGAGGCGGTGCGCTTCCGGCTCGAGGGCAAGGAGGAAGCGGAGGTCCCTTCGCCGGCCCTCGCCGCACCCGAGGACGACCCGGTGCGTTACCTGGCCGCGGTGGCCCGCGGCGAAGTGCGGCCCTCGGGGCTTTCGTCGCTCGAGAACAACCTGATCGTCACCGAGATCCTGGACGCGGCGCGCGAGTCTGCGCAGACGGGTCGGACGGTCAAGCTGCCCGCCGCGCGCTGACCGCGGTCAGAAGTCCAGGCGCACGCCCAGCCGCAGGGCGCGCGGAGGCTGCACGGCCGAGGTCTGGCGGTAGTCCGGCCCCCATTTCACGTCCTCCTCGACCTCGATCCCGGTGCCGCGCAGGTTGAAGGCCTCGATCACGGCGGCCAGGCGCGTGCTCCCCAGGGTGAAGCCCTTCTCGATGCGCGCGTCGATCGTCAGCACGTAGGTGAAGCGAGACTGGCCGTTGACGATCCCCTTGATGGGCTCGGGTCCCTGGTTGAGGTCGGGCGGGATCACGAAGCGCGCGAAGTGCTGGCCGTCCTGGTAGCGGGCCACCGCCCCGAACCGGAAGTCGTGGGGCGCCTCGTAGGTGCCGGCGATCTTGATGGTGTATCCCCGCTCGAAGAAGCTCCGCCCCGTCGACAGCGTCGTGGCGTTGGGAAGCTCGAGCCGCTCGCCGACCAGGCCCTGGTCGTTCTCGGTAGCCAGGAACCCGCGGTAGGCCGAGGGACTGTTCGTCTTGGAGGCGGTGGCACCGATGAGCACGCGCACGCGCTTTCCGACCCGGCCGTCGACCGAGATCTCGAGCCCTTTCCCCGTCCCCGGCTGGGTGTCGTTCGTGAGCAGGTAGCGGTCCCGCCCGAAGCTCTCGATGCGGCGGTTGTAGACGGGGAGCATCTGGAGGGTGGTTCCTCCGGCGATGTCGCCTCCGGGATCCGGGATGTAAGTGACGTCGTAAGCCGAAGTGGGTGCCCCGTAGTTGACCGAGGTGACGAGACTGCTCTCGCGGCGGTGGTAGGCCAGGAAGCGGGCGCGGAAGTTTCCGATGTCCGTCTCGAAGCCGATGAAGACCTCCTTCGACCGCGGAGGCTTCAGGCCGGAGTCGATGCTCGCCCGCGGTCCGCCGGGCCCGACCCGCGCCACCAGCAGCCCGCGCTCGTCGGGCTGGAAGAGGCCATCGCGGTCCTGGTCCTGCCACTGATAGGCGGCGCCGTGAGGGGCCCCCGGATCGCCGTAGGCCAGCAGGTTGAGGGGCAGACGGCTGAGGTACTCGGCGTAGCCCGCGAGCATGGTGAGGTGCGGGCGATCTTTCGGGAAGGGTCGCACGCGACCCACCACGCGGGGAGTCACACCCGTCCACTCGATCCGCCCGTCCGAATTGGCCGCGGCCGCGCGCGAAGACTCGAAGCGCAGCCCCGCATTGACCGAGAGCTCGTGGAAACGGAACTGGTCGGTGGCATAGGCGGCCACTTCGGTCCCGCGCCACGACGTGGGCCCGGTCCAGCCGTAGTCCCAGACGCGGGCGGGAAGACCGCCCACCTTCTCGGGAGTGAGCCGGACCTCCTCCGCGGGGCGAGTCGTCGAGCGGGTCAGGGAAAGCGACGTCCCGACGCGCACGGCATGGTTGCCGTTCGTGAACGGATCGAACCAACCCGTCAGCGCCCAGCGCCCGCGCGTGCTCGCGGCGGGGAACAACTGCTGCACCGGCCCATCGGACAAGCGCTCGACGATGCCCGTCGCGGCCTCCGTGAGATGCGGGTCGAACGCACCGCGCACGAGGCCGGTGGTGAGCGACCACGCCCGCGAGCCTTGCCGCTGCCATGTCGACTGGATCTGCAAGAGATCGTCGACCTGCTGCACGTTGCCGCCGCCGAAGCGGGCGCGTCCCTCGTACGGATGGGACAGGCGCTGCACGCCGCCCAGCACCCGTACCTCGTCGCGCAACGTCGGCGTGTAGACGAAGTGCCCGAGCACGCCCGCCTCACGCCCGTCCAGCGACCTCGGGTCGGAGCGCTCGCGGCGGGCGCCGCGGGTGAGGTTCCCGGAGACCACGGCGCTCAGGCGATCGCTGACGAGCGGACCGCTCAGGCGAAAGCGCGCGCTGGAGAAGGAATCGAGGTGCGCGATGGCCGGTGCGCCCTTCCTCCGATAGGACTGCTGCAGAGCCGAAGGAGCGTCGTTGACCTGGACCGTCTTCCGCCACCCCGCGTCCGGCCGTCGCGGCACCAGCCATACGCCGGGGCCCGCTCCCCGGACGTCGGCGGGGGCCAGTCCGGCCGAGATCTCGACCGCGGCCAGGGCTTCCGGATCGGCGAAGAAGAGCGGCGTCCCCGTGCGGTCCGGGTCCGTGATGTCCAGGTCGCCCAGGAGCCAGGAGGCCTGAGTCCAGGAGCTGCCGCGAACGCCCATGAGCCCCGCCTCGCCGACGTAGAGGCCGCTGCTCTCGATGCGATCGAGGATCGCGGTCGATTCGATCGTCTCGAAGACGGACCATACGCCGTTGCTCATGGGCAGGGAGCGGAGAAGGTCCACGTCGAATGCCTGTCCGAGCGAACGTTGCGCGCCCGCGGGCGCGGGCGAAACCGTTGCTTGCGGTGTCGGCGCGGCCGCGGGCGGGGTCGGCGAAGCGACTGCAGCCGGCGAGGCGACCGGGGTTTCCCGGTTGGGTTCCTGGGCCACGCCCGCCGCGGCCGCCAGCATGAATACGGAAAGAAGAACGGGGAATCTCAAGCGGTCAGGGGCGCATGCCCCGCGCGCAAGAGTCATAGGCCTCCGGGGTCAAAGAGTTGCCGAATTGTACGCGATATCGCGGCGAGGGCTGGTCCGGCGGGCGGGCCTCGCCCGCTCAGTCGGGGCGCGGCCGATCGTGGCCCGCGATGAGCCGCTTCGGCGCGACGCGCCGCCAGGCCTTCTCGATGACCGCGCGCAGGACGTCCCGCCGCACTTTCGAGAGGCGCACGAGGACCGCGGGGTAGTTCGCGTAGTGGTCGGTCACGTAGAACGCCGCCGGGTGCTCGTCCATCAGCATCGAGCGATCCTCGAATCCGCACCGGATCGCCAGGTCGCCGTCTTCGCGCAGCCGCGCCAGGAACCGGCCGCCCACGCGGACGGCGGGCGTACCGTACGAGATGCCCTCCTCCACGCCCGGGAGCTCGTGGGCCAGGCGCAGGAAGGTGTCGTAGTCGATC
>Ga0070708_100004617_pt1 | contig 10846 bp, 9 predicted proteins | sample KBSK5503metaG_FD_65469 | JGI IMG/M metagenome (GOLD analysis project Ga0070708, IMG submission 65469) | Corn, switchgrass and miscanthus rhizosphere microbial communities from Kellogg Biological Station, Michigan, USA - KBS K5-50-3 metaG | ecosystem: Host-associated > Plants > Roots >...
CACCGCATCTTCAGCCAGCCGATCACGTTCTTCCGGGAGAAGCTCCAAGCGGCAGGGATCGGGCCGGACGACATCAAGTCGATCGACGACATGCCGAAGATCCCGCGGACGGTGAAACAAGAGCTCCGCGACGACGAGGCCGCGCATCCACCGCTCGGTTCATACCGGGGCGCACCGGCGTCGCAATGCATCCGCCTCTCGACGTCGACGGGGACGACCGGGCGGCCGACGATGATCTTGTTCACGAAGCACGACCTCGACGTCGAGTACGACGCCGGGTGCCGTTCATTCATGCGCCAGGGTCGAAGGCCGGGTCAGGTCGTGACGCATGCACATCCCGGCGGCCTGAACGGCGGCCAGGCGCTTCTGGGTGGTGTGATCGAAGCGTTCGGCTCGCTGAACGTGCCGGTCGGGCTCCCGTCGTCGGCAGACGACATCGCGCGCGCGATAAACCTCTGGCGCGAGCTGAAGCCGGATCACTACGAGATGTTCGGCCCGGTCTTGCACATCTTCTGGGAAGCAGCCAAGGGCATGGGTCTGGATCCCCAGAAGGATCTCAATATGAAACAGCCTGCAGACATCAACCAGTACCGCGCGATCTCGGCGGGGCTCGACGCGTTCGCCTTCCTCGGGTCCGCATGCGATGAAGGCCGCGGCTCGCACATGTGCGAAGACGAAGCGATCGTTGAAGCCATCGATCCGCACAGCGGCGAACCCGTTCCCGATGGAACGCGAGGCAACCTCGTCGTGACGTCGCTCACGAAGGACAACGCGATGCTGCGGTACGACCTTGAAGACGTCGTTCGCATCGAGCGCGACCCGTGCGCGTGCGGCGAGACCCATGCGCGTGCATTCTGGGAAGGCCGGCGCGCCGACATCGTTCGAGCAGCCGGCAAGGAGATCCTCCCGAACGATATCCAGATGTCCCTGACGGATATGCCGGAGGTGACCCGTCCGGAGCTCGAGTTCCAGATGGTGCGCGGGGGAGACACCTCGACCCTCAGCGTCCGCGTCGAAGCTACGGAGCCGACCGACGAGCTTTCTGCGCGCGTGAAGGCGCGCCTCGAAGAGCGTCTCGGGGTGCCGGTCGGTCTCCAGCTTCTTGACACGGGGAAGCTGCCGCGACCCTTCTACAAGCCGCTCCGCGTCGTCGACGAGTAACCGCCGCGCGCGGTTGTACAGTGCTTCTATGAACTTCGAGACCATCATCTACGAAGAGCGAAACAACGTTGCCTGGATCACCCTGAACAGGCCCGACGTTCTCAATGCGTTCAATCGCCAGATGCAGATCGAGCTGCGTGAAACCTGGCGCGCGCTCCGTGAGAACGACGATGTGAACGCCGTCGTCGTGGCGGCGGCGGGAGATAAGGCCTTCTGCACCGGCATCGACCGCACAGAGACGATGGGGGACGAGTTCCCTCCCAAGAGCGGTAAGACCGTCGGCTCTCCGTCTGCGACGCCTTTCATGTTCGACGATCCGGGTAAGAACATCGGCCCGCGCTCGAACGACTGCTGGAAGCCGGTGATCGCCGCCGTCCACGGCATGGCATGCGGTGGCGCTTTCTACATCCTTGGGGAAGTCGACATCATCGTCGCCTCCGAGGATGCGACGTTCTTCGACCCGCACGTCACCTATGGAATGACCTCGTCCTTCGAGTCGATGCACATGCTCCAGAAGATGCCGCTCGGCGAGGTACTTCGGATGCAGCTGCTCGGAAACTATGAACGCATGAGCGCGCAGCGCGCCTACCAGATCGGGATGGTCAGCGAAGTCGTTCCTCGCGAGCAGCTACAAGAGGCAGCCGGATGGGTGGCCGAGACGATCGCGAAGCAGCCGCCGCTGGCGATCCAGGGCACGTTGCGCGCGATCTGGGCGGCGCAAGAACTGTCGCGCACACAAGCCCTCGAGCAGGGCTACGCGTACATCAAGCTTGGGACGAGCGACGAGTCGATCCGCGAGGGCCAGCAGGCTTTCGCTTCGGGCGAGCGCCCGAAGTGGCGCTTGCGCTAGACCGGCGCCGGGGCTTCGGCCCTTCTTGCTCTTCCGCCTCCGCCGTGGCGCTCGCCGCCTGTGATCCGCCGAGATACGCCTCGACGAGCTTGCCCTCGTGTGCGAGCTCGCCGGGCTCACCGATGAACGCGACCTGGCCTTTGTGAAGGATCACGACGATGTCGGCGAGCCGGAGCGCGTAGCGAACGTATTGCTCGACCAGAAGGATCGTGGTGCCCTCCTGCTTGATCTTGTCGAGCGTGTCGAAGAGCTGCGCGACCAACCGGGGTGCTAATCCCAGGGATAGCTCGTCCACCATCAAAAGCCGCGGCCGTGTGATGATCGCGCGAGCGAGCGAGAGCATCTGTTGCTCGCCACCCGACAGTGTGCCGGCGATCTGGTCGCGGCGCGTCTCCAGAACTGGGAAGAGCTCGTTGACGCGCGCCAGCGAGCCGTTGATCCCGTCCGTCGCGTAGGCGGCCATCATGAGGTTCTCGCGCACACTGAGCGTCGGGAAGATCGCGCGCCCTTCCGGGATGTGCGCGAGGCCGAGACGTGTGATCTCGAAGTCCGGCTTGTCGTCGATCCGCACACCGTCGAAGGTGATCTCCCCGGACGTCGGTGCCATCATCCCGGACACGGTGCGGAGCAATGTCGTCTTTCCGACCCCGTTCGGCCCGAGCAGCGCGAGGACCGAGCCTTCGGGGACGATGAGCGACACGTGCTGCAGCGCGACGAACGCGCCATAGCGCGATTCAACGTTCCGCAGGCGCAGCAGCGGTCTCATTGTCCTCCTCTCCGAGGTAAGCGGCGCGAACCGCGGGGTCTTTGACGATCTCGTTCGGGGTGCCCTGCGCGATCGAGCGGCCGAAGTCTAAGACGTACAACATCTTGCAGACGTCCATGACCAGGTCCATGTCGTGCTCGACGAGCAGGATCGCGATGCCCATCTCCTCATTGACTCGGCGCAACAACTGCCCGAATGCCTTCGTCTCATCTGAGTCCAAACCAGACGACGGCTCGTCGAGCAGCATGAGGGTCGGCTTCGTGCAGAGCGCGCGCCCCAGCTCCAGGATGCGCGCGTGTCCGACCGGGAGGTCGGCCGCGCGACGCTCGCGCGCCCATTCGAGCCCGAGCATCTCGAGCATCTCGTTTGCGATGCGCGCGCATCGCGCCTCTTCGCTGTGGCGCCGCGGCAAGCTCAGGATGTCTGAGACGATGTCGAGCCGGCTTTCCGCGGACTCGGCGGCGACCATCAAGTTGTCGAAGACGCTCATCCGTCCGAAGAGCTCGAGCTTCTGGAACGTGCGGCCGATACCGAGACGCGCGCGCGCAGACGCGGGCATGCTCGTGATTTCACGCTCTTGGAACAAGACCCGCCCGCGCGTCGGCGTGATGAAACCGCCGATCGCGTTGAAAAGTGTCGTCTTGCCGGCGCCGTTCGGGCCGATCAGGCCGATGAAACCGCCGTCGGGAACCTCGATCGTGGCGTCGTCGACCGCGGTCAAGCCGCCGAAACGGATCGTGACGCTCTCGGCCAGCAGCGTGCTCATTCTTGGCCTCCGGCGACAGGGATCGGCGTCGCTTCACGAGGGCGGCGGCGCGCGCCCCGGTCGAATGCGCGCGCGATCGCTGCGCCCGCCCTCCGGAGCTCGCCGAACATCCCCTCTGGGTTCTGCACGAGCGCGAGTGTCGCTCCGAGGCCGAACAGGATCAGCTGGTAACGCGGAAGCCATGAGAGCAACCGGTACCCGGCGAGCTGGTTATAGATCCCGTAGAGGAGCCCTCCCACGATCGCTCCTCCCACGCTGAAGATGCCGCCGAGGACCGCGACGGCCACATAGATCAGTGAGAGGAACGGGATGAAGCTGCGATTGCCGGCTTGCTCGAGGACGAAGCTGAGCATCACCCCGCCGATGCCCGCGATGAACGCCGAAAGCCCAAAGATCAGGACCTTGTACTTCGTGACGGGGATGCCTAGCGAGCGTGACGCCGTCTCGCTGTCTCGCATGGCGGCTAGGACGCGACCGGTCCGGCCGGTCCGGAGGTTCAACCCGATGATCACGAAGACGATCAACAGCAGGAACCCTAAGTAGTACAGAGACGTCGGGCCGTGGAAGCCGGCGGGCCGCTTGAGCGGGATCCCACCTTCGCCGCCCGAGATCGTCGGGTTCTGGAAGAACAGCGAGTCGGCCATGAAGGCGAACGCGAGCGTCATGAGGGCGAGGTAGAGCCCATGAACACGCACGGCGATGAATCCGATGAGGTTCCCCGCCGGCACCGCGGCCAGAGCCCCAAGGACGAGTGCGATCCACATCGGAAGATGCGCTCCCTGAACAAGATGCGCGGTGCTGAAAGCCGCGATCCCCATGAAGGCCGTTTGACCGAACGAGATCTGACCCGAATAACCCGTAAGGATGACCAACGATATGAAGATGATGGCGTAAACGAACCCGTTGTAGATCGCAGCAGTCCACGAGCCCGAGAAGAGGATCGGAACCAATGCGAGGAAACCGAAGAAGAGAACCGCAACCAGTCCGCGCGTTTCTTTCGAAGCCCGCTGGCCGATCTCCCGAGTGCGAACGATGAAGCTCGCGCCGATGCCCGACTGACGCAGAGCGCGCGGCGCGAAGACGACGGCGACAGCGATCATGATGAATGGAAGGGAGTCGGAGATCCTCCCGAGGAACCCTTGGGATCGGATGTACTGGATGAAGATCGCCTGTGCGACACCGATGAAGATCCCCCCCGCGTACGCGAGCGGAAGACTGCGGAGATAGCCGACCACGGCGGCACCGAGCACGAACGCGATGATGAACGGTGGAAGGTAGTTGGGATCGAGCAGGAGCGACGGGGTCAGCAAGATCCCCATGAGCGCCGCGAACGATGTCCCTAGGGCCCACGCAAGGCCCGACACGTACCCTGTGTTGATCCCCATCAAGCCTGCGACCGGGCGGTTGCTGACGACGGCTCGGAACGCGATGCCGATCTTCGTGTAGCGCAGCATCGCTCCGAGACCCAACGCTGCGACGACGGCGACGATCAAAACGCCGAGCTGGTCCTTGCCGATCACCGTCCCGCCGGGAAGGTGCACGACACCGGGTGGAAAAAGCGATGGCACGCTCTTCGTTTCTCCGTGCCAGATCAGGTCCACGACGCCTCGGAACAAAACGAACAGGCCCACCGTCGCGATAACAGAGATGATCTGCGGCTGTCCCTCGAGCGGCCGGAACAGCTGGCGGTCGAGGAAGACGCCGAGGATTGGGGCAATCACTCCGACCACGATCAACGCGGAGAGCCAAACCGGCAGACCGGCGCCAACGGCCAACGACCAGTGGATATACGTCGTGAAAAGTGCAAGCGCGCCGTACCCGAAGTTCAAAACTCCTGAGGTTTTGTACGTGAGAACGAGGCCGGTCGAAGCGAGGGCATAGATGCTGCCCGACGCGATCCCAAGGATGAGCGTGCGGATGAAGATCTGCATCGCGCGCGCCCGGAGCTAGTCCCCGCCGCAGAGCTTGCAGGCCGCGAACCCTGACGCTGCGGCCTGTGCCGGCAGGAGCTCCTTAACCCCTTCCTTTCCTTCGAGGATCGGACAGCCTGCGACGTGATAGCTCCGGCCGCCGGGGAGGACGAACACGTGATGACCGTTCGGCGAGAATGCGTCCGCGCGCACACCACGGTCGGGCGCGCCCGAGCTCATCGAGGCCAGCGCGCGCGCGATCTCACGACGCAGCTCGTCTGTGGAGCGCTCTTGCGACGCACCGGCTGCCATCACGCCGGCGACGATGATCAATCCAAGTCCGAGCAGCCCGCCGGAGATCAGGTACGGGATCTGCTCGGTGAGGATGTTGGTGTGCGCCGCGCCGTACCAGCCGAGGACGACGAAAACGATGCCGGCACCCAGAAGGGCGATCGTGATGAGCATGCGCGCGTTGTTGCGTATGAACGCGCGCCAGTCGACTCGGCTACGAGGACGACGCTTGGGCTCGGGGGCAGCGTCGGCGGAGGGCTGCTCGACAGGTTCGTCGGCCGCCTCATCCGACCGGGTGTCTTCAGCTGGCTCTTGCATGGCGTAAGGATGGTCCGTAAGCGAAGCCCATCGCAAGAACGATCAGGCCGAGGCCTGCCCAGAGCAGCGCGACGGCCGGGAGACGAGCGACGAGGCCGAACAGGCGCAACGGCCGGGTTTGTGGTGCAGCCGGCGGCTGCACGAGCGGCTGAGGGGCGTTGTTGCCGCTGAATGCGGGAAGGACGCTCGGCGTAGTCACCGGAGGAACGACGCCTCCACAGACTCCGGTGCAACCGCCTTCCGGCGCGGAGATGAGGCTTGAGCCTCCCACCGCGAATGCATCGGTCGACCCGATCGTGAACGTCAGGCGTGCTTCGCTTCCAAGGCCGGGCAGGATGCCGGCACCGAAACAGACCGGCGCATCGATACCGAAATCGCTCAGGCACTCCGTTGGGATGTTGTTGATCAGCTTGGCGAGAACTGGTGCGACCTCTTGCGGAACCGACACCTGCGGAACGGTTCCGTCTATTGAGATCACGAGACCTCCGACGGACGACTCGCCGCTTGCCCCATCGATGATCTTCACGGGAGTGGCCGCCGTGATGGTGATGCCTGCTTGGGCGAGGAGGTCGTTGATCTGCTCACCGAGGGCGAGGTTCTGGTCTCGAGACAGGCCCGGGTCGTTCGAGTGGATGCCGTTGTTGTCGATCGTCACCCTATGGCGCGCGCCATTCGCGAGAACCGAGATGTCGGCGAAAGTGAGCGTTCCCTTCGCGTTCCCGGTAGTGCCGTCGGACGATGCGACCGACGTCGACGTGATGGTTCCGATCCTGACGATGCCCCCCAAAAGCGAGACATCTTTCGCGGTGGACGTGACGATGTTCTGAACCGTCTTACCGATAGCGGTGCTGTTGCTGTTCGTGATCATGCTCCCTACCGACAACACGGGTTGCGTGGGACCGGCGCCGAGGAGGAAGCGTGTGGTTTCGATGGATGCTCCTCCGGTTCCTTCCTGTGCCTTCGCCCGCATGTCGCCGGACGTGATCGAGGCGACATCCGATAGGCCACCGGAATTGGCCCCAGGCAATGAGAGGAGCGTGCCGTGCGCGGAGGTTTGGCAGCCGCCGCCGGCGGGGTAGTTCGCCTGCACCCAGCCCGATGTGATCGCCGGGCCGAACGGTGCCGGGATCGCCTTCCCCCCACAACCGAGGAAGCCGACGAAGAGGGTTCCCGGGTATACCTGCGCAGCGAGGGAGTGGCCGAGGCCCCCGCCCTCCGATGTGATCGCCGTCTTCGTGTATCCGAGGCCGGCCTCGATCAGCGGATCGAAGATGCTGGGCTTGAGTGTGAACGTAGTGAGGATCCCCTGCGCGATCCCCGTCGCTTGGTAGATGGGAAGCGCCGTGTCGGCCGCTCGCGCGGACGTGGCGGCGGGGGCAAGCAGCAAACAAGCCACGCCGAGCGCGGCTGCAGCCCGAGCCACCGTCTTCCTCATAACGTTCTCCTACTGCAACGAGCCCTGCAAGACCTGGTCACGTCACCCGTTGTGTCCGCATTTTCAACACTCTGTGAGCAGCGCCTTCTTGGCCGACATATTCGGGAACAAGGGTGTTCCGTCTGGGTTCTTGTCGTTCTGATGAGCGCACATGTACTTCTGCCAGTCGATAAGGACGCTCTTGTCCCAGAAGTCGGGGCCGCCCGGAGGTCCTGACCGGTCGTTGGGCTTGATCTCGACGAACTTGCCGTTTTGGACCTGCACGATCAGGTCGGCCGTATAGATGTGATGGTTGGACGGGGTCGTCGGCACGACGAAGCCGTTCGCGGAGTAGGGCCCCATCGTGTTCAGCTGATGGAACAGGCAGGTGCGCGTCAGCGCGTCGCCGCACTTCGCTGCTGCCGTTGCGAAGAGGCCCGCCTCGGCCCAGCCGGGGGCACCGAAGCTTCCCGGCGGGTGGTGGCTCGGGTGATATCGGTTCAGCGCGTTTATGTACCGCTGCAGCTCATACGTCCCCGGTGTCCACTGGCTCTGCGGAGTGCTTGTCAGCCGCTCGAGGGGAACCTGCGGCATCGGGATGTACGCACCTTCCGTCGCTCCGCCGGCGTCGGTGATGAACGACGGCAGGTATGAGCTGAACGTCGGCGCGAAGACTGCGGGCGCGAACCCCTGGTCGCGCATCGCCTTCGCAAGCTTGATGTTCGAGTTGTTCTCCATGGTGGTGTAGACGGCGACGGGACCGTTCGCCGGATCGCAATCGCCCTTCATGGCAACGACGTAATTGGTGTAGTTGCTGTCGAGCACGCCGGAAGGCTGCTCGTGACAGATCTTCATCGTGCCACCGGTTTGTTGCTCGATCGCCGACTCGAAGCCGTACGCCTCGAGGATGGAGACCTCGCTTTCCTTCAACCAGAAGATCGCGATCTGCTTCACGTTATGGAGCTTGTCCAAATAGCCGGAGCCGTTCGCGTTGAGGCCGATCGTTGTGCGTTGAAGCTGACCCGGAGCGCCGTAGGCGTAGGGGTTTTCCGCGCGCTGCCATGACAATGGGAACCCGATGTCGGGGATCTTGTACTTCTTCGAGACCTGCGCGATGCCCTCATCGTGCGGCGCGGAGATGCTGCCGACGAACGCGAAGATCTTGTCCTCCAACGCGAGCTTCGTCGCGACCTCCTGGTCGGTGTTTTGGTCGCCGTTGTCGTCACGGATCAGCAGCTGGACCTGGCGGCCGCAGATGCCACCCGCGTCGTTGACGGCGCGGAAGAACGAGTCGCTTGCCTCGACCGCGCTATCGAACTGTCCGGGCAGCGGTCCGGTGAGGGCCGCGACGAGTCCGAGCTTGATTGTCGTTGCCGTGACACCCGTATCCGGTGCGCTCTTCGCATGACACGCCGTGTCAACGATGCCGGGCGGCAGGGTTGGGACGGTGTTGGGTCCTGTCGATTGTCCTGTACTCGGCCCGATGCTCGGTCCAACCGACGTCGTCGGTCCGACCGACGGCCCGACACCCTGCGGGCCACCTTGGAATTGGCCTTGGCTGAGTGGCACGACGCGCGAGCCACACGCCACCAGCACAAGTGTGATGATGGAGATCGACGCAGCTAGTTTGGTGGACGGCTTCACCCGAGGCTCCTCTCCCTGCAAAGATTCAACACCGCCCCTAGGAGTCCTGCCAGGGGCCGTTTCCTCCTAAACGCTCCCTTCCATGAGCAGCGCTCCGGCCATCAATCCTCCGCCCGCTGTGACGACGCCGACGCGCGCACCCGCTACTTGCCGTTCGCCGCAATCGCCTCGCAACTGCCTGGTGCATTCGATGACGTGGCTGATCGCGTGCAGCCGACCACCCGAAAGGCTTCCTCCGTGCGTGTTCGAGGGGACACGTCCGCCCAGCCCGACGTTTCCCTCGGCGATGAACGGACCTCCTTCACCTTTCGGACATAAGCCGAGATCCTCCAGCCAGCACAGCGCGAGCCACGAGAATCCGTCGTAGAGCTGCGCGACGTCCACATCGGCCGGTTTGAGGCCGCTCCTGCGCCACAGGTTCTCCGCGCAATACTTCGACGCCATATACGTAAGGTCTTCCCATTGGTCCCAGTCCGGACGCGGCCCGGTGGCGAACTCACCCGCGAGCACCTTCACCGGCTTGGTCTTCATGTCGCGCGCGCGCTCGAGCGTCGTAATCACGACCGCTCCTGCGCCGTCGACGGGGAAATCGCAGTCGAGCAGCCTGAACGGTGTCGAAACGATGCGACTCGCGAAGTAGTCGTCGAGCGTGATCGGTATGCGCAGCGGCGCGTCGGGATTCATCGTCGCGTGATGGCGGAACGTGACGGCGATCGTTCCGAGTTGCTCTTCGGTCGTGCCGTAGGTGTGCATATGACGCCGCGCCCACATCGCGAGCCACTGGCTCGTCATCGGGTCTCCGAACGGCGCGCGGAACTGCATGTCGCCCGGAACGCGGAGGCCGTAGCCGATCCCCGGCGGCCGCTCGCGATTCCGCTTCACCGAACGGAATGCGAGTGCGACGTCGCATGCTCCTTCGGCAACTGCCTTGGCAGCGGCGATCACCGGAGTGATCGCCGCGGGCATCCAGCCGAAGAGGTCCTCGAACCAGTTGAGCTTCGGGATCCCGAGTCCCTCGACAACGTAAAAGGACGGCACCGAATCCATCGCGGCGGGATATGTGGCGATCCCGTCGACATCCTTCGGAGTGAGTCCTGCCTCCTGGAGGGCGGCGCGGCATGCGTCGAGAGTCAGCGCACCCACCGTCTTGTCCAGCGCGCGCCCGATGGCCGAGTAGCCGGTTCCGCAGATCGCAACGTCGCGCATCGTCGTCATCGCTTCTTGAAGAGCGGTAGCCAGACGTCTTCCGCGACCGGCTGGAACGTGACCTCGACCGGCAGCCCGATGCGAACGTCTTCCGGCAGGACATCGACGACGTTAGACACCATCCGAAGGCCGGCTTGCTCCTCGAGCTCGACGATCACCACGGCGAAGGGCGCGGTGTATCCCGGCACGTCTTGGTGCGTGACCGTGTACGAGTACACGGTCCCGCGGCCGCTCACTTTCTCGGGCTTCAGGTCGTCACTGGCACAGTTCCAGCACGACGGCTTCGGATAGTGCACCCACGTCCTGCACTTCTGGCAACGGAGGATCTCGAGCTTCCGCTGTGCGGTCGCTTCCCAGAAGAACGCGGTGTCGGGATCGGAGAGCGGGAGAGGGCGATCGCTCACTGGGGCAGCTCCGCGAACAGCGCGCGCGCCACGAGGTCGCGGCCGGCCGACGATTCACCAAACATCCTCGATGAGGCGAGCGCGCGCCGGTAGTAGAGGTGGGCGTCGTGGTCCCA
>Ga0070708_100004619_pt1 | contig 10845 bp, 9 predicted proteins | sample KBSK5503metaG_FD_65469 | JGI IMG/M metagenome (GOLD analysis project Ga0070708, IMG submission 65469) | Corn, switchgrass and miscanthus rhizosphere microbial communities from Kellogg Biological Station, Michigan, USA - KBS K5-50-3 metaG | ecosystem: Host-associated > Plants > Roots >...
TAGAGGGAGTATACCAGATGGGGAGCGGTTTTTCCAGGCGGATACCTCCCAGTGCTCACTCTTCGCGCCGATTGCTCACTCGTCACCTTAAAACCTGCTTACTTGTCACCTTATTTACCAGTATGAAAGGATATCAATGCCATTATACTCATGAAAGGTTCTTCATATGAACGATACAACACTGTTAAGCCACCTCTCCCTTCCCCAGAACACCTTGATGTTTGATTTGGATGCCTTGTACGCGTGCTTGCAAACCAGCCCCGATCATCGTGCCCGACGTGGTCGGCAATATCCGTTGGCGATGGTGCTCATGATCGGCGTGCTTGCCAAGTTAGCCGGGCAAGATAGCAGTCGCGGCATGGCTCATTGGGCCAAGCTGCGAACCCAAGAGTTGAGTCAGCTCTTTCATTTCACGAGAGAGAAGATGCCTCATTATAGTACGTGGAGTCGGATTCTGGGACAGGCAGTGGAGGCAGCTGAGGTCGAGGAGATCATCGGTCAGTTTTTTGTCACAGCCGCCAAGGAGTCTGAGCCGAAACGAGGCAGCATACAGTTGGCGTTGGATGGCAAAGCCTTGCGAGGAACGATCCCACTGGGAAAAACCCGCGGTGTCCATTTGTTGGCGGCGTACCTGCCCGAGCAAGGGGTGGTGCTAGCTCAGATGCGTGTCGAGGAGAAAAGCAATGAAATCACTCATGCGCCTCACATCCTGCGGCAGGTCGATCTGCGCGGGGTGGTGGTCAGTGGAGATGCCATGTTTGATCAACGTGCCCTCAGCATCCAGATCGTGCAAGCGAAAGGAGACTACCTCTGGACGGTCAAAGACAATCAAGAGGGGTTACGAGAGGATATTGACGTCCTCTTCCAGCCACAGCGAAAGCTCGCCGGGACCTCGGCCTTGCCCACCGATTTTCGCCTTGCTCGGACAGTGGAGAAAGGACATGGGCGCCTCGACAAACGGACCATCACGGTGAGTAGCATGCTTGCTGACTACAGCACCTGGCCAGAGCTGGCTCAGGTGTTCAAACTGGAAAGCCAACGAACCAATGCGCTTGGCATCACGAAAACGGAGGTGCGCTATGGCGTCACCAGTTTGCCCGCGTCCTTGGCCGATGCCAAACGAGTCCTCGCACTGAGCAGAAGACATTGGGGGATCGAAAACGGACTGCATTATCGGCGTGATGCCACCATGCGCGAAGATCATGCGCAATTGCGCATGGGACATGCCCCTCAGATGCTCGCCGTGCTCAACAACACCGTGCTCGGATTGTTCGCTCGGCAAGGCGAACGCAATGTCGCTCATGCGAGGCGCGCATTCGCCTATCATTTTGAGAAAGCCCTCAGGACGCTGGTGGCATAAGGGGGGAACGACTTTGCAACAGCCCTGTCGCTCCAGATGACCTCCTTTCTTTCTCTTCTGCTCGATGTTAAACTATGGGATGCTCTCGTCAGAGAGTGTAGAAACACCCTTAGCGTATGATACTCCCGAAAAAGTATGGCGCCCCCACTAAGTTCTCGTTTTCGGATAAGGTCTAAGAGCTTATTCCGAAACCGTTGGGAGGCGATCGTTGTGAGAAGGGTCGAGCCGAATACCCCTCGTCTGTGGTAAACTAGCCCCAAGCACTGGCGAAAGGGCCTTGAGAGAGGAGCCGTTTGAGGTGAGACAAGAGAGAATTTCACCCTCGTCTCAAAGCCCTTTCGCCAGTGCTTGGGAAGAGACAATGAAGCAACCAGAAACGCCGAAAAGAAACCGAGAGCGAACGTCTAACACCCGCACCACGACGGGGTTTCGTATCTCTGATGAACTGTGGACAGTGCTGCAACCTTTGTTGCCAGTGGCTAGCAACACCCCTCGTTTGAATGGAGGACGACCACGCGTGCCCGACCGAATCTGTGCCGACTCCATCTTTTATGTCTTACGAACGGGCTGTCATTGGAAAGCACTTGCTCAGACAGAACTGTGTGCTCCTTCAATAGCTCATGATCGCTTTCAAGAATGGATGCATGCAGGAGTTTTTCTCAAGTTGTGGCAAGCAGGACCGGAGCAATTTGCAGAGCTTCAAGGGATCGATTGGAGCTGGTACGCGCATACAAGGGCAAGAACCAAGCTCCCGTGGGGCGGAAGAAAAACCCGCAAAAGTCCCACCAGTCGTGGGAAGAGTGGGAGAAAACACCGTCGGTTCTCGTCCAGGCATGAGGTGCCGGTCGCGCTGGCGACTGAAGAAGCGAAGCGCCATGGGATGAAACGTGTGCAACCACCCCCAGATGCCATCGTGGTTGAGCTCGCGTCCCCGATCCGCGGCTCCGCAACAACCTCGCATGAGTCAAGCCTTTCACAACGACTCTGATGAGAAACAGGGTCTGCTCCATGAATGGGACTTTCCTGCCCAGAGAGAAGAAAAACCAAGCCTAAGAACTCGGCCTTGGGAGGTCAGTGATGTTCTGTGGAAGCGGGTTAAACCGCTCATTCCCGAACGGGTATCTCATGCCAAAGGGGGACGTCCGCCGGAAGATGAGCGAAAAATGTTTACTGCGATCGTGTATGTGCTGCGAACAGGAATTCAATGGAACGCGCTTGCGCGTGAACGAGGAGCGTCAACCACCGTCTCTAATCGTTTTCGTCTGTGGGAAAAACAGGGGTTGTGCATGCAACTGTGGCAGAACGGACTGCAAGAGTATGATAAACTGGTAGGACTGGACTGGGAATGGCAAAGTCTGGATGGGGTCATGACAAAAGCCCCTTTAGGTGGAGGCGCGACCGGACCCAATCCGACCGATCGCGCAAAAAGTGGAACCAAGCGGAGTCAATTATGCGAGGGACATGGACTGCCCCTCGCCGTGACGGTAGAGGGGGCAAACGTTCATGCTACTCGACTGGCTGCCCCAACCCTCGATGCCATCGTGATTGCCCGCCCAGAGCCGAGCGAGAAAGCTCCACAGCATTTGTGTTTGGATGGCGCCTATCTGGGAGGAAAAACGCAAGAGGTCATCGATCAACACCAGTATAGCGCACCTATTCGCCCAATAGACGAGGAGAGAGCACAAGCTCGAAGTGGCGACCCGACCAGGAAGCCTCGTCGGTGGGTCGTCGAACGGCTCCATTCGTGGCTCAACCGTTCACGCCGGTTGCTGATCCGCTGGGAAAAATAGACCCAAACATACGAAGCCTTCCTGCATCTGGCTTGCGCTCTTCTCTGTTTTCGGCAGTGTGATCGCGCCCAAGAGATTTCACAGGCTAAGAGGGAGAGCCTATCTCTAGCCGCATAGAGCAAGTCAAGATCACTTCTGCACTCCAAGCGTTTTTCTCTCTGATGGAAGGGATGGGTATCTTCCGTCAGATTGAGGACACTCCAGACCTCGGTCGAACCGTAGGCGATGAACCAGTTGACCGTGTCCTCAAAGTGTGTGGCGACGGTGCGATACTGCCTGGTGGTGCCCTGCTCGTCAGTGACCGCGAGCAGCGCTTCCCCCGCTGTCGTTTCTCCGTCCCGCACGAGCGCCAGTTCGTGAAAGGTGAGCAGGCCGTCAGGATACTCGACCATCGCCACGACGCGGTGCCGGTGACGAGGTGCCAAGCGGTCATGGGTGAGCCGCCGGTACGATGAAGACAGCACCGTGGGCAGGACGAAGGGATCCTCCACCGGCTGCGAGGAGACGCGGAACTCCATCACCTCCGGGTGCGGGAGTCGGTTGTCTGGATCAGGTGTGCCCGCCGCTTGGGTAGCTGGACTATTATCGAACGGAGCGCCAGCCGTGTTGACCAGCCTCAGACTCTGTCCTCGCAGAGAGCGAAAGTCGACGATGAGATCGGCGCGCTCGGCCGGGGCAAGCACGAGGCCACCCTCAGGCAGGTCAACGGGCTGGCTGAGCAGGCCGCCATCAGTCCCAATCTGCTTGATGTGCGCATGGATCGGCGTCCCGCTTTCATCGAGCAGCACCAGGCGGTAGATGCGTGCGTTGGAGCCGTTGAGCAGGCGGAAGCGGTACTGTCGCGCTTCGACCGGCAGGTAGGGCCAGATGGTGCCGTTGACCAGCGTGAAGGGGCCGAAAAACTCCATCGTGCCATCTGCGACCTTGTGCAGCAGGCGACCGGTGAGCGAGCCGTCGAGGGCGGCCTCCAGGTTGCGGTCCTGGATGAGCAAAGGGATCTCGTAGGGACCGGCGGGCAAGTGCAGCGCGGCTTCCTCGGCATCGCGGATGATATAGAGCCCCGCCAGGCCGGCATAGACGTTGAAGCGGGTGATGCCCATGGCATGGTCGTGATACCAGAGCAGTGTGGCCTGCTGGTCGTTGGCGTAGTCGCTCGTGGTGGATTGACCGGAGAGGATGGCGTTCTCGGTCCAGCCGTCGCTCACGGCAGCCGTCCGACCGCCGTGCAGATGCACCACCGTCCAGGGCACAAGCTCTGCCACGGTCGTATTGGCCGGCCTGCCACTGCGGCCTGGCTCATTTTGCGTCCCATCCGGGGCGGTGACCGCAGTGATGGGATAGGCCTGGTCGGCGGGGAGCACGTTGATCCATTCAATCTGCACGCGCTGCCCGCGCGCGATCTCAATAATGGGTCCTGGCAGGGAGCCCTCATATGTCCACACCTCGCTTGGCGGCAGGTCCGAGTGCAGTTGGATCTGCGCGGGACGCATCTGGACGCGCAGGGAATAGCGTTGATCGTCCATCTGCTGTGGATGCAAGGTGGGTGGGACCCGCAAACAATCCTTGAACTTGGTCAGCGACGTTGTTGGTTGTGTCATGCTGTTACTCCTCTTCTATGGCGTCGTCACGATCAGAAAGCCGTTCATAAAGGGGTGGACATCACACTGGAAGTAGTACTTCCCGGGTTGGGACGGCGTGGTGAACGTGACGCTGGCGGTGGCGTGCGGGCCGGTGATGATGGCCGTCTGCGCGATGGATGGGGCCGAGGCGCTGCTGCCGTCGAACAGGTGCCAGTCGTGGGGCAGCGGGGTGTCGTTGGTGTAGATCAGCGTCACGCGCGTGCCAGGCGGGGCGCTGAGCGTGCTGGTGCTGAAGCTCGTGTCGTTTTGACTCTGATCCGGGCTGCTGATCCGCAGCGTGAGGCCGGTGGCGGCTGCGGTGGCTGTCGGCGTCGTGCTGGCTGCCGGCGTCGGGATCGTGCCGCGTGCCCCCAGGCGTAGCGCCACCAGCATCGGCACACTGCCAAGCCCGGCGGGAATGAGCAGCGTATTCCCCACAGCGGTGATGGAGCCGTTGATGCCATCGGGCGCCTGCCAGGACCACACCTGCTGGCCCGAGGTGCGGTCAAAGGCCAGCACCTGGCCGGTGTAGAACTTGGCGGCGCTTGGCCCAGGTACCGTACTGACGTAGAGCGTGCCGTGGTAAGCCGCCAGTTGCTGGTCGATGCCCTGCGTACTGGCCGGGGCGATTTGTTTGGACCAGAGCTCTTTGCCGGTCGTGGCGTCCAGGGCGGCGACGGTCTGCGCGTTGCTTGCCACGAACACCTTGCCATTCTCGACGGCAGGGCCGTTCGGACCAACATTGGGAGCATTGTAGCGTTGTCCCCACGTGAGCCTGCCGGTTTGCAGATCGATGGCGTAGACATTGCTCGAGAGATCTTGCAGGTAGACGGTGCCGTTCTGCACCACCGGGCTGGTCGCCAGCGCGCCGAAAGCAGACACGCCTGACACCTTGGCGGTCCAGGCCACACCCAGCTGGGTGACGTTGTGCGAGGAGAGGGTGCTCTGCGTGGCGTCGCGCGTGTTGGCGTAGTCGTAGTTGGCCTGCGCCCAGCTCCCCCTGGCGGTGCCCGAGGGCGTCGTCCCTGACTGTGCCGTGGACGAGCCACAGGCGGCAAGCGCAATGATGAGCAGGGAGAGCAGCGTCGCAGCCACAAGGTGGCGCACCCTGCTCGCGCTGGTCCTCCGACTTTGGTCGGAGAAAAAATGAGTTGTCATAAGAATCCTCCATGTCGTTCGAAACTGTCTTTGTGACTTTTACTTGTGTGATGCTTCATCAGGTCATGCATTCCTGTTTGAGTCCCTGGCAGGCTCGAGATCAAATCCCATAGGTGTGTTCCTTTCTTCTGTCTTTTTGTTTTCTTTTTCTCAGGAGCTTGTTCCAGGCGGTACTGTCTTTGTAAAGCCCGGCTTAGGGGTCGAACCGATACAGCAGCATCCCCTGGCGGGCGGCGAGCGACTGCCTACCCGGCACGGCAAAAAGATAGCTTACGGCAGAGAGCGGCGAACCTCTCTTCGCGCTTTCCTGTTGGAGCTTCTCTGCCAGGCGAGACATAAATGGAGCTGCCGCAAAAACGAAGACCGCTTTTGCCTCTGGCGGTAAAGGAGTAGACCAGAAGTCACACAGCACAATGTTGACCTGGCCGCCATAACGCCGGCAGCGCAGCTTTGACAGCCCCCACAGTAGCGGGTTCACCTCGTAGCCGTAGGCGACCAGGCCGCGCTGAGCCGCGGCCAGCGAGAACGTGCCATCACCCGAGCCCAGGTCGACGACCGTTGCACCCGCCGGCAACCTGAGCAGGTCCAGCGCTACAGCAATTTTCCCGCGCGGCGTCGGGACATACGGCGGCCCAACACAGACCGTCAGTGCAAACAGGAGCAGCATTCCCGCTGCCAATACCAATACGAGTTCCATCAGTCTTTCCCTCAGTGGCACGCCGATCTCGGCAGCTTTGGCCCTGGCCGCCTCAACACCGCCAGCGTTTCATCGGTCGTCAGCACCGACTACGAGGCGGTGTGGGTGGCTGTCTCTCATAGTGTCATGACTTGTTCCACAGGAAGGCACGGCTACGTCGGCTGCCGGTTCTCGGGCCGGAAGACCTCACGGCCTAGGGTGAACAGCAGTGTGGCCACCACGCCGACGATCAGGATGGCACCTGAGGCTCCCCGCAGCGAAGCCAATCCACCCAGGAAATTGATCATGGCGAGGACGACCATGGTCAGGCTCACTCCGATCAAGATCACCGCGTCGCCGACGAAGAAATTGTAGACGGCCAGGATGGCTCTCCAGATGGCTCGCAGGACGCTATTCATTGTTGCACCCCCTTCTCTGGAACGAGTGTGGTAGCCGGCGAGGTCGCTCTTGCCTTCACCAGGCGCGGCAGGCACAACCGGATGCCGGTAATCAGCAGGCCCGAGACGACCAGGTAGAGGGCCGCCAGGATGAGCAGAAACAGGTCGGCGAAGGGCCAGTTAATGCCGAAACTCTCGCCTCCCCAGAAGGTGCCAAAGGTGGTGAGCATGATGCCGACCACAAACTTCAAGCTGTTCTCGGGGATGCGTTTGAGGGGTGCCTGCACCAGGGCGCCGACCGCGATCACCAGCACGCCTGCCCCCAGCGCACCCAGAGCCGCGTTGCCAATGCCGCCTGCCCCGCTGCCGCCGAAGGAAATGACGATGAAGGCCACTTCCAGTCCTTCCAGGAGCACCGACTTGAAGGAGAGCAGCACTCCGAACGTATCGAAGCCGGTCTTCGCCGGTTCCCCGCGTGCGCGGGCCTCGGCCAGGTTGGCTTCGTAGGCGGCCTGTTCATCATGGATGAGTTTGAGCCCGGTGTAGCGTTGAATTGCATTCTTGAGCCATTTGAGGCCAAACAACAGCAGCAAGAAGCCCACGACGAAGCGTAAGACTTCTATGGGCACATAGGTGACCAGGGCTACCCCCAGGGTGGCGACGATCACCGCCAGCACCGCGGCGGCACCAAGCGCTCCGAGAATCGCACTACGCCAGTTGGTGGTGATGCCGGCCACCAGCACCAGCGTAAACGCCTCCACAAATTCGACCGCCGAGGCGAGAAAGGCGGCGATCACTATTGCCCATTGCATCGGGTTGGTCCTCCTGGTAAAAACGCGGTCAGATCGGGAGCAACGAAGGGCCATTCCTTGTCGCTCACCTCACGAGGGTAGGGTTTTCTGCTGGTCATGGAATCATTTCCTCCTTACCGTTCGAACACATGCTTCCTTGCGGAAAACGCAAGGATCTGCCTGCTCCTGGCCCGCAGTATCTGCAACCAGGATCAGAGGAGGGAGGCCAGCTCGGGTAGAGACATCGACTGGGACAAGCCTCTCGACGCCCCGCACGGGAGCATCCCTCTCGTCTCTGCTGGTCCTAAGTATAGAAGGGGATGCGCACGAAAGTCAGTGCCCATGACATCTCATGTCGCTTCATATCGGCTCCCTTATTGCAAAGCCGAGCGCAGGGACCCTCCCAGACGACCTTTTTGCAGCAGGTCCTGCTCACCGGAGCTTGGTGGAGCACGAGAAATCTGGTATGATAGAGGCGGAGAAAGGCAGAGGTGATCTGAGCTCGCTTGGTAGGACCCAGATCACCGAGACGGGCATTGACCCGGTTTCGAGACACACCCGACAGATTCCAGTATACTGGTGGAACCAGGGGGAAGTCACGGCCCATGTGCTTCCATGACGCTTCACATCGCTTCACAGTGGTGCGCTCGGCCGGGTCACGCGGAAGGGAGATCGCCCGTGAAGAGCTATTCATATCGCGAGCGGGACTATGGCTTCGGGCAGCTGATTCTCACACTGCGCACCCGCATCGGCTTGACCCAGGAGGGCCTGGGCGAGCGGCTCGGGGTGTCCCGGCGAGCGGTGGCCCACTGGGAGGCAGGTCTCAATTATCCGGACATTGAACATCTCCAGGCCTTGATAGCGTTGGGGGTCCAGCAGCGCATCTTTCCCGCCGGGCAGGAGGCCGAGGAGATCCGGACCCTCTGGCGGGCGGCCCACCAGAAGGTGCTGCTGGATGAGGCCTGGCTTGCCAGCGTGCTCGGCCGCACGCGTCCTCCGCTGACCCTGCTGCATCCTGAGCTGCAGGAGGCAGCCCGACCGGGTGAACTGCCGAGAGCTCAGTCAACGCCAGCGCCACTGCTGGATTGGGGCGAGGCGCTCTCTGTCCCCAGCTTCTATGGCCGCGAGGCGGACCTGGCCACGCTCCTCGGCTGGGTGGTCGAGGAGCGCTGTCATTTGGTGAGCGTGCTGGGCCTGGGCGGCATCGGCAAGTCGGCGCTGGTGGTGCGGACCATGCGCGAGGTGGCGAGCCACTTCGAGGTGGTGCTCTTTCGCTCCCTGCGCGACGCTCCCTCCTATGAAGCGTTGCTCTCGTCCTGCCTGGCGGTACTCTCGCCCGAGCCGCAGGATCTCGTGCACGAGCCATTGGAGCGGCGCCAGAATCGACTGCTAGAGAAGCTGCGAAGCCTTCGCGTGCTGCTGGTGCTCGATAACCTGGAAGTGCTGCTGGAAGAAGGCGAGGCGCTGGGGCGGCTGCGTCCTGGCTATGAGGGCTATGGGCAGCTGCTGGAGCAGGTGGCCCACACGGAGCACCAGAGCTGCCTGCTGCTGACCAGCCGCGAGCAACCGGCCGCTCTGCGCGCCCTGGAGGGCCGGCGCGCCCTCGTGCGCTCCTTGCGCCTCTCCGGGCTGGAGGCTTCGGCCTGCGCGCAGTTGTTGGGCGAGCACGAGCTGGTCGGCGCGCCAGAGGAGTACGCCCGCCTGGCAGAGCGCTACGCAGGCAACCCGCTGGCGCTCTCCATCGTGGCCGAGACCATCGCCGACCTCTTTGGCGGGGCCATCTCCCCGTTCCTCTTGGGAGGCACGATCCTCTTTGGCAGCATCACCCAACTCCTGCAGGAGCAATGGGAGAGGCTCTCGGCGCTGGAACAGATGGTGCTCTCGTGGCTGGCCATCCTGCGCGAGCCGGTGACGCTGGAGGAGCTGCAAGCGGTGCTGGTGGCTCCGCTCGCGCCCGCACAGGTCCTGGAAGCCGTGGATGGGCTGCGCCGGCGCTCGCTGGTGGAGCGAGGGCAGCGCCCGGGCAGCTTCACCTTGCAGTCGGTCGTGCTGGAGTTCGTGACCGACCGACTGATCACCACGGCTAGCCAGGAGATCAGGCAGGGGCAGCTCGCGCTTTTACGTGAGCATGGCCTCTCTCAAGCACAAGCCAAGGACTATGTGCGCCAGAGCCAGGAGCGCTTGCTCGTGGCTCCCGTGCTCTCGCGCCTCGAGAGCGTACACCGGGGGCAAGCCGAGGTGGAGGGGCGCTTGCGCGAGCTGCTCTCTGTGGTGCGCAGTTGGGCCGAGGGCACGCAGGGGTATGCACCAGCCAATCTGATGGCGCTGCTGCGCGTGCTGCGCGGACACCTGCGAGGGCTGGATCTATCGCGGCTCGTGTTGCGCGGCGTGCATCTGCAAGGCGTCCAGCTGCAAGATGCGAGTCTCTCCGGGTCGCTGATCCAGCAGAGCGTCTTTACGGAGACCTTCGATGCCATCTGGGCGGTCACCGTCAGTCGGAGCGGGCAGTACTGGGCCGCCGCTGGTCGGCGTGGGGAAGTGCGGCTGTGGCGCGAGTTCGGCCAGACCTTGCACCTGGCCTGGCAGGCGCATACAGACATCGTAATGTCTCTCGCCTTCAGCCCGGACGAACGGCGGCTTGCCAGTGGGAGCTTCGATGGCAGCGTCAAGCTCTGGGACGTCGAAAGTCGTGCCTTGCTCTGGTCGGGCCGTCATCCGAAGAGCACCCTCTGCCTGGCCCTTGCCCCCGACGGCCAGCAGCTCGCCAGTGGGGGGTCTGATGGCACCGTGCGGTGCTGGGAGGCGCAGCTGGGCACCCCCGTGCAGGAGCTGCCGCATCCCGGTGCGGTCTTCGCGCTGGCCTGGAGCCCCGATGGGCGCCTACTCGCTAGTGGCGACACATTGGGCACGATCCGGCTGTGGCAGCGGCAGCCGAGCGGACCGGCTCGGCTCTGGCAGGCGCTTGAGGCACATAGCAACTGGGTGCGCGGCCTGGCCTTTGCCCCTGACGGCCGCCTCCTGGCCAGCGCGAGCTGGGATAGCAGCGTCAAGCT